>Ga0183260_10000459_pt1 | contig 34665 bp, 34 predicted proteins | sample AntDrymUQ4972206_2_FD_129768 | JGI IMG/M metagenome (GOLD analysis project Ga0183260, IMG submission 129768) | Polar desert sand microbial communities from Dry Valleys, Antarctica - metaG UQ497 (22.06) (version 2) (version 2) | ecosystem: Environmental > Terrestrial > Soil > Desert | place...
CAGTACCGTTTGCCTGGGTCGCGGTAATGATCGTTGGCTCGTTATTGCTGTTCGCCTTGCGCCGCGGACGAGGCAACCGATGAGTCGTGACAGGAGGCCACGTTTCGATGTGGAGCAGTACGGAAGAGAGAACCCGAACGGGTATAATTGTGCTAACGGGACTGGTGTTGCGTGCCCGATCGGCTTGGGCGTAAAGGCAGCCGAGTTAGGAAGGCGGCGGTGAAGGCAATCGCGTCAGCGCTGCGCAGAATCGTTGCACTGATCGACGATGCCCTTCCCATGCCCGGGGATCAACGAGAGCAGCGCGACTGGACCCCGATGGACAGCGAGGAAGTCGCCCGGCGCAGAAGGTTGCGGCTGAAGCTTCACATGGCTGGGAAGCGGGGCAAGGGCGGCTATCGGTAGGTCCTTGTCGTCACGCAATAGGGCTGTCAAGAACCCTGCCGGCTATTGCCCCGACCATTCGACCGGGGTTTTCTGCCCGGTCGGTCTGGGTGTAGGCGCGAGCAGCAATGTCGTCTCGCAATCTCCTGCCTGACGAGCGGCACTTTCTAGACGTGCTGCTGTCCCGCTCTTTCGAGGGGCGCGACGCACTTCGCGAGCAGGTTCGTCATGTTTCGGTTACCGGTCCCGGTTGGGCTTGGGGTTGTGGCCGCTGACTAGACCTCCTCGGCAAGCGCGGCCATTAGGGCCTCGGGACTTCGCGTCTCGATGACGTCCACGAATGGACCTGTTCAGCTCTGCCGTCAGCTGTCATGTCGCGCTCAACTACAGCGCCCACTGACGGATGGTCTCGCGGGCGACAGTCAAGGCGCGATTGCGGAGGCCTGACGCTGAGCGGTTCAATTCTTTGTCTGCTGCTGTGAGGTCAACGTGGACCGACATGGGTCCGCGCTCGGCTTCCAGCAAAACGTCGCAGCCGATTAGCTCGGGTTCATCATCGACGCCAAAGTCGACTGTGATTCTCAGCACCTTCATCGGTAACTCTCCCTGTGGGCAAGGATCGAGCGCCGCCAAACCATACGAGCGCCGTCAATCGGACGTTTCCTCGGCTGGGTGGGCGGGCTGGCGTGGCACCCTCGATTCGCGAATTCCGGTTGTATCCCAGGCGTACTGCTCCCACAGGCCGCCGTGGCGCTGTCCTGGGCGTCCGAAGTTCAAGTCCGGGGCAGCTCGCTAGCGCTTTGCGGGCACGGGCTCAGGAACAAGGCGCCCGCCCCGGACGGTCGCGCCGAGCACGACGGCCCCGGCGATCAAGACTGCGTTCTTGATTATGTATTGACCCTCGAGCGTGGGCGCATACGGAAACTGCTGCCACGTTTCGGCCGGGAATAGCACGAGCGGCAAGAGGGTGCCGAGCATCTGCGCAAACAGCAGCAGCAGCGTCGCGCGCAACCACACGCCGCTGAGCAAGCCGAGCCCGATCAGGCTCTCCCAGACGCCCAGTATCGGAACGGCGGTTGCCTCGGGTACGACCCCGAAGGTGATGACCTCGATTGTCCGACCGGCGAGGCCTTCGGCCGGACTCAGCCCCGGGATCAGCTTCAAAGCGCCGAACCATAGGAAAATGACGCCAAGGGCGAGGCGCAGGAGCAGAAGCCCATGGTCGGCCATCCAACGCGTGATGCGTCGATCGATTCGATCGAGGCTCGGTGATTCGGTGATGTCAGGCATGGACAGATTGTCCGCCCTGCCCCAGTGAGCCGAAGCTGGACGGATCGGCGACTCCAGAGCTGTAGTACGTCACGCTCAGGCTTCGCCCGCGGATGAACAGGTCGTCGTAGAGCCGGTCCCGGATGGCCGCCAGCACCCACCAGCGCACCGACCAGTAACAGGAGCTTCTGGTACGTCCGCCGTGACGACTCCATCCCGCCATTCTGCCGTTGGTGAGGATCAGGATCAGCGCCATTGCGGCTGATGCCCAAACAATGCTCGAGAAGCTGTGGTCGCCGAAGTTCACGAACACCAGATCGGTCAGCAGTATCAGCGCAGCCCCGGCAGCCATGAACAGCTCGGCGTGCGACTCATGGACGCGAGCATGCCGCTCATCGGGCTGCTCGCGGGTGCGAGCCTTGGCGTTGGCGCCGGGGTTGGAGCATTCATCGGATCGTGATCAGATCCCTCTTCACGCTTTGGTCCCCACCACGCCGCACGATGGCGCCCAGCTGAGGTCGTGAACACCGCAAGATGTGTGTTCTTCCACTGGGTGGAGGTAACAGCCAATAAGGACGGCTATTCGACCCTTATCATGGCCCAGATTGGCCGGCTATTCCACGGCGTGGCACAGGCGGCCATCCAGAAGGCGCACGCACGCACAAATTGGCCGTTACTTCCATGGGGTGGAACTAGCGCGCGACTCCATCTTGTCTGGACATGAACGCGTCGGCCGTGTGGTTGACAGCCGACGCCTTCGAGAACTCCGTCAGCGAGGCTAAGATCGCAACGTGGCTGCGACAGCACGACCGACAAAGCTCCCATATACCGGCAACGAGGAGGCCGACCGGCTGCTGGCCGAGGATCCGCTCGCGCTGCTGATCGGCTTCGTCCTTGATCAACAGGTTACCCTCCAAAAGGCCTTCTCCGGCCCGTTCGACCTCCGCCGGCGCGTGGGCACGCTCGACGTTGCGGAACTCGCCGCGATGGACATCGATCGGCTGGATGCGGCTTTCAGGGAGCGGCCGGCCCTGCACCGCTTCCCGAGCAACATGGCTCGCCGGACGCAGGCGCTGTGCGAGGCGATTGTGCGCGACTACGGCGGCGACGCGGCGTCCGTATGGCGTGACGCCAAGAACGGCAAGGACCTGGAGCGGCGGCTGCTCAGCCTCCCGGGCATCGGCGAGATGAAGGCGCGGACGATCATCGGGATCCTCGGCAAGCAGTTCGGGGTCCAGCCTGTGGGCTGGGAAGGAGTCGCCCCCCAGCACAGGTCGCTCGGCGACGTGGACTCACCCGAGGCACTGGCCGCATACCAGGCCGGCAAGCGCGCCTACAAGGCCCAGATGCGCGCCGATGGGACCGACGATGGGCAGCGGTCGGTACCGACGCGCGGTCCGGTCGGGGTCCGGGCCGAGGCTGACCCGAACGTACGGAGGGCGGATTCGGCCCGATCGGAGTAATATTCATTGAGCAACCGCATAACGCCGCAGGTCTGAGCATCAAACCTCGCTCCCGCGAACACGGTTGGACAATCGCTCCGACGTCGGGAACAACAACGTCGTGGAGCGCATCACATAGCCCGACGCCACAAACCGGCGCAACGGGCGACTCTCGAAAGCACCAATGCAACCCCGTTCGAATACCCATTCCACCTACAGCCAGGGCGCCTCGGCGCGCAGGCGCATTCGCCGGACCAATACCGGTCATCGCCTGTACTGCTACACAAATGGCTGCACGACGCTGACGCAGCCAAACCAGAGCGGCCACAGCGCCAACTGCCCGATCTGCGGTTCGCGGCGTGCGATCCACTGAGGACGCCTGAGGGCGTCACAATCGAGGTGATGGCGACGGCAGAGGAAACGCGCAAGGCTCCCAGCTCGATCATCCGACACACCGACCGAGAGGCCTGGGATCAGCTCGCGGCCGGCCTTGGCGCGCAGCCGTTCCAGGCGTGGGCCTGGGGTGAGCTGAAGGGCCAATTCGGCTGGCAGCCTCATCGACTCTCGGCTCCCGACGGTAAGTCGGGCGCCCAGGTCCTCATCCGCCCTTTTCGCGGGCTGTCGGTGGCATATGTGCCACGCGGCCCGTTTCCATCGGCGGCGGGCCCGATGGACCCAGCGCTGCTCGAGCAGATCGTGCGTCTCGCACGCTCCCGCCGGGCGGCGTTCCTTCGATTCGAGCCTGATGTTCTGCACGCGGACGCCAAGGCAGCCGATCTGGACTCGTTTTTAAAGCAACAAGGCTTTCGCACCGCCGAGCGAACGCTTGGCCAGCGCTCGTCGATCAGACTCGACCTTGCGCCATCGGAGGACGAGCTGTTCGGCTCGTTCTCAAAGGGCCATCGAGCCGACGTCAAACGCGCCGAGCGGTCTGGCGTGACCGTCCGCGTGGGCACGGCGGAGTCCGAGGTCGACGGCCTCCACCGAATGCTCATTGCGACCACCGAGCGGAAAGCGTTCGAATACCACACAGCCGCCTATTACCGGGCGCTCTGGCGATTCTTCGGCGACGCCGCGCGCCTGTACCTGGCCGAGCTCAACGGCGAGGTGGTCGCCGCATCGCTTGTACTGGCTTGGGGCGACAACGGCCTCTACCTGTTCGCCGGTTCGACGCGCGCCGGACTCGACAACCGCGCCGGACATCTGCTCCAGTGGCACGCCATCAGGTGGGCCAAGGAACGCGGCGCCAAGACCTGGGACCTGTGGGGGATCGCCGACGCGCGCGGCCGGATCGAGATGGCGCGGCGCCAAGGAGTGGCGGCGGACTCGCCCGAGTTGATGATGCTCGAGGACGAGGCGAGCCGCGATCCAAAGAGCGGCCTCGAGCGCTTCAAGAAGGGCTGGGGTGGCTACGTGGTGCGCAGCGTGCCCGCTTACGACAGGGTGTTCATCACCCCCGCCTATTGGCTCTGGACGCGTCGCCGGGGAGAGGCCTAGCTCCCACAGGTTCCAGTCCTGGGTTCTATCGCCTCTCAGGTGTCGTTGTCATGCCGCGGCGCCGGAACCTCTGAAGTGGGCGGCACGAGCGACCGTCCGGGCCCGCTCGACCACGGCGCGCCCGATTGAGGCGCCTGAGGCGGCCATTCCGTGTACGGCGCCGGCTCCGGGCCGCGTCGCGGCCACACGCGGCTGAGGACAACCAGCACGCCAGCCGCGATGAGCGCGACTGGCAGCGCCTGGCGGCCGAGCGGCGCCAGCCCGCGTTCGCCGCCGAGCTGGAGAACGCCCTCGAAGAGCGCGAAGCCGACGATGAAAAGGACGAGGCCTACCCCCAGCCCCGAGAGACCCTGCCGGACTAGGTCGCCGCGCCCGTGGACGACACCCCACAGGAGCATCGCCGCACCGACGGACGTCGGGGCCATAAGTGCCCACGCATACGCCCAGCTTGTCCAGTGGTCTGTCGAATACTGGTAGGCGAGGATCAATCCAACCGTCGTGACGATCCCGCCGGCGACAGCCAGGCCGGTACCCGCCGCTCCAGCGGTGATCAGGCCGATGACAAGCAGGGCAAGGCCGGGAGCAATGACGAACATTGGCCACCCGACCCGTCCCAGGTCGAATGGCAGCACCATGTTGAAGGTATTGACTGCCAGTAGCACCGCGCCGGCGCCGATCAGCAGCAGGCCGACGACGATGCCCGAGGTGCGCGACCACATCCCGTTTTCAGGAGCGTGGCGCCGTGGCTCGTTCACAGAATCAGACTAGACCACGGCCAGGCCGAGCGCCCGTAGCAGAGCCATCAATCCGGCCGCCACGATGAGTCCCAACAGCAGGTTGCGCCGCCAGGTCACGATCGCCACGCACAGGGCGACCGCGATCCATTCAGGGCCTATGTGCAGGAGGGGCCGGCCGGATTCGCCCGTGCTGACCGCGAGACTGACTGCCGCGAGGCTCGCCAGCACAGCCGGTCCGACGAGGCGAAGGTAGGCAAGGACGGCCCGCGGCAAGCGCCTCATCTGGGGCACGAACAACGGGATCGCCCGCGATGGGTAGGTCACTCCGGCCATCAGAACGGCCAGCCAGACGTAGACGGTGCTCACGGTGTAGCCGAACCTTCAGGGTCGGGCATCGTCGGTCCCGGGATGGCCAGTCCGACCAGGGGTCCGACGATGCCGCCGACGACAATTCCCGCCGCTGGATCCCAGGCCAACGCCGCCGCCACGCCGACGAGCGCGCCCGTCAAGGCGGCCACCAGCTCGCGCCGGTAGGTGATCAGGCCGACGGCGAGACCGGCCATGGCCGCCGGAAAGATGACGTCCAGGCCGAAGCGGGCAGGCTCCGGAATGTTGCCGGCCAGGGTCGCGCCGACGATCGATGCGCCGATCCAGGGCACGACGGTTCCGCCCAGGGCGCCCATCCAATAGCCGGTCACGTCCGCCCGGCCAATGCGCCGGAAGTGGGCGAGTGAGATCGCGAAGGTCTCGTCGTTCAGGACGTGCGCCATGAGCGCCTTCATGCCCGCCGATCGGTTGGCCAGGTAGGGCGCCATTGCCGCGCCGTAGAGCAGGTGTCGCGAGTTGATGAAGGCAGTTACCAGAACGATCGCGGCCCATGGCGCGCCGGCGGCGATGTAACCGAGAGCAGCGAACTGCGCGCCACCTGAGAACACGAGGCCGCTCATGGCGGCCACCTCGACGGTCGACAGTCCTGCCGAGCGGGCCGCCAGCCCATAGACGAGCCCGAAGCCGCCCGCGGACGCGGCGATCCCAAGCGTGTCGAAGACGAGACGCCGACGGCTCGTTTGAAGCGTTTGCGCGCCATTAGGAGATTCAGTCGGCTGCATTGCGTGCTCTACATTCTGCCGAGTGACGCTACGGATTGAGGACTACGCGCTCATCGGTGACACGCAGACGGCGGCACTGGTGGGCATCGATGGGTCGATCGACTGGCTGTGCCTGCCGCGCTTCGACTCGGCGGCCTGCTTCGCGGCGCTTCTGGGCACGCCTGAGAACGGCCGCTGGCTGATCGCGCCCAAGCGGGCCAAGCGCGCGGCCCGCCGCAGCTACCGCGACCAGTCGCTGGTCCTGACCACCGAATGGGAGCTCAAGGGCGGCGCCGTACGCGTGACCGACTTCATGCCGCCGCGCGATGGGCTGCCCAACCTCGTCCGCATGGTGGAGGGACTGCGCGGGACGGTGAACATGCGCACCGAACTCATGCTCCGCTTCGACTACGGCCGGCTGGTGCCGTGGGTTCGCCGCGTCGGCGGCGACATATGCGCCGTGTCCGGCCCCGACGCCGTTTGCCTGCGATCGAGCGTCCCGGTCCGCGGCGAAGGGCTGCACACCGAGGGCGACTTCACGATCAAGGAGGGCGAGACCGTTTCGTTCGTCCTGAGCTGGCACCCCTCGCATCTGTCTCCGAGTGAGCCACCCCACGCCGGTGGCGCGCTCGAGAAGACTCTTCTCTCGTGGCGCGACTGGTGCTCGCGGTTGCGCTACGACGGTGCCTGGAAGGACGAGGTTCGCCAATCGCTGATCGTGCTGAAAGCGATGACGTTCCAACCTACCGGCGGCATCGTTGCCGCCCCGACCACATCCCTGCCAGAAGAGATCGGCGGCGTTCGCAACTGGGACTACCGCTATTGCTGGATGCGCGATGCGGCGTTCAGCCTATGGGCGCTGAACATCGGCGGCTACACGGAGGAAGCGCATGCCTTCGTGAACTGGCTGCTGCGCGCAGCTGGCGGCGATCCGGCCAACCTCCAGACCCTATACGGGCCGGCGGGCGAGAGCCGCCTGCCGGAATTCGAGATCGACTGGCTGCCCGGCTACGAGAATTCGCGACCGGTACGCATCGGCAATGCCGCGGCGACGCAGTTTCAGCTCGACGTGTACGGCGAGGTTCTCGACACGCTTCACCTCGCGCGCCAGTTCGGGATGGGCGCGGACGACGAGGCTTGGGCACTGGCGCGCCACCTCGTGGAATTCGTGGTCGACCACTGGCAGGACCCCGACGAGGGCATCTGGGAGGTGCGTGGCCCGCGCCAACACTTCACGCACTCGCGGGTGATGGCCTGGGTGGCCATGGATCGGGCGGTCAGGGCGATCGAAAAGTTCGGCCTGGCCGGCCCGCTCGAGAAGTGGCGCGACGTCCGCCAGCAGATCCACGCTGAGGTCTGCCAGAAGGGATTCGACCCGGTACGCAACACGTTCACGCAGTACTACGGGTCGCACGAGCTCGATGCGAGCCTGCTGATGATCCCGCTTGTCCACTTCCTGCCGGCGACAGATCCACGCATGCGCGGCACGATCGAGGCGATCAAGAGCGAGCTGATGGTCGACGGTTTCGTAATGCGCTACCCGACCAACAAGACCGATGACGGGCTGCCAGCCGGCGAGGGCTCGTTCCTGGCATGTACGTTCTGGCTGATCGACAACCTGGCGCTCATCGGCAAGCTGGAGGAAGCGACCGAGCTGTTCGAACGAATGCTCTCCCTGCGCAACGACGTCGGCCTGCTTGCCGAGGAATTCGACCCTCAACTGGGGCGCCTGGTCGGGAACTTTCCTCAGGCATTCACCCACGTCGGTCTGGTCAACTCGGCCTACAACCTGGACCGCGCGCGCAAGGGGCGCGCCCGTGCCCTCCGCAGCGCCTAGCTTTCGATTGGCTCCGGCTCTTGCTCTGGCGCCGGCTGTTGCTCCGACTCCGGCTCAATCGGTCGCTTCAGACGCGCCAGGCGTGTTTCGAGGTGCTGGCGAACCCGCGGCCAGTCCTCCTCGATGACGCTGAAGTAGACCGAGTGCCGGCGACGCCCGCTATAGGTGACCATGTGATTGCGCATGGTCCCCTCCTCCTTTGCGCCGATCCCGAGTAGCGCAGCACGTGACTTCTCGTTCAGGGAATCTGTCTTGAACTCGACGCGCAGCGCGCCGAGCACGTAGAACGCGTGAGTCAGCATCAGCAGCTTGGCCTCGGTGTTGATGGCCGTGCGCTGCCAGGCCGGCACGAGCCACGTGTAGCCAATCTCGAGCCGGCGATGGTGCGGCTCGATCGACAGGAAGCGCGTGCTGCCGATGACGCGGCCCGATGAACGCTCGACGGTCGCGAACGGCATCTCCGTTCCGGCTGCGGCCGCGGCGAGCGCCGTCTCGACGTAGGCGCGCATTTCACCCGGCGTCTGGTTGCCCGCGAGCGTCCAGCGCCACAGCTCGCCATCCAGCCCCACGTTGATCAGGCCGGGTAGGTGCTCGAGCGTGAGCGGCTCCAGACGTGTCACCGAGCCCTCCAGAGTCACCGGCTCCACCCATGGCCGGCTCATGACTCAGCCGCTCTTTTCGGCGGTTTCGGCGGTTTCGGCAGTTTCGGCGGTTTCGGCGGTTTCGGCGGTTTCGGCGAAGGCGCGCACTCTGATCTGGCGCTCGAGGTCGTCGGCGACCTCGGCCAGTTGGCGCGACAGGGTGGGCAGCGAGCCGTCGAGGGATGCGAGCAACTGCTGCGATCGCTCTAAAACCTCCGGATCGGCGCCGTAGGCCGGGTACAGCGCGAGGAGATACGAGCGGGCGAAGGGATGATCGCGCGTCGCGAAGACATCTGTGACGCTATCGAAGAAGCGTCCGACGTACGGCTCGAGAAGCTCATCCTGCTGCGGCCAGAAGAAGCCCTGCATCGCCGCGCGAGTCAGGTGGAATGAGCCGTAGCCGTCACCGTGGATCTTGGACCACGCCTCTTCCTTCGCCTCGACCGATGGACGGGACGCCGCACCCTTCAGCAGGGCGCGCCGGCCACGGTCGGACCGGTCGCGCTCGCCCTCGGCGGCCAGACGCGCGTCGGCGTCGGCCAGCCCGAAGGCAACAGCCTTGATGGCGATGGCCCAGCGCATTTCCTGGTCAAGCGTGAACCCGGGGATGGCTTCTCGCCCGTCCGCGAGCGCGGCAAGGCGCGTGACATCTGCCGGTGTGGAGGCCACGTTGATGGCCGACCGGGCCCACAGGATCTTGCGATCGCCGTCAGATTTCGCGACGTTGGCGAGCGCGGCCTCGAACCAGGTGTGTGCCTCGCTCTCGCGCATCGACTCGGGCAGGAATCGGGTCACGACGAGTGACGCACGCTCCAGGACGGTGTTGAGGATATCGAGATCCGGCTCGTCGGGCAGCTCGCTGCGGCCGATGGCCAGGAAGTCGGTCGACCGCAGCTCGCAATCGCGCACCATCTCCCAGAGCGACATCCAGAGCAGCTCGCGCAGCAGCTCATCTTCAACGCGATCCAGGTTGCGCCGGACGAAGTCGACCGAGGCGGGATCGAGCGAGACCTTCGCATAGGCGTGGTCCCCGTGGTTCGGGAAGACCAGATCCGGCACCTCGCGCCCGCGCGCATCGGGCAGCGGCGTGTCGGGTCCATCGATCCATGCATCGATGGCCTCGACCTTGAGCTCACCCGCCACGTCCCGGACCAGCGCCACCTCCAGCGCATGTGGCCTCAACGTTGGATGATCGCCTGGAGCCGTCTGCTTGATGGCCAGCGCGGAGAGTCGATTCCCGTCAGCCTGCCAGTCGGTGGACAGCGTGTTGAGCGAGGCCGTGCGCAGCCACAGGCGTGCCCATTCCTGCAGATCCGCACCGCTCAGCTCCTCGAGTGACGACAGGAAGTCGTCGAGCGTCGCGTTCGACCAGCCGTGGCGACGGAAATAGAGCCGCATGCCGTCACGGAACGAGTCCCGGCCGATGTACTTGACGAGCTGCTTGAGGACCGAGGCGCCCTTCCCATATGTGATGCCGTCGAAGTTCAGGAACGCGATCTCGGTGTCACTGGCGGCGCCGGCAATCGGGTGCGTAGTGGGCAGCTGGTCCTGCTGGTAGGCCCAGCGCTTGATGTCGGCGTTGAAGACCTTCCAGGCGTTCGTGAAGCGAGTCGCCTCGACCATCGCGACATAGGAGATGTACGTAGCGAAGCTCTCGTTGAGCCACAGGTCATCCCACCAGCGCATGGTCACCAGGTTGCCGAACCACATGTGCGCCAGCTCGTGCAGGAACGTCTCAGCCCGGTCGAGCCTCTGGTTCTCCGTAGCCTGATCGCGGAACAGGTGCGCCTCGTTATAAGTGACGCAGCCAACGTTCTCCATCGCGCCCGAGTTGTATTCAGGAACGAAGACCTGGTCGTACTTGGCGAACGGGTACGGCTGGTCGAACATCTCGCCATAGAAGTCGAGGCCCTGAGAGGTGAGTTCGAGGATCTCCGGCGCCTGCTCCTCGAGGTAGCGTTCCATGGAGCGCCGCGCGTACAAGCCGAGGTCGAGGCCGCCGTGCTGATGGCGGCGGACGACGTATGGCCCGCCGACCAGCGCCATGAGGTACGTACTGAACAGCTCCGTCTCATCGAAACGGTGCGTAGTCCGATCGTCCGACGCGGGGGTGCTCGCGGACAGCGGGGCGTTGGCGACTACCTGCCAGGCAGACGGCGCGGTCACCTCGACCGCGTAACGGCCCTTGATGTCGGGCTGATCGAAGCACGGGAAGAGACGGTGGGCCTCATACGGTTCGAAGTTCGTGTAGACATACTCCTCGCCGTCTTCCGGGTCCACGAATCGGTGAAAGCCGTCGCCCGTGCTGTCGTAATCGTTCTCGTACTCGATTCGGACGGTCATCTGATCAGCCAGCAGCCAGCCCGGCAGCGTCAGGCGGTACCCGTTCCAGTCGGGCTCAACCTGCGCGCCGTTTGCCTCGAGCCGCTCGATTGTTCGGCCGCGGAAGTCAAGGAAGAACGGGCCCTCGCCTTGCGTGTCGAAACGGATCGTGACGTCACCACGATAGGTCGAGCGGCCGGCGACCAGGTCAAGCTTGATCTGGTAGTGGGCTTCGCGGACTCGGGCAGCGCGGTCGGTGGCTTCCTGTTGGGTCAACACGTCGCGCGCCTGCCCCGTCAGGGTGGGCGTATGTGGCAAGTGTTCCTCTCGGTCAGAAGGGTCTGGGGACGGCCAAACGGCGGGCAGCGCGGAGTGTAACCCCACCGCGGGGTGTCTGCGCTAGTCAAGGTCAATTAGCCGGCTGGTGCCGTCCCGCCAACGACCGACAAAGCCGCCGGGACCACGCTGACTGTGGCAGGCATGCTAGTCCCGGCCGGAGCCAAGCAACTCCTGGTCGCAGAAGCGAATGAAGCCTTCCTGATCGGGCCCAACCTGATGCAGGTACACGTGCGTGTAGCCGGCCTTCTCGTACTCGGCGATCTTGTCGCGGATCGGCTTGGCATCCGGCCCACACACGATCTGCTCCCGGATGTGCTCCTCGGTCACCAGCTCTGCTGCCTGCTCGAAAAACGCCGGTAGGGCTAGCTCCTGGCCAAGTTGCCCGGGAATGGCCGCGGTGGGCCAGATCTCGAGCGCGGTCTTGACGGCCTGCTTTTCTGACTTCGCCCAGCACACGGTCAGCTGCCCGTATTTCGGCTTGCGGGTGCCACCTGCCTTCTTGAAGGTGTCGACCGTCTCTGCTTTCGCCGATGTCCCGATGAGCCCGTCTCCGACCCGCCCGGCGAGCTGTGCGGCCTTCTCGCCTGACGCGGCGACCATCACCTTGACCGGCTCCTCGGGCAGGTCGTAGACCCGGGCGTTCTCGACCAGGTAGTAATCGCCCTCGTGGCTCTGTTGCCCGCCCTCCCACAGCAGCCGCATCACTTCGATCGACTCCTCGAGCATCTCGAGGCGCGTACCGGCAGGAGGCCATTTGTCGCCAAGGATGTGTTCGTTGAGGTTTTCGCCGCTACCGACGCCGAGAAAGAACCGACCGGGCATCAGGCACGCGGCCGTGGCGACGGCCTGGGCGATGATCGCCGGATGGGTGCGGATCATCGGGCATGTCACGCCGGTGCCGAGCACGAGGCGCTCGGTGCGCTGGCTGATAGCCCCAATGACGCCCCATACGAACGAGCTGTGACCCTGCCTGTCGATCCACGGGTGGTAGTGGTCAGATATCAAGGCGAACGTGAAGCCCGCCTTCTCGGCCAACTCAGCCCAACGAACGAGGTCCGCTGGCGGGTGTTCTTCACTGGAGAGCGCGTATCCAATTTCAGCCATTAGGCGATGGTCGCGGCCGAAGCGCCGCGGCCGCGAGCGCATGACGCGCAGCACCGTTACGGATCGCTCGCAGCAAGCCTCGCCGCGTGATCCGTTGACGCACATGGCGAGTCAAATGACGGTCGACTGACGGTCGAAGGCTGCGACCGAGTCGCCTAAGGCACTTCTTTCGCGAGATGACTCTCTCTGAGAGTCAATCGACCGCTGGAGCGCCCTCTGGGCAACGCTCGCATCCCCTCGGCGGTCATTTGACTCAGATGTGGAGTCAAAGGGACACGGCCGGTCAGGCGAAGCGGAGTGCTGAGGTTTCGTCGTTCTCGTCGACTGTCCTGGAACAGGTCGGGCAGAACCAGTGGGCCTCGAGCAGCGAGCCGCATGAAACGTGTCGCAGGCCCTCAGCTCTGCCAGAACCTCGGGCGCCCCACGTGGCGAGCAACCGCAGGACCCCGGCGAGCTCGAGCCCGTCCTCGGTCAGGGAGTAGGCCATGCGCGCGGGGCGATCCGAATACTTGCGCCCGATCAGCACTCCCTCCCGCTCCAGCCGGCGGAGTCTGTCGGTCAGGATGTTCGGCGCGATCCCGACCACGGCTGTGACCAGGTCATTGAATCGCCGCGGTCCGTCGAGCAATGCCTCGACGACAAGGAACGACCAACGGTCGCCCACTCTGGCCAAGGCGGCATCAAGCGCAGAAGCGCCTGATTCCGACTCTGCCTCGCCCACGCCCGCAATGGTGACCTTATCCGGCCCACTCTGCCGGCCCGGTCCGCGTCGTGCAGCCATCTCGGTCCGATGGTAACTTGCAACTTGCAAGTCGCACCGCAAACAAGACGTTGGAATTCAGGGAGTGTCGAGGCAATGGCTGTATTGGATGAATTGGCGCAGGCGGTGGCATCGGTCGCCCAGAAGGCTGGCCCGTCGGCCGTGCGCGTCGGCGGAGGCTGGCGCGGTGGATCGGGCGTGGTCATCGGACCGGGAGCGGTTCTGACGAACGCCCACAACGTGCGCACGGACGAATTGACCGTGACCTTCGCGGACGGAAGGCAGGCAGTGGGCAAACTGGGCGGCATCGACATCGATGGCGACCTGGCGGTTATTTCCGTGGACACCGGCGGCTTGCCCCAGCTCGAATGGTCGGCAGCAGCTGGCCAGATCGGCACACCCGTCTTCGCAGTAACGTTGAACGGCAATGGACCACGGGTCACATTCGGTTTCATTTCGAGCGTGGCACGAGCGTTTCGCGGTCCACGTGGCCGACGCATCTCGGGCAGCCTCGAGCACACTGCTCCCCTCGTGCCTGGGTCATCAGGCAGCGCGCTCGTCGACGCCGAGGGAATGCTCCTGGGGCTGAACACCAACCGGCTCGGTGGCGGTTTCTACCTGGCGTTGCCGGCCGACGAATCACTGCGCACGCGCGTGGCGGCCCTTCAGCGCGGCGAGAGCATGGAGCGGCCGCGACTCGGGATCGGCATCGCCCCGTCCCGGGTCGCGCGTCATTTGCGCCGCGCTGTCGGCCTGCCGGAGCAGGACGGCGTCCTGGTGCGCGAGGTCGAAGAGGGCAGCCCGGCGGCGCGCGCCGGGATCGCCCAGGGCGACCTGATCGTCGAGGCCGCCGGTCGGCCGATCCGCGAGCCTGACGACGTCTACGACGCGCTGGGCACGGTCGGTTCGGGCGGCTCTATTACTCTGCGAATAGTTCGCGGTGCGGAGGAGCGAACCGTCGAGGCTCGCTTCAACGACGAGAACGAGGCGGCAACGGAGTCCGGTTCCGGCCACGCCGAGGCAGGGCCAGTCCACTGAAAGCCACGGCGCACCGACGCCGTCGCCGAGTTACTGCGCAAGCAGCTCTATAGCCCGGCGCAGCTGACTGTCGGGAAGGCTCGGAACGTCTTCGGGCGCGAGCTCAGCGACCTCGGTCGGGTCGAGCGGGATCTCGTCGATCGGCCGTGGCACTGGGATCGTCGGATCGATCCCCTGGCCGAAGATAAGCTCGCCATCGGGCGTCAGCCAGTTCTCGACAGCAAGACGAATCGCCGAACCATCGGGCAGGTCGAATGTGAGCAGGACGGTGCCGGTCCCGAACGTCGTTTCGCCCACGAGCTGGGCACGACCGGCTGACTTCAGGGCCGCCGAGACAATCTCCGCCGAACTGGCGGTGCCCTCGTCGATTAACACGACGACCGGCGCTTCCGTCGCTGGAATAGCGTCGTTCGTCAGCACCGGAAGGCGCTGGCCGTCGGCCAGCTCACGGATGTAGACCTGTCGCTGCGAGAGAAACAGGCTCGCCGTGTCGACCGCCTCGGAGATGAACCCGCCCGGATTGCTGCGCAGGTCAAGGATGAACGAGGTCGCACCGGCAGCCGTGGCCTGATCGTGTGCTTGGCGTAACTCCGCCGCAGCTCCGCTGGAGAACTGAACCAGCCGCAGGAGCGCGAACTCGGTGCCGGGCACCATCGTCCAGCTCGCGGCCGGGAAGTGGAGCTCCTCGCGGACGATGCTGAATTCCAGCTGCTCGCCCGTCACGGGCCGCTCGACACTGACGACCACGGTTGACCCCGCCTCGCCGCGAACCCTGGGCGCCACTTCCTCAGGGGCCAGACCACTGACCGTCTCGCCGCCGACTTCGAGAATGGCATCACCCGTGCGAACGCCGGCGCGGTCCGCGGGTCCGCCGCTTATGACCGACACGACGATGACCCGGTCGTCGCGCTCGCCGAGCAGCACGCCGATGCCAACGACCGTGCCACCCAGTGACTCCCGCTCCGCGCGGACCGTCGCGGGCGTGAGGAAGACCGAGTGCCCGGTATCGCCCAGCGCCTCGACCAGGCCTCGGATCGCGCCGTAGGTGATCTGCTCGTCGGTCAGTACGTCGCGACCGACGAAGTTGTCGCGAACGACCTGGAGCGCCTGCCAGAACAGTCCGAAGTCGGCCGGCGCGTCTTGCGGCATGGTTGGCAACGGCCCAGTTGATTCGCCAGGCGTTGAACCTGGAGCCGGGGTCTGGCCGACCGACACAGACGAAGGTCGAGGTGTCGCGCCTGGTTTGAGCACACCGCTCTGACCGACCGCGAGGCCGGCGGCGAACACGAGCAGCAGGATGACGATGGCCGCGAGGGAGACGGCCGGCCGGGCCACGGGCGGCGGCTCGAGCTGGTAATTGGACTCGGTCACGGCGCTCGCCTCATCGTCGAGATGATGATCGGGCAGAGGGCGAAACTACGCCCGCAGGTTGGGCGGGGCGGCCGCGGGAGACGGCGCCGACGACTGTGGATAGCCGTTCTGGATCACCCGTGGATAAATGGCCAGCCGCCACCTTTGTTCGGGGATAAATGGTCTTGCACACGCCACTGCGCCGCCGATAACGTCTGGTCGTCCCGAGGGGGCCACGGCACCGCGATCGCACCGCTGGTTCGCCAGCGGCGATGGTCAATGGACCGGACGGCTCCTTCGGGCGTTCTGATTCCCGGATCTCTCAGAAGACCTCGGGGCACCAAGGCGGAATCGGTGATTCGAACATCGTGTCGGCGCGCGAGCGCGCTTCGCTGGTCAGCTCGATCGCCCTGTCAGCGCGGCCAAGGCTGGCGAAGCTGATTGCGCCGAGATAGACGGCACCCAGATCGTTGATCTCCAGCTGCAGATCGGCTGGGTCCGTGGTCGGCTCAGCGCGACCGCGTCCATCGCTGACGGTGAGCCGCCACCGGCCGGCCACCTCGGGCATGAACTCGTCGGTCACGTCGAGCACAATCGATCCGTCCGCGGAATAGCTCCGTCCCGCGAGCGCTGCCGGCACGTCCACCACGCGGAGCCAGAGGCCATCACTGATGCGCAATTGCAGACGTCGGGGCTCGGCGACGAGCAGCAACAGCGGATGGTCGGCCGGGCCGAGCCGGGACCGGATCCGGAACATCAGGTCGACACCGAAGATGTAGCTCCACAACTCCTGCGTCGCCTGCGCGTCGACACCGAGCAGCTCGATCACGATCAGCGTGTTGGCCGGGCCGGTATCAGTCCATTCGCTCTTGATCCGGTACATGGCGTAGCCCACGGCCTGACCGTCGCGCATGGCCACGGCATGGAACCTTCGACTCGCACCCTGGCGCCGAAATTCGGGGTCGGCCAGCAAGATGTCCCACCAATCCGAGCTGCGCTCGTAGAACCCGGGCGTCGCCGCGCGGACGATGTCATAGACCGCCATGAGATCGGGCTTGGCACCGGCGGCGTCGCGCAGCTGGACGGAACCCTCCACCGACACGGGCTTGCGAAAGACCGCGCGGCTGCGCTCGATGTCGATGGTTCCGTTGAGCGACCCGAGCCCATAGCCGAAGCGCTGATAGATCGAACCCTCGGAGGCCCATAGGGCGGCGAGCGGCTCGCCCGCGGCGCGCACGTCAATCAGCTGGCGCGCCATCAGCTGGCGCAGCAGGCCCTGGCGCCGGTTGGTCGGCATGACGCCGACCATCGTCACGCCGGCCGTGGCCACCTGGCGCCCGCCGGGAACAGTCATCCGGAGGGTGAAGGCCGCGCCGCCCCCGACAACCTCGCCGTCGACGTATGCGCCAAGCACCCGCTCCGCCTCGAGTTGCTTCTGATCGAGCGCCCATTGCTCTTCGTTGACGTCCTCGCCGAACGCGACCATCACCGCCTCGAACCAGCGACGCGTATCGGCCGCGGGCACGGCTCGAATCTCGGAGGTCATGGAGGTCAGTCGATCGGGATGTTCTCGCGCCCGCCGTTGCCCTTCTCGGGCTCTTCGCCGAGGCGATCGACCCAGTGGTCGAGCAGGCTGCGCACGGCGAGGAGCTGCTCGCGCCCCGCTGCCTTCAGGTGCTTGCGCGTCTGGCTGGGGATCATCGTGTCCACCGCGGCACGCGATTTATCCATGGCGCGCTCCATGGCGCTGTTGCGCCGTTCCAGCTCCTCGAATCGCTGCTCGAGCCTGGCCAGTCGATCGTCATCCATTTCTTGACCCTCCGGCGGTGCTGCGCACAGGTTCCGCGAAGCGGACCTTGAGTACGCGATCCTCCATCCGTGCGCCCAGTGTGGGCGCATCAAGCAGCAGTCGCGGCAGGACGAGGTTACGGCGCCATGCGCCGACCTGCAGGATGAGCTCATCGCCCGAGCGAGAGAGCGAGATCTCGTCGCGCGAGGTGAAGGGCAGCTCGACCGACAGCGTGTAGCCGCCGTTCTCGCGTTGGACCGAATACGGACGGCCGCGGTAAAGGAATGAAGCCGGATCCGAGTCCGCGAACAGCGCCCGACCGAGCTCGGCCAGCCGCTCGAGCCCGACCATCTCGTGGTCGAAGTAAGGAATCGTGCGCACCGGAACCGGCGCGAACTGCTCCTGGACCATCGGCAGGTAGCGCGCCTGGGCTTCGCGCCATGCATCGAAATACGCGCCCGAGGCGGCGGGCAGGACACGGTTGGCAATGATCAGGTCGGTCGGATATCCGTACAGGTGGAAGTACGTGAACGACCGCTGGGCCTCCTGGATCGAGACGCGCTCCAGGTTGAGCACCAGACGCACCGAGCTGCTTTCGGGGTTCGAGAGGAGGTCGTGAACGTACTTCAGCCGGCCGAGCAGCTGCTCGGCCGAGTCGTAGACATCTGCACTTGGCAGCGGCACACCCACCATGCGGCGCAGCAGGGGGCCGCCGAGCTTCTGGACGCGTCGCCCAATCGGAGCGATCTTCTCGATCCACCAGCGACTCGCCTCCGGTAGTGACAGCAACCGAAGCGTCTCACCCGTGGGCGCCGCATCCACCACGATCAGGTCGTACTCCGCGCGATCGACGTGTTCGCCGATCCAGAGCAGGTTGCCGAGCTCGTCCATGCCCGGCAGGACCGTCATCTCCTCGGCCATGACCTCGTCCAGGCCACCCCACGAGAAGAGGCTCGCGAAATACGACTGGATCGTGCGCCAGTAGCGCGAGATGTTGAAAAAGACGTCCGGCTCGTGCGCCCATAGGTTGGGCGTGATCTCGCGCGGCGTGGGGCCAACCGGCGTATCGAGCGCATCCGCCAAGCTGTGCGCGATGTCGGTGGAGACGACCAGGGTGCGGACGCCACGCTGAGCGCTGAGCACGGCCGTCGCGGCCGCGACGCTGGTCTTTCCGACGCCGCCTTTGCCGGTGTACAGAAGGATGCGGGTCAACTCGCCTCCGAAGCCGGCTCCACGGCCCGGTCCACGAGCCCGGACTCGATGGTAGCGCCGCGCAACCGGGCGTCTGTTTCGTCGGCCGCGGCAGGTGACAGCTCCAGGAGAACCGCACCGGTGACGTTCACCAGGGTCGTCGGCCCATGCCCGACCCACCAGTGGCTTGCGGCCGCCGTCGACGTATGACCATGGATCCACAGCACCGGCTTCAGACGTTCAGCGAGCCAGCGGTAAGCGGCAAATCCGCGGTGGTAGTGATCCTCTGGTGTGTCACCCAAACCAAGCGGGGGCACGTGGCTGACGATGATGTCAGGCCGTGACGATCGGAGACGCAGGTAGCGCGCAGCAACCTGCCGCCACGCTGCGTTGTCGTCGTGAATCGCTCGATCACCCTTGTCGCTCGGCCAGGACAGGCCGGCCACGGTCAACCCGGCGACGTCGTGCCACGAACCATCCATGGGTTCGGGCACGCGGGTGATCTCCTCTTTCCAGCCACCGCCGCGATCGTGATTGCCGCGCACGTAGAGCAGCGGCACGCGGAAGGCGTCGGCCAGGAAATCGAGGTACTCCGGCTTGAGGTCGCCGGCGCCGATGATCGCGTCGAGGGGCATCAGTGCCTGTCTGTTGGTCTGGTACTCGAGAGCTGGCTCCATCTCGTCCGAAAAGGCGAGCACGCGCACCGGCCTCAGTGCCTGTGGACGCGGCCGCGAGCCATTCCTTGCCGGCACCGTCGCGCTGAGTCGTCGGATCACGGTTCGGGGTCCCTCTCGGGATCTCGCCTGGGCAGCCTCTTGTCGGGACGGGAGGCCGTGCGGCTGAATCGGCCGGCCCCGGCGTTGCGCAGGTCAAGGCTGCCCTCAAGCGCTGGCGCGATCAGCGTGGGAGGCTCGAACGGCATGCCCGGCAATCGCAACTCCTGGACGATCGCGTCGAGTTCGACCTGGCCGCTGTACAGGGCGGCCGCCACGCGGTTATGACCGTCGACGACCCAATAGTCATCGCCGAACTTGATCAGCTCCACCGGCGGCAGTGTGGCCATCCCCTCGATGCCGCGCAGGATGCGTTGCCAGCGCGAGCGCCAGTCGTCGCTCCGTCGGTCGCGCAACGGGAGGAAATCGCCGCCACGCTGGGCCGTGCCTTCAACCGCCGTGCCGGCGATCTTCTCGACAGGGACGCTCTGGAGGCCGAGCTCGCGGATCGATGCACGGCGCGCCTCCGGATGGACCTCCCATAGGTTGGGCAACGGTTCGCGAGCCATTCGGCGGACGGCCCTGACCCGCGCGGCGGGGCGCTCCCCGATAAGACGCCGCGCCCCCTGCGCAAGGCTGTCGACAGGCTTCAGGGCGGCCGAGATCACGGGCGCTGCCGCCTCGGCAATCGTCTGCGCGACGCCGCTTATCCCGGAGTGGTCGTGATCGTGATCGTGCCGTGGCCGTTCGGCCCGAATCTCGGGCGCGGCGTCGTTCTCCCCCGCGTCTGATGCGGCCCTCTCCACGTTCACCGGTCGAGCCTACGGCGTGACACACAAGCTGTCACATGGCCGAGCGATGGTGGTCGCGTCACGGGGCACGATCCCGCGACGGAAGGAGGGTGTAAATGAACGACATCGCCTGCCCGTGGTGCGAAACCAGGCTTGAGGGCTTCAATGAAGCCGCTGATGAGCAGCAATGCCCAGAGTGCCTGACGACCTGGTGCTACGAGGAAGCCGAGTCCGACCTACCGCTGGCAGCCTGATATTGGTCCCGAACCACCTGCTCTGATTCGCTCCACAGCGCCGCGTAGCCCGGTTTGATCACGCCGTTAATGAGCCGCAGGCGCTCGTCGAACGGCGCGAAGGCGCTCTTGATCGCATTAAGCGTCAGCCATTGCATCTCGTCGAGGCCAAAGCCGAACGTGCTCGAGAGCGTCGCGAACTCGTCGGTCAGGGAGATACCACTCATCAGCCGGTTGTCGGTGTTGACGGTCACCCGAAAGCGCAGCCGGCGCAACAGATCGATCGGATGGTCCTCGATCGAGGACGCCGCCCCGGTGTGCACGTTCGAGGTCGGGCACATCTCGAGCGGCACGCGCCTATCGCGGACGTAGCCTGCGAGCCTACCGAGCGCCACGTCGCCGCCTGGGCCCATGGTTATGTCGTCGATGATCCGCACTCCATGACCCAGCCGTTCAGCGCCGCACCATTGCAGCGCCTCCCAGATCGACGGCAGCCCGAAGGCCTCTCCCGCGTGGATCGTCAGGTGGAAGTTCGCCTGGTGGATCAGATTGAATGCGTCGAGGTAGCGGGTGGGTGGAAATCCCGCCTCGGGACCGGCAACGTCGAACCCGACAACGCCGTGGTCGCGATGGCGTATCGCGAGCTCGGCGACCTCGACGGAGCGGGCGAACTGGCGCATTCCGGTCACGATCAGCCCGAGGCTGATGCCGTGTGCGGATGATCCACGGTCGAAGCCCTCGAGGATCGCCTCGACCGCCTCGTCGAGCGACAAACCTCCGCTCGTGCTCAGCTCCGGCGCGTAACGGACCTCGGCGTAGACCACGCCATCGGCGGCAAGGTCTTCGGCACACTCCTGGGCAACCCGAATGAGCGCCTCGCGGGTCTGCATCACGCCCACCGTGTGGGCAAACCCCTCCAGGTAGAGGACGAGGCTCTTCCGATCAGCCCCCGCAGTAAAGGCACGGGCGAGCTCTTCGGGGTCCTCGGTGGGGAGGCCATCGTAGCCGTATTCGCGAGCGAGATCGACCACCGTGGACGGGCGCAGCCCACCGTCCAGGTGGTCATGAAGCAGCACTTTCGGCGCACGGTGGATGACTGACCGGTCGATCACCGCCCGAAGCTAATGCCAATCCCCACGCCTGACAACCGTGGGTGAAGTGAGCGCCAAGCCGAAGATGACCGCGGGGTTATGGCGCAAATGCATGATGCATATCTCCGTCGGCGCATTCATACTGGGCGGTACGCCATTACAGAGGCGTATCGGTAACTGCATATCGCCAGCGCAGGAAGGCGGATCGGTCCCCCAGGGCCAGGACGCCAGGGAGCAGTACCGCCCCAGCGGTTCGGCCCTCACTCGAAGCTCCGCAGCGCCGCCCGCCGTCACCCGCCGCGAAGCTGCCCGCCTGGCATGACCAACGTCACCGCTCTCGTGTGCGGTGCCTGGCATACGGAGGGACCTGCATTGCCTGTGGCTCCGGGCGCTCAACGAATGTCGCGCAACCCCGCCCCCCATCGTCGATCGCTGCGCATCGCGCGCGCGGCCGTGGGTACTCTCTTTGCCACGGCGTTGGCCATCACCGCGCAGGTCGCGCCGGCCTCGCCCGCGATCCAGTCCGTACAGGCCGACTCGCCGCCGACGCCAAAGGCGGTGTTCATCGTCGGCCCGGCTAACGGCATGACCGACAGCAACCTCGTCGATGCCGAGAAGATGGCCAAGCAGGCCGAGGCCGCGGGCATGGACGTGCGCCGCATCTTCTTCCCGAATGCGACCTGGGACAACGTCCTCGCCAATGTCCAGGGCGCGAACCTCGTCGTATACATGGGACACGGCTACGGCTGGCCCAGCCCGTACACGAAGGTCATGACCGAAAGCCGCCAGAACGGCATGGGCCTCAACTCCTTCGCCGGCAGCGGTCGCGACAAGTACACCTACTACGGTGCGACGAGGATCCGCGACAGCATCGACCTGGCGCCCAACGCCGTGGTCATCCTCGTGCATCTCTGCTATGCGTCCGGCAACGGAGAGTCAGGCATGGCCATCCCCTCAGAGGATGTTGCCCGCCAGCGTGTGGATAACTTCGCCAACGGCTTCCTCGCCGCCGGCGCCCGGGCCGTGTTCGCGTCCGCCTGGAATCAGAAGCTCAACTTCCCGAACGCGCTGGCGACGTCGAATTCGACCATGGACCAGATGTTCATGACGGCAGCCGGCGGCTCGCCCGCGGGATACATTGGTTGGCGGGACACCAAGCTCGATTCCCATCGAACTCCCGGTGCGAGGATCCACCTGGACCCGCATCCGAACTACGGCTACTACCGGTCAGTCGCTGGCGATCTCAGCATGACGGCAGCCGCCTGGCGCTCAGGCTGGATACCAGGTCCGCCTGCACCGGAGGACCCGCCCGATGCGCCGAGGATCACTTACCTCAAAGCCGTCGCAGCATCGAACGGAACGGCGGAAGCTACATCCTTCCATCCCAATGGCGACGGCCTGGATGACGAGTTGCGGGTGCGCCACACTGTGACGCAAGCCGCTTACCTCGACATTACCGTCAGAAACAGCGCCGGCGGAGCAGTCCGCTCGTACTCGGTCTGGTCGCCAAGAGGCACGAGCACCTCTGCCTGGAACGGCAAGAACAGCGGCGGCTCCGTGGTGCCAGATGGGGTTTACACGCTGATCTATGTGCCGCGCAACGGCGCTGGAGTGGTCGGTTCGCCGGTCTCGACTTCGGCCCTCGTGCTAACTGCAGCCGCACTCGCGCCCCCCTCGAAGGCTGCCATCCACGTGAGCGACGCCGACTCGCTTGGGCGTTACACGTCTCTGAAGGTGACGCTGAACCAGCCCGCGCGACTAACCTGGCGACTGCTCAATGAGGCAGGAGCGACGCTGCGCACGATTCGTGCCGACGCCCAGACTCCGGCAGGCACGATCAGCTTCGAGTGGGACGGCAAGAGCGACGGCGGTGGCTGGGTGCCAAACGGCCGCTACCGTAGCGTGGTCCGTGCGCAGACCGGACTCGGGTCGTACTCGCAAGAGCGGCATGTCTTCGTCGGCCCCTTCCAGGTGACGCCGTCGATCACCTCACCGGTGCGCGGCGGGAAGGTAACGCTGACCTTGGTCAGCACAGAGGCACTCGATCGAAATCCCACCGTTCGCATTGCGCAGCCCGGTGTCGCCCCATGGACGGTCAACGCGAGCCACGTGAGCGGCACGAAGTACAAGGTGACGCTGACGCTGAAGAGCGGCGGAGCGGCTGGAACAGTCGATTTCCGGATGAGCGGAATCGACAGCAAGGGCGGCCGTCAGTCGAGTTCGGTCAGCCTGCCCCTGCGCTGAGCGAGGTCACAAACCGCGCGACGTGGTCGAGGGCGTCGTCCAGAACCGGTGTCAGGCCATGGCCGATACGCGGGTAGGTGACGAGCTCGGCGTTGGCGAGGGCCTCCACCGCCTTGCGCAGAAAATCGATCTGGGCGAAGGGATCCGATTCGCCCGAGAGCAACAACACCGGGCAGGTGATGCTCGGCCAGTGCGGAATCCGCGCCTCCCATTCGGGATTACCGGGCCGGTGCAGCGGGTAGCTGAACAGCACGAGGCCGGCAACGGCTGTTTCCGCGGCAAGGAGGCTGGCGACCCGGCCGCCGTAGGAGTGGCCGCCGATGGCATGGTTGGCAATGTCGTCAACCTGGGCGGCGTAACGACCGACCGCCTTATCCGCCCGGCCGCCAGGCAGTCCGATTGCGCGGGCCTCGAGTCCCCGCTCGCGGAGGCCCTCGACGTGCGGGCGCATGCTGTCCGCGTTGCCAGATGCGCCATGGGCCAGGTAGAGGATCACGGTCAGATTCTCGCCGTTTGAGATTTCATCCGTTCGATCCGGTGTGACACGCTAGCTGGCACGCGAGGCGCCCACGATGCGCACATGGAAACCGCCCAGATAGTCGCTCTCCGAGTCGCCGGCCCTGCGCAACCAACGGTCCGGGTTGACGGCGAAACCATCGTCATCGACCGGCTGCGTGTCGCGGACAGGGCACTGGCTGCGTTCGTGGGCCAGCGCGCGGAGGAAGAGCGTGGGGAGCTCGCGGAGCGCGCCGTGCGCATCGGCCTCATTGCGCTCCAGGATGCCGGCACCTCTCTCGACGTCGACTTTGTGCGGCGCGAGTTTGACGAGCTCCTCGAGCGCAACAACACCATGAACAGGCGCGCCGCGGAGACACTCGACCAGGTGCTTCGCCAGAACTTCGGCGACCAGGATGGCCGGCTGCCGCGCACGCTCGAGAAGTTCCTGGGCGACCGCGGCCAGCTCAATCGTTTCGTCTCCGAGCTGTTCGACGAAAGTAGGCGCGATAGCGCCATTGGCCGAATGCGGACCCTGCTCGGCTCGTACTTTGATGGCGACGCCTCGCGCCTGGCCCAGCTGCTCGACCCGACCAGACTCGGCTCCCCGCTCCACCAGTTCCGCACAGAGGTCAGCGACGCCTTCGACAAGCTCAACGAGCGCCTCACTGCCATGGAGGCTGCCTTCGTGGCGCGCGGGGCAGAGCGCGCCCGCTCCGCCGCAAAGGGCGGAGACTTCGAGAACCTGTTGGACGCCATGCTGGCCAACATCGTGGGTGGGACGGGCGACACGGTCGAACGCACGATGGACGCCACCGGTGACGTCATTCGCTCCAAGAAGGGCGACTTCCTCCTCACCATCGACCCGCAGATGTGTGGCGGAGCGGAGCTGCGCGTGGTCATCGAGGCCAAGGATCGCCAGGTCTCGTGGCGCCAGATCCGCGAGGAGCTTGCCGACGCCAAGCGCAACCGCGGCGCGGCCGTCGCAGTAGCCATCTTCACGCCCCTCCATGCACCGAGCGGCGTCGCGCCCTTCGATGTCCGCTCCGGTCACGTCCTCTGCGTTATTGACCCCGATGCGCCAGACCATGGAGCGTTGGGAGCGGCAGTGCGGCTTGCCCGGCTCTATGCGCTCGCGTGTCTCGAGCATCGCGAAACCGAGGTCGATGCAGCGCGCGTGCTCCAGGCAGTCGCGGCCGTCCGCGCCGAGCTGGACGTGGTTCGCGGACTCAAGATGCAGCTGACCTCCATCGGACGCGCGGCCGGTGAGGTTTCGCAGGGGCTCGAACGGATGCGCGAGCAGGTGATTGCGCGCGTGGTCGATGCCGAGGCGCTGCTCCAGCCGACCGGCGCGTCCGTTACGACTCGCGCCGCAGGCTGATTCGCCCGATTGCGGCCGACCAATTGAAGCCGCCAGAAGAGCATCACCCGAGCTGTGTCTCGGGCTGCTTCAGGGCGGGCGGCGGCGGCCATACGATGCCCATCCGCTTGGCCCCGGCGGCGATCAGCCTTCGCTCAGGCGAGAGCGGCGAGGATCTCCGGCCAGCGTCGATAGAGCAGGTGGTGGCCCTCGTCGCGCAGGAGGTTGGCGTGGGCCACGGGAATTTCCCGGACAAGGAAGTCGGCCATCGCCAGCGGCACGGTTTCGTCAAGGACGCCGTGCCAGACGTGTACGGGAACACGGATCTGGTTTGGGGCGAAGCCCCATGGCCGAGCCAGAATCAGCGCCTCGTCGTACATGCCCCGGCCGCCCTGGCGATATAGCTCGGCCGAGTTGGCGATCATCCGGCCGCGCAACTCGGGCGCGGCCAGCACGGCCTGATCGGCTGCAGACATCTCGGCCACGGAGTCCTCGAAGAAGCGCGTGGCGTCACGGCGCTGCGGCCGGCCCCAGTGCCAGAGGGCCAAACGGATGACCCAAGGCGCTCGACCCGCAGCTCGAACGGCGTTGCGATCGAGCCGGCGCAGGTAACCCGACTCGGGGGTCCCGGTCAGTGGCGCAGGCGAGCTCACCAGGCCGACTGCGGCTATGCGCTCGCGCAGCGCGTGGGCGCACGCAAGGGCATATGGACCGCCACCGGACCATCCGATGACGGAGAACGCGTTGATGTCCAGCACGTCCGCCAGATCGGCGACGTCCGTCGGCCAGTCGAGCAGACGGCGTCCGGGCAGCGCGTCTGACAGGCCAATCCCCGGCCGATCGACTGCGATGAGCCTGATGCCCATCTCGATGGCCGGCTCCTGCGGGGGACATATCACGCGCGACGTTCCGAAACCGTGGAAGAAGAACACCGGCCGGCCTTCCCTGGCACCGTACTCGGAGTAGCCCAGGCGACGGCCGTCGGGCAGGCGAACGATGCGATCCTCCGCGCGCAGCCGCCGAGCCTTGGCGGTGCCGCGGCCGGACGTGTGGTTATTGAAGCCGTCCCGAACCTGCGGGCGCGACAGTGCCATCTCCCCTCCCAGTGACGTTCGGGCATGCGTAGTATGGCAACGCGTCGCAATCCACGACAGCCCCGCCAACGAGATGGAGAGGTCGAGTGCGCAGCCCATGGAACGCCCTGATCGCTGAGATCGCGGGCACATTCATGTTCTTCTTCGTTGGAATCGGTGCCGTCGCCACGCTCGATCGTGTCGGTGGCGTTGACAGCGCGGCCGGGTTGGTGGTCGTCGCCCTGGCCCACGGCGTCGTCCTGGCAGTGATGGTCAGCGCTCTCGGCGCCGTCTCCGGCGCGCACTTCAATCCTGCGGTCACCTTCGGCGTGTGGCTGGCCGGCCAGATACCTGGTCGCCGGGCAGTCTCGTACATCCTCGCCCAGCTGATCGGCGGGCTCGGTGCGGCGTGGGCACTGCGAGTCGTGTTTCCTGTGGCAGTCTCACCGACACTCGGTCGCCCGACGGTGGGTGCCGGGATCGACCCCCTTGCGGCGCTCGGAATCGAGGCCGTGCTCACGGTCATCCTGCTGACAGCGGTGTTCGGGACGGCGATCGATCCGCGCGGGCCCAAGGTCGGCGGGCTGGCGATCGGCTTCGCTGTGGCAGCCGACATCCTGATGGGCGGACCGCTCACCGGTGCCGCCATGAATCCCGCGCGTTGGTTCGCCCCGGCGGCAGTGACCGGAATCTGGGACAACAGCTGGGTATGGATCGTGGGTCCGTTGATCGGCGCTGCGGTCGCCGCGCTGGCCTACCGATACTTCTTCCTGCCCGAGGCAGATCTGCTCAGGACGCCGGCCGAACCGACCGCGTGAGGTTTGGGAGTCCGAGAGCCTAGCTCGAGCCGAGGCCGCGCATCTGCTGGATCGCCGAGAGATGATCCTTGTACTCGCGCCTGATGACATTCAATTCGGGCCGCGTCAGCCCGAGCTCGTCGGAGATCTGGGTCAGCTCGGCATACTCGGCCGACGTGATCGTGTGATCAGCTGCCACGACGGCGAAGCAGGCCTCGGCGGCTGCGCGACGCTGCTCATCGGTGGCACGGGTGGCGAACTCGCGCGTGACCAGGAAGTCCTCCGTGCCGCCGTAAAGCTCCGTCTGATGCTTGGCGATCTCGACGACGAGCACGGCCTGCGCCTCGGGCAGCTTGCCGATCTCAACCACGATGCGCTCCATGAGGCGAGTCTCGTCCTCGCCGAAGTCGAGATCGGCGTGGGCCGCCCTGCTCAGGACGTAGGCGAAACCAGCGAGAAATCGCCGTCGCTCAGGCTCGACCTGCCCGAGCTCGCTCACGATCCGCCGGACAGTTTCCGTCTCCGACGCTTCGGGGGCTCGATCGGTTCCAACGTTGTCCGAGCTCAACCCGAGCAATCTGCGCATGACCATGGGGTCAGGATGCCACAGCGGCTGCCGAGCGTCGTCGGAACCAGGCCTCGCTCACCTGCGTCCGTGGCGGTATGAACACAACACTCCGCCCACACCTCGTGCTCTGTGGGCTGCTGGCAGCCCTCATGGTCGGCTGCGCAGGTGCGCCAGCGCCCTCGCCCACCCCCGTTCCGACGCTGCCGGCCACTCCCGGCCCGACCCCTATGCCAAGCTCGACCCCTGTGCCAAGCCAGAGCCCTACACCGAGCGGCACCACCAACGTCACGACTCCCGCGCAGGCAGCTGCCCTGGTGTTCGCCTCCGACGAGCGCTGGGCGAGGATGTCTCCGCCTCGCGCGGATCTCATCGGCGCCTCGTCCTCGTTCGAGGCTTTCGCTGATCCGACTGGCTTCACCGTGAACATCACGTTTGGCCAGGGCGACTGTCAGGCCGGCTGTATCGAGAAGCACACCTGGAAGTATCACGTCGACCCCGCCGGGGTTGTCGCGCTGGTGAGCGAGTCCGGTGACGACATCGATGTCCAGCCCGAAACGGGCGGGGACGGACCGGCCCGGGTAACAGTCCATTTGAATGCGGGACCGGTTTGCCCGGTCGAGACGGTGCCGCCCGATCCCAATTGCGCCCCACGCGCTGTTGCCAACGCGGAGGTCACCATTTACGACGCCAGCGGCAACGAGGTCGCCACGGACACGTCCGACGAGGACGGCAAGGTCTCGTTCGAGATCGAGGCAGGCGCCTATTACGCCGTCGCACAGCCTGTCGAGGGCCTGATGGGCACGCCCGATGCCCAGGCTTTCGCCCTACTCGGTGGCGACCAGGTCGGGCTGCTGTTCGGATACGACACCGGCATTCGCTGACCCGTAAGCGCCGTCCGTGCGTATCCACGGAAGCGCGTAATCTTGGCAGCCAATGGCTGTCGAACCCGCATCGTCCGTGACCGCGACGCCGCCTCCGGGGCCTGCCCAACCACAGGACGCCCAACCACACGTCGCCCAAGGGCAGGGCCGATCAAGGACGCCGCGCAGTCCCGCCACGCGCGAGCTGGGAATGACCGCAAAGCTCCTCTTCCCAACACGCGAAATCGCGGAGCAGTTCTACCTGCCCCTCATCTACACGGCCTGCCGGACGTGCTATAGCGAGTTGCTGCCGGAGGATATCTTCGAGCGGGCGATGACCGGCCAGGTGGCGACCGACAAGCAGCAGGACCTGATTCGCCGGGTGATCGAGTCCGGCCACGGCTCGACGATCGAGCACATCGTCTTCACCTTCGCAATAAGTGGAGTCACGCGCACCCTCTCGCACCAGCTGGTGCGCCACCGCGCCGGGGTCGCATTCGACCAGCAGTCGCAGCGCTACCTCAACTACAAGCGACCGTCATACATGGTTCCCGGCTCGCTCCAGGACGCGCCACCGGAGATGCGCGAGCGGTTCGTGGCCGAGATGGACGACTCACTTGCGTTCTACGGCGAGATGCTGGAGGCTGGCATTCCCGGCGAGGACGCGCGGTTCGTCATGCCCAATGCGACGCGCACCAACCTGATCATGACCGCCAACCTGCGATCGCTGATCCATATGTCGGGCCTGCGACTGTGCACGATGGCCCAATGGGAGATTCGTCGGCTTTTCCAGTTGATCCGGCACGAGATCTTCCAGGTGTCGCCGTTCCTGGGCTCGTTCCTGGCGCCCAAGTGCGTGCCACTCGGCTATTGCGACGAGGATCGCAACCGCGACGAGCACTGCCCGATCAGGCCGCACAAGGACAACGTTCTTGCCGCCTGGGCTGAGAAGAAGGCCGCAGCAAAAGCCGCCGGTCGAGACCTGCCAACCGTCTAGCCCGTTCGGGCCGGCCAGGAACTAGCCCGTCGAGCCCACCAGACGCACAAAGCCTCGAATCAGCGCCGTGAAGCGCGGGGCGGCCTCGGCGGCCGCCTCGAGAACCTCCTCATGGGTCAGCGGCTGACCGGTCACCCCTGCGCCTGGGTTGGTGATCAGCGACACGCCGACGAGCTCGAGCCCGGTCCAGCGGGCGGCGAGCGCCTCCAGGACGGTTGACATGCCCACCGCGTCGGCACCCAACGCACGCAGCATGCGCACTTCGGCTGGTGTCTCGTAAGCAGGCCCGGTCAGGCCGGCGTAGACACCTTCCTCGAGGCCCACGTCCTCATCCCTCGCCGCGCTGCGCATAAGTGTGCTCAGCCGCGGACTCCATGCACCAACGAGGTCGGGGAAGCGCGGCCCGAGCGCGTCATCGTTCGGGCCCAGCAGCGGATTGCGACCGGTCAGATTGAGGTGGTCGGAAACGAGCATAAGCGTCCCGGCGGGATAGTCGACGTTCACGCCGCCGGAAGCATTTGTGAGAACGATGACCCGCGCACCCAGCCGTCCCATGAGCAGGACCGGTTCGACCACCAACCGCTCGCTGTGCCCCTCGTACAGATGCAGGCGTCCCTTGAGGCAGACCACCGGTACGCCTTCGAGCTGGCCCAGAAGAAACGCCCCCGCGTGTCCAGGCGCCGAGGCGGCGGGCCAACCGGGAAGTTCCGCGAACGGGATCGAGACGGCGTCCGTGAGCGATTCGGCAAGTCCGCCAAGCCCAGATCCAAGAACGATGCCAACCCGCGGCTCGATTGCGGTACGCGCGCGGACCGCGGTTTCGAGCTCGTCGAGCCGCGCTGAGTATGAGACGGGGCGCACCTGGGTCATCGGCCCGATCACCATGGGTGGGACGTGCTGGGCGGAGAACGCCGCAGACAACGAAACGCCCGAAGGAGCTCTCCTGAACTCTGCACTTTGATGTGATCTCAGTGCTGAGTCCCGAGTGGCCCCTCCGGGCAAGACGTAAGTTATCTGGACCCCGGGGCCCGGTCAACGCGCTTATCCACGGATTTGGAGGTCCAGGCCTTCGACCGTCCACAAATCCATCCTGGTTGTGGATATCTTCGGTGGACAAACGCTCGCTCCACGCTCAGAGACATGAAAAGGCCCCGCCCATTGGTCGGGCGGGGTCTTGTTCGATCAGGCTTGGCGATCGGCACGCAGCGGGCCGCCCAAACGGGTCCTAGCCTTTGGCTACGACGGTCTTCGCGTAGGTGTCGTGGAAGCCCTGGCGTGTCGGGCTCTGTGCGGTGGTCACGAGCAGGTAGATCTCGTAGGCAAGGATCGCGAGGGCAATGAGCCAGCCGATGATGCCCCACACATAGAGGAACGAGATCGCAAACGGCGCCCCGACCACCAGCCAGCGGTTGATCGCCTGCTGCTGGCCGATCGGCTGTCCGCTCGCGGCGTCGCGGACAGACAACTTCATGGCCTTCATGCCGACGGTTGCGCCACCCATCCGCGACCACATGCCGATGAAATATGCGGCTGACACGACCAGCATGATCACGGTCGTAGCGAGGCTGCTGACCAGGTTGTGAGCGCGGAACACGAGGAAGTTATCGCCGAGCACCGATAGTGTGATTGTGCTGACGATGAAGCCGATGATCCCGAGAATGATCGCGTCGATCACGAATGCGATTGCTCGCTCGGGAATGTCGGCAAGGGCGACCCCGGCGGGTCCAGACATCGTTCCACGCGCCGTCAGATTCGCCGACCACGACGGCATCCCGCCACCTGGCTGACCACCTGTGGGCGGCGGCGGGCCGGGCGGCTGCGGCGTCGACTGCCAGCCCTGCTGGGGTGGTGGCGGCGGCGGCTGCTGGCCTGACGGGGGCGTCGAGCCGCCGCCGGATTGGTCCATGCTCACTCTCTCTCCTCCTCTACCGGGCGCCCTGGCGCCGGTCCCTAATTCGCGACCCACGGGCCCAGGCGCTGGGCATGACGTGCATGTCGCAAGATTCGACTTTCAGCATAGCGGTCGAGGCACCGCGCGGAAAACGAAATTCGTAAATTGGTTGCGTTCGGTTACCCGCCGATACGCGACATTTCCACCCGGTTTGGATCGATGGCCGCGGAGCCCCGGGGCAGGGTTGCCAATGAACGTAGCTCCGAATAGCGGTCGTCACGCACCCGCCAAACCAGCGCGATTCTTTCCAGCAGGTCCTCGTCCGATGCGCCAGCTCGCGTCGGGCCGCGCAGGTCATGACCGGCGCTCGCGAACAGGCACGTGAAGAGTTGTCCATCGGCGGTGAGACGTGCACGAGTGCAATCAGCGCAGAAGGGCTGGGTGACCGAGGCGATCACGCCCACCTCGCCCGTGCCGTCGCGGTACGCCCAGCGATCGGCAACCTCACCGGCGTACAAGGGCGGGAGCGAGACGAGAGGCATCTCTGCGTCGATCAGGGCCACGATCTCGGCCGCCGGCATCACGTCGTCCAGACGCCAGCCGTTGGTGTGGCCGACGTCCATGTACTCGATGAAGCGAAGGATGTGGCCGTGCTCGCGGAAGTAGCGCGCCATGGGAACGACGCTTCCCTCGTTGACGCCGCGGCGAACAACCATATTCACCTTGATCGGCCGCATCCCGGCGTAGTCCGCGGCCTGGATTCCGGCCAGGACCGCCGTCACCGGAAACCCAACATCGTTCATCCGAGCGAACGTGGCCTCATCGAGCGAGTCGAGGCTGACCGAGACTCGGCTCAAGCCGGCGCCAGCGAGTGACTGAGCCTGGCGGGCCAATAGGGAGCCGTTCGTCGTCAGCGTGATGTCGTCGATCTCCGAAATGGCGCCGAGCATGCCGACGAGCACCGGCAGGTCGCGCCGCAGCAGCGGTTCGCCGCCGGTCAGCCGCAGCTTGCGCACTCCCAGTTGAGCGAACAGCCCGGCGAGGCGGGTGATCTCCTCGAACGTGAGCAGTTCGGCGCGTGGCAGGAAAGCGAAATCGCGGCCGTACACCTCGCGCGGCATGCAGTATGTGCAGCGGAAGTTGCACCGGTCGGTGACCGAGATGCGCAGGTCGTGCATGCGACGGCCGAGCGTGTCAATCGGGCGCGCGTCAACCTCTGGTCCGGTCATGACCCCGATGGTAGTCCGACTCGATCTTGGAACACTGAGCAGGTACATTCGCCGGGCGAGATAAAGACCTTTCCCCGCGGAACAGTCCCGACTTTGGCGGGCGTCGTGCTGGCGGCCTTCACCTCCGCTGCTTGGAACCTGCGCGGCTTCCACCAACGACTCGCATGCCGCCAGTGATCGAAATTGCTGGGATCGTCGACGGATTGAGCACCAACGGTGACCCTGACCGACGGTCGGTCATTCACGGCCACAAGGGGCGACGATCGGATACTTGGCCGCCCCGGTGGAGGGCTGGTCATCCTGGGAACTGACGAAGGCGGCCGATTCCTGGGCGGGTTTCCCACCCAGGGTGGCTTGCCCGATGACTGCTACGTCGACAATTCCACCGGAGTCGACCGGGGAACTTTCGTCGAGTTGTACGGGGTCCTGTGGAGGAAGTCGCCCGAGTTCGTACCCGCCCAGCTCGTCAGGCCAGACTATCCATACCCTCAGGCAAACCCGGTTCTGCTATAACGCCGACGGGTTCGTGAGCGGCACGGTCGCGCCATGAATATGCGAAGCGCGGCGGGCCGCACGTCTGAACCTACTCCTCTTCGGTCGCTGCTCCGCTCCGATCGCGAATGAGCTCGACCACGCCCGCGTCGGCCAGTGTCGTGGTGTCGCCGAGTGCGCGCCCGTCGCCGATATCGCGCAGCAGTCGACGCATGATCTTGCCCGAGCGTGTCTTGGGCAGGTCGGGCGTGAAGAGCAGGTACTTCGGCCGCGCGATTGCGCCGATGACCTTGCCAACGTGCTCGCGCAGCTCCGATCCGAGCTCATCGGACGCCTCAAATCCGGTGCGGAGGATGACGAAAGCGAAGATTGCCTGTCCGGTGATCGGATCGGCCCGACCCACCACCGCCGCCTCGGCGACCGAAGGGTGATCGACCAGCGCCGACTCGACCTCGATGGTGCTCAGACGGTGGCCTGACACGTTCATCACGTCGTCAACACGGCCCAGCAGCCAGAGATAGCCCTCTTCGTCGCGCTTGGCGCCGTCGCCACAGAAGTACTTGCCCGGGAATCGGCTCCAGTAGGTCGCTCGGTAGCGCTCGGGATCGTTGTAGATGCCGCGGAGCATGGCCGGCCACGGCCGGGTCAGGACCAGGTATCCCCCGCCACCCAACGGCACGGGCTCACCGTTCGCATCTACCACGTCCGCGCCGACACCGGGGAACGGGAACGTTGCGCTGCCCGGCTTGGTGGTCGTCGCCCCCGGGAGCGGCGTGATCATGATCATGCCCGTCTCGGTCTGCCACCACGTGTCGACGATGGGAGCCTTTTCACCACCGATGTTGCGGTGGTACCAGAGCCAGGCTTCAGGGTTGATCGGCTCGCCCACCGACCCCATCAGGCGGATCGTCGACAGGTCATGCTTCTTCGGAAACTCGTCGCCCTGCTTCATGAACGCGCGGATCGCAGTGGGAGCGCAGTACAGGATCGTGACCCGGTAGTCCTCGACGATCTGCCACCAGCGGTCCCAGGCAGGAGTGTCG
>Ga0183260_10000460_pt1 | contig 34647 bp, 40 predicted proteins | sample AntDrymUQ4972206_2_FD_129768 | JGI IMG/M metagenome (GOLD analysis project Ga0183260, IMG submission 129768) | Polar desert sand microbial communities from Dry Valleys, Antarctica - metaG UQ497 (22.06) (version 2) (version 2) | ecosystem: Environmental > Terrestrial > Soil > Desert | place...
GTGGTCGATGTCGTCGTGGTCGGCGTCGTCGTCGTTGGCGTCGAGGTGCTCGCCGTCGGGACCGTGGGTGTGGCCGAGGATGACGTCGCGATCGAGCGCCGCGCCGGACTGGTCGACGAACTCGACGTGGTGCAGCAGCCAGTCGAGGGCCTTGGACTTGCGGATCTGCGCCGTCAGCTCGGGCACGAGGTCGTTGCGCTCGTAAGCCTTGCGCACCTTGTCCGGCTTCTCGTTCATCTGCAGGGCAACGCGCTGGTACTCGGCGCCAAGATCGCCATCGTCGGTCTCGAGCCCCTCGGCGACGGCGACAGCCCGCAGCGCCAGATCGACCTTGACCGCCTGCTCGGACTGCCCGCGCAGACCCTCGACGAACGTGTTGGCGTCCTGCCCGGTGGCCGAGAACCACTGGTCCATGCTGATGCCGCTCTGCTGCAGTTGGCCGACGGTGCCCTCGACCCGGCGCTGGAGGTCGGCGGTGACCATCGACTCGGGCGCTTCGACATCGGTCAGGCCGACCAGCGCCTCGGTCACCTTGCCGACCAGCTCCTGGCGGACGCGGTTGACTTTCATCGTGGCGATCCGATCGCGCAGCCCCTCGCGCCACGCCGCATCGGTCTCGAACTCGCCAACATGGTCGGCGACCCAGTCGTCGTCAACGTCCGGCAGAACATGCTCCTGCACAGTGCCGATGGTGACGACGAAGTCGGCGTCCTCGGCCGTGCCCTTGGGCGTCGTGGTGAACTCGATCGTGTCGCCGGCGGACGCCCCGATGAGGTGCTCGTCGAAGTCGTCAGCGACCCAACCCTGGCCGAGCTGGTACGACCAGTCCTCCGTGTTGAGTCCGGTGACCTCCTCGCCCTCGCGGGTGGCGGCGAGGTCGAGCGTAACGAAGTCGCCGTCGGCCGCCGGCCGCTCGACGGTGGTCAGCGTGCCGTGGCGGCGACGTTCGGCCGTGACGGCCTCCTCGACCTCCTCGTCGGTGGCCTCGGGCGCGGTCAGCTCGACGCGCAGGCCTTGGTAGCCGGGCACGGTGATTTCGGGGCGCACCTCGCACGTGGCGTCGAACTCGACGGGGCCGTCGTCCTCCCCGGCGGTGATGTCGACGTCGGGCGAGGCGATCAGGTCGACATCGTGCTCGCGGACGGCCGTGGCTAGGTACTCGGGGACGGAGTCCTGCAGGGCCTGCTGACGGGCGGGGGCGACGCCGATGCGGGCCTCGAGCACACGGCGCGGCGCCTTGCCGGCGCGGAAGCCGGGCAGGCGGATCTCACGGGCCAGCTTCTTGAACGCCTGGTCGATGTTGCGGTCGAACTCGTCCTCGTCGACGTGGACCGAGAGTTTGACCTTGTTCCCCTCGAGGGGCTCCAACGAACTCTTCACAGGCGATCGAGGCTACCGACGCGCCGTCATCGTGAGTGGTTGTCCTCGGCGGCGTCGGCGGCGTCGGCGTCGGCCTTGGTGGCGTGCACCGTGCCGTCGGGATGCTCCGACGGTGAGTACAGCGAGTACAGCCGAAGGTCCTCGTCGCCGTCGTTGACGACGTCGTGCCACGTGCCGGCTGGGACGATGAACGCCCAATCGGCCGCCACCTGGTGGGTCTCGGCCACGTCGTCCTTGGCTGGGCCGAGCTTGAGGGCGCCCGTGCCCTGCTCGAGGCGCAGGAACTAGTCGAGGTGATCGTGCATCTCCCAGCCGATGTTCTCGCCGGGGTGCAGCGACATCACCGTCAGTTGGGTGTGGTTGCCGGTGAACAGCACCCGGCGGAAGTCGCCGTTGGCCAACGTGGCGGCCTCGATGTCGGCCACCCAGCCCAGGGCGCTGTTCCGTTCGCTCGGCTCACTCATGACGCGTGTCTACTGCTTCGGGGGCGGGGCGGGGCAGAATGAGCCGCGTGCAGTTCTGGAAGCCCCACGCCCTGGCCAACCCCCACGAGGGTCAGCTCGACCTGCGCCAGGGGGACAAAGTGAGGGCCACGATCGATTTGCCCGACGTGGCCGAGGGTGCCGAGGGGCGCGTGATACTCGCCAACGGCTTCAACTGGCAGCGCTACCGGGTCCTTTTCGCCAACGGGGTCGAGCTCGGCGACCTCGACCATCGCCACCTCCAGCCCATCGGCCGCGCCGCCAAGCGTCTCGCCAAGCACGCCAAGCGCGCCGGCTGACCGCTCCCCCACCCGAGTGTTTGCTGCTCGCCTCGGCTTCACGTCCGCCGTTTCGCGTCATGCACGCGATTCGGCGGACGCGAACCGAGTGCGGCCGCCAGACCGGCTCGCACGTCTCCGCTGAGCCCACCGGCGCGCCAGCGGGCCGCCCACTCGGCCTCGATCTCCGTGATGTGCCCGATGGCGGCGCGCACGAGCGCCTTGCCATCGTCGGTCAGACAGACGAGGCGGGCCCGCCGATCGTCCGGGTCGGGCCGCCGTTCGACGTAGCCGCGTCGTTCGAGTTCGGCCACCACCTCCCCCACCGCTTGGTGGGTCAGCCCGGCGCGGGCGGCGATCACCGTCAGCCGGGTGCCGTCGGGGTCGAGATTCTCGAAGATCGGGTGGAAGCTCGGCGGCGAGTCCGGGAAGCCGGACATCTCGAGGCGTTTCGTGACTTCGCCGACCATCAGGTGACGCGTCCGCCGGAGCAGGGAGATCAATGTGACGTGCCGCTCCGCCGGAGGATCGTGTCGTTGAGTCATCGGTCACTCCGCTGCGTTCGCGGTTGGCACTTCTGCAGGCGGCTTGCATACTTGCGCAGGCAGCCTGCACGCTAGCCGCAGGTGCCCACAACGTCACCCCCCCAACGAGGAGACCCACCATGAACAGCTCGATCCCCCGCCCGGCCGTGGAGGCCGCCATCGCCGGCAACGTGTTCGCCACGCTGGCGACGAGCTCGGCCGACAACCGGCCCCACGTCGCCGGCGTGCTGTACGCGCTCGTCGGCCGCGACCTGTATGTCCACACCGACGAGACCAGCCGCAAGGCCCGCAACGTCGCCGAGACCGGCCGCGCCGCCGTGTGCATCCCGATCGACGCGGTCCCGGACGGGCCGCCGTTCACGGCCAGCCTGCAGGGCCAGGCCGAGTTGCTCGCCATCGACCATCCCGACATCGCCAAGCTCGTCGACGACGGGAGCCTGGCGGCGATCACGTCGCACGGCGAGCTCGAGCGACCGGGGACGTGCTTCGTCACGGTCACGCCCGGTCGCCGCGTGGCGACCTACGGGATCGGAGTCTCCCCCGACGAGCTGGTCGCCGATCCGCTCAGCGCCTTCGGCTCGGTGGAGTGGTGACGTCGGTGAGAACCGCCCAACTCCTCACCCTGCTGGCGGCGACGATCACGACCGGACTGATGGCCGGTGTCTTCGGGTTGTACGCCCACTCGATCATGCCGGGCCTCGGCGAGACCACTGATCGCACGTTCGTCGAAGCGTTCCAGCGGATCGACACGGCCATCGAGCAGCCGCGATTCATGTCGGTGGTCGGCGGCGCCTTGGTGTTCACCGGTGTCGCCGCGCTGCTTCACCTCGGCGACGGTGCCCGACGAGTGGTGCCCTGGGTCGCCGCGGCGTTCGTCCTCTACGTCGTGGCCATGGCGATCACGGGGGTCGTTCACGTGCCCCGCAACCACGAGCTCCGCGCCCTGGGCGATCCGGATGGCCTCACCGATCTGGCGGCGGCTCGGGCGCGGTTCGACGAGGCCCGTTGGATTGCGTGGAACCTGGCCCGAGCGGCCACCACGGCGATGGCATTCGTGCTGCTCGCCTGGGCGCTCGTCGTCCACGGCCGCACCGTCACCGCGTGATCACACAGGAAGACGAGCTGGCGGCCGCCGTACACTCTCCGAGGAGATCCGGGGAGTAGCCCAGCCTGGTAGGGCACCTGCTTTGGGAGCAGGAGGTCGCGGGTTCGAATCCCGCCTCCCCGACCCTGTGATGAGCCGGTGCTCGCACCGGGTCGCTCCTCGCATCGGGGATCCCGTCGGTGGTGTGGAGCTGCGCATCCTGAGCCCGCTGGCGGTCCACGACGGTGCGAGCGAGGTCGCCGTCGGCGGGGCGCGCCAGCGTGGCCTGCTGGTGGGGGTGGTGTAGACGATGTTGATGTCGAGGACAGCGATGCCGGTGTGGTAGCCGAACATCGTTTCGGAGAGGATCTCCCAGTGCCACTCAAACGGCCGCGGGTTTACGCAGGCAGCTCGCACGGACTCCATGTGGGCGTCGATGCCGTAGGTGGTCGTGCCGCGAGGTGGAAGATGATGTCCGGGTGGATGACTGCGATGTAGGCCTCCTCGTCGCGGGCGTTGTAGGCGACGTTGTCCTGGACGACGGCCTCGTGCATCGCCTGTGCGCACGGGACCGCCTGATAGCTGCTGCTCACCGGTGCGGCGGCTGTGGTGATCGACGGGGACATCAGCGTGATGGTGGCGGTGGTGGCGGCGGCCAAGGCCGCCAGCTTGCGTCGTGACATGGGTTTCTCCTCGGACGTGGGCTCGACGGGGCCACGGGACGAGGTCCCACTGACCATGGTCGGGGGCGGCGCTACCGCATTCGCTTCCCGCCCGCTACCACTGACGCCGACCAATCGAGGAGACGATCCTCGCGAGGTGACTGGAACCGGGCCGCTCGGGACTCTGAAGCAGTGATGACCCGAGCCTCGGATGGCCCACGATGGTGCCGGTGAGCGCCGAGACCCCCGATGTCCGGCCGGACGAGTTCCTGGCCGGCGCCGACGTGACCCTGCGCCGCGCGCTCGTGGCCCGATACGGCTTCGATGTCGGCAGCGACGCTGCAGCCGATGCCGTCGCGTGGGCCGTCGAGCACTGGGGGCAAGTGCTCGAGATGGAGAACGCGCTCGGCTATCTCTATCGGGTCGGTCAGACCTCAGCCCGGCGTCAGTTCCGGTCCCATCGGCCAGACGTCGTCGTGGCCCAACCTTTCGCCGACAGGGTCGTCGACATCGACCTCCAACGAGCCCTGATGGGACTCCGAGTCGAACAACGCGTCGCGGTGTTGATGGTGCACGGCTTCGGATACCGCTACCGCGACGTGGCCGAGGTGCTGGACACCACCGTGTCGAACGTGACCAATCACGTCACCCGGGGGCTCGCCCGCCTACGCGCGCTGCTGGAGGAGTCATGACGCTCGATGACCGTCTCCATCGTCTTGCCGATCACATCGACGCCGAACTCGAGGCGGCGGGCACGGCGAACGCCGGCGGTGAGCCGACGGCGATCACCCTCGTCGCCTCCGCGGCGGCACAACCATGGCGGGCCGGGGTGCTCGTGACGGCAACGGTGGCGGTCCTCGTCGCCGCCGCGGTGGCGATGACGGCCGTGCCTCGAAAGGCGGACCCGACGGCCGCGGTGACAGCCTCCGGCGCGGATGCAGCCCCGTCCGTCACGACGATCCCCGGCCCGAGCGGGGGCGCTATCGCGGCGGAGCGGCGTCCGGCAGCTCCGACCGCGTTCCCGGTGGTCGACGAACAGATCGCCGGTGCCACGCCCGCCGAGGCCACCTACTCGATGCAGGCCTGGGACAACCCCGGCCATGTGAACGCACTGATCGCCCTCGCCACCGACCAATCATTGACCGGGGGCATCAGAGTCCGGGCCGTGGCCGGCACCCGCGCCGACGTGGCCGCAGAGTTCCCAACCGGCACCGGTCCCACGCTGGCTACGACGACGACGGCCGCCGTGGTCGGGCAGGGACAACTCTGGGGTCACGACGTCGACGTCTACACCGAGCCCGGGACTCCGACCCTGCACACCGCCGTTGTTGACGCCGCGCTCCCGACCGGCGCCGTGACGCTGCAGTTCACCGGTCTCGATCCGCTGGGTGTGCTCAGCACGGTGGACCAGTTCGTCAGGGTCGTGCCCGTCCCGGCCGCGCCGGATGTTGGCCCACCGTTCACGCTCGAGTTTGTCGGGCCGATGCCCGACGGCTACCAGCTGGTCGTGCCCCCGTTGTTCGTTCCCAACGGTGCCGTCGACGCCATCCTCTCGGTCAACTCCACTGTCGCGGTCGAGGGCAACGGTGTTGAGGTCTCCACGGCCAACCCGCTCATGGCCGTGGCCGTGGCCTCGCGCGTGAGCGCCGTCGAGGTCAACGGGGTCGCCGGCTGGATGACCGACAGCCCTGGTCACGCAGTGATGTGGCCCGTGAATGCCGAGACGTTCGCTCTCGTCGGTGGCAGCCCCACCGCGGAGCAAGCCCTCGCCCTGGCGAGGAGCGTCAGGTTCGTCGACGAGGCGGCGTGGCAGGCGCACTACCAGGTGGCGGTGCCCGTCTTCCCCGAGCCCACCGACACTTCCGAAACGACGACGACCATGATCACCCCGATCCCGGCTTCCACCGGCTGAGGCACCGGCGACACGCCCGAGCTATCGATCGAGCTACTACGCCTCGTCGTCGTCGTACTTGAACGACACGCGCAGCTTCGTTCGGAAGGTCGCCGTGCCGCTGTCGTCAAGATCGAGGTCTTGTTGGACGACCTCGGCAACGCGGAGTTGGCGGATGGTCTCGCGGGCCTTCTTGACCGCGGTCAGTCCAGCATCCTCCCACGACTCGGTGCTCGTGCCGATGATCTCGACGACTTTGTAGACACTCATGGCGCAACCTCCTGGTCGGCGCGCCGACCCCTCGGCGCCGTTGCAGTATGACCGATCCAGCGAGCGCCGGGGCCCGCCGCACGGCGTGGCGCTCAGGCCGAGGTCGAGACCTGCTTGGCCGTGGCCTTCTTGGACGGAGCCTTGTTCGTCGACGCCTTCTTGGCGGCGGACCTCTTGGCCGCCGTCCGCTTCGTCGGGGCCTTCCTCGCTGACGCCGGCTTCCCAGCCGGCGCCGTCTTCGCCGCTGCCGTTCTGGCCGCCGCCTTCTTCTTGGCTGGTGCCCTCTTCTTCGCCGGAGTCCGCTTCGCCGGCTTTCTCTTCGCCGGGCTGGCCGCTTCGGTCGCCGCCATCTCGGCCGACACCATCGACGCCACCCGGCGACGGCCCGGGCGACCGCGGCGAGGGTGCGCCGGCGTCGGCGGGACGGCCCACTCGGCCCCTGACGCCTCGATCAGCACGGCGATCTCGTTGATCAGGTCGTCGGCCATGTCCCACAGGTCGGGGATGAGCTCGCGGTCGGCGATCAGGCCGAAGTCGAGGCGGTCCATGTAGCTCTGCACGGTGATGTTGAGGCCCTGGCCGTCGGTCACGATCGACACCGGGAACTGGTGCTGCATCTGGGCGCCGGCGAAGTACAGCGGCTGGCGCGGACCGGGCACGTTGGAGATCGTCAGGTTGAACGGCGCCGACGTCACCCGGTCCATGACGCCGAGCTGGGAGCTGAGGCGGATCGCCGCCGTGGCCAGCACCGGCGAGGCGAACTGGGTGATGTCGACCAGGGCCTCGGCCGGGACGAGCTCGAACTGGCGCTTCGCCGCCAGCATCGCCTCGCGGCAGCGCTGCACCCGCTCCACCGGATCGGGAACGTCCGTCGGTAGCTCCGCGACGAGCGCCGACACGCGGTTCGTCCACGGGTCCGTCTCGTTGCCGGTGCGGATCGAGATCGGGACCATCGCCCGCAACGGCTTGTCGGGCAGCGCCTCGTGGCGCAGCAGGTAGGAGCGCAGGCCGCCGGCGCAGATGGCCATCACGACGTCGTTGACGGTGCCGCCGGTGGCGTTCTTGATCTGTTTGATGTTGGCCAGCGAGCTGGTGCGGATGGCAAACCGACGGTGCGGAGTGATCGCCTTGTTCCACGGCGTCGGCGGGGCCGCCGAGGTCGGCAGGGCGACGCGGGACTGGCCCGCCGGCGGGGCCGCCACCCGCTTGACGGCGCGGGCGGCCTGGGCCGCGGCCGAGCTGACACTCGTCAGCCCGGCGGCGCCGGCCACGTCGCGCACGATGCGCATCTGCACCCGGAACGAGCGGGCCGGGCTGCGCATCAGGTTGTCGATCGCCCGCCGCAGCAGCACACGGTTGGCCGGGATCGGTTCCGGTGTCCACGGCGTGCCCTCGCCCACCGGTTCATTCGGGTCGGGACTGGTCAGCATCTCCAGCATGATCTGACCCGAGGCGCCGTCGATGGTGGCGTGGTGATACTTCGTCAAGAGAGCCCACCGGCCGCTTTCCAGCCCGTCGATGACGTAGGCCTCCCACAACGGCCGGCGGCGGTCCATCGGTCGGCCGTGGATGCGGGCCACCTGCTCGGCGAGCTGGTCGACCATCCCCGGTGGCGCCAGGTTGAGCGCCCGCACGTGGAACGACAGGTCAAAGCTGGGGTCCTCGATCCACCAGGGATGGTCGAGGCCGAAGGGCACCTCGACGAGGCGCCGCCGCATCGGTTCGACGTCGCCAAGAACCGATTCGTACTTCTCGTACACGGCGGCGTAGGGGTCGAACTCCGGGCTCGGTCGATCGAAGATCAGCAGGCCGGAGACGTGGCCGAACGTGCTGCCCGTCTCCATGTAGAGGAAACTCGCATCGATCCCGGTGAGCTGCTTCATGTGGTCCCCCTCGACCTCGTGGGTGCGCCGCGCCGGTCACGCTACGACACCTGCATCGTCAGTCGCTCCTCGACGAGGACGGCCCACCGACGCGCTGGTCAGGGTCGCGACTCGAGGAGCCGCTTGAGCGCGGCGAGGTCCCTGCGGTTGGCCCGCCGCATGGCGCGGGTGAGCAGCGGGGTGGCGAGCCGGAAGAAGCCGGCCGGCTCGCCCCGGTTGCGCAACGTCATCCGGGTGTGGCCGTCGGGCGTCGACGACCACGTGTAGGTCGTCTCCATCGGGAAGGGTCCCTCGGCGGTGCGCATCACCAGGCGGCCGCCGGGCACGAGCTCGGTAACTACGTAGGTGTAGTGCAAGCGCCGGCGCAGGAAGTGGGCGACGAACGCCACGCGTGAGCCCTCCCGCACCGGCGGCGGTGTCTGCCACTCGACCGAGTCGATATTGGCGGACCACGCCGGGGCGTTCGTCGGGTCGCCGGCGTAGGCGGCGACCGCCGACACCGACCGCTCGATGACCGTCTCCGTGAGCACGTCGACCATGGGGCGATCCTGGCAGGTCCCGTCGGCGGGGGACCAACGACGTCAGCGGCCCGGGCGCTCGTCGACGATGCGGCGCATCTTGCCTTGGCTGCGTTCGATGCGGTCCGGGTCGACGACCTCGACGCCGGCGGTCACGCCGACCAGGGCTTTGACGAGCTCGGCGAGCTGCTGGCCGGCCGCGGCCCCGTCCGCCGCACTGGCATCGGCGCGGCGCTCGACGCGGACGGTGAGGTCGTCCATCGTGGTCAGCCGCTGGAGCACACACTGGAAGTGCGGCGACAGGGCCGGGAGGCGGAAAAGGAGCTCCTCGATCTGGGTTGGGAAGACGTTGACGCCGCGCACGATCATCATGTCGTCGCTACGGCCGATGACCTTCTGCATGCGGCGCATCCCGGGGCGGGCCGTGCCCGGGAGCAACCGCGTGAGGTCCCGGGTGCGGTAGCGGATGACGGGCATCGCCTGGCGGGTCAGCGTCGTGAACACCAGCTCGCCCGCCTCGCCGTCGGGAAGGACCGCGCCGGTGTCGGGGTCGATGATCTCGGGGAGGAAGTGGTCCTCCCAGATGTGCGGGCCGTCCTTGGTCTCGACACACTCACACGCCACTCCCGGACCCATGACCTCCGACAGCCCGTAGATGTCGACGGCATGGATGTCCATGCGTGCCTCGATCTCCCCGCGCATCTCGGCGGTCCATGGCTCGGCGCCGAAGATCCCGACGCGGAGCGACGTCGCCCGCGGATCGATCCCCTGGCGCTCCATCTCCTCGATCAACGCCAGCAGGTACGAGGGGGTGACCGTGATCACTTCGGGTGCAAAGTCGTGGATCAGCATGACCTGGCGCTCGGTCATTCCGCCGGAGACGGGGATGACGGTGCACCCGAGATGCTCGGCGCCGGCGTGGATGCCGAGGCCGCCGGTGAACAGGCCGTACCCGTAGGCGTTGTGGATGCGATCACCGGGACGGGTGCCGGCCGCCCGCAGCGAGCGGGCGACGAGCGCGGCCCACGTGTCGAGATCGGCGGCGGTGTAGCCGACGACGGTGGGCTTGCCCGTCGTGCCCGACGACGCGTGCAGGCGGGCGATGCGCTCGCGGGGCACGGCGAACATGCCGAACGGGTAGTTGTCGCGCAGGTCGGCCTTGACGGTTAACGGGAAGCGGGCGATGTCGGCCAGCTCAGTGACGTCGTTGGGATGGACGCCGGCCGCGTCGAACGCCCGGCGGTAGTGATCGACGTGGTCGTAGGCGGCACGCAGCGTGGTCCGCAGGCGCTCGAGCTGCAGCGCCCGGATCTGCTCCGGCGACATCAACTCGATCGGGTCGAGCGTGTCCGGCGGCGGGGTGCGGTCCTCCATCGTCCGAGTCTGGCCGCGTCCTCAGGGCCTCCAGGCCGGATCGCGGCCGAGCAGGGCGACGAGACGATCGAGGTCGCCGACGCCGTCCGGGGCAGCGACGACGTGGCCGAAGCTCTGACCGGCCGCCCGCGTCCTGTCGTCGTCGGGGATGCGTTCGGACATCGGGAAGCACGCCTGCACGGCCGCCGGCGTCGGTTCATACGGGACGCCGAGCGTGCGGGCGAAGTCCCAGCCGTGGACGACGGAGTCGATCAGATGCATCGTCGCGACGACCGTTCCCGGCAAGGTGCCGAACTCACGGATCGTCAGCTTTCGTTCGAGCAGGTCGTCGGCGCCGAACGCGTCGACGAAGTCGACGACGGACTGGCGATAGCCGGCGAACAAGTCCTCGGTCTGCTCGCCGAGGTTCCAGTCGGGCGCCGCACCCTCACGGGCGGCGATGGCGAAGCCGTGGTTCTCGCTGATCTGGTGGCGCAGAAGGTCGGCCAGCGTCCAGCCTGCGCACGGGGTCGGCCGGCCGAGGTCGTCGTCGCCCGCGCCGCTGAGCACGCGGTCAATGACGCCGAGCGTGTGTCGATCGAGTTCCCGCAGGTCGACAGCGTCCCCCATCAGACGACGGTGAGCGTCACCGGGATGTTGCCACGGGTCGCGTTCGAGTACGGGCACACCTGATGCGCCTTCTCGACGAGCGCCACGGCCGCGTCTCGCTCCAAGTTCGGGATCGCGACGTCGAGCTCGACCTCGAGGCCGAAGCCACCGCTCTCGTTGGCCCCGATGCCGACGGTGGCCGACACGGTGGAGTCGGTGACGTCGGCCTTCTCCCTGCCGGCAACGACCTTCAGTGCCGAGTGGAAGCAGGCCGAGTAGCCGCAAGCGAAGAGCTGCTCGGGGTTCGTCCCGCCGCCGGCGCCGCCCATCTCCTTGGGGACGCGAAGGTCGAAGACCACGGCGCCGTCGTCGGTCTCGACGTGGCCGTTGCGGCCGTCGCCGCTGGCGTGGGCGACGGCGGTGTAGAGGACGTTCATGGGCGGGCTCCGATCGCTGGTGACGGGGTCGGGCGTAGTCTGACCGATCGCCGACGCGCCGACGCACGCCGGCTCCCGGTCGCCCCAGGCGCCGGGCCGCTACCCTGAACAGCCACCTCGCGGGTGTAGCTCAACGGCTAGAGCCCCAGCCTTCCAAGCTGGCAATACGGGTTCGATTCCCGTCACCCGCTCCCGAGATCCGCGCGCTGCGCTCATCGGCGGACTCCGGGCGGCGGCCCTTGACAGCCCCCGCTCGACAGCTGTTCACCGTGGCTCGCGGTCCCGATCGCAAGGGCCTTCGCTGCTGCGCTTCTTCGCCGCGGTGAAGCTTCGTCCTGCCTTTCGTTCCTCACGTTGGCCGACTTGCTGGGCATGGTTGCTCCTCTCCGATGGGGAAAGGCCTCGACCCGTCGTCCAGGCCGGGCAGCGTCGGACAGGTAGACGAAGCGGCCGTCAGGTGGCCCTCGGGCACCTTGATCGGCCCGTAGCCGGCGTGCGGCACCCGCAGCCGCTCGGCCTGCCCGCCCGGCACCTGGCCGTAGAGCTTGGGTAGCCGAACAGGCTGGCGCCCGTCGCCCACTCGTGGTCTGGGTCGTCTCGCACTGCGACTGCAGGCCGACCCCGCACATCGGGCAATGCCCGCACGAGATGTCGAACGGCACGACCACCCGATCACCGAGCCAACCCACCGATCGCCCCCGACCCCCTCGACGACACCCATCGGCTCGTGCCCGACGATGTCACCGGGGGTCATGAACGGGGTCATGACCTCGTACAGGTGCAGGTCCGACCCGCACAGGCCGGTACTGGTGACGCGCACGATGGCAATCGGTCGGCTGCTCGATGGTCGGATCGTCGACGGTCTCGACGCGCACATCGCGCCGGCCGTGCCAGACCACCGCCTTCACGAACCGCGCCGCACGCGTCGCACGGCCGTCTCCGCCGCAGCGCGGGCCATGTCGAGCGGCAGCGTCGTCGTCGGTGTGTTCGCAGCGTCCCGTTACCCACCTCGCGGTCTCCCGAGACTCGCCGGCGTGGTCCGCGTTCTCTACCCGGCCGCGATCATGCGATACATCGATTCGGCGTCACCCGATGTCGCGTTCACGCCGACGCCTCGCCGGCGACATCGGCGTGGAGGCGCGCCAGACGCGAGGCGAAGCCACCGACGACGCGGCTGCGGGTTCGGTGGCTCGTGGTCACCACCATCGTCTCGTCGTGAACGATCGCGCAACCAGCGAGGTGGAGCCCTCGCCAGAGCGCGTGCTCTTCACCGACGACCGTCGACGACCGCCAGCCGCCGACGCGCTCGAGCGCGTCGACGCGGACGCCAAGGTTGGCAGCGTGCACGGGGCGGGCGCGGTCGGCGCGCTCGTAGTCGGCGATGAACGCCAGACGTAGGCGGGCCGGAGCCGACATGGCGAGTCGAACGATCCCAGCCACGGCATCGGCGCCGGCCGCAACGTGAGCGAGCTGCGCTTCGAGCCATGTGCTCGGCACCACGCAGTCGGCGTCCGTGCTGGCGAGCCAGATCTCCGGCGGCAGGCAGGCGGTACGGCCGAGAGCGGTCCGCAGCGCCGCCCCGCGCGCGGCGCTCGCGCCGCGCCAAGGTCCGCTGACCACGCACAGGTCGCTGTGGTGGAGTGCGACGGATCGGGCGATCTCTTTCGTCGCGTCGCGGCATCGGTCGGCGGCGACGACGACGCTGACCGGTAGCTCGACGCGCGCCGCGGCTCGATCGATCGAGCGGAGGCATCGTGCGATCACCCGCGCTTCGTCGCGGGCGGGAACGGCGACGACGACGCCGCGGACGGGTCGCGTCGTGGGGAGCAACTCACCGGGTTCGCCGATGCGTGGGCGAGGTCGCGGGAAGGTAATGGATGCCGGTCGCACCCGCCCCTACTGCCCTCGCCGGAACCGATCGACACGTCGGCCGACCGACGTCTGCGGCCCGACGATCGCGGGTAACGGACAGCGGTGCCTGGGCCCACCTTCGTCGACGACGCGCCGGCAGCCCGCATCGAACACCTTCGAGAGCGGCTGTGCGACCTCGCCACGGTCCCGTTGCCGGGGCACGGCGAGACGAGACGTCGGTTCAGGGTCCTGGCCGACGCCGGCCGTCGCGACGCCAGCCTCGGCCGCCTACTCGAGGGCCACCTCGACGCGCTGGCGATCCGCGCCGAGCTCGGTGCGCCGCGGGTCATCGACCGCCTGCTCGGCGTCTGGGCCGCCCGTCCCGACGAGGTCCGCGCCACGCCGACGTCGTCCGGATGGCACCTCCGCGGCGTGAAACCGTGGTGTTCGGGCGCCGGCGCACTCGATCGAGCGTTGCTCACGGCGGTCGACGAGCACGGTCGACCACACCTCTTCGATGTCGATGTCGCGGCGCTGGGCTTCCGGGACGACTGGGAGCCGATGGGGATGCAGGCGAGCGACTCACGAACCGCCGACGTCGACGTCGTGGTCGCCCGGGGGGACGAGGTAGGACAAGCGGGTGCCTACGTCGATCGAGCCGGGTTCGGGCACGGGGGCGTCGGCGTCGCCGCCGTCTGGTATGGGGTAGCCGACCATCTCGGTGGCGACCTGGCCACTCGCGCCGCCGGCCGCGAAGATCCGCACCTCGATGCCGCCGCCGGGGAGGTCAGCGCACTGCTCGCCGCGGCGGCTTCGATCCTGCGCGTCGCGGCCGGCCAGATCGACACCGCTCCGCACGACGTGGGGGCGAGCGTCCGTCGTGCTGCTGTCGTCCGCAACGCCGTCGGTGGCATCGGTCGGCGAGTCGCGACGACGGTCGCGATCGCCGGAGGTGCCAGCCCCTTGGCCTTCGACCGGCAGCATGCGAGAGCGCTCGCCGACTTGACGGTCTACCTGGGCCAGTTGCATCACGGCCACGACGCCGCCGGGATCCGCCGAGACGACGCATGGGACCTGTGATCGACACCTGGGACGGGACACCGCCGGTGGGCGAGCGGCTCGTCGTGGTCGCGCCACATCCCGACGACGAGATCCTCGCCGCGGGCGGCCTGCTGCGCTGGTGGTCGTCGACCGGACGACAAGCCGTGGTCGTCGCGGTGACCGACGGAGAGGCGTCCCACAGCCGCTCCAGCATCATTGGCGCCGACGAGCTGCGCCGGCGACGCGGCCGTGAGCGTCGGGAGGCGCTCGACGCGCTGTGCCCCCGTCGGCCCGTCGTGACCCGTCTTCGTCATTCCGACCAGGGCTGCGCCGCCAGCATCTCCCAGCTCGTCGGCGACCTGCGGCGCGTGCTGACCGACGACGACGTGGTCGTCGGCCCGGCGCTCGAGGACCGTCACCCTGATCACGTCGCCGTCGCCATGGCCCTCCGGGACGTCGTTGCCGTCGACGGTGGGGTGCTGTGGGAGGCGCCGACCTGGGCACTCGTTCACGGCTCGGCGCCGCCGGCCGACGCGGTATTGACGTTCGGACCGGACACGTGGGAGCGCAAGAAGCGGGCGATGGCCGCCTACCGCTCCCAACTGGTCGCCCTCGGGCCCGATCGTGCCGATGGACCCGTCGTGCATCCGCACGAGCTCCGCCAGATGCTGCGGCCCTGCGAGCAATTCCGGCGGATCGCTTCGTGATCACGACGCCCGACGACTACTTCGCCCGCCTCTGGGCGGCATCTCCCGATCCGTGGGAGCACGCGACGCGCTTCTCGGAAGCCCGCAAGTACGAGCTCACCGTGGCCGCCCTGCCCCGCGCCCGCTATGGGCTGGCGCTGGAACCGGCGTGCGGCGCCGGTCTGCTGACGATCGGCCTTGCGTCTCGAGCGGACCGTGTCGTGGCGTCGGACCGCTGGTCCCGAGCTCGTGACGAGACCGCGCGGCGATGCGCGGAGTGCAACAACGTCCAGGTCGACGAGGGCGACGTGCGGGACGGCCCCGGCGTGCAGGGCGCCGATCTGGCGGTCATCTCCGAGGTCCTGTACTACTTCGACGTCACGACCGTCGGCGAGATCCTGCTCCGCTGGGCGTCGCGCCTGCGTCCCGGCGCCGATCTCGTCCTCGTGCACTATCGTCCGGACGTCGCCGAGCACGTCCTCGACGGTGACGCCGTCCACGACCTTGCGACGGATGTCCTCGGTCGAGCCACCGTGGCTCTGGTCGATCCGACATTCCGTCTGGACGTCTTCACCCTCGGCTAGGAGACTGCTGAGCACGTCGCCCGTTTTGCTGTCGGGGTCGTTGTAGTGGCGTTGTGGATGGGTCCGCGGACGTGACCTACCGAGGAGCCGATGTTTTGAGGGTAAGAGTCGGCCGCGTCGGCGCGAGGCGATGTGGCCCTCGGAACGTGAGGCCAACCGCATCGACGCCCGCAGCCTCGACGCACAGACCGAGACGCGCGATTGGGAAGCCACCCTCGAAGATGGCCTCGACTGAGGCTCCGAGGCGCGGAGAGATCTGGCTCGTCGCGCTCGGGGCGGCACGCGCCGGCGAGGCGGGCAAGACTCGGCCGGCGGTCGTGGTCTCCGTCGACGAGCTGACAACGGGCGCCACCACCGACTTGATCGTGATCGTTCCGCTGTCGAGCTCGCAGGCGCCGTCGGCGATTCGCATCGAGATCGCTCCAAGCGCGGGTGTCGAGCACCCGAGTCGGGCGATCTGTCGATCGGTGAGAGCTGTTGTCGCCTCCCGCTTCGTGCGCCGGGTGGGCAGCGTGGACCCGCCGGTGATGGAAAAAATCGATTCGGTGCTCGCCGCAATTCTCCGGCTGGGCAGTCGAGCGACAGCCGGAGGCTGACTCTCGGGAGACAGAAGCGAGCATGTCCGCCCGGACGCGTCCCGGCGAGGGATCCCTGCTCCGGAACTGCGACCCGCCTCACAACGGATGCAGAAGCTCGATCGTGACGGGCGAACGGTCCGCAAAGCGTGACGCGATCTGCCGTAGGTGTTCCGGTGACGAGTCGAAATTCAGCGGCCGACGGCTCGTTCGAGTTCGGCCTTGTTCATCTTCGACCGGCCCGCGATGCCCTTGTCCCGGGCCTCGTTGTAGAGCTGGTCGCGGGTGCGTCCCCCCGCTCCTCGGTGTGAACGCGTCCCGAAGAGGTCATCGGTCGAGGTGCGACTCGACTGCGCGGCTTCACCGGCGCGTGCCCGTTCCTTGTTCACCGTGCGAGCGGCGATCTCCTTGGCGGTGTCCTCATCCTCGCCCCGGTCGAGAACGCTTTCCTTGATGTGCTCGTACGGACGTTCCCGCTTGTCGCTCCAACCTTCCTGTGGCACCTCGTTCTCCTTTCAGCGGTGGGTCTCTGCGGCACTACCCACGCGCGGCGCGACGGAACCGGTCGGCCGGGCATGACTCCACTCGGCGGCGGCGGGGTAGGCCCGGCGCCATGGCTCGTCCCGTTTGGACCGGCACGATCAGCTTCGGTCTCGTCAACGTTCCCGCGAAGGCGCACACCGCTGTGCGCGACCACGACGTTCACTTCCACCAGCTGGAGAAGAAGTCGGGGTCGCGCATCCGCGACCACAAGGTGTCGGAGAAGTCGGGCAAGGAAGTCGACGCGGACGACCTCGAGATGGGGTTCGAGATCTCTCACGGCAGCTACGTCACGTTCGACGGCATCGATCGGAGGAACGTCCCATGACCAATCCCACGGCCACCGCTGCCCGCTTCCCCAGCGATTACGGACAGACGCCCGAGACGCTCGCCGACCTGCTCGGCTGGGACGAGGTCACCGAGCGGATCGCCGACGCCCGCAACTACTGGCTGGCCACGCTGCGCCGGGACGGGCGCCCGCACCTGCGGCCCGTCGACGGTGTGTTCGTCGAGAATGCGCTGTGCTTCGGCGGTTCACCAGAGACCCGCTGGGTGCAGTATCTCCAGCACCAACCGGCGGTCTCGGCGAGCCTGCCGGACGACGACCATGCGGTGATCCTCGAAGGGCGGGCCGAGCTCATCGAGGACCCCGCCGACCCCCTGGCGGTCGCCCTGGCGCCGGCCAATCGCGCCAAGTACCCGCAGTACTTCAGCGCCGACGAACCGACGTCCTTTCAACCGTTCTGGTGCCTGCGACCAGCGCGGGTCTACGCCTGGTCGCTGACCGGCTTTCCGGCCCGCGCCACGCGCTTCGATTTCGGGTGAGCCCGGCGTTCGCCAGCGATCGCCCTCAGGCGGGGAAGGCGCCGTGGCGGCCGGCGCCGTCGGCGAACCGGGTGGCGCCCGCGCGGGTTTCGCCGCTGTCGATCGTGTCCATGCCGTAGCGGAACTCCCGGGCCATCGCCTCATCGAGGTCGAGCGACCACTGCGCGTACGATGACAGCCGGTCGTTGCGCATGCAGATCGGCGGGAAGGCGGCGATCTGACGACCGAGCTCGATGGCCGCCGCCAGCGCCCCGCCCGGTTCCGTCAGCCGGTTGACGAGCCCGATCGAGACGGCCTCGTCGCCGCTGACGCCACGCCCAGTGAGGATCAGGTCGAGGGCATGGCTGTGGCCGATCAAGCGGGGCAACCGCACGGTGCCCCCGTCGACGAGCGGGACACCCCACCGGCGGCAGTACACGCCGAACACGGCGTCCCGAGCAGCGACGCGCAGGTCGCACCAGACGGCCAGCTCCAGCCCACCGGCGACGGCGAATCCTTCGACGGCGGCGATGACGGGCTTGCCGAGCGTCATTCGGGTCGGGCCCATCGGACCCGGACCGGTGTCGTGCATCCGGTTGCCGTTCCCCTCGGACACACCCTTGAGGTCGGCCCCGGCGCAGAACGTGCCAGCCGCCCCCGTGAGCACGGCGACGGCCGCGTCATCCTCGGCGTCGAAGGCGGCAAAGGCGGCTTCGAGCGCGTCGGCCGTCGTCCGGTCGACGGCGTTGCGGCGCTCCGGCCGGTCGATCGTGACGACCCGCACGGGTCCGTGATCCTCGATCGTCAGCGTGGACGGCTCGGTGGTCATCTTCCCTCCTCGTCGGCGTCCAGTCGGCCGCCTTCGGGGATCCAGCGCCCGGAGTCGCGCCATTCGACAGCGGCGTGGAAGCCCTCGTCGGCGGCGAGGCGCTGGAACCAGCGTCCCTCCGGCGAGTGGCGGGTGATGCCGTCGAACACGGTCGCCAGGATCTGCGTGCCGTGCAGCCCCATGTTGTCGTAAGCCTGGTTGACCATCAGCTTCTGCATCACGAGCTGGTTGATCGGGACACCAGCCATCCGATCGGCCAGCTCCTCGACCCGGGCCTCGAGTTGGTCGGCGGGCACGGCCTCGAGCACGAGGCCCCACTCGGCGGCCTGGCGGCCGTCGATGGTGTCGCCGGTCAGAAGCATCCGCTTGGCCCGTTCGGCGCCCATGCGGTAGACCCACATCGCCGTGGTCGGGCAGCCCCAGACCCGGGTCGGCATGTAGCCGATGCGGGCGTCGTCGGCCATCACGACGAGGTCGCAACACAGGACGATGTCGCTGCCGCCGGCGACGGCGTGGCCCTGCACCTGGCCGATCGTCGGCTTCAGCGAGCGGAACAGACTGGTGAAGTCGTCGGTGTTGCGCTTCATCCACCGATAGTCCTTGATCGGGTCCCATACGTCGCCCTGGGTGCCCTGCCCCGCCTCGGCGTAGGCCTTGAGGTCGTAGCCGGCGCAGAACGACCGTCCCGCTCCGCGCAGGATGATCACGTGCACGTCGCGGTCCTCGTTGGCCAGATCGACGGCCCGGTGGATCTCGCCGGGCATGCGCTCGTCGATGGCGTTGAGACGCTCGGGCCGGTTCAGCGTGATGTACGCCTTGCGGCTGGTGGTCTGGTAGCGCAACGACGTGAACGTCGCGTCCATTGTCATCATCGTTCCATCATGGACGGCGAGCCTCCTCAACCTCCCGCTGGGAGACGAGGTAGGTCGCCCGGCCGATCAGCGAAGCGCCGATCGGCAGCGTGACGATGTACAGGCCGGCGGCCAGCAGGGCCGACGTGGCGTCGTTGGCGGTCGGCACGGAGAACGCCGTGCCGATGGCGACGAGGCCCAGTCCGACCGTCGACGCCTTCGTCAGCGCGTGCATCCGCGCCAGCGCATCCGGAAATCGGCTCACCCCGATCGCCGAGACCAGCGTGAGCAGGGCGCCGACGAGAGCCACGATCTCGGCGATCAACGGTTGCCCTCCACGAACCGCGCCACCACCGACGTGCTGATGAACGACACCAACGCCAGCACGACAGCGACGGGGAGGTACGTGCCCCGATCGGTATCGATGGCGTTGACCATCACGGCGGCCATGGCGGTGACGAGGGCGCCGTCGATGCCGATGACCCGCTCGGACAGGGTCGGCCCGCGCAGGATGCGGAAGCAGAACAGCAGCCCGGCCACGGTCAGCGCGACGTAGCTGACGGCGACGATCATGCCGGCGGCGCCTCGTCGTCGAACCGGGCGATTGCCTCGGGCGAGCCGAAGGCGCGGATGCACCGCACCGTCAGCTCGTACACCCCCCGGCGCGCGTCCTCCAGCGGCTCCAGCTGGAGGACGTGGACGAACAGCTGGCGCGGCTCGTCGCGCAGCTCCAGGGGCAACGTGCCCGGCGTCACGGCGAGCAGGTTGGAGATCAGCGTCACCAACTCGTCCGAACACACCGGGAGCGGCACGCCGATCACCGCCGCCGGGATGCGCCGCCGCGGCGTCAGGATCTGGCGCGTCAACAGCACGTTGGAGCGCACGGCGCTGATGAGGACGTAGCCGACGAGTCGGGCCAGCGCGAGTGGTCGCACCAGCGGCCAGCGACGCGCCGTCGGCGGCGTCGCCAGCACCACGAGGAGCACGAGGCCGACGGCGAGGCCGCCGAGCACGTTGGCCGGTGACGGCGTCCCCCACAGCAGCACCCACACGGCCGCCAATCCGAGCACGTACCCCACCTTGCTCATGGGTCCAGCACCGCCGTGATGTACGCCTCGGTGTCCAGGAGGTCGACGGCCGCTCGCTCGCTGAGCCGGTACAGCGGCGCTGCCGCCAACCCGATGACGAGGCCGGCCACGCCGAGAACGGCCGTCGGCAGCACCATCAGCCACGGAGCCCGTCGCCGGGCGACGGCCTCGGTCTCGGCCGTCGACAGCACTCCCTCCTCCAGCGATCTTCCCTGCAGATCCTCGGTCGGCTCGCCCCAGAACGCGCCGACCCAGACCTTGAAGATCGAGAACACCGTCAGAAAGCTCACCGCGATCGCCGTCGCCAGCACAGCCCATTGGCGTTGGCGGGCGGTGGCGTCGAACAGCGCGAACTTGGCGACGAACCCCGAGAACGGGGGGATGCCGGCCAGGCTGAGCGCCGGCAGCGCGAAGGCGACCGCGACCACCGGCGCGGTGCGCACGAGGTGGCCGAGGCGGGCCAACCGGCTCGACCGGCCGACATGCTCGATCAGTCCGCCGGCCAGGAACAGCGTCGTCATCACGACGATGTGATGGGCGAACGAGAACACGGTCGCGGCCAATCCGGCCACCGTGAACAGGCCGAGTCCCATGACCATGTAACCGATCTGGCCGATGATGTGGAACGAAAGGATCCGCTTGATGTCCTGCTGGGCGATGGCACCCACCACGCCGACCGCCATCGTCAGCCCGGCGATGACGAGGATCAACGTGGCCGGGCGCACCGACGGGGCGAACAGCAGCGTCTGGGTGCGGATGATGGCGTACATGCCGACCTTCGTCAGCAGGCCGGCGAAGATGGCGGTCACCGCCGTCGGCGCCGTCGGATAGCTGTCGGGCAGCCAGAAGTAGAGCGGCACGATCGCCGCCTTGATGCCGAACACGACGAACAGCAGGCCAGCCAGCATCGCCTGCACCCCGGGGGACAGCTCGGCGATGCGACCGCTGAGATCGGCCAGGTTGACGGTGCCGGCGGCGGCGTACGTGAGGGCCAGGGCGAACAGGAACAACCCCGACGCCACGATGCTGACGACGACGTACGTCATGCCCGAGCGCACCTGGTCGAGTCGGCCGCCGAGCGTCATCAGTACGTAGCTCGCCGTCAACATCATCTCGAGCGCGACGAACAGGTTGAACAGGTCGCCGGCGAGGAACGCGGCCGACACGCCCGCCGCCAACACGAGGTACACCGACTGGAACCCGACGTGGTTGCGCTCGGCGCCGGGCTGGCCGATGGCGTACAGCAGGACGGCGAGCAAAACGATCGACGCCGTCAACAGCATGATCGCCGTCAAGCGGTCGGCGACGAGCGTGATACCGACCGGCGCCGCCCAGTTACCGGCCTGCACCGCTGCCGGCCCGTCGCGGTCGACACCAATGGCGATGACCAACGCGATCACCACCAGCGCGACGAGCGTGCCGACGCCGAGGAGACGCTGCACCGAGCGCAGCCGGCCGCACAGGATCGACAGAGCCGCCGCCACGAGCGGCAGCACGATCGGCAGCGGCAGGAGCACCCTCACTGGTGCCCCGCCGAATTGTGCCGATGTCCGACCCGGTCGATGCGGACGGGGCACCCGTGAGCGGTTCGCCGCGATGCGGCGGACCCGACCGTGTCGATGATTCGCTCGCTGCGCTCGCTCATTCGATCTGCTCCCGGTCCCGGGCGAGATCATGCTGGCGCGCTCGCTCGGCGTCGACGACCTCGCGGTCGCGATCGTGAACCCGCCCGACCCTCCTGTCCTCCACGTCGTCGTCGACGTCGTCGTCGTCGGTCAGGAGCCAGCTGCGGTAGGCGAGCGCCAGCAGCAACGCGGTGACCCCGAAGCTGATGACGATGGCGGTCAGCACGAGCGCCTGCGGCACGGGGTCGGCGAACTCGGCGGGGTCACCCTGGCCGATGAACGCGGGACGGCCCCGACGAGACGCGGCCACGAACACGACGTTGCCACCGTGGCTGATCAGGCCGAGGCCGATGATCAGCCGGGACAACTTGCGCTGCATCAACAGGTAGGTGCCGGTGGCGAACAGTGTCGCCGCGACGAACGCCAACAGCACGCTCACGTCGGCACCGCCTCCGGGCCCGGGTCGGGGTCGTCGCCGAAGGATTCGAAGACCATCAGCGCCAGCCCGATCACGGCGAGGTACACGCCGATGTCGAAGAACAGCGGCGAGGTCAGCTTGAGGGTGCCGAGGACGGGGAGCTCCCATGTCCAGGCGGCGGACTCCAACACGGCACCGCCGAAGACCAGCGGCACGGCCGCCGACAATGCGGCGATCAGGAGGCCCGCACCGAGCACCAACCATGGCTGACCGCGCGACACGCTGCGCACGGCGTCGATGCCACCGGCGACGTAGCGCAGCGCCACCGCGGCGCCGGCGACGATGCCGCCGACGAACCCGCCGCCGGGCTGGTTGTGGCCGGCGAACAGCAACCACAGCGACCCGACCAGCACGGCCGAGAACACCAGCCGCACCGAGACCTCGACCATGACGAGCCGGGATGCCACCACCGGCGGCGGCAGCCGCTCCTCCCCCGTCGCTACCGGCACGACGGGCGGCTGGTGGCGGCGACCGGCCCGAGCCAGCGCCACCGTGCCGATGGCTGCGGCGGCCAGGACCGTCAGCTCACCCAATGTGTCGAACCCGCGAACGTCGACCAGGATGACGTTGACGACGTTGCGGCCGTCGGCGACCGGGTAGGCGTCGGCGACGATCGTGTCCGACACCGTGGTCGGCAGCGTCGGCTGGCTGACGGCCAACGTGAACACGAAGGCGAGCCCACCGACGACGGCCGCCACCGCCCGGCGCACCCCCCGATGGGCGTCGGCGGCGCGCACCTCGAAGCGGTCGGGCAGGCGGCGCAGGACGAGCACGAACAGCACCGTCGTCAGGGTCTCGATGGCGACCTGGGTGAGGGCGAGGTCCGGGGCGCCCTGAACGAGGAACAGTCCGGCCATGGCGTAGCCGGCCATCCCGAGGAACAAGGCGGCGGAGAAGCGCCGGTGGACGATGGCCGCGGCGAGTCCGAACCCGAGGATCAGGGCGGCGGCCCCGAGGTGCAGCGGGTGGTCGACGACATCCGGCCAACCCGGCCACCACGGCCGGCGCAGTAGCCCCACCGCCGGCACGGCGAGGGCGGTCACGAGGATGACGCCGAGGTAGATCGGCAACGAGCCGGGCTGGGTGACTGCCGTGATCCGGTCGGCGACGGTGTTGACGCCATGCAGCGCGCCGCGATAGGCGGTCGCGGCCGACGGCACCGCCGCCCCCAGGCGCACGCGATCGACCCGCCGCCGCAGCGCGATCAGCGCGACGCCGGCCGCGATGGCCACGATCGAGAGCACGAGGGCGGCGTTCACGCCGTGCCAAAGTGCGAGGTGGCTCGGGGCGACGGCGGCGCCACCGGCACCGGCTAGTGCGACCGTTGCCGACTCGACGACACGATCGACGAGACCCGGCCAGAGGCCGAGCACCACGGTGACGGCGGCGAGTGGCACCGCCGGCGCCACGAAGAGACTCGGCGGCGCCGGCGCCCCTGCCGCCCGCGCGTCGCTGGCCAGACGCCCGGTCAGGCCGAGGTAGAAGCGCCCGCTGTAGGCGACCGTCAGCGCCGAGCCGACGACGACCGTGGCCAGCGCCCACCGGCCGCCCGCACCACCGTCGGCGAGCGCGGCGAAGACCGCCTCCTTGGCGATGAAGCCGAACATCAGCGGCAACCCCGCCATCGACGCTGCCGCGATCGCGGCGACCACCCCGACCGTACGCCAGCCGGGACCGAGCCGCGGCAGCCGGCGCAGGTCCCGGGTGCCGGCCTCGTGGTCGACGACGCCGACGACCATGAAGGCGGCCGCCTTGAAGGCACCGTGGGCGAGCAGCAGCACCGGTCCCGCGGCGGCGGCGTCGACCGAGCCCCAGCCGAGCACGACCGTCATGAAGCCGAGCTGGCTGATCGTGCCCAGCGCCAGCAACAGCTTGAGATCGGTTTGACGCAACGCCCGCAACCCCGCGCCGATCATCGTGACCGCCCCGACGGCAACGACAACGGGCCGCCAGAACGCCACCGCCGCAAACGCCGGGGCCAGGCGGGCGACGAGGTAGACGCCGGCTTTGACCATCGTGGCCGAGTGCAGGTAGGCGCTGACCGGGGTCGGCGCGACCATCGCCGCCGGCAACCAGCTGTGGAACGGGAACTGGGCCGACTTCGTGAACGCGCCGAGGAGGATGAGCAGCAGGGCGACCGACACGGCCGTGCCGTCGGGCGGATGGGCCAGCACTTCGCTCAGGCGGTACGTGCCCGCCGCCTGCCCCAGAGTGATGAAGCCGGCCAGCATCGCCAGCGCGCCCAGCCCTGTGATGAGCACAGCCTGCAGCGCGGCGGCACGGGCCGCCGACGACTCGTGCTGGTGGCCGATCAACAGGAACGACGTGATCGACGTGAGTTCCCAGAACCCGTAGATTGCCAGCAGGTTGTCGGCGAGCACCAGCCCGAGCATCGAGCCGGCGAACAAGACCAGCAGGCCCATCAGGCGCGCCGTCCGAATCCCCGGTGGCTGGAAGTACCCCGCCGAGTAGGCGACGACGAGCAGCCCGATGCCGGCGACGAGCAGGACCATGACGGCAGCGAAGCCGTCGAGCCGCAGATCGAGGGCCAGCCCGAGGCGGGGCAGCCATTCCACGCGCTCGGTCAGCACGGCGCCGTCGACGACGTCGGGGAGGTGGACGGCCAACCAGCCGAGGGTCGCCAGCGGCCCCACCGCAGCCGCCGCCATCGCCACCCGCCCGGCCCGCGGCCCGGCCACCAGCAAGGCCAGCCCGGCGACGAGGTGCAGGCCGAGCAGGACTTTCATCGCCGCCCCCGCTGCGGACTGGTCCCGCGACGCCGAGCTCGACCGGGCCGCGGGTCCATGTCCGCGCCGACCTTACCGTTGGCTCCGGGCGGGCTCAGATCCGCAGCGATCAGCGGCGCGGAGACCGGGCGCCGCGTGGCCCACGCCGGGAGGCGAAGAAGACGACAGGCCGATCAGCAACAGCGGGAACAGCACGAAGCCGGGGCCGGGCCCTCCGCCGTGGCGCCATCCGTCGCCGTCGACGACGATCGTGCGGGCGAGCTCGCCGCCCTCCCGACCGGCCGTGCCGACGACTTCGATCGTGCGGTCGTCGCGCTGGCCGAGCCGGTAGCCGCCGAGGCCGGCGGCGGCCAACGCGGCCGTCGTGACGACGCCGGCCGCAATGCCGGCCCAGATCTTGTTGGTGGTTCGTTCCGTCATCTCGATTCCTTTCGGTGGGGGTCGATGACCACGGTCGCACCAGCGTGTGAGGACGTCGTGAAGGCGCGACGGAGGAGTTGCGCACGACCGAGGGGCGCGACACTGGCGGTATGGCCGGCAAGGAGACTCGTCACGGCGTCGAACTGACGAACCTCGACCAGCCTCTGTTCGCCGACGCCGGCGTGCCCAAGCGCGCGCTCGTCGACTACCTCGACGCCGTGCACGACCGCCTGGTGCCGGTGCTGGCCGATCGGCCGCTGTCGGTCATCCGTACGACCGGTGACGCCCCGTTCATGCAGAAGAACCTCCCCCGTTACGCGCCGGAGTGGGTGGCGCGGGTGGCCCTGTGGGCCGACGCCTCGCGGCGCGACGTCACGTACGCCCTGTGCAACGACCGCCGCACGCTGCTGTGGTTCGCCAACCAGCGGGCCGTCGAGTACCACCCGACGCTCGGCCGAGCGGACCACCTCGACCACCCGACCCACCTCGTGCTCGATCTCGATCCGCCCGAGGGCGCCGGGTTCGGCGCCGCCGTCATGGCCGCGGAGCTGATCCACCACGTGCTCGACGACGTCGGCCTCGCCGGCGCAGTGAAGACCAGTGGGGCCAAGGGCGCACACGTCTTCGTGCCCGTCGACCCGGCGACCTCGGCCGAGGACGCCGCCGCCGCCACGCGGGCGATCGCTCAGCGGGCCGAGCGGCTCGACCCGAGCGTCGCCACCACCGCCTTCCTCAAGGCCGACCGCGGCGGCAAGGTCTTCCTCGACGCCACCCGGGCTGGTGGCGCCACCGTCGTCGCCGCCTACAGCCCGCGGGCCCGGCCGGGCGTTCCGGTGTCGTTTCCCGTGTCCTGGGAAAGCCTCGCCGACATCGCACCGACCGACTTCACCATCACCAGTGCCATCGACCTGCTCGGCGACGGGGACCCGTGGACCGCGGCCATGCCCGCCGCGCAGGCGCTGCCGGCCGACCTGCTGGCGCAGGGCCGCGAGATCCCGACGCCCCGCGTCGCCGCCATGCACGAAGGCAAGCGTCGCAAGCGGGCCGCCGCGCCGAAGGGCCGGGGCTAATGGTCCGGCTGCGCACCGTCTCGCCCAACGACCGCGGCTGGGCGCGGCGCCGGGCCGGGAAGGGTTTCGTGTACCTCGACAGCAACGGTGACCGGCTGGGCCCGGGTGATGTCGAGCGGATCCGGTCGCTGGTGATCCCACCCGCGTGGGAGGACGTCTGGATCAGCCCGCACCCGAACGGGCACGTCCAAGCGGTCGGCACCGATGCGGCGGGGAGGCGTCAATACCTGTATCACCCGGTTTGGCGGGTCAAGCGCGACGAGCTGAAGTTCGACCGCGTGGTGGCGGCGGCACGGCGACTCCCGGCGGCCCGAATCGAGCTGATAGGCCACCTCTCGTCGCCGGGGATGACCCTGGAACGGGCGGCGGCGACCGCCGTCCGGCTGCTCGACCTCGGGTACTTCCGCATCGGCGGGGACGCCTACGCCGACAACGGCGCGTTCGGTTTGACGACGCTGAAGCGCCGCCACGTCCTTCGCCGGGGCGGGGCGCTCGTGTTCTGCTTCGTCGGCAAGTCCGGGATCGAGCACACCATCGAGATCGACGACGCGGCGACGATCGACTCGGTCGAGGTGATGCGCCGCCGGCGGGGGGGCGGGGACCAGCTGATGGCCTACAGGACGACCCGCCGGTGGGCCGACCTCAACGCCGCCCACGTCAACGAGTACCTGCGCGACGCCACGGGCGAGGACCTGACGGCGAAGGACTTTCGCACCTGGCACGCCACGGTGCTGGCCGCGGCGGCGCTGGCCGACGCCGCACCGGCCGAGACGGAGCGCGCTCGCAAGCGGGTCGTGCGGGCGGCGATGGTCGAGGTCTCGGAGTTCCTCGGCAACACGCCGACGATCGCACGGTCGTCCTACGTCGACCCGCGGGTGATCGATCTGTGGCACGACGGCATCACGATCGAGCGAGCGACCAAGCGCCGCTACGCCGACGCCGACGCTCGCCAGGCGGGCCTGGAACAGGCCGTGCGGCGGATGCTGTCGCGGGCGCCGGGCGCCCGCCCGCGGAACCATCCGCGATGACACCGGCGTCGAATGATCAGCTGTATCACACCAACGGTCATCGCGATCTCGTGGAGGAGCACACAGATCGAGCGAGGGGAGTCCGCCATGATCAAAATCCACGCCGACGAGCTGCAACCAGGCGACGTCATCGCCGACCACGGCGCCCGCCACCGGGTCACGCACGTGGAGCGCCATGCGGGGTGGGCCTGGCCCGTCGCCTCCGACGAGTCCGGCTGGGCGATCGCCCTCGGCCACGACACCGTCGAGATCGAGCGCGTCACCGTCTGACCGGCGCGTAGCGTCAGCTCGGTCGGGGTGGTTGCGGTCGGCGGCCGGCGGCGGACGACGCCATTCCGGCGACGGCCTCCGGCGAGGACACGGTCGGCCAGGCAACTCGCCTCCTGACGAGGACCTGGCGCTTGGACGACACCACGCCGGTGTCGAAGCCGGCGAGGTGGAGGCCACCGTGGAAACGGGCGTGCTCGATCTTGAGGCAGCGGTTCATCACGACGTCGAGGCCGCCGGCGGCGGCCGTGGCCGCCGCCTCGTCGTGCCAGAGCCCGAGCTGCAGCCACAGGACCTTGACCTGCACGGCGACGGCCTCGTCGGCGACGGCGGGGATGTCGTCGTGGCGGCGGAACACGTCGACGATGTCGGGAACCTCGGGCAGGTCGGCCAGTGACGGGTAGACGGGACGGCCGAGCGCCTTCCGCAGCCCCGGGTTGACGAAGTACACGCGGTACGGGCTCGACGACAGGAGATACGTGGCCACGAAGTAGGACGCCCGCGACGGCTTGTCGGAGGCGCCGACGATCGCCACCGACTCCGACGTCCGCAAGATACGCAGGCGGTCGGGGGCCGACGTCACGCGCCGGCTTTCGTCAGCGCCTGGTCGAGATCCCAGACGATGTCATCGACGTCCTCCAGCCCGACCGAGATGCGGATCAGGTCCGGCGCCACACCGGCCGATGTCAACTGGTCACCGGACAGCTGGCGGTGGGTCGTCGACGCCGGATGCAGCACGAGCGTCCGGGCGTCGCCGACGTTGGCCAGGTGGGAAGCGAGTTGCAGCGCGTCGATGAACGACTCCCCCGCCTCCCGCCCACCGCGGACGCCGAACGAGAACACGGCGCCGGGGCCGAGCGGCAGGTAGCGGCGCGCCCGCTCGTGGTGCGGGTGGTCGGCCAGCCCGGCGTAGTTGACGTAGGCGATGCGCCCGTCGGCCTGCAGCCACTCGGCCACCGCCTGAGCGTTGGCGACGTGCTCGTCCATGCGAGCCGGCAAGGTCTCGACCCCCTGCAAGAGCAGGAACGCGGCCTGGGGCGTCAGGGCGGGTCCGATGTCGCGCAGCTGCTCGCTGCGTAGCTTGGTGAGGAAGCCGTACTCGCCGAAGTTGCCCCACCACGTGAGGTCGCCGTAGGCCGGGACGGGCTCGGTCATCAGCGGGAACTTACCGTTGGCCCAGTCGAAGCGACCGGACTCGACGACGACGCCGCCGAGCGTGGTGCCGTGGCCGCCGAGGAACTTCGTGATGGAGTGGATCACGATGTCGGCGCCGTGCTCGATCGGCCGGCAGAGGTACGGCGTCGCCAGCGTGGCATCGACGACGAGCGGCAGCCCGGCGTCGTGGGCGACGGCGGCCAGTCCTTCGAGATCAGCGATCTCGCCGCTCGGGTTGGCGACGACCTCGGCGTACACGGCCTTCGTCACCGGGCGGATGGCCGCGGCGTAGTCGGCGGGATCGGTGCCGGCAACGAACGTCGTGGCGACCCCGAAGCGCCGCAGGGTGACGTCGAGCTGGGTGATCGTGCCGCCGTAGAGCTGACTGGCGGCGACGAGGTGATCGCCGTGGCCGGCCAGGGCGGCGAACGTGATGAACTCGGCGCTCATCCCCGAGGCCGTGGCGACAGCCCCGATACCGCCCTCCAGCGAGGCGATGCGTTCCTCCAGGGCGGCGACCGTCGGGTTGCCGATGCGGGAGTAGATGTTGCCGTACTTCTGCAGCGCGAACAGGCTGCCGGCGTCGACGGCGTCGTCGAACACGAACGACGTCGTCTGGTAGATCGGCACGGCCCGGGCGCCGGTCGTCGCATCGGGCGTCCCCCCGGCGTGCAGGGCGCGGGTGCGGAACCCGAAGCGACGCTCGGTCATCGCCCTATCATGGCGCGGGGCGGTCAGCGGGGGTGGCCGGCGGTGTAGGTGGCCTGGCACCGTCCGGCACCGGCCCGGACCACGTTGCCGACGGCGTCGACTGGATCGACGGCGAACTCGGCCAGGTCGGCGCGCTTGCCCACGGTGAGGGAGCCGACGCAGTCGTCCAGGCCGAGGGCGCGGGCGCCGTCGATCGTGGCCGCCGCCAAGAGCCGGTAGTCGAGATCGGGCTCGTCGTAGCCACCGTCGAGGGCGAGCCGGCGCAGCAGCGCCACATCCTCGAGGAGGTCCAGCGAGCGGTTCGACCCGAGCGAGTCGGTGCCGACGCAGAACGGGACGCGCTCGCGGAGATAGTCGGCCACGGGCGGCGGGGCGCTGCCGACGGTCAGGTTCGAGCGCGGACAGAGTGCCACCGCCGTTCCCGCAGCCGCCAGACTGGCTCGCCCAGCGCGGTCGAGGTAGACGCCGTGGGCGAGGTGGCAGTCGGGCCCGAGCAGGCCGGTGTCCGCCGCCAGGTCGACGACCCCGCGCCCGGTCCCGCCGTCGTCGAGGATCGGCCACGGCCGGGCCACCACGGCCCGCACGCGGTCCGCCCATGGGCCCGTGCCCGTGCGATAGAACTCGTCTTCGGAGTCGACTTCGGCCACGTGGGAGTGGAGGCGCACGCCGAGCCGCCGAGCGAGCGCCGCCGCCGCCCGCAGCGCCGCCGGCGTGACGCTGTAGGGGGCGTGGGGCGCGAGCCCGACCCGGGAGACCGCTGTCGTCGGCGTCGACGACAGCACCTCGACGACCTCGGCCTCGATGCCGGCGGTCCAGCGGGCCTCGTCGGTCCCGATGATCTCGAAGTAGGCGACGCCGGCGACGCCGGCGGTGACGAGCACGTCCATCGCCTGCCGATTCGTCACAACGTCGCCGAAGCAGGTGGTCCCGCTGGACAGGCCGGCGGCGACACCGTCGAGCGCGGTCGCCCGCCAGTCCTCGTCACGGCGCGTCCCGTGCTCCTCCACGAAGCGCTCGGCCCACCGCACGTAGGACGGGAACGGGTCCCGGCCGACGACGGCGAACGAGGTGAACTGGAGGTGGGTGTGGGCGTTGACCAGCCCGGGGGTGATCACCCCCTCCAACTCGATGACGTCAGCGACGGGATGCGCTCGCCGCACTTCGGCGTGCGGGCCGACGGCGACGATGCGGTCGCCGGCGACGGCAACGGCCCCGTCACGGATCGCGGGCGCCGTGACCGGCACGACGGCGGGGGCGGCGTACACGGTGACGATGCCGGCGGTCACCAACTGGCTACCCAGCGCTGCTGCTCCTCGCTCGGCTCGTCGATGGCGATGCCGGCGGCGAGGAGCTGCGACGCCGCCACCTCGTCGTCGATGGCGCTCGGCAGCAAGTGGACGCCCGCGGCCAGCTCGGTCGTCGCGAGGTAGTCGAGGGCGCGCAGCTGCAGCGCCAGCGACAGATCCATCACCTCGATCGGGTTGCCCTCGCCGGCTGTGGTGTTGGCGCAGCGTCCGCCCGCAACGACGAACACGGTTGGTCCGTCGGGGACGGCCAGGGCGCGGACGTGGGGCCGGATCTCCTCCCCCGCCGCGAGGTCCGCACCCGGATCGAACTCGGGGCGACCCATGCCGCCGACGGCGACGATGGCGCCGTCGGGCATGGCGGCCACGTGGGTGGCGGTGAGCGTGTGGCCGATGCCGCTGGCCGTGAAGACGAAGTCGGCGGTGGTGACGGCCTTCGCGAGGGGCGCCACGTCGAGGCCGTCGTGGTGGGCGGCGAGGGCGGCGACCGGATCGACCTCGGTCACCGTCACCCGGGCGCCGAGTCCCCGGGCCATCAGGGCGATGCCCCGGCCAACCCGGCCGTAGCCGACAACGACGACGCCCGCCCCCGCCATCTGCATGTTGGTGGCGTCGAGCACGGCCATCACCACGGACTGACCGGTGCCGTAGACGTTGTCGAAGAGCAGCTTGGTGCGGGCGTCATTGACCGCGACGCAGGGCACGGCCAGCACGCCGGCGGCGGCCATGTTGCGCAGCGGCCGAACGCCGCTCGTTGTCTCCTCGGCGACACCCTGCAGCTCGCCCAAGCGGTCGCGGCGCTCGTCGTGCAGGCGCCGGGTGACGCCGGCGCCGTCGTCGGCGAGGTACTCGAGACCGACGTCGATGAAGGCGTCGACCTGGCGCGTGACGAAGTGGCCGGCGTCGCCGAGGGCGGCGACCACGTCGGTCTTCGTCGAGTAGTCGTTGCCGAGCACGGCAACCTCGGCGCCGGCAGCGGCAATCGCCTCGACCAAGCAGGCGGTCTTCGGCTCCAACGTCAGGGCCACGCCGACCCGTCGGCCGGCGAGGCCGCCCGACGCTTGCACGACCTCGGACGCCGCTGCCAGCGCCGGCATGAACTGGCGGGCGAAGTCGATCATGCCGCGGCCCACTCTGGTCACGGCCGCGCCTCGCGGATGAACGTGTCGACGTCGAGGAGCGACGTCAACGTGTCGGCCTGCTCGGGTGTCGGCGCGTCGAGGTGGATGCCGCGGCTGGCCAGCTTGGCGGCGGCGATGGCCCGGTCGACTTCGGCCGGGAGCTCGTGGACGCCGGCCCGGAGGTCGCCGGTCACCAGCGTGTGCAGCCCCATCGCCTGCACCGAGAACGAGAGGTCCATGATCTCGACCGGGTGGCCGAGGCCGCCGGCGATGTTGACCAGGGCGCCGTCAGCGAGGACGTAGACCGGCCGCTGCGGCCCGAGCTGGAAGCGGGTGACACCCGGCCGAGGCTCGTCGACGGCGATGGCGGCGGCGCGCACGGCCGGGACGTCGATCTCCAGATCGTGGTGCCCGGCGTTGGCCAACACGACGCCGGCGCGCAGCGCATCCAGGTGCTCGGCGCCGATCGCCCGCAGCCCACCGGTCGCCGTGATGACGAGGTCGACCTGGCCGAGCGCCGTGCGCAGGTCGGCGACATCGTGGCCGTCGGTGTGAGCCTCGAGCCCGCGGATCGGGTCCGTCTCGACGGCGACGACGCGGGCGCCGAGGGCGTGAGCGTAGGTGGCGATGCCGCGCCCGACCCAGCCGTAGCCGACGACCGCCACCCGCAGGCCCGGCAGGCGGCGGTTGGTCAGCTGGAGCACGGCCTGGATCGTGGACTGTCCCGTGCCGTAGCGGTTGTCGAACAGGTGCTTGCAGGCGGCGTCGTTGGCGGCGATGGCCGGGAACGGCAGTCGTCCCGCCGCCTCCAGGGCACGTAGCCGGGCCACGCCGGTCGTCGTCTCCTCCGACACACCGCGCAACCAGGCGAAGCGGGCCGGGTGGTCGCGGGCCATGCGCACGGTCAGTTCGGCGCCGTCGTCGATGACGTACTCGGGCTCGGTGGCGGCGACGGCGGCGAGGTCCTGCTCCCACACCTCCGGCGTCGAGCGCCGGCTGGAATGGACCTCGACGCCCCGCTCGACGAGGGCGGCGGCGACGTCGTCACGGGTCGTCCACGGGTTGGAGCCGGCGGCGACAACGTGGGCTCCGGCGTCGGCCAACACCGTCGCCAGGAACGCCGTCTTGGCCTCGAGGTGGACGACCACGGCGACGCGCACGCCGCGCAGCGTGTCGCCGAGGCGCTGGCGTACGAACCCGTCGAGGACCGGGGAGTGGCGCCGGGCCCAGTCGATGCGGCGGTGGCCGTCGGGCGCCAGGCTGGCGTCGGCGATGCGCGAGCTCACAGCCGTCCCGCTTCGATGATGCGCTGTAGGAACTGGCGCGTCCGCGGCTGCTGCGGATCGCTGAACAGCTGCTCCGGAGGGCCCTGCTCGACGATCTGGCCGGCGTCGAGGAAGCACACGCGGTCGGCCGAATCGCGGGCGAAGCCCATCTCGTGGGTGACGATGAGCATGGTCATGCCCTGCGCCTTTAGGTCGCGGATGACCGCAAGGACGCCGCCGATCAGCTCGGGGTCGAGGGCGGCCGTGACCTCATCGAGCAACAGAACGTCGGGGTTGGTGGCCAGCGCCCGCACGATGGCGACGCGCTGCTGCTGTCCGCCCGACAAGCGGTCCGGGAAGGCGGTCGCGTATGCCTCCATGCCGAACAGCGCCAGCAGGCGGTGGGCCTCGGCCGCGGCCGCCGTCTTGTCGACCTGGTGGACCTTGCGCGGCGCCAGCGTGATGTTGTCGAACACGCTGAGGTGCGGGAACAGGTTGTAGGACTGGAAGACGATGCCCATGCGCTTGCGCAGCTGGCGCTCGGGCATCGCCTCGGTGTCGATGTCGAGGCCGTCGAGGTGGATCGTCCCGTCGTCGTAGTCGACGAGGCGGTTGACGCAACGCAGCAGGGTCGACTTGCCCGACCCCGAAGCGCCGATGAGACAGACGACCTCGTGCTCGGCGACGTCGAGGTCGACGTGGTCGAGCACGACCTTGTCGCCGAAGGCCTTGACCAACCCCCGGATCTGCAGGCGCGGAACGACGACCGCGGCGTTGCTCACAGCATCGCCTGCAGGCGGCGTTCACGGTCGCGGCGGGCGAACCAGTCGGTGAAGCGGGCCAGCGGCACGCTGGCCAACAGGAACAGCACGGCCGCCCCGATGAGGCTGGAGTAGTTGAACGTGCGGGCCGTGTAGATCTGTGCCTCCCGCACGGCGTCGCGCACGCCGATCACGCTGAGCAGAGCGACGTCCTTCTGCAGCGACACCGACCCGTTGAGCAGGGCCGGCAACACGTTGCGCACGGCCTGCGGGAGCACGGCGTGGCGCAGCGTCTGCCACTGGTTCAGCCCGAGCGCCTTGGCCGCCGCTCGTTGGCTGTCGTGGACGGCGTCCATGCCGGAGCGAAAGACCTCGGCCGTGTAGGCGGCGTAGCCGGCGATCATCGCCACCGATCCCCAGAACAGCGCGCCGGTCGGCAGGCCGCGCAGCTGCA
>Ga0183260_10000461_pt1 | contig 34525 bp, 28 predicted proteins | sample AntDrymUQ4972206_2_FD_129768 | JGI IMG/M metagenome (GOLD analysis project Ga0183260, IMG submission 129768) | Polar desert sand microbial communities from Dry Valleys, Antarctica - metaG UQ497 (22.06) (version 2) (version 2) | ecosystem: Environmental > Terrestrial > Soil > Desert | place...
GTAGTCAGAAGCGTGCAATGCGAACTCCTGATGCGGCCGGATCGTGAAGTTCGAGCGCAGGGTCGGGTCACTGACCTCGTAATCGTCGACGTACAGATCGATCGCGAAATACCTCGCGAGCAAAGGCAGCAGCGCGGCGTTGTAGTCGGCGACACCTGTGCGGCATGGAGGAAGCGGTGTGAACATTGCAATCCTGCGCCGCGGCAGCAGCAACGCCCCGGTGATCATCCCGCTGGGTTTGGTCGCTGCATGTGCTTCGTGCAGCGCCGCGAGGGCCAATTTCGCCGAGCGGGTCCAGGTGAAGTGCTTTGCCCGCTCGACGCCGTGGCGGCTCAGTTCCAGCCGCATGCCGTCGTCGGTCAGCAGCCGGGTGAGCCGTTCTGCCAGTGCCGCCGGCTTGCTTGCATCGAACAACGCGTCTTCACGTCCGATGATTTCGGCAATGCTCGAATTGTTGGCGCCGAGTACGGGCGCGCCGCATTGCATTGCCTCCAGCACCGGTAAGCCAAATCCCTCGTACAGCGACGGGAACACGAAGGCATCGCACAGGTTATACAACGCAGTCAGATCGTCATCGGACACGTATCCCGTGACCTTGACCTCGTCGTGGCCCAACCCGCATCGTCGCGCGTGCGCAAGGAGGCCCCCGTGCGTTTCGGGCGAAAGCGTGCAGACGAGGACAAACTGCAGGTCGGCACGCAGCGCAGCGGGCAACTCGGCGTACGCGGCCATCGCAGCGGGTAAGTTCTTGCGGTAATCGTCGCCACTGGTATAGAGCACGAACCTGCGCTTGAGTCCCCAGCGTGCGCGAAACGCTGTCTCCGCTTCGTCTGTCATTCGACGCTGCGCGAAGTGCGCGTCGGCCCCGCCATGGATTGTGGTGATGCGTGCTGCGTCAATGCCGAGCAATTCGATGGCGTCCCGGCGCGTCGTCTCGGAGATCGCGAGCAGATGATCGAACTGTCTCAGCGTCTCCAGCTTTTCGTAGTACCTGTGACGAGGCTCGGGTTGCGCGAGGTAGTGGTCCGGAAAGCGCAACGGTATCAAGTCGTATAGCGTCGCGGATCGGATAAGGCGCGGCACGCGCGGCAACTTCCGTGGCACAACGACGTTGTCGCCGAAGCCTTCGAATATGTTTGATATGTGCAGCACATCGGGCTGCAGGGCGAGCCAATGGCGCCGAATCAGGCACTCCGCGACGTCTCGGGTCGCGGCGCGGTCGGCATCACTTTGCAAGTCAACTGGAGGGTGGCGGTACGCACTAAAACGCGTTACCGAAAGAACTCCCTCGAACGCTGCGATCACGGGGCCGACGGTATCGGTCAGGTTGCCATTAAGGCATGCGCGAACTTCGGCCGCGACTGCGATATGGCGGGTCAGGCCTTCGGAATAGCGACGAACGCCATGGCCGTGCTTCCTCTGGGTCTGGCAGGCGTGAAGGTCAAATACGATTCGCAACGGTGAAGGTGCAGATCGCACGCTAGCCGTCATCGAGCACCTAGTTCACGGGGTCGCGGCGCGCAGGCCGTCGCCGTTCATAAAGTGCGCCGACGCTTGATCTCCTCCTCAATGCGCGAAGTGAGGTCTTCGATCGTGGGAGTCGCCGGCATGACGTCGACGCAACGGCTAACGTTTCCATCAACCGTCGTAGTCGGAAATGGACGCACGGCACTCGGCGGCGCTGGACTTGCTTGGTCTGCCGCTGCTGGCTCGCGGCGGACCAAGTCCGCCAGCGCGCGCAGCGGCGCGGTAACGCGCCAGGAGTGACTGCGCAACATCGACGCGATCGTTTCCTCTGCCTGCAGCGCGCGCGCGACGGCTCGGTGTTCGCGCGCCTCGGACTCGCGCATACGAGCTTCGAGATCCCGGGCGATTGCCTCCGCGCGCAAGGCAAGCGCCTCGGCCTGCTGCGCGAGTGCTTCTGCCTTCGTTGCTCTCATCGCAAGCGCCGCGAACTCGCGATCTGCTGCGTTCGCGCGGGATTCGATTTCAGCCGACCTGGGCGATGAGTGCGGTGCCGATGTCGACGTATCTAGCCCGACGTCGGCTGGAATTCGGTTCACGCGCGTCCGAAATCGTCGGAAAACCGAACGATGTCATCTTCGCCCAAATAGTCGCCGCATTGGACTTCGACCATGGTCAACGGCTGGTCGGTTGCGTTCTCTATCCGATGCTTGACCTGCATCGGAACGTAAATCGACTCGTTCGGCGCCAGATCGACGACGCGCTCACCGACAGTAACGTGAGCGGTTCCTCGCACGACCACCCAGTGCTCCGACCGTTTCTGATGCAGCTGCAGCGAAAGCTTCTTGCCGGGGCTCACTTCGATTCGCTTTACCTTAAACTGCGGCGCATCGTGCAGCACGGTGTACTTGCCCCATGGACGATGCACCGTTAGATGCTCTTTGGCAGTAATGTGGCCGTCTCTTTTGAGCTTGGCGACGATGTCCTTCACTTGCTGACTAGAGTCCTTGTGTGCGACCAGCACCGCGTCGGGCGTATCGATGACGACTAAGTCTTCGACGCCAACCGCTGCCACCAGTCGATCTTCCGAGCGCAGATACGTGCGTCGTGAGTTGACAAGGATGGTGTCGCCCTCCGTGCTGTTGCCGGCTTCGTCGGTCTCGCGCGTTTCAGCGACCGCCTTCCAGCTTCCGATATCGCTCCAGCCGAATGCGCATGGGATGACGGCAACGTTTGATGCCTTCTCCATTACGGCATAGTCGATCGAGATGTCAGGTAGCTCGCCAAACGATTGTGCGTCGAACAGCACTTGGCCTTCAGCGTGCAACGCGCTGCGATGCGCGACCCGTTGTGCGACGCGTAGAAGGTCCGGCGCATGTTCTTCAAGGGCAGCCAAGATCGCGGCAGCCGTAAAGCAAAACATGCCGCTATTCCATACGAAATTGCCGGCGCGCAGATATTCGGATGCCTTCTCCGCCGTGGGCTTCTCGACAAATCGCGCGACTTCGTGCGCGCGCGAGCGTGCTATCGGCGAGCCCCACTCGATGTAGCCATAACCGGTTTCCGGCGAGGAGGGTTCAATTCCGAACAGAACCAAGCGGCCTTCGCGTTGGGCAAGCGCGGCTGCGTCAGCGACAGCGTCTTCGAATTCAGCGGGCTTGTCGATTAGATGATCGGCGGCCAAGACGACCAGCACGACATCCGATCCAAACTTCGCTTGCGCCCAGAGCGCCGCCAGCGTAACCGCGGGCGCCGTATTTCGTCCAACAGGTTCGAGCAGAAGCGAGGTCTGCTTCGCACCCGTTTCGTCCATCAACTCTTCTGCAGTCTTGTACGAATACGCCATGTTCGTCACGACTGCCGTATGCGAGACATTGGGCAAAGCCCAGGCGCGCTCAGAGGTCAGTTGAAGCAGGCTCTTCCCGCCGGCCAGCTTCATGAACGGCTTGGGCATCGACTCGCGAGAAACCGGCCACAGACGTGTGCCGGTGCCGCCAGAGAGGATGACCGGAAGCAGCTGCATTTGAAGTTCGCTTTTCTTGCGGAGACTCAACCAGAAGAGGCAAGCTGCCGCGTTGCAGAGAATGCGGATGTTAACAGCGCATCTGCAAGCTTGAACCGGATACTGGCCCCGAGTCGTTACCGATTGAAACCGCGCTGCGAGCTAGAATCGTTTTCGACCAAGAGCTGCGGGTGGCACACTTAGTGGGCATCGATCCATCAATCTTCAAAGCCTACGACATCCGCGGCATCGTCGACCGTACGTTAACGCACTCTGCGGTGCGTTCCATCGGCGCGGCGCTCGGCTCGCTGGCGTCCGAAAATGGCGTTAAATGCCTAGCGGTTGGCCGCGACGGCCGCCTGTCCGGCCCCGCATTACGCGATGCATTGATTGAGGGCATTGTGAGCACCGGTGCGGATGTCATAGATATCGGCATGGTGCCGACCCCGGTGCTCTACTTCGCCACGCACGATCTGAAAACGGGCTCTGGTGTTTCGATAACCGGTAGCCATAATCCGCCCGAATACAACGGGCTCAAGATGATGATGGCAGGCGCCACGCTTCATGGTGACGGCATTCAGGCGCTGCGCCAGCGTATTGAAGAGAATCGGATCATCGTGGCCCAACGCCGGGGTCAAAGCCGCGCGGTCGATGTCGTTCCCGCTTATCTGGACACTATTAGCGCCGACGTGAAGCTGGCGCGGCCCATGAAGATTGCGATTGACTGCGGTAACGGCGTTGCCGGCGCGGTGGCGCCGGAGCTTTATCGGCGCCTGGGGTGCGACGTGGTCGAATTGTTCACTGAGGTCGACGGGACGTTTCCGAACCACCACCCGGATCCCGCACATCCGGAGAATCTGCAGGACCTGATTCGTTGTCTGGGTGAGACCGATGCGGAAATCGGCCTCGCGTTCGATGGCGACGGCGATCGGCTTGGCGTGGTCACCAAGGATGGACAGATCATTTATCCGGATCGCCAGATCATGTTGTTTGCGGCGGATGTCCTCGCGCACAATCCGGGCAGTGAAATTATTTTCGACGTGAAGTGCACGCGGTTGCTGGCGCCGTGGATCCGGCAGCACGGCGGGCGGGCGACGATGTGGCGCACGGGGCACTCGCTGATCAAGGCAAAGCTCAGGGAGACGAACGCGCCATTCGCGGGAGAAATGAGCGGGCATCTGTTCTTCAACGATCGCTGGCCCGGTTTTGACGACGGGCTCTATGCGGGCGCGCGGCTACTTGAACTGGTGAGCCGGCATGCTGACGCATCGGCCGTGCTCAATGGATTGCCTGCAGCGATCAACACGCCCGAATTGCAATTGAAAACGGCGGAGGGCGAAAACTTTTCGCTGGTCGAGCGCCTGAAGGCAGAAGGCGAATTCGCCGGCTCCCAGGAAATCATCACGATCGACGGTGTCAGGGTGGAATATGCCGATGGCTTCGGGCTTGCGCGCCCATCGAATACGACGCCGACCGTCGTCATGCGCTTTGAGGGCGACGACATGGCCGCGCTCGAGCGCATTCAGCGCTCCTTCGGTGCGCAGATATTGAAGATCAAGCCCGACGCTCAACTCCCGTTTGCATGACCGTCAAAACCGTTCTCGTTACCGGAGGCGCGGGTTACATCGGCACTCATACGATGGTCGAGCTGCTGGCTAGCGGCTACGACGTCGTGTGCCTGGACAACTTCAGCAACAGTTCGCCAGAGGCGGTCAAGCGGGTCGAGAAAATTGCGGGCAAGCGCATCACGAGCGTGACCGGAGACGTGCGGGACCGCGAAGTGATGTCTCGCGTGTTCAAGCGGCCGATTGACGGTGTGATTCATTTTGCTGCGTTAAAGGCGGTGGGCGAATCAGTGGCGAAGCCGACCGACTACTACGGCAACAATGTCGGTGGATCGCTTGCATTACTCGAGGCGATGAACGAGCGGAAGGTTCGACGCATCGTTTTCAGCTCGTCGGCCACCGTTTACGGCGTGCCCGAGACACTACCCCTTAGCGAAGACGCACCGGTTCATCCGATCAATCCCTATGGTCATACCAAGGCGATGGTCGAGCAGATTCTGCACGACTGGTGTGCCGCTGACCTGACATGCACGGCGATCGTGTTGCGCTACTTCAATCCGATCGGTGCGCATCCGAGCGGCACGATTGGCGAAGATCCACACGACGTGCCGAACAATCTGTTTCCCTTCATCGCGCAAGTCGCCATCGGCAAGCGCGACAAGCTGACCATATGGGGCGGCGATTGGGAAACGCCCGATGGCACAGGTGTGCGCGACTACCTGCACGTGGTCGACCTCGCGCGGGGGCACGTGGATGCGCTGCGCTATGGATTCCAAAACACGGGCTATCGCAATATCAATCTAGGCACGGGCCAGGGCACCAGCGTGCTGCAGATGGTTGCAGCGTTTGAGCGTGCGGCTAATAAGAAGATCAGCTTTGCTATCGGCCCACGGCGCGCGGGTGACGTTGCTGCCTGCTGGGCCGATGCGTCCTCCGCCCAGCAACTGCTCGGGTGGCGCGCGGCGATGAGTGTTGAGCAGGCCTGCGTTGACGGCTGGCGTTGGCAACAGCAAAACGTGGATGGGTATCGCGGCTGATTACGCGCGCACATCAGCCGCCCAGTGCGAATCCTGATCGTCAAGACTTCGTCGATGGGCGACGTTGTTCATGCGCTGCCGCTGGCGGCAGACATCACGCGTGCGCAAACGGATGTCACGATCGACTGGCTAGTGGAAGAAAGTTTCGCGGCGATACCCGCTATGAGCCGGCATGTGACACAAGTTCATCGCGTCGCGTTGCGCCGCTGGCGCAAGTATCCATTTAATACCTCGGTGTGGCGTGAGGTTCGGCTCGCAAAAAGCGCATTGCGTGCCGCGCGCTACGACCTGGTACTTGACGTGCAGGGGTTGGCAAAAAGCGCGTGGCTCGCGCGCTGGACCGGAGCGCCGATTGCAGGTTTCGATTCTTCAACGGCGCGGGAACGAATCGCTTCGCATTTTTATCAGCATCGATTCCAGGTGCCGCGTGCCATGCACGCAATCGAGCGCTGCCGTCAGTTGGGCGCGCTCGCGCTGGGCTACACGCTGGACGGCGCGCCACGATTCGGAATTGAAGCGGCGCGCGCGAGTGATGCCGCATCGGCCGCGGTGCTTCTGGTCAATGCAAGCCGCGCCACGAAGTTATGGGACGAGGATCGTTGGCTGGCCGTCGAACGCTGGTTGGCAGACAAAAACATTCCAAGCATTCTGTTTTGGGGAACGGTGGCCGAACAGCGAAGCACAGAATTGCTCGCGGCGCGAATGCAGCGCGCAACGGCGGCGCCGCGATCGGCGATCGATTCGATTGCGTCGACGCTGTCTTCTGCGCCAGTCGTGATTGGACTCGACACCGGGCTCTCGCACTTGGCTGCAGCGCTTGGCTGCCCCACCGTGGGCATCTATTGCGACTATGACCCTGCATGGGTCGGGCTGGTTGGCGATGCCTCGGCAGGCAATCGAGTGGCGAGCGTGGGCAGTGCGACGCAGGCGCCAGAAGTACGAGAAGTGATCGATGCCGTTGAGCGTGTGATGACGCGCATTCAATGAGCGCAGTGCGCGCTGCCTATACCGCGTTGATTTTTCTCGCAGCGCCGTTTGCTGCACTTTATTTGCTATGGCGTTCCAGGCGCCAGCCCGAATACCGGTCGCATTGGGCCGAACGTTTCGGCGTGGCGCGTTGGTCAACCGATCGAGCGCAGCCCTTGATCTGGCTGCACGCTGTTTCCGTCGGCGAGACGATGGCAGCGGCACCGTTGATTGCTGCACTGGCAGATCATTACCCGGCACACAACTTTTTGCTGACGCATATGACGCCGACAGGCAGGGCGGCGGGTGCGGCTCTGTCAGCGCGGTGGCCCGGTCGAGTGGTGCAGAGCTACCTGCCGTATGACCTTCCCTACGCGGTGCGCCGCTTCCTGCGCGCATTTCAACCGCTCGTCGGCATCAGCCTGGAGACCGAGGCATGGCCGAATCTGGTCGCCAGTGCCGTACAACAGAGCGTGCCGATGGTGCTGGTGAACGCGCGCTTGTCCGAGGCTTCCTATCGCGCATCGCGTCGCTACGCATCGCTGATGCGCGAGACCGCGGCTCGATTTTCAATCGTGCTCGCACAGAGCGATGCAGACGCAGCGCGCATCCGAAAAGTCGGAGCCCCGCGTGTGGAGTCGGTCGGCAACATGAAGTTCGACTTCACGCCAGATCCCGCGATGGTGGAACGGGGGCGTGTATGGCGCAGTTCGCTCGCTAGGCGACCCGTGCTGCTTTTCGCCAGCACGCGCGAGGGGGAAGAAGCCATGTTGCTGACAGCATTGCCGCGAAACTTATGCAGTCGCGCCACCGTAATCATCGTGCCGCGCCATCCACAGCGCTTTGACGATGTCGCACGTTTGATCGAAGCGCATGGCACGCCGTTCGTGCGCTGCTCGCAACCTGACTTCGAATCAAGGTCAGACGCTGCGTTCTTTCTGGGCGATTCGATGGGTGAGATGCCGGTGTATTACGCCGCCGCCGACGTTGCGTTCATCGGCGGCAGCCTGCTGGAATTGGGTGGCCAGAACCTGATCGAGGCGTGTGCGGTCGGCACCCCGGTGGTGGTGGGTCCGCACACTTTCAATTTTGCACAGGCGACCGAAGATGCGATCGCCGCGGTCGCCGCGGTCCGTGCAGGTGACGCGGCAGAGGCCTTCGCGACGATGACGGACATTGCGGATTCGCCCCTGCGGCGTCAGCACATGAGTGAAGCGGCATCGTATTTTGCCGCCGCGCATCGCGGCGCGACGGCCCGAACGCTAGAGCGACTGACCCCTTTTATCGACGCGGCGTCTGCGTCGCGGGTGACGGGGCCCGCGTTGCCGGCAATGTAGGGTCTGTAGTGTTGGGGGTTGGCACTGCGGTGCCAGGCACGCGATTCGTCGGTGCGCGCGGAGCTGGCGTTGGCGAAACGGGCGCCGGCAAATTCACTGCAGGCGGGCTGGCGCGCGAAGGCTGGCGAATGTTGACTGCAGGCAGCGCCGGAATAGTGATCGGTTCGGCCGGGTCGAGCAATGCATTGACTGCTGCGATGTCTTCTTCCCCAAGCGATCCTCCGGCAGCCTTCAGGCGCAATCCCGATAACAGGAAATCGTAGCGCGCTCGCTTTAGATCCCGTTGGGTCTGCACGAGCTGGGTTGTTGCATTTAACACGTCAAGCTGAATCCGGACCCCGACTTCGTAACCGAGTTGCGTCGATTCGAGCTGGGTGCGCGCCGACACTTCGGCCGACTCGAGAGCCGTTACCTGCGCCAGCCCAAAATTGACGCCGGTGTACGCATCGCGCGCTGCGTTAGCCGCGTTCCGGCGCGACGACTCGAGGTCGAAGTTCGAACGGTCCTGCAAGGCGAGCGCCTCACGCACGCGGCTTTGAATAAGTCCCCCGGTGTAGATCGGCACATTGAGCTGAACGCCGATTGACCCGCTGTTAATGCGCGGATTCAGGTCGCTGTTTTGCGTGCCATTGAACTTGCTGATGTTGTACCCGCTGACGACATCGACTGTCGGCTTGTAGGCATCACGCTGGCGCTGGATCTCGCGGGTTGCAATCTCATACGCCGAGCGCGCAATCTGGACCGAATAACTGCCTGACTCCGCAGCGCGCACCCAAGCGTTGATGTCCTGCGGCGTCGGCGCCATCAGTGTCGGCCGCTCGCGCAGCGGCGATAGCGTGTCGGGCTCGCGCGCGATAATGGTCTGCAGCTCGCTGCGGCGGACCAGCAACGCGCCGAGCGCGACTTGTTCCTGCGCCGTGATCTGATCAAACCGCGCCTGCGCTTCGTTGGTATCGATGATCGTCTTGGTTCCCACCTCAAACTCGCGCTTCGCTTGCTGCAACTGTTCGCCGGTGGCCTGCTTTGATGCAACCAAGGCAATCAGTTGATCGCGCGCAGCCAGCACGTTGAAATATGCGGTTGCAACCCGCAATGCAAGCTCCTGTTGCGATTGCGCCAGCTGTGCTTCGCTTTGCAGCACCGTCAGCCGCGCCTGGTCGAGCGCGGTCAGGTTCTGTGGGCGATAAACCGGCACGGTCAGGTTCAGCCCGGCGCCATAAACGCTGTAGTTGCTGCTGCTACTGCCGACTTCGGGGATAGATGAACGGTAAAGGTTGTAGTCGTGGCGTCCAGTGGCTCCCAGTGTTGGAAGCAGCGCGGAGCGCGCCTGCGGCACGCGCTCCTGCGTCGCCAGCTGCAGCGCACGCGCCGATGCCAGGATGGCGTCATTGGAAAGCGCTTCACGATAAAGGCCGAGTAGATCGTTGCGCACGCCCGCGGTCCCAACTTCGGCCGCGGTGCGTGAATCCTTCGGCTGCTGCGGCTGGCCCCAGGCGCTGGTCACCGGCGTCAACAGCAGTGCCAGACTGCTGATCGATGCCGCCAGCTGGCGCAGCGCCGTTTTTTTTCTTGTTGTCATCACAGACTCCAATTAATACGTCGGCATTGCCGTATCGACCTGGCGCGCCCACGCATCAAGGCCACCCGTCAAATTGAAAACGCTGGCAAACCCATGACGTTCCAGAAACATTGCGACGTGCAAGCTGCGGCCGCCATGGTGACAGATACACACGACATCTCGCTCGCGACCCAACGTACTCATTTGCTGTGGAACCGCCTGCATGGGCACAAACTCAGAACCCTCGATGCGACATCGCGCGTATTCCCAGGGCTCGCGTACGTCGAGCAGCAGCGGCTTCTCGCGCGCTTCATCGGCGAGCCACGCGGCCAGTTCCGGCGCCGACAGCTGCTTCATCAAAACTTGAAGGCCGATGGACGTTCGGCATGTGCCAGGGGTTTCACATGGGTTTCGAACAGGTTCACGGTGTCGAATGCGTTGTATGTGATGCGCGTGATGATCTGCGCCACCATTGCTGGCTCCTGGCCGACGATCGCGGCGAGGCGGCCCCCCACCTTCAGTTGACCGGTCAGCGATGTGGGAACGACCGGCAACGAGCCGGTTGCGATGATCACGTCGTAGGGCGCATCGTCGGCAAACCCGCGTGACGCATCGGCGAGCTTGACCCGCACGTTGTGTACGCCGGCACGGCGCAAATTGTCTTCGCCGAACGCCTTCAACCTGGGTTCGATCTCCACCGACACGACATCGTCTGCCTTGTGCGCCAAAAGCGCAGCGAAGTATCCCGAGCCAGTTCCGATTTCAAGCACGCGGTCATGTGCACGGATCGCAAGCTCCTGCAGGATTCTTGCTTCCAGCTTCGGTGCCCACATCAATTCCCCGCTGTCAAAATCGCCGATTCGCAGCGGAATTTCCATGTCGGCGAACGCCAGCGCCCGGTACGCAGGCGGACAGAAGTCCTCGCGTTTGACGACGAACAGCAGGTCGAGCACCGACTGGTCCAGCACGTCCCAGGTCCGCACCTGCTGCTCGACCATGTTGTAGCGCGCTTTTTCCATGTCTAACCCGCTGTGCATCAGTTGCTCGCTTCAATGGCGTTCAGGCAGCGGAAAGTTTATCAGCGGCAGTGCAGCGCGCCTCTCGATGTAATTGCATTCCGCGCCACGATAACTGCTATTCGTCGCATCACGCTGCGATATGGCAAGCTCGCATCGATGAAACCCGTGATTCCGAATGTGCTGACAATTGCCGGCGTTGATCCGTCCGGCGGAGCCGGAGTGATTGCGGACGTCAAGGCGATCAGTGCTCAGGGCGCGTACGCGTGCGCCGTAGTGGCAACGCTCACGGCCCAGAATACGAAAGTGGTTGACGCTGTGTTGGCGATCGACCCGTCGTTCGTAGCTAGACAGCTCGAAACGCTGTATGCCGACGTTCGCATTGACGCTTTAAAGATCGGCATGCTCGGACAAGCCGCGGTGATCGAGGTGGTGGCAGATCGGCTCGCCCGGCACGACACTCCCCACCGAGTGCTGGACCCCGTGATGGTGGCCAAAAGTGGCGATGCGCTGCTTGAGAAAACCGCAATCGGTGCGTTGCGCGAAACCCTCTTGCCACTCGCGACCATCATCACGCCCAATCTGCCGGAAGCAGGTGTGCTGCTTGAAGCGCGGGCAGTTGAGACGATCAAGGAAATGTATCGCGTCGCCGAGCGGCTGCGTGAGCTCTTGCCATCAAGCGGCGCCCGATGGGTCTACCTGAAGGGCGGTCACCTGCCTGGCGGTGACGCGCTCGACCTGCTGACCGACGGTGACCGCATGATCGAGCTCAACATGGCGCGGGTAGACACCAAGAATACGCACGGCACCGGCTGCACCCTGTCGGCGGCACTGGCGGCGCTGCTGCCGCAGATGGGAGACGTGCTGGAAGCGGCGCGCCGTGCAAAAGCCTACGTGACCGAAGCACTGCGTTATGCGGATCAGCTATCGGTGGGGGGTGGCCACGGGCCGGTGCACCATTTCCACGCTATGTGGCGCCCGCGCGTGACATAATGCGCGCCCTCGGCGGATTAGCTCAGCTGGTTAGAGCAGCGGAATCATAATCCGTTTGTCCGGGGTTCGAGTCCCTGATCCGCCACCAAGAATCTTCTATGCGAACGCTTGCCGCCCTGATTGTCGTGAGCTTGGCGCTGGCCGTCGCAGCCCTGTCCGGATGCGCGTCGTCGAACCGTTTGTCGGACGGCTCGATGATTGGCGTGATGACGACGCAGCAGCTGCCACTGGTCACCATTGACAACAAAGCCTATCGGCTGGCGCCCGGCGCGCGCATCGTTGGAGCTACCAATTCGAGCGTGACTCCGAACCAGGTACCGGCCAACAGCAAGGTGCGTTACCGCGTGGACGCCGCGGGGCTTGTGACGCACGTCTGGTTGTTGCCCGCCGACCGCTAGGCCGGGCACGCGTTCCTGGGCCCCGATTACGTTCCCGCGCCCCGATCAAATTGTGACTGCGCAGAAGCTCTACATTCGCACGTTCGGCTGTCAGATGAACGAGTACGACTCGGACAAGATGGCCGACGTGCTGAATGCGTCCGATGGCCTGGTCCAGACCGATGACCCAGCTGCGGCCGACGTAATCCTGTTCAACACCTGCTCCGTTCGAGAAAAAGCCCAGGAGAAAGTTTTTTCCGATCTGGGGCGGGTCAAGCATTTAAAGCAGAGCAATCCCAATGTGCTGATTGGCGTCGGCGGCTGTGTCGCGAGTCAGGAAGGCGCGGCAATCGTCGCGCGCGCGCCTTACGTCGATGTCGTATTCGGGCCGCAGACTTTGCACCGGCTGCCTGAATTGATTCGAGCACGGAGAGCGAGTGGCCGCCCGCAGGTCGACATTTCCTTTCCTGAGATCGAGAAGTTCGACCACCTGCCGCTGCCCCGCGTCACCGGTGCCAGCGCATCGGTGTCGATCATGGAAGGGTGCAGCAAATACTGCAGCTTTTGTGTCGTGCCTTATACACGGGGGGAAGAGTTCTCGCGTCCGCTCGACGATGTGCTGGTCGAGGTCGCCGATCTAGCGGACCAGGGCATCAAGGAAGTCACGTTGCTTGGGCAGAACGTGAACGCGTACCGCGCCGGCGACGACGACTTTGCGAGCCTGCTCGAATATGTTGCCGCAATTCCAGGCGTCGAGCGGATCCGCTACACAACGTCGCACCCGAAGGAGTTCACGCAACGCCTGATCGACGTGTACGGTTGCCTGCCGAAGCTGGTTGATCATCTGCATCTTCCGGTGCAGTCCGGCAGCGATCGGGTGCTGGCTCGCATGAAGCGCGGCTACAGCGTGATCGAGTACAAGTCGATCGTGCGGCGGTTGCGGAAAGTTCGTCCGAACATTTCGCTGTCGACCGATTTCATCGTTGGATTTCCCGGTGAAAGCGACGAGGACTTCGAACAAACGATGCGCCTGATTCAAGAGGTGCAGTTCGATGCAAGCTTCAGTTTTGTGTACAGCAGGCGACCTGGCACTCCGGCAGCAGACTTTGACGATGAAACCCCGCAGGCAACCAAACTGGCGCGGCTTGCGCGGCTCCAGGCGGCCATCGAAGTCAACGCGGGCCGTTTAGCCGATGCGATGGTGGGCACGACGCAGCGGGTGCTGGTTGAAGGCTCTTCCAGGAACGGGTTGAAGGGAAATTCGGGCGAGCTGATGGGCCGCACCGAAAACAATCGGATCGTCAATTTCGCCGGCACTGCGCTCGCGCGCGAACTCGTGGGGCAAATGATCGATGTTCGGGTGACGCAGGCCTTGCATTACACCTTGCGAGGGGAACTTCCGGAGCACGCGCCGATTCTGACGGTGTCCGACGAACAGCCGTTGGGCGCGACGAAATGCGCTCAATAAAACGGGTCGCGCGCTACGATCGGAGTCTATGCTGAGTGTCCGGTCCAGGCTTTTCGACGCCCGACGGCTCCCATGATTGCAAGGAAATCACCGTGATGAATTTTCAGACGACGCGCGCCGCGTCGACATTGGGGGCCGTTCAGTTCGCAACTGCGAAGTTCGCGGCCTCCGTAACCGTCGTGCTGACGGCAATGCTGCTATCCGCGTGTGCCACGACACAGGCTGGCGGCGATGCCCGGGCTGCCGCGGCGCCGGCCCGCACCGATATCTCCGCAATGCCGACAGCAGCGCCGTCTGCGACGCCATCGCCCACTGCACCCGCAGCAGCAGGCGCGCCCGGTGCCCGCCCAGCGGCGCCAACCGCTGCGGCGCCTCCTGCCGCGCCGGGTAGCCCGCGCCCGTTCGCTGAGGTGATCAAGGACGCGAAGCAGCTGGCAGGATTGTTTCCGATCTGGCAGAAGGACGAGCGGACCTGGATCGAGATCCCAGCGGACCAACTGGACAATCCGTTCTTTCTGTCAATCAACATGACCCGCGGAATCGGCGAGCGGATGTTGTTTGCCGGGTTGATGGGTTCGACCTCGTACGGGACCGGCGGGGAATACGTGGGCCAATTTCGCAAGGCGGGGGGCAACGTCCAGTTGCTGGCGAAGAACACGACGTTCATCGCGCGTCCGGGCTCACCCGAAGAGCGCGCTGTAAAGAACGGCTTTTCCGACAGCCTTCTGGGCTCGGCGCCGATTGCAAGCGCGCCTCATCCAGAGCGCAAATCGATTTTGATCGATGCCAATGCGCTGTTGATGACCGACATGCCGCGCGCTTCGTATGCAATCGAACTGGCGTATCGCAATTCGTTTCACTTCGACTCGCGCAACTCTTTTATTCAGTCCGTCAAGACCGACGACCAGCGCACCGTCTTCGACGTGACCGCGCACTACGCGCAGCCACGCATACCGGTCCCCGGACCTCCGCCGACCGTTCCAGGCGCAATGCAGTCGCCGTTCTATCCGCCGCCGGTCGTGCTTGAAGATCCCCGCAGCATGTTCCTGGGATTTCTCTATACGTTTGCAAAGCTGCCTGAAAACCCGATGCGGCCGCGGCTCGCGGACTCGCGCATTGGACATTTCGGCACCGCCAAGGTCAATTTCAGCGACGATTCGAAGTTCCTGCCGGTGCGCTGGTACGTACAACGCTGGCGTCTCGAAAAGAAAGATGCGAACGCTGAAGCTTCGGAGGTGGTCAAGCCCATCACGTTTTATCTCGGCAACGAAATTCCGGAGAAGTACCGCGAGCCGATTCGTCAGGGCATTCTCGAATGGAACAAGGGGTTCGAGCGCATCGGTCTGAAGAACGCGATCGTCGTCAAGGAACAACCGGCTGATGCCGACTACGACCTCGGCGAGACGCAGTATTCGTCGGTGCGCTGGATGGCGACCGCAGCCCCGTCATTTGGCGCGATCGGTCCCTCGCAGGTGGATCCACGCACCGGCGAAATCCTCGATGCCGATATCGGCTGGGATGCGAGCCAGGTGCGCAACGTTCGCGCGCTGAAAACCGAAAGCGTTGTGACCTATACGCCGATGTATCACCCGGTGTCGGGCGAACTTAGCGCCGCCCACGGCGCGCATGCGGGCGGCCATGGCCGCTTCTGCGTGCACTTCGAGCACGCCGCGCGTGAAGTGGGATTTGCACTGGCGCTGCTCGAGGCACGCGGCGAACTCGACCCCAACAGCCCTGAGGCCGACCAGCTGGTAGCCGATTTCCTGAAGGATGTGACGATGCACGAAGTCGGCCACACGCTGGGGCTGCGCCATAACTTTCACGCGTCGACTGCGGTCAGCCTGCAGCAGGCGTCGGACAAGTCGTACGCGGAGAAAAACGGGCTGACTGGGTCGGTGATGGAATACACGCCGGTCAATATCGCGCTGAAGGGCGAAAAGCAGGGCGCGTACTTCACTCCGACGCTCGGCGCCTATGACTATTGGGCAATCGAGTATGCGTACAAGCCCTTCACCGCCGAGCAGGAAAACGCCGAGCTCGCAAAAATCGCTGCGCGTGCCAACGAGCCGCAGCTTGCTTTTGCGACCGACGAGGATATCGGTGTTGCGATCGACCCGACGGTCAATCAGGGCGACCTCGGCAGTGACCCGCTGACGTTTTTCAGGCGCCGTATGCAGCTGTCGCAGGAATTGTGGCAGCGGCTGGAACAGCGCCCGCTCGCCAGTGGTGAGAGCTACTCGGTGCTGCGCCGTCGATTTCTCGCTGGGTTTACGCAAATGGGATACGCGATGGGCACGGCGGCCAAGTACGTCGGCGGCTCCGAATTGGTGAACGACTACGCAGGCAGTTCCCGGCTGCCGGTGACGCCGATCGACGCTGTCAAGCAGCGTGAGGCGTTGAGGCTCATCGCCGATGGCCTGTTGCGCAGCGACAGCTTCAAGGTGTCGCCGGACTTCCTGCGCAAGCTGGTCACCGATCGTCTTGAGCGCGACTCGACCTATCTGAATGGCAATTATGTTGCCGCTGGGACGCCCTTCGAGCTAAACCTGCCCGACCGTGTGCTGACCGTGCAGCGGGATGTGCTCAATCGCCTGATGAGTCCGGTGGTTGCTCGACGTGTCGTCGAGAACGGCGGCCGCTTACCAGTTCAGCGGGGTAAAAAGGCTGAGGCGTTTACGCTTTCGGAACTGTACGGAACTGTCCAGCGTTCGATTTGGGAAGAAGCGCGAGTGGGTACCGACAGCGATGTAATGCGACGCAATTTGCAGCGCGAACATCTGCGGCGCTTGACGGGCGGGCTGCTCGGGTCGTCGGGAAGTTACCCGGCCGATGCGCGCGCGTTGATGCGGCGCGACGCACGGCAGTTGCGAGACTGGCTGGCGTCGGCCGCAGGCAAGTCTGGACTGAACGCCGAATCGCGCGCGCATTATTCGGAAGCGTCCGAAACGCTGAGCGAAGTTTTGAAAGCACCGATCGTGCGCTCGGGCGTCTAGTTGGCGAAACGCGCGTCGGCAGCCCGGAAGATCCTCAGGTTTGCGGCCGACGCGGACAACGCCGAACTCGCGAACCTGACGGGGGCGCTGGATGCGAACCTGAGGCAGGTCGAGACCGAACTCGACGTTTCGATCGGCCGCCGCGGCCATCAATTTCGCATTGAAGGCGCGTCGGAGAATGCGCAGGCCGGGATCGCGGTGCTCGAGTTCATGCTCGGACATGCGCGCAAAACAAAGCGCGCAGTATCGATCGACGACATCCAGCTGTACTTCGTAGAGCAACGCGGGCGCCGCCACACACAACGCGATCCGTCGAGCGTCGAGTTGCCTGATCCAGGCACATCGCCCGGCGACGCATCGCTGCCAGTCCTGCACACGCGGCGGCCGGACCTGCGCGGCCGCACGCCGAGGCAGCGCGACTACATCGAGGCGATCCTGGCGCATGACATCACGCTCGGCATCGGCCCGGCGGGGACCGGCAAGACCTATCTGGCGGTTGCTGCTGCGGTCGACGCGCTCGAGCGCGATGTCGTCAAGCGCATCGTATTGACACGGCCCGCCGTCGAGGCAGGTGAGCGACTGGGGTTTCTGCCGGGAGACCTGGCGCAGAAAGTCGATCCCTATCTGCGGCCGTTGTACGACGCGTTGTTCGATCTGCTTGGGTTTGACAAGACGCAGCGTCTGCTCGAACGGCAAACGATTGAAATTGCGCCGCTGGCTTATATGCGTGGCCGCACGCTTAACCAGTCGTTCGTTATCCTCGATGAAGCGCAGAACACGACGCGCGAGCAGATGAAGATGTTTTTGACGCGCATTGGCTTTGGCTCGAAGGCGGTGGTTACCGGAGACGTCACGCAAATGGATCTCCCGCGTGGAACAACCAGTGGTCTGATCGAAGCGCAGCATGTGCTGGCCGACGTGCGCGGCATTGCGTTTACCTATTTCACGGCGGCCGACGTCGTGCGGCATCCGCTGGTCGGCCGCATCGTTGAAGCGTACGAAGCTGCTGAAGAACGCGCGCAGGCCGCCGAAGCGGCGCGGCCAGCGCCTGAGCTGGTTAGCGCCGCTCGCCGTCGTGCGATTTAGCGGCGCGCGCAGGTAGGCGTGCCCTCGCTGCAACTGTCGATTCAAAAGCTTTCAGCAATCGGGATTCCGGTACGCGCCACCCTCAAGCGATGGGTTCTAGCAGCGCTGGAACGCGACGCCGCGCTGACACTTCGGTTTGTCGACACGCGCGAGGCGCGTCGCTTGAACCGCGAATTTCGTCGCAAGGACTATGCGGCCGATATCCTGACGTTTCCCTATTCGACGCAGCCGACGGTTATCGCCGACATCGTCGTATGTCTACCCGCTGTCCAGCGCGAGGCACGCCTGCGGGGTCGACCACCCAGAGAACACCTTGCCCATCTGATTGTGCACGCCACGCTGCACGCACACGGGTACCACCACGGCTCGACTCGCGATGCGCGCGCCATGGAAAGGCGCGAGGTGCAAGTGATGAAGGCGCTCGGAAAGCCTGATCCCTACGCCTAGTCGCGCCTTAAAACGGCGAGTTATTGTCAAACACAGGTCGTGTATTCTGAATTTGTCTTAACTTTGGAATGCAGTCGGCTCGCCGGTTGTTTTCCGATACGAATGTCAGAACCTCCGCCGGCCCGACCCCCTCTGTTACAGACCCATAAGAGCCTGCTTGAACGCCTGAGCGCCTTCATTTTCCGCGAGCCCGAAAATCGCGTTGAACTGCTTGAAGCGCTGCATAACGCGCACGAACGCGATCTGCTCGACGCAGATGCCCTGTCAATGATCGAGGGCGTACTGCAGGTTTCGGAACTGCGAGCCCGCGACCTGATGATTTCCGCGTCGCAAATGGATGTGATCGACATCTCGGATGCGCCGTCGAGCTGGATTCCATTCGTGATACGGACCGCTCATTCGCGCTACCCGGTGATCGATGGAAGCCGCGATCAGGTAGTTGGCATCCTTCTGGCGAAAGACCTGTTGCGTTATTACGCCGAACCCGATTTCGACCTGCGCGCGAGCCTGCGCCCAGCGGTGTTCATCCCAGAGAGCAAGCCGTTAAATGTCCTGCTGCGCGATTTTCGAGCCTACCGTAACCATATTGCGATCGTCGTCAACGAGTTCGGAGGTGTCGCGGGCCTGATCACCATCGAGGATGTGCTGCAGCAGATCGTCGGTGAGATCGAAGACGAGCACGGGCGCGACGAAGATAACGATGAAATCATTTCGGAAGGCGAGGGACGCTATCGCGTCAAAGCCTTGACGGAGATTGCACAGTTCAACGCAAGTTTCAACACCTCGCTGTCGGATGCATCGTTCGACACGATTGGTGGGTTGCTGACGGAACAATTCGGCCGTGTGCCTCGACGCGGCGACTCCGTCGTGCTCCACGATCTTCGGTTTGAGGTTCTGCGCGCGGATGCGCGTACACCCCATCTGTTCCTGGTAACCCGTCTGCCCAAGCGATCCGTTGTCGAGGAATTCGCAGGCGCCGACGAACAGCGACACCCCGCCTGATCCGTCCAAAGTCAGGGGCCAGGGTTACGACGCAGCGTGCCATCGCGCGCCGTCAGAAATTCAATTCTTATGAAACAACGTAGTTACCAGCCCGTGGTGGCGACACTGCTGGCGGCATTTGCAGGGGCGGTGCACGCGTGTTCGTTTGCTCCATGGAATCAGCCGTGGGTGCAGGTGCTCGCTCTAGCTGCGCTTTTCGCACTCGAAGGCCGCTCTCGGTCTGCCAAGGCGTCGGCGGGGCTGGGTTTCGCGTTCGGACTTGGCTGGTTCGGAGTGGGTATCTCGTGGGTTTACATCAGCATGCATGTCTACGGGCAGATGCCGATGGCGCTTGCAGCCGCGGCGACTGCAGCGTTCTGTGCTTACCTGGCAATTTATCCGGCGGCCGCGATGGGGCTCGCGCGCAAAATCTTTCCCGGGCCGCTCGCGCGGCTCACGCTGGGGCTGCCGGCGTTATGGATGGTTTCCGAATGGTTGCGCGGGACGGTGTTCACCGGTTTTCCCTGGCTTGCGGGCGGCTACGCGCATACCGATGGTCCATTGGCCGGCTGGGCACCGACGCTTGGCATGTATGGCATCACGCTGATCGCCGCGTTGCTGGGCGGAGCGGTTGCGTTGCTCCTTTCTGACCGCGCACCGCGCAGGCGTCGGCTAGCCGGCTTAACGGGCATCTTGCTACTGGGCGTGGGCGGCGGATGGCTGGGCGGCATACTAGCGTGGACGCATCCTGCCGGTACGCCGATCAGTGTGCGGCTGGTACAGGCCAATGTTGCGCAGGAGTTGAAGTTCGAACCCAATGGCATCGCGCGCGCGTTTGAGGCGCACTGGAAGCTGATGCAGGGTCCCCGCGTCGACCTGGTGGCGTTGCCGGAATCCATTTTTCCAGTGCCGATGCGACTCGTGCCGCCGGCGTACCTGCAGGCTTTTCGCGATTTCGCCCGCGCCGAACGCGCGGCGGTGACGTTCGGAGTTTTTCTGGAGGAACCGCGCGCCAATTATTTTAATAGCGCGGTGGCCTTTGCGCCGGACGCACTGAGCGTTGTCACGGGCACACAGGCAGGCGACTTACCCCTGCTCCGATACAGCAAGCGTCATCTGGTCCCATTTGGCGAGTTCATTCCGCCGGGCTTTCGCTGGTTCGTTGACCTGATGCAGATGCCGATCGGGGACCAGCAACGTGGGAAATCCGCGCAGCCACTCGCTCTGGCTGGGCAACGCATAGCGATCAACATCTGCTACGAGGATCTGTTTGGTGCCGAAATCATTGAGGCGTGGCGCACGCCCGACGCGCCGACACTGATGCTGAACATGTCCAATCTGGCGTGGTTCGGCGATTCGCTTGCTCTGCCGCAGCATCTGCAGATTTCTCGCATGCGAGCGCTCGAAACACAGCATCCGATGCTGCGCGCAACCAACACGGGCGCCACCGCAATCATTGACGCACGCGGCACTGTGACTGCACAACTGCCTGCGCTTTCCGCTGGGGCGCTAAATGGACAGGTGCAGGGCTACGAAGGCCGCACGCCCTTCATTCGCTACGGGAATTTGCCTGCACTGCTGATCGCTTTAGTGCTGGGTATGGCCGCCCTGCGGATGCGCCACAATTGAACGGCAGCTTGTTGTAGGCCGTCCGTACAATCGTCCGGCGATGATTACTTTTCAGGAAACAATCCTTCGGTTGCAGAAATACTGGAGCGAGCAGGGCTGCGCGCTATTGCAGCCGCTCGATCTCGAAGTTGGCGCGGGGACCTCGCACCCGGCAACGTTCCTGCGTGCCATCGGACCTGAGCCGTGGCGCGCGGCGTATGTGCAGCCCTCGCGGCGGCCGAAGGACGCACGTTACGGTGAGAACCCAAACCGTTTGCATCAGCATCATCAGTATCAGGTGGTTCTGAAGCCATCACCCACCGATATTGTCGACGTCTATCTCGGCTCACTGACCGCGCTGGGAATTGATCCACTGATCAACGACATCCGGCTTGTGGAAGACAACTGGGAGAACCCTACGCTGGGTGCCTGGGGTTTGGGGTGGGAAGTGTGGATGAACGGAATGGAAGTCACACAGTTCACCTACTTTCAGCAGGTGGGCGGGCTCGAGTGCAAGCCGATCACCGGCGAAATTACCTACGGGCTCGAGCGGCTGGCAATGTACTTGCAGAACGTCGACAACGTGTTTGATCTGGTCTACACCACATGGGAAGACCGTGGGGCTGCGCGCCTGTTGAAGTACGGCGACGTGTTTCATCAGAACGAGGTTGAGCAGAGCCGCTACAACTTCGAAGCGAGCGATCCGCAAGTGCTGCTGACCGAGTTCAATCTGTTCGAGAGTGAAGCGCAGCGTCTGATGGCCGCCGGGCTTGCGCTGCCTGCGTACGAGATGGTTCTGAAATGCGGCCATGCATTTAACTTGATCGATGCGCGCGGTGCAATCAGCGTGACCGAGCGTGCTGGCTACATCGGCCGCATCAGGACTTTGTCGCGCGCGATCGCTCAAAGTTACTTTGAAGCGCGGGCCCGGCTGGGATTTCCGATGGTGGTCGAATCCACGCAGCTGGAAGCAGCATGAGTGCTCCGCTTCTGATCGAGATCCACACCGAGGAACTGCCGCCCAAATCGCTGAAGACCCTTGCGGAGGCGTTTGCTGCCGGCGTCGAGAACGGGTTGCGAACGCGTCTGTTCATCAACCCCAACAGTGTGGTCACGGTCTTTGGGTCGCCGCGCAGGCTCGCGGTGCATATAAGCCACGTCGCAAAGCGCGCGGCCGACCAAAGCTTTCGTCAGAAACTGCTGCCTGTTTCAATCGGACTCGACGCAGCGGGCAAGGCCACGGCGGCGTTGCGGAAAAAGCTCGCTGCGCTTGGCATTGATGCCGATGTTTCGAACCTGCAGCAGGACAGTGACGGCAAGCAACCGATTCTGATCTACGAAGGTGTGAGACACGGCGAATTGCTGCTTACCGCGTTTCAGGCGGTCGTCGAGGAGGCCGTCGCTGCGCTGCCGGTTCCGAAAATGATGAGCTACCAGCTTGCCGATGGCGCGACGACGACACGCTTCGTGCGACCGGCGCACCGGCTGATTGCGATGCACGGGCACGCGGTAGTTCCGGTACATGTGCTGGGGCTGCAGGCGGGCACCAAGACTTTCGGGCATCGTTTTCTGGCGCCCGGCGTATTGACGGTTCTTTCCCCGGATATGTACGCGGAACAGATGCTTGAGGAAGGGTACGTCATCGCATCGTTTGCGCAACGGCGCGCGAAGATCGATACGCTGCTTCGCGCTGAGGCTGCGCGGCATGGCGCGAAAGCGGTGATTCCCGACGAGCTGCTCGACGAAGTCACTGCGCTGGTTGAGTGGCCGGTAATTTACGAGTCGTCGTTCGACGCAGCGTTTCTTGAGGTGCCACCTGAGTGCCTTCTGCTGACGATGCAGCAGAATCAAAAGTATTTTGCGCTGACCGACGAAGCAGGGCGGCTGACGGATCGCTTCCTGCTGGTCTCCAACATCCACGCCACCGACGGCGGCGCGGCGATTCGCGCAGGCAATGCGCGCGTGGTGCGAGCCAGGCTTGCCGATGCAAAGTTTTTCTACGACCAGGACCGCCGCCAAACGCTCGAGAGCCGAGTTGGCGGCCTCGCGAACGTCGTCTATCACGGCAAGCTGGGTTCTCAGCTGCAGCGCGTCGAGCGCGTTGTTGCCATCGCGCTTGCAATTGCCGACGAGCTGTGCGGTGACCGAAGTCTGGTCGAGCGCGCGGCGCGCTTGTGCAAGGCCGACTTACGCACGTTAATGGTCGGCGAGTTTCCGGAGCTGCAGGGTGTCATGGGCGAGTACTACGCGCGGCATGATGGCGAAAAAGCCGAAGTCTCGCGTGCGATTCGCATGCACTATTACCCGCGTTTCTCAGGCGACGCGTTGCCTGACGGAATGGTCGGCACGTGCGTCGCGCTCGCCGACAAACTCGAAATGCTGACCGGTCTCTTCGGCGTAGGCGAGAAGCCCACTGGCGAAAGGGATCCATTCGCGCTGCGGCGCCATGCGCTCGGGATTCTGCGCATATTGATGGAGAAGCAGCTCACGCTATCGCTTGATCGATTGATCGAAGTTTCAGAACGGGCGTTTGCGGGTGCGTCGAGTTTTACAGCGGCTGGCGAGGACCTCCGGGACTTCATCTACGAGCGCCTGCGCGGAATGCTGCGCGAGCAGGCGTACTCGGCGCAGCAGGTCGAAGCGGTGATGGCTCTGCGCCCATCGCGCATTGACCAGGTTCCACAACTGTTGGCCGCGGTGCGGGCGTTCATGGCGCTGCCCGAGGCGGAAAGCCTGGCTGCTGCCAACAAGCGCATCGGGAACATCCTGAAGAAGGCGGACGAGGTTCCGATCGCTTTCGATCGCGCGTTATTGCTCGAGCCTGCCGAACGTTCGCTCGGCGATGCTTACATCGCGGTGCAACCATGGGCCGAGCAGCTGTTTGCGTCGGGCGATTATTCGGCGATGCTTAAATCGCTTGCTCCATTGAAGATTCCGGTCGATCGTTTTTTCGATGAAGTGATGGTCAATGTTGATGACGTTAAGCTGCGCACAAACCGCCTGGGACTTCTCGCAGCGCTGCGCACGACGATGAACCGCGTTGCCGATATTTCCAAGCTCAGCGCCTGATCACTCGCGATGCTCTGGCTGCGATCATTTACCTACCTGACGTACTTGTTTGTCACGGTCACCCCGTGGGCGTTTGTAGTTCTGTCAGGCTGGCTCTTTCCTGTTGCCACTCGCTACCGGTTGGCCGCGTGCTGGACCGGCATGGCGATTTGGGGCGCGCGCGTCATCTGTGGCATCAAATACAAGGTTGAAGGCTGGGACAACCTGCCCGACGGTCCGGCAATCCTGCTGCCGAAACATCAATCGACGTGGGAGACGTTCTGGTTGCAGTGTTCGATGCCGCGCAAGGTCGCGTTTGTCTACAAGCGCGAACTCAACTGGGTGCCGTTTTTTGGATGGGGCATCGCATCGACGCAAATGATCAGTATCGATCGCAGTAAAGGCCAGGAAGCGTTCGAGCAGGTGGTGGAACAGGGCAAGGATCGTCTCCGGCGTGGCTGGTGGATCGTGATCTTTCCAGAGGGCACGCGCACCAGTCCCGGCGCGAGCCGGCGCTATAAAACGGGTGGCGCACGCCTTGCGATGCGCACCGGCGCGATGGCCGTGCCGATCGCTGTGAATTCGGGCGAATTTTGGCCGAAGGGAAAGTTCATCAAGACGCCAGGAACGGTGACCGTATCGATCGGACCGCCGATCGACCCGGCCGGAAAGAGCGCTGAAGAACTGTCAGCAGCCGTCGAGGCCTGGATCGAATCAGAAATGCGCCGGCTTGCGCCACATCGATACAGCGCGCCGTACGTGCCGCCGGGCCGAACGCGCACGCGTAATGTCGCTGCCGGTGCGGCGTGAAACGCTCTGACAACGAAACGCCGCCCGCGGCGCGCGCGTCTGCTTGCGATCAATTGCTACTGGCTTTCGATGCACGTGCACCGGAACTTACGGGTGCCGCCCAGCCGCTGCGGCATGTTGCAACCGGAAGCGGCACTATTGATTATGTATTGCAGCGCGTACGGCGCCGCACAGTTGGATTTCAGATCAACGACGGCGGACTGACCATCCGCGCGCCGCGCTGGAGCACGCTGCGCGAGATCGAAGCAGCCGTGCTCGGCAACCAGCGATGGATTCGAAACAAGCAGGCTGAGTGGCGCGCCTGGCGCGAACAGCAATCATCGATGGCGACGCGCTTTACAAATGGCGGGCAGGTGCAATATCTTGGAAGACCGGCAAAGCTTTGCTGGATACCGCGAGCCGACACTGAAGAGCCGCACTTCGACGCCAGCGCCACTGAAATTCACATTCCCATGCGGCTCACATCCATACAGCGGACGGCCGAGAGCTGTGCACGTGACGCCCTGCAGCGTTGGCTGCAGACGCAAGCGCGCCTCGTCATCGCTGCACGTCTAGACAAATTCGCGGAACGCGCCGATCCCCGCTTCAAAGGCTGGAGGCTGTCGACTGCGCGCACACAATGGGGCTCCTGCTCGCACGACGGACGTATTCGTCTCAACTGGCGACTCGTGCACTTTTCGTTGCCGGTTATCGACTACGTTGTCGCACACGAGCTTGCGCATCTGCGCGAGCTGAACCATAGCGTTCGTTTCTGGCAAGAGTTGGCGCGGTTGCTGCCGGGATTCGAAACGGCGCGCGATCAGATCAAGCGAGTCGACATTCGGGCGTTAGCGTTTTAGTCGCAGCGCGGCGCGCTAGGTCAACGAAGCTTTCAACGCTCAACGTCTCGGCGCGCGCCTGTGAATCCACGCCAGCGTCGCGGATTTCGTCTGCATTGAGGATTTCCGCGAGTGCATTGCGCAATATCTTGCGGCGCTGCCCAAACGCCGCGGCGACGACACGTGCAAACAGGTTGGCATTAACATCAGGCAACTCCTGCACCGGCCGGGGATGCATCCGCACGACGCTCGAAGTGACTTTTGGAGCGGGTTTGAATGCTTCAGGCGGAACGTCGAACAACTTGCTCATGTGGTAACGGAATTGCAGCATCACCGACAAGCGGCCGTAGACCTTGCTCCCGGGGGGCGCGACCATGCGTTCGACCACTTCTCGTTGCAACATGAAATGCTGATCGATCACGCGGTCGGCAATCGGCCAGAGCGCGAATAGCAGCGGTGTGGAAATGTTGTAGGGAAGGTTTCCGACCAGCCGCAGCGGCTTCGACGCGACTGCATGCCAATCGATCTTCAGGACGTCGGCCTCGATCAATGTCAGCTGTGTATCGTCGAAGCGTCGACGCAGGATCGCGGCTAGGTCGCGGTCAATTTCGACCGCATGAATGTGACCCGCACGCTCGATCAGCCGCCCGGTGAGTGCGGCTTGTCCAGGACCGATCTCAAAAATTGTTTGTCCGGGTTGCGGGTCGATTGCGTCCACGATTCGCTCGACCACAACCGCATCGTGCAAAAAATTCTGACCGAAGCGCTTGCGGGCCTGATGCGCCCGCGCGTCTGTGGTCATGCTGCCTGGTGTTTGTGCGCGCGCTGAGCCAACTCGATCCCGAGCTTGAGCGCCGCGCGCATGCTGCCTGCATCGGCCCGGCCCGTGCCGGCCAGATCGAGCGCCGTGCCGTGGTCAACCGAAGTGCGAATAAATGGCAGCCCGAGCGTGACATTGACGCCATGACCAAACGTGGCGTACTTCAACACCGGCAGGCCCTGGTCGTGAAACATCGCGAGTACAGCGTCATAGCGCTGCACAAGCGAAGGCACGAACACGGTGTCAGCGGGCCAGGGCCCATCGACATGATGACCTTCGGCGCGCAGACGCGACACCGCGGGTGCAATCACGTCGATTTCCTCGCGGCCCAGATGTCCGCTTTCGCCGGCGTGCGGATTCAGGCCGGTCACGACAACACGCGGCGTAACAATTCCAAAGCGCGATCTCAACTCAGTGATCAGAATCTTCAGAACCGTCACGATGCCGTCGGCGCTAAGCGCCGCTGCCACCGCAGCAATCGGTAGGTGCGTTGTTGCAAGCGCCACGCGCAGCGGACCGTGCGGCGTTTCACCCACGAGCATCATCACCACGTGCGGCGTCGAGGTGCGGACTGCGAGATACTCGGTGTGCCCCGTGAATGCAATGCGCGCATCGTTGATCACACTTTTTTGTACGGGTGCAGTGACGATCGCGTCGTACTCACCCGACAGCGCCCCGCTGATCGCGCGGTTAAGCGTTGCCAGCACGTAGTGTGCATTGCGCGAGTCGCGCCGACCGGCGATGGCCGCAGCGCGCAGCGGCACGTGTTCGACCTTCGCAACAGTTGGCCACGTTGCTCCGATTCGAAGCGCGCGCTCCGCCAGCAATGCGGCGTCGCCGATCAGCGTGATGTGCAAATCGGCTGCGGCTGCGAAGGCCGCGTCGTCCAGCGCTGCGATCGAGATTTCCGGCCCAATACCGGCGGGCTCGCCGGTCGTAATCGCAACGCGGAGCGGCCCGGTGCGGCTACGACCGTTCGTCGAGTCGGTACTCGACATATGTTTTGTCGCGCAGTTGCCGCATCCAGTCCTGATACGCCTCGTCGGCTTTTCGGTCACGCAATGCCTGCCGCGCCTGCAACCGTGCGCGCTCGGACGACGCCTGCTCGGTGCGGCGTTCGAGCACCTGAATCAGATGCCAGCCGAACGGTGATTGCACCGGCGCACTGACCTGGTTGATCTTCAGCGCATCCATCGCTTTTTCGAACTCGGGCACTGTGTCACCGGGATACAACCAACCGAGATCGCCGCCGCGGCTACCGCTCGGGTCAAGCGAATGCAAACGGGCAAGCGTTCCAAACTCGATCTGATTGCCTTCGATGCGCTGCTTCATTTCATCGAGCCGGCGACGTACTTCGGGCTCAGGGGTCAGGTCAGACACGCGCAACAGAATGTGCCGCGCACGCGTCTGTTGCACCGGCCCCATTGACAGCTTGCTGTCAACACCGCTGCGGCGGCCCAGCACCTTGAGAATATGGAACCCGTTGGGGCTGCGTACAACTGGACTCACATCGCCAATCTTCAGCCCCTTGATTGCGTCGAGAAACAAGGTCGGCAAACGATCGGCGTTGCGCCATCCGAGTTCGCCACCCTGCAAAGCCTCAGGCGCGTTGGAAAAACTTGCCGCCACTCTCGCGAAATCGGCGCCGCTCTTAAGCTGCGCCGCAAGGTCGTCGGCGCGACTGCGTGTCGCATCGATGCGATCGGTGGGGGAATTCTCGGGAACGCGCAACAGGATTTGCGCAACGTTGACTTCCTCTGCGTCGGCCGCGACGCCCGACTGCGCGGCGATGAAGTTTTCAAGCTCGCTGTCGGAAATCTGCACCCGCGAATCGACTTCCCGCTCACGCAGACGGTTCAGGATGATGTCCTGCCGAATGTCGTCGCGGAATTGCCTGAACGAGACGCCGTCGGACTCCAGACGCTGACGCAACGCCTGGACCGTCAGGCCGTTCGATTCAGCGACCCGCCCAAGGGCTGCATTCACGGTCGCATCGTCGACTCGCACGCCGGTCTCACGCGCGAGCTGCAGCTGCGCGCGGTCGACGATCATCCGCTCGAGCACCTGCCGCTCGAGTACATCGGCGGCGGGCGGCTGAATCTTCTGACGGCGCAACTGCGTTTCGGCAATATGTGCCCGCGCCCGCAACTCATTTGCAGTCACGACTTCGTCGTTCACTATCGCCACGATCCGATCTACGGGTCGCTGCGCTGGCCGCGGCGCCGCTGGCGCAGCGGCAGGCTGGGGCGCCTGCGCAAATGCTGCGTGTGCGGCAAACAGGCTGGCAATCAAGCAGAGGTGATGTGTCATCAATCTAATAAGCACGGGTCTGATCTCGTAGAAGTCATTGGTTGCGCCTCGCCCATTTGCATGCTCGCCTGCCAGCTGCCGGAGCGATGGCGTAATTCGCTGATCAAAAACAGCACGCGCCGAGCGAATGCTGTTATTCGTAGTAATCGAAGCGTCCCGGTTCGCGCGGCACCGGATTCAGCAGCTGGTAACCGGGAATATTACGCTGCAGCAGATTAGCGGCGCTTGATCCGACACTCGTCAAACCGTTGAGTTCCAGTTGTAGATAGAAGTTGGTGGTTGTGGTCAATGCAGTCGTCGCAAAGCGCTGCACGACGAGGCGGAGCAGCCAGCAGTCCTGTTGGTATTCGAGCCCCGCGACGGTATCGATCAGACGTTTATCCTCCAGCGAATAATTGAAGCGTCCAACCGCGTACCAGTTTTTAGACAAAGGCCATTGCGCCGACAGATCGACCTGACGAATTCCGTTGCTCTGATAGCGGTAATACACACTAAGCACCGAAGCCCGTCGGGGTTGCCAGCGAGTTCCGGCGGTGGCACGCACGAATTCACTGCGCTCCGCTGCGTACTGCGCGGCGAGGTCTATCGCCCACGATCGACCCAACTGCGCGCTGAGCGATGCAAGCACGTCGGTCGCCTTATTTGTGCGTGGCGTCTCGCCGGGAAGCGTGACACGTTGCTCCGTGAAGTAATAGCGCTGCCCGATCGAGGCACGCAGCCGCTCGGCTCCGGTTTCGTTGTCCAGAATGCGCGTCGTCAGCGCGGCCGTCAGCTGATTGGCTTCCGAGATGCGATCAGAACCCGAATAGATGTTCTCGTTGAATAGTTGCGCGTAATTGATATCGGCCAGCGCGCTGTCGAAGTTAGGCAAATTACTTTGATCTCGATATGGAATGTACGCATAGAACAATCGCGGTTCGAGCGTCTGTTGCGCAGGGCGGCCGAACCAGCCTACCTCGCGCTCGAAAATCAATCCGGTGTCCAGACTTGCGATAGGTAGCGTGCGCGTTTGTGATGTATCGCTACGAAAGCGCGGGTCAAGGTCATATGAGGTCGACGACAAGCGGGCACGCGGGACGATGAACCAGCCTGGTGCGAGAATCGGATACGAAGCGCGAACGTCCGCTATATAACGGTTGCCGGTTTCCAGTGTCGGATGCTGAAACCGTGTGCCTTCAAGACCTGCGGCGGCTTCAAAGCCCTTCCAGTCAGCCACATAACCATTCACGGTGACCTGGGGCACACGCTCGTACGGTTTAGCAACTAATTGCAGCGGATCAGGATCCTGCAGCGTCTGATTCTTCGTGACGCGCACGGCGGTATTCCAGTACGGCTGGTTGAATGCCAGGTACCCATCCTGCGGCAGCACCTTTTGCGATGTATCAACGATCGTCGTGCCGAAGTCGACGAAGTAGCGGTCGTCTGACGCGCGGTTGTAGTTGATGCCTGCCGCAAAACCGCTGGGTGAAGCAAACTCGTATCGCACTGCTGAAAAATCGCGCGACTCTCCGAATTGCTGATCCTTCGGGATGGCTTGGTAAACTAGTGTGCCGCGCTGCAGTGAGTCGAGATAGCGCAATTCATTTTCGACCAGCACACCGCGCTTGGTCATTACACGCGGCGTCAGCGTGTAGTCATAGTTGGGCGCGAGGTTGGAGTAATAAGGCGTTCTGATATCGGTTCCGAGCGTGGAACTCAAACCGAAGCTCGGCGTTAGAAAGCCCGACTTGCGGCGATCACTCGTCGGAAAGCTAAGGTACGGCGACGCAAGGATCGGCACGCCTTTGAAGAACAATGTCGCGGTGCGCGCCGTGGCCGTTTCGTCGAGGCCATCGAAGTCAATGCGTTCAGCCTGGACCCACCATGCGTTGTCCTCTGGCCCGCAGGTGGTGAATCGTGCATTTTCCATTCGCGCGCGCTCGCTGCCAAAAAACTCGATCAACGTTGCCTCGCCTCGACCGCGGCGTGGGGCGTAGAAAAAGTTTGCGTCGGGCATCTTGCCGGTTTGCGCATCAACCTGGTATTCCAGTCGCGGACCCATAAAAACGGCACCGTCGCGAAACGCGCGCGCTTGCCCTTCGACGTTGACCGTATCCGTCGCATGCGTATAGGTAATCGTGTCGCCGCGCAGCACCGTACCGCCCCGCCGGATTTCGGCCTCGCCGCGAAGCACCAGGCGTTCGTCGACGCTGCCTTCGATATTGCGGGCGCGTACAAACGTGGGCGCCCCCATCTGCGTTGCCTCGCGGTTCTCATCGAGTTGGCGTTCGAGTTTGAGCTGAAGACGACGCAAGTTTTCACTTGGTTGAGCTGTGTCTTGTGCAAAAGCGGTCCCGCTCAGCATCAGGCATCCCCCGAGAAGCAGCGGGATCAAGGAATGAACGCGATTAACCGGAGCGATGAGCGGCAAGCGTGGCATTTAGAATCTGGAAGGCGTTTCTGGCCAACGATGTGCCCGTGCGGAGCCATCGGATTATGGCACCGCAATTGAAGCTACTCTTACGCGCTGTCGCCGACGAAACATCCCAGCGCTCTATCGAACGTTCCAATGCAGGATATTCGCCTGACCGCGCTGACCGCGTGGCTAAGCTCGCTTTCGCCCGAACTCGGACTGATCACGTCATCGCTGCGCCCCGCATCGATGGACGCCAGTTCGCGGCGCTATTTCCGAGTCGACGGCGACGCCCGAACACTGATTGTGATGGATGCGCCGCCTGCCACCGAAGATTCGCGGCCATTTGTGCGCGTCGCAGCGATGATGAAAAAGGCCCGCGTTAACGTCCCCGAGGTCGTGCGGAGCGATCTGTCGCAGGGGTTTCTGTTGCTCAGCGATCTCGGTGATGCGACGTATCTGAGCGTCTTGAACCAACAGAATGCGTCCGAGCTTTTCAGCGATGCCATCGATGCGTTGATTCGATGGCAGCTTGCGACCTCAATCAATGTCTTGCCTGCCTACGACGAGGTGCTGCTGCGGCGCGAACTGCTGCTGTTTCCCGACTGGTATGTTGCGCGGCATCTTCAACGAGTGCTGACGCCGGCGCAGTCGGAGGCGCTCGAGCAAGTTTTTGCTCGGCTGGTGGTGTCCAGCCTTGCGCAGCCTACGGTGTTCGTGCACCGCGACTACATGCCGCGCAATCTAATGCTGTCATCGCCAAACCCGGGAGTGCTCGACTTCCAGGATGCCGTGATCGGACCCGTTACGTATGACATCGTCTCGTTGCTGCGCGACGCGTTCGTCAGCTGGGAAGAAGCGCGTATACGCGAATGGGCTCGTGTGTATTTCGACCGTGCCCACGTTGCGGCTCTGCCGTTGCACGCCGACTTCGATGATTTTTGGCGCGATTTTGAATGGATGGGTCTGCAGCGGCATTTGAAAGTCCTGGGAATATTTGCGCGCATTCGATATCGTGATGGCAAGCCTCGCTATCTGGAGGATGCGCCGCGCTTCATCGGCTACGTGAGTGCGGTGGCACAGCGCTACGACGACCTCGCGCCGCTTGCGCGATTGTTCGATCAGTTGGAGATGCAGTGAGTGTCGTACCGACCCACGCTCTGATTCTCGCGGCCGGTCGCGGCGAGCGCATGCGACCTTTGACTGATGTCACGCCGAAGCCACTGCTCGAAGCGGGAGGCAAGCGTCTGATCGAATGGCAGATAGAAGCGCTTGTGGCCGCCGGTATACGCCACATCGTAATCAACGTTGCGCACCTGCCGGACCAGTTTGAGGCTGCATTGGGTGATGGCAAGCGGTACGGAGTTGCACTGCATTACTCGCGCGAAGGCAATGATGCCGCCGATGCGCTCGAGACTCTCGGCGGAATCGTGAAGGCGCTTCCTTCGCTCGGCCAAGCGCCGTTCATTGTCACCAGTGGCGACATTGTCACGGACTATCCGTACCGGATGCTCTCGAGCGCGAGCAGAGCGTTACTGGAAGGAACCTTTGATGCGCACATGGTGCTGGTAGAAAATCCGGCGTTTCATCCAGGTGGCGATATGGCACTGATCGAGTACGGTGAGTTGCGGCGCATAGATCCTGATGGGACCCCGCGGCTCACGTACGCAAACATTGGAATTTTTTCGCCGCGCCTTTTCACTCCGGTCGCGCGCGAATTGGCCGGTCGCCGCGCTGCGTTGTTTCCCTGGATCTATACAGCGGCGCGCGCCAACCGCGTTGGCGGTGAGCACTATGGTGGGCGTTGGTGGAATGCCGGTACGCCGGACGATCTCGCACGACTCGATGGCGAACTCGGCCGCCGATCGCACCACCGTGCGATCGATCAACCACATCCATGACAAGCGGGACCGGTTTTCCGGTCACGCAATCAGGGCTGCAGCCGCTTGCGATACTCGGTGGCGGCCCGGTGGGTTTGACGCTTGCGCTGCTGCTCGCAAAGCGGTCAGTGGCGAGCATTGTGTTCGACGCAAGAACTCTTGAGCAGGCGCGCACGGATCAACGGGTGCTCGCGCTGTCGCTGGGTTCGTTGCAAACATTGCGTGCATTTGTCGAGCTTCCGGCCACCGCGCTGGCTCCAATTCGCAGCGTGATTGTTTCTTCGGTTGGCGATTTTGGACGCGCGGTGCTCGATGATGACGAGCTTGGTGCCGAAATTCTCGGCGCGACAATTCGTTATGGCGATCTCGTTGCAACGCTTTCCGCGGCTGCGGAGGCAAACGAATTGATCACGCTGCGGCGTCCGCACAAGGTGGTCGCGGTGCGGCAGTCACCGTCTTCCGTCGAACTCGAGCTCGAAAACGTGAACGAACTCGAGAACGAACAGCGTATCAGCGCTTCACTGGCGATCAGCGCCGAAGGGTTTGGCCACACCGGCGCGGCGTCGGTCTCCCACGCTGCCGTGGTTGCCGACCTGGAACTCACCGGTATCGGCAGCGATCAGGCATTCGAACGCTTCACACGCGAGGGTCCGTTAGCGTTATTGCCATTGCCTTCAAGCACAGCGGCGACGCGGCGACGTGCGCTCGTCTGGTGCATGAAGACTGCGGAAGCAGACAGGCGGATCGATTTGGAAGATTCCGCCTTCATCGACGAATTGATTGCGCATTTCAGTGAAAGCGCCTTGCGTGTCGTGTCTCTGCACGCGCGCCGTCGCTATCCGTTGCACGAGCAGGCTCGCGATCAGCTCGTTGAGCACCGCATGGTGTACCTTGGCAATGCGGCGCAGACCTTGCACCCGGTCGCCGGCCAGGGACTCAACCTGGGGCTGCGCGACAGTGTTGCTCTGGCTGAACAGATTGGCCTCACCCATGCGGACGCACGGGATCCAGTTCAGGCCTTGCATCGATATGCGCAATCGCGGCGTGTGGATCGTGCTGCGATCGTCGCATTGACGCGCTTTGCGCCGGCGTTTTTTTCCACGCGTTTTTCACCGATAGCACTGGCGCGGTCGATTGGGCTTACCGCATTGGCGGTTGTGCCGAAATTACGACGCGAGTTTGCACGGCTACTCATGTTCGGCGTACGCTTTTGATCAAGCGCAAATAAGATTTATTTCTGCTTTTTCTATTCGCTAAGATTGCCGCTCTCGTTTTAAATCGCCTCCATCCCGACACCCCTCGCTGCTCAAATTCGATCGTCATGCACATTGGTCCGTATGAGCTACCCAATAACGTGTTCGTCGCGCCGATGGCGGGTGTGACCGATCGTCCTTATCGGCGGTTGTGCAGGGCGCTGGGTGCGGGCTACGCTGTTTCCGAAATGGCCGCATCAAATCCTCGTCTGTGGGCCAGCGAGAAAACCGCACGCCGCTTGAATCATGACGGGGAGCGCGCGCCCGTCGCGGTGCAGCTCGCCGGATCAGATCCA
>Ga0183260_10000462_pt1 | contig 34510 bp, 34 predicted proteins | sample AntDrymUQ4972206_2_FD_129768 | JGI IMG/M metagenome (GOLD analysis project Ga0183260, IMG submission 129768) | Polar desert sand microbial communities from Dry Valleys, Antarctica - metaG UQ497 (22.06) (version 2) (version 2) | ecosystem: Environmental > Terrestrial > Soil > Desert | place...
CCGGTTCTCCGGTCTTTCGTCCCCGCTGCGAGCGAAGGTGTCCGTGACGGCCGTCGATTCCTCCCCGTCGGAGCTTGCGCACGACGTTTCGGGTCGGAGGCGTACGCCGCTCACCGCCGCGGTTGCTTCCTACGTTGCTTTGACCAAGCCGCGAATCATCGAGCTGCTGCTGCTGACCACGGTCCCGGTCATGTTCTTGGCGAGCGGCGGGGTGCCGGAGCTGTGGCCGGTGGTGGCCACCGTCGTCGGGGGAGCGATGTCGGCCGGCAGCGCCAATGCGCTCAACTGTGTCGTGGACGCCGACGTCGACGAACGGATGCGCCGGACCAGGCGGCGGCCGCTGCCCCGCCATGCCATCACCCGGCGTGCGGCGCTGGTGTTCGGGATCGTGCTCGGTGTCGTCTCGACGGTCTGGCTCGCGCTGACCGTGAACCTACTGTCCGCCGGGTTGGCGCTGGCCGCGAACGTCTTCTACGTGGTGGGCTACAGCCTGCTGCTCAAACGGCGTACCCCGCAAAACATCGTGTGGGGCGGAGCCGCCGGCTGCTTCCCCGCGCTGATCGGGTGGACCGCGGTGCGTGGTGAGCTGGCCTGGCCGCCAGTGGTGCTGTTTGCCGTCGTCTTCTTCTGGACTCCGCCGCATTTTTGGTCGTTGGCGATCCGCTACCGCGACGACTACACCGCCGCAGGAGTGCCGATGTTGCCCGTGGTGGCTCCGGCGCGGGTCGTCGCCAGGCAGATCATGGCGTACGCGTACGTCACGGTGGCGGTGTCGCTGCTGCTGTGGCCCGTTGCCGGCATGGGGTTCGGATACGTCGCGGCGGCTGGAGTGCTCGGCATGGTGTTCCTCGTCGAGGCGCACTTGCTGCTGCGCCGGGCGCAGGTCACCGAGGCGATCTCGGCTTTGGCGCCGATGCGCCTGTTCCACGGGTCGAACGCCTATCTGGCGCTGCTGTTCGTCGCCGTTGCGGTCGACTCTGTGCTGCGCTGAGCCCGCCCAGTTCCAGGCGCGGTTCGCTACTGCCACGGGTCCACCGAGTGGCGCAACCTCGTGGCCCGAACCTCCTGATTCACCACCGTTTGCGCCACTCGGCATGAAGGTGATGGTTTGCGCCACTCGTCACGCTCGCGTGGGCGTGCCGCGGTCGCGGTCAGGAGCAACAACCGGGTTGCGGCAACGACGACCAGGGTGGCGCCGAGCAGATGCAGACCAACCAACACGACCGGCAGGTTGGTTGCGTACTGCACGAAGCCGACCAGCCCCTGCGCCAGCTCGACACCGAGCAACACCTGGGCGGCCATGACGGCATCCCGGGGCGCACCAGTTGCTCGCAAGGCGAAGACAGCGCCCACCGTCAAGCCGATGAGCAGGAAGACCAGGGAGGCGTGCAGCTGGCTCGTCACGGCCGGATCGAGGCCGTTGCGTGGTACGTCGGCATCCCCCGCGTGGGGACCGCTCCCGGTGACGACGGTCCCGACGTACAACACCATCCACGTCAGCGCGAACGTCGTTCGCACCAGCCAGACTGCCGCCGGTGACATCGTCGGTCGGGCAGGGCCGTCGCCCTCGTCAACCCGGTGTACGAGTACCACGGCCAGGCTGATCAGCACCATCGACAGCATCAGGTGCAGCCCGACCAGCCACGGATTGAGATCGGTCAGCACCGTGACGCCACCAACGACAGCCTGAGCCGGTATGCCCAGCGCGAGCAGCAGACCGAGTCGGCGCAGCGAGCGACGTGCTGGCCGGGTCCGCCAGACGGCGAAAAGCGTGGCCACCGCGACGGCAACCAACACGAATGTGAGCAACCGGTTGCCGAACTCGATCACCCCGTGCGCCCCCAGCTCGCCATGCGGCACGAACGACCCGGGACGGTCGGCCGTGGTGCCGGTGCACTCCGGCCACGTCGGGCAGCCGAGTCCGGACCCGGTCAGCCGGACCGCGCCGCCGGTCACGACGATCAGGATGTTGGCGACCAGCGAGGCAAGCGCGAGGCGGCCGACTGCGGTTCGCGCCGGTCGGGGTCCGGCATCGACGAGCGTGCTCATCTCACTCCCACCGGAACGTGCGGGCGGCCAGTGTGGCCGCAACTACAGTCCAGGCGAGCAGGATGGCCACGTGACCCAAGCCGACAGCGGCACCGTCGAGCACATCGCGCAGCCCCTCCGCCAGTGCGCCGGTCGGGAGCAACTCCATGACCGGTTGGACGCTAGCTGGATAGCGGTCGAAGGGCACGATGACTCCGCCGCCAGCTAGCAGCAGAAGGTGGACCAGATTGGCCGCAGCCAGCGTGGTATCAGCGCGCAGCGTCCCGGCCATGAGCAGGGCAAGGCCGACGAACGCCGCTGTGCCCGCGAGGACGAGCCCAACAACGGAGAGCAGTGCCTGGACGCCACCACGCGGTTGCCAGCCGAGGCCGAGCGCGATCGCACTGATGAGCGTGAGCTGGAAGGCCTCGACGATGAGTACCGCCCCGACCTTGCCGGCCAGCAGGGCAGAGCGGGGGAGCGGCGTGGCGCCCAGCCGCTTGAGCAGTCCGTGCCGCCGCTCGAAGCCGGTCGAGATCGCGACCGAGGTGAATCCGGTCGACAGCACCACCAGAGCGAGGACGCCTGGCGTCAACACGTCGATGCGTCGTCCGGGTCCGAGGTCGAGCAGGCCATCGGCCTGCTGCAGTCCGACCAGCACCAGGACTGGAATGACCAGCGCCAGCAGCAGCTGTTCACCGTTGCGCAGCAGCAGTCGCGCCTCCATGCGTGCCTGTGCGGCGACCATCGACGTCAGCGGCGCGGACCCAGGCCGTGGGGTGAAGACCAGCGTCACGGCCGAAGCTCCCGGCCGGTGAGGTCCAAGAAGACATCCTCGAGAGTCCGCCGTTCGACCGCCAGCCCTTCGGCCAGCACGCCGTTGGCGGCGCACCATGCGGTGAGGGCGGCGAGCAGATGGGGGTCGACGTGTCCGCGAACGACATATGAGCCAGGCAACGGCTCGTCGACCCGGGACCCCTCCGGGAGGGCCGCACGGAGGCTGATGCGGTCGAGGCCCGCCGGCGCCCAGAAGCGGACGGTACGTTCCGCGCCGTGGGCCATGAGCTCGCTCGGCGAGCCCGACGCAACGAGCCGTCCGGAGTCGATGACGTGCACGGTGTCCGCGAGTCGTTCGGCCTCGTCCATGTAATGCGTGGTGAGCACGACTGTCACGCCGCTCGAGCGCAGCTCTTGCACCAGGTCCCAGGTGCCGTGGCGGGCCTGCGGATCAAGGCCGGCGGTGGGCTCATCGAGGAACACCAACTCTGGGCGACCCACCACCGCCATCGCCAATCCCAGCCGCCGCTGCTCCCCGCCGGACAAGCTGCGGTACGGAGTACGTCCGCAAGAGCCGAGCCCGAGGCGCTCCACCAGGGCAGGGATGTCGAGGGGGTGAGCGTGCAGCGAAGCGATGTGACGCAGCATTTCGACTGCCCGCACACCTGACCACGCGCCACCGGACTGGAGCAGCACACCGACGCGGGGTCGCAGCCGCGCTGCGTCGCGTCGGGGATCGGCACCGAGGACACGTACCCGGCCACCGTGCGGTTGGCGGTAACCCTCGCAGGTCTCCATCGTCGTCGTCTTCCCGGCCCCGTTGGGGCCGACAACGGCCGTGACGCTGCCGGCGGCCACCTCGAAGGTCAGTCGGTCGACGGCCCGGATGCTGCCATAGCTGAGGACGAGGTCCTCAACCTCGACCGCCGGGCTGCTCACGGTGCCGAGTCTAAGGATCCGGGCGCTGACGGCACACGCCGCGCCCACGCGCTCCGCATGCCAGCACCCGCCGACTTGTCACTAGCGAACAGGTTCCAGCCTGGTCTGACGGTGACAACTCCGGTCGGACGACGCGGCAATGGGGGTGCCGGGTTGAGGTGTACGCCGAATAACGGCACAATGGTGTTGTGAAAACTGCTCTGGCCGCTCAGCCGGCGGTGCCGACCGCCGACGCACCAACGCGTGACCGGGTTGCGCGTTCGGTGCTCGAGCATGGCCCGTCGACCGCGGCTGCGCTGGCCGATCGGCTCCTGCTGACTCCGGCCGCGGTCCGCCGCCACCTCGATCACCTGGTGGCCGAGGGGATCCTCGAGGCCCGCGAACAACGCGTCTACGGCACCCGTGGCCGTGGCCGTCCCGCCAAGGTGTTTGCGATCACCGACACCGGACGGGACGAGTTCGACCAGGCGTACGACGACCTGGCCGTGCATGCGTTGCGCTTCTTGGCCGAGACCGGTGGCAAGCCAGCGGTCCAGGAGTTCGCCCGGCGTCGGGTCGCCGAGCTCGAGACGCGTTACCGCCCGCTGGTCGAGGCTGTCGGCGAGTCCGAGCGACCGCTGGCCCTCGCCGAGGCGCTGACTGCCGACGGTTACGCCGCCTCCGTCCGCTCCGGTCCCAGCGGTGACCAGATGTGCCAGCACCACTGCCCGGTGGCGCACGTGGCCACGGAGTTCCCCCAACTGTGCGAGGCCGAGACCGAGGCGTTCGCGCGCCTGCTCGGCAGCCACGTCCAACGACTCGCGACAATCGCACACGGCGATGGCGTCTGCACCACCAACATCCCAGCGAACCGGAGGATCACTTCATGACCAGCACCACGCACCCGGAGCTCGACGGTCTCGGTCGCTACAAGTACGGGTGGTCAGACTCCGACACCGCTGGGTCCGGCGCGCAGCGTGGGCTGTCCGAGGCTGTCGTGCGCAACATCTCGGCGCTCAAGAACGAGCCTCAGTGGATGCTCGACTTGCGCCTCAAGGGCCTGAAGCTCTTCCATCGCAAGCCGATGCCGACGTGGGGCGGGGAGCTCGACAGCATCGACTTCGACAACATCAAGTACTTCGTCCGCAGCACCGAGAAGCAGGCGACCACGTGGGACGAGCTGCCGGCGGACATCAAGAACACCTACGACAAGCTCGGCATCCCCGAGGCAGAGAAGCAGCGGCTGGTCTCGGGTGTCGCCGCTCAATACGAATCAGAGGTCGTCTACCACAAGATCCGCGAGGACCTCGAGGAGGAGGGGGTGCTGTTCCTCGACACCGACACCGCGCTCCGCGAGCACGAAGACGTCTTCAAGGAGTACTTCGGCACCGTCATTCCCGTCGGCGACAACAAGTTCGCCGCCCTCAACACGGCAACGTGGTCGGGTGGCTCGTTCATCTACGTGCCCAAGGGCGTCAACGTCGAGATCCCGCTGCAGGCGTACTTCCGGATCAACACCGAAAACATGGGCCAGTTCGAGCGGACGCTGATCATCGTCGATGAGGACGCATACGTTCACTACGTGGAAGGGTGCACGGCGCCCATCTACAGCTCGGACTCGCTGCACTCCGCAGTGGTCGAGATCATCGTGAAGAAGGGCGCCCGCTGCCGTTACACCACGATCCAGAACTGGTCGAACAATGTTTACAACCTGGTCACCAAGCGGGCCACGTGTGAGGCCGGCGCAACGATGGAATGGGTCGACGGCAACATCGGCTCCAAGCTGACCATGAAGTACCCCGCTGTCTACCTCATGGGTGAGCACTCGAAGGGCGAGACGCTCTCAGTCGCCTTCGCCGGCGAGGGGCAGCACCAGGACGCGGGTGCGAAGATGGTGCATTGCGCTCCGCACACCTCCAGCTCGATCATCTCCAAGTCGGTCGCTCGCGGTGGCGGGCGCACGTCCTACCGCGGACTGGTGCAGGTGCAGGAGGGGGCGCATCACTCGGCCAGCACCGTCAAGTGCGACGCGCTGCTCGTCGACACCATCAGTCGCTCCGACACCTACCCGTACGTCGACGTTCGCGAGGACGACGTCGCCATGGGCCACGAGGCGACCGTCTCCAAGGTCAGCGACGACCAGCTCTTCTACCTGATGAGCCGGGGGATGGGCGAGGACGAGGCGATGGCGATGATCGTCCGCGGGTTCATCGAACCCATCGCGCGCGAGCTGCCGATGGAGTACGCGCTGGAGCTCAACCGTCTGATCGAGCTGCAGATGGAAGGCGCCGTCGGGTGATCCAGGACGTACTCGATGCTGCACCCACGCCCAGGGTCACCGAGACGGTCGCGAGTCATCTGCACCCCATCGCGTCGTACGACCTCGCCGATCACCCAGTGCCCAACGGCCGCGAGGAGGTCTGGCGTTTCACACCGCTGAAGCGGCTGTGCGGTCTGCACGACGGCTCGTTCACCGCGGGTGGCGAGGCGGCTGTGGATGTCGACGCACCGGACGGTGTCGTCGTCACCATGATCGACCGGGACGACCCGCGTCTCGGGAGCGTCTACAGCCCGCGCGACCGCATCAGCGCCCAGGCATGGACCTCGTTCCAGCAGGCTCAGCTGATCTCGGTACCGGCCGAGGCGGAGCTGGACCGGCCCATCGTGGTGACAGTACGAGGTGAGGGTTCGGGTTCCGAGGCGTGCTTCAACCATCTGTACGTCGACGTGGGAGCCCACGCGAAGGCCACCCTCGTGCTGCAGCACGAGGGTCACGCCGTGCGCGCCGGCAACGCCGAAGTCAGGGTCGGGGACGGCGCCCAACTCACGATGGTGTCTGTCCAGGATTGGGACGACACGGCGGTCCATGTCGCCCACTTCCACACCAGCGTCGGTCGGGATGCCACCGTCCGACAGGCGATCGTCAACCTTGGCGGCGACCTGGTGCGCATCTCGTCATCGGTCGATTACGCCGGGGCCGGCGGCAGCGTCGACCTGCTCGGCCTCTACTTCGCGGATGCTGGCCAGCATCTCGAGCACCGACTGTTCGTCGACCACAACGCCCCGCGTACGAAGAGCAACGTGGACTACAAGGGCGCGCTGCAAGGGACCGGCGCTCATACCGTCTGGATCGGCGACGTCCTGATCCGCAAGGTCGCCGAGGGGATCGAGACGTACGAGAGCAACCGCAACCTGGTGCTCACGGACGGATGCCGTGCGGATTCGGTTCCTAACCTCGAGATCGAGACCGGCGAGATCGTAGGCGCCGGTCACGCCAGCACCACCGGGCGATTCGACGACCTGCAGCTGTTCTACCTGATGAGCCGCGGCATTCCAATGGACGAGGCGCGACGGCTGGTCGTTCACGGCTTCTTCGCCGACATCGTGCGTCGTATCGCTGTCCCCGAGATCGAGGCGCGGTTGATGGCGGCCGTGGATGACGAGCTCACACGCAGCGTCGGGCTTCCGCCGGCATCGGCGGTGGGGGTGTGATGGCAGCGTTCGCGCGGGCCTGTGCCCTGGATGACGTCCCCGATGGCACCGCCCGAGCCGTCGTGATCGACGGCACCGAGGTGGCGATCGTTCGCAGCGGTGACGAGGTCTTCGCGATCCGGGACGAGTGCTCGCACGCCGCGATCCCGTTGTCGGAGGGCGATGTCGAGGGAGCCGAGATCGAGTGCTGGTTACACGGCTCCCGTTTCGACCTGCGCACCGGCAAGGCCATCAATCTCCCGGCGACCGAGCCGGTCCCCGTCTTTCCGTGCACCGCCGACGGCGCCGACATCCTCGTCGACGTCAGCAATCCAACGACCGACTACAGCTGAACCCGATCAGGAGCAACGACTACATGGCCACTCTGGACATCCGCGACCTGCACGTCTCGGTTCAGACCGACGAAGGTGCGAAGGAGATCCTTCGCGGCGTCGACCTGACCGTGACGTCCGGCGAGACGCACGCGATCATGGGGCCTAACGGCTCCGGCAAGTCGACGCTGGCGTACTCCGTCGCCGGTCATCCCAAGTATCAGGTCACCAGCGGTTCGGTGACTCTGGACGGTGCCGACGTGCTCGGCATGACGGTCGATGCGCGCGCCCGCGCCGGGCTGTTCCTGGCAATGCAGTACCCGGTCGAGGTCCCCGGTGTGTCGGTCTCCAACTTCTTGCGCACCGCCAAGACCGCCGTCGACGGCGAGGCACCCAAGCTGCGTACCTGGATCAAGGACGTCAATGCCGCACTCGACTCGATGTCTATGGACCGTGACTTCGCGCAGCGCAACGTCAACGAGGGATTTTCCGGTGGTGAGAAGAAGCGCAACGAGATCATGCAGCTCGAGCTGCTCAACCCGCGTTTCGCCATCCTCGACGAGACTGACTCCGGTCTCGACATCGATGCCCTGCGGGTGGTGTCGGAAGGCGTCAACCGGTTCAGCCGGCAGGGCGACCGTGGCGTGTTGCTCATCACCCACTACACCCGGATCCTGCGCTACATCAAGCCTGACCACGTCCATGTCTTCGTGGCCGGCCGCATTGCCGAGCAGGGGGGCGCCGAGCTCGCTGAGAGGCTCGAGGCCGAAGGCTACGACCGCTACGTGAAGGTGGCCGCCGGAGTCGCGTCGTCATGAGCGCGGGGTCGCGGGCGACGTACGACGTGGTGCGGGTGCGCAAGGACTTCCCCATCCTGTCGCGACGACTTGCCGGCGGTGATCAGCTGGTCTACCTCGACAGCGCCAACACTTCGCAGAAGCCGCAGTCGGTCATCGACGCGGTGAGCGAGCACTACCAGGTCCACAACGCGAATGTCGCGCGTGCCATGCACCAGCTCGGGACCGAGTCGAGCCAGGCCTTCGAAGAGGCGCGCGACAAGGTAGCCGCGTTCATCGGTGCGCCGTCGCGGGACGAGGTGGTGTTCACAAGGAACGCCACCGAGGCGCTGAACCTGGTTGCCAATGTGCTGGGGCTGGCGCAAGGCGACCTCGGCGTCCGGGCCGGTGACCAGGTGGTCATCACTGCGATGGAGCACCACTCCAACATCGTGCCCTGGCAGCTGCTATGCCAGCGGACGGGGGCGACGCTGCGGTGGTTCGACTTCGACGACGATGGCCGGCTCGACCTTTCTGAGCTCGACGAGCTGGTGACCGAGCGGACGAAGGTCGTGTCGTTGACCTGGATCTCCAACATGCTTGGAACGGTCAATCCCGTCTCGCAGATCGCTCGTCGAGCACATGAAGTGGGCGCGCTGGTGGTGGTCGACGCTTCGCAGGCGGTGCCTCAGATGCCCGTCGACGTCGCCACCCTCGGCGCCGACTTCGTCGCGTTCACCGGGCACAAGATGGTCGGCCCAACCGGGATCGGTGTGCTGTGGGGGCGGCGCGAGCTGCTGGCGCAGCTGCCACCGTTCCTCGGCGGTGGGGAGATGATCGAGACGGTGACGCTGGAGAGGTCCACATACGCACCCCCACCTGCGCGGTTCGAGGCAGGGACACCGCCGATCGCGCAGGCGGTCGGCCTGGGCGCGGCGATCGACTACCTGAGCGAGCTCGGTATGGCCGCAGTGGCGGCACACGAGCGGGAGGTCACCGCGTACGCCTTGGCCCGGATGCGCGAGGTCTCGGGATTGCGGGTGCTCGGGCCGACCGAGGCAGTCGACCGGGGGGGCGCGGTGAGTTTCGAGCTGGCCGGCATCCATCCGCATGACGTGGCCCAGGTGCTCGACTCGAGAGGGGTGGCCGTCCGCGCCGGGCATCATTGCGCCAAGCCGGCGCACACCCGACTCGGCGTGCAGTCCTCCACCCGGGCGTCGTTCTACCTCTACACGCAGCCCGAGGAGGTCGACGCGCTCATCGACGGGCTGGACTACACCAAGCGCTATTTCGGGGGTTCGTGATGTCGCTCGACATGCTCTATCAGGAGATCATCCTGGATCACTACAAGAATCCGCATCACCGCGGGCTTCGGGAGCCGTACGACGCCCAGGTACTCCACGTCAATCCAGCGTGCGGTGACGAGATCACCTTGCGAGTGCACCTGGACCGCGACACCGTTGCCGATGTGTCGTACGACGCCATCGGCTGCTCGATCAGCCAGGCGTCGGTGTCCGTGCTCGGTGACCTGGTGATCGGCAAAGACCTGGACGAGGCGATGGCCCTCCAGGAGGAGTTCCTGACGCTCATGCAGGGACAGGGCAAGGTTCAACCCGACGAGGACCGGCTCGAAGATGCCGTCGCATTCGCCGGGGTTGCTCGGTTTCCCGGACGCATCAAGTGCGCTCTGTTGGGCTGGATGGCGTGGAAGGATGCGACTGTGCAAGCAGTCGCCCGGAGGGCGGCAACCGCATCCGCGGCGATGGAGGAGGAGTCATGATCGAGGACACCGCGACCGACCTGCCCGAGGTTGACCTCGCAGGGCCGCAGCATCCGACCGCCGAGGATGTCACCGAGGCGTTGAAGGATGTCGTCGACCCCGAGCTGGGGATCAACGTCGTCGACCTGGGCCTGATCTATGGCGTCCAGATCGACGCGCAGAGCAACGCAGTCATCGACATGACGTTGACGTCCGCTGCCTGCCCCCTGACCGATGTCATCGAGGACCAGACTCGGCAGGCCCTGGAGGGTCTGGTCAATGACCACCGCATCAACTGGGTATGGATGCCGCCGTGGGGCCCGGACAAGATCACCGATGACGGCCGGGAAATGCTTCGTGCCCTGGGCTTCAACGTCTGAGTGTCGTCGCCACCGGAGGAGCCCTGGCGGACCGTTGAGGTTCCTGCCGAGCGCCTCGACGGTTGGATCGACCGGTTCGCGTCGCGACACGGCTCGCCGGTGGCAGCGGTAGATGACGGTGCTGTCCGACTGACCGCGCCGGACGGGGCAGTGGCTCGCATTCACCTGCCGAGCGGTGCAGTTGCCGGCAACCGTGCCGAGTTGGTCGCCGCTGCTGCTGCCTTCGACTCATTCGGGCTGGTGCTGGTGCGTCGCGGCGGTTACGCGGTCGGCCGGGTCGAGGGGCAGCGCCTGGCCCAGTCCCGGTGTGGGACGCGTTACGTCCAAGGCAAGACAAAGGCTGGCGGCTGGAGCCAGCAGCGCTTTGCCCGCCGGCGAGCCAATCAGGCTGATGCTGTGGCGCAAGCGGCGGCGAAGGCGGTTTCAGAAGTTCTAGGTACCCGTCAAAGCCCACTGGTGTGCGGTGGGGACCGAGCGCTGATCCGCCAAGCGCTCGAGCTCAGTGGCGCCGACAAGTGGCACATCGCCCGCTGGCTGGACGTCCCCGACCCGAGGCGAGCCGTTCTCGAGACGGCGGTCGGTCGAGCCCGCGCCGCAAGCATCGACCTCAACAAGCTGGCCTAGGCGCGTTGTGACGGTCAGAGGGCCGAGGGGCTGAACGTGTCGCACGCCGCGAGCGTGCCTTGCTCCATGCCGGTCCGGAACCAGTCCTCGCGCTGCTGCGCCGAGCCATGGGTCCACTGCTCGGGGATGACCCGGCCGCCACTTCGCTGCTGGATGCGGTCGTCCCCGACCGCATGCGCTGCGTCGATGGCGCGACTGATGTCGTCTTGGGTCAGCTCGACGATCAGCGGTTCGCCGCTGGCATCAGGCGCGGTCGTCGCGTGCTTGGCCCAGATCCCCGCATAGCAATCGGCTTGCAGCTCGAGGCGTACGGAGTCACTCGTCGGCCCCTGTTGGGTGCGAACCTGGCCCATGGTGCCGAGGAGATCCTGGATGTGGTGCCCGTACTCATGCGCGATCACGTATGCCTCCGCGAACGGACCGCCCTCGGCCCCGAGCTGACCTTCGAGCATCTGGTCGTAGAAGGTCGTATCGATGTAGACAGTGTCGTCGACCGGGCAGTAGAAGGGTCCGACGTCGCTGCTCGCGCTGCCGCAGCCCTGGGTTGTGGTGGAGCCGGAGAAGAACTCGGTCTGCGACATCTCGTACGGCGTCCCGGACTGCTCTTCCAGGGCAGTGCTCCAGTACGACTGAACCGAGTTGACCGTGGCCACGAGGGCGCATGCCTGGCTGTCGTTGGCGTCCTCACCGGTCTGGCACTCGGCTTCCAGATTTGTGTCGTCGGGGAGCGCCTCGCTGGAGTCGCCGCCACCGATCCCGCCACCGAAGACGAAGAATGCGATGACGACCAAGATCAACCCACCGATGCCGCCGCCGGCGCCCATCGGAATACTTCGCGGCAGGCCCCCGCCACCCAGGCCACCGGACATGCCACCCGATCCGCCGCTGGACCGACCGCGCCGGTCCCGGATCTGCGACGTGTCCAGACGCGCCTTCGGATTGAACTTCATGGCCGTAGACTACGGGCCATGCTGGTAACGGCTCAGTAGACGAGCGCCTGTCGCACCGCGGGTGCGACCTTTCGCGTCTTGTTCCGCCGTCCCAGGAGTACTCCGATGATCAGCGTTGCCGGCCTCGAAGTGCGTGTCGGCGCCCGCCTGCTGATGTCGGGCGCCACGTTCCGGGTCGGCCCGGGCGACAAGGTCGGACTGGTCGGCCGCAACGGTGCCGGCAAGACGACACTGACCACGATCATGGCCGGCGAGGCGCAGCCGACGTCAGGTGCCGTGCAGGTACGCGGGTCGGTCGGATACCTGCCGCAGGACCCGCGCACCGGCGATCTCGACATGGCAGCACGTGAGCGCATCCTGTCCGCACGGGGGCTCGACGACGTCGTACGCCGAATGCGTGGTGCCGAGCAGGACATGCAGGCATCCGACGATGTCCGCCGGGAGCGCGGCATGCGTCGGTACGAACGTGCCGACGCGGAGCTGCATGCCGGCGGTGGGTACGCGGCGGAGGCGGAAGCGGCCACGATCTCGGCCAGCCTCGGTCTGCCGGACCGGGTGCTCGGGCAACCGCTCCGCACGCTGTCGGGCGGTCAGCGGCGCCGCGTGGAGCTGGCGCGCATCCTGTTCTCCGGAGCCGAGACGTTGCTGCTGGACGAGCCCACCAACCATCTCGATGCTGATTCGATCGGGTGGCTGCGTGAGTTCCTGAAAGCCCACAAGGGTGGGCTCGTCGTCATCAGCCACGATGTCGCGCTGCTCGAGACGACCGTCAACAGGGTGCTCCACCTCGACGCCACCCGAGCTCAGATCGACGTGTACAACGTCGGTTGGAAGGCATACCTGCTGCAACGGGAGACCGACGAGCGACGCCGGCACCGAGAGCGGAGCAACGCCGAGCGCAAGGCGACCGCGCTGATGGCGCAAGCCGACAAGATGCGTGCCAAGGCGACCAAGGCAACGGCTGCGCAAAACATGGCGCGTCGGGCCGAGCGGCTGCTGGGCGGGCTCGAAGCGCAGCGGACACATGACCGGGTCGCCAAGATTCGCTTCCCCGCGCCCGCGCCATGCGGCAAGACACCACTCCAGGCCGAGGGGTTGTCCCGTTCGTACGGCTCCCTTGAGGTGTTCACCGATGTCGACCTCGCCATCGACAAGGGCAGTCGGGTCGTGGTGCTGGGGCTCAACGGCGCCGGGAAGACCACGCTGCTGCGCATCCTGGCCGGTATCGACCCCCCCGACACCGGGACGGTCGTAGCAGGTCACGGGCTCAAGCTGGGCTACTACGCCCAGGAGCACGAGACGTTGGACATCTCTCGCACCGTCTTGCAGAACATGGCTTCCTCCGCGCCGGACCTGACCGACACCGAGCGGCGTCGAGTGCTGGGGTCCTTCCTGTTCAGCGGCGACGATGCCGACAAACCCGCGCGGGTCCTCTCCGGTGGCGAGAAGACACGGCTCGCGCTGGCGACGTTGGTGGTGTCCAGCGCCAACGTCTTGCTGCTCGACGAACCCACCAACAACCTCGACCCGGCATCTCGTCGGGAAGTGCTCGGGGCGATTCGGTCGTATCAGGGTGCGATCGTGCTCGTGACACACGATGAAGGCGCCGTGCAGGCGCTGGAACCGGACCGGGTGCTGATCCTCCCCGACGCCGTGGAGGATCTGTGGTCCGCCGACTATGCCGAGTTGGTTGCCTTGGCCTGAGGCGCGTTCGGCGTCCGGACCGGGCGGTGCCGAATCATCGAGCGCCGCCGGGGGAAGCAATCCCACGCCGTCGGTGTTGAGGGCGTCGATGAGCCATAACGCTGCCCGCTACTACGCGATGCGGTCGTACGCCTCGGACAGCTCGATCGCGCAGCAAAAGCTGACCCGCGGGACGGTCCGACGGGTGATGCGGTTCGCACAGCCGTACACGCGGCAGATCATCGGCTTTCTCGTCCTCGTCGTCATCGACGCGGGATTGGTCGTGGCCACGCCCCTGCTGTTCAAGAAGATCGTGGACGACGGGGTGCTGCGCCAGGACACTGCCCTCGTTGTGACCCTTGCCCTGATCGTGGCCGGCCTCGCCTTCGTCGAGGCCGCGCTCACGCTGACTCAGCGCTACTTCTCCGCGCGTATCGGGGAGGGTCTGATCTACGACCTACGGACGCGGGTGTTCTCCCACGTGCAGCGGATGCCGCTGGCGTTTTTCACCCGAACCCAGACCGGTGCTTTGGTGTCGCGCCTCAACAACGATGTCATCGGTGCTCAGCGGGCATTCACCTCCACCCTGTCAGGCGTGGTGTCCAACGTGATCAGCCTGGTAATGGTCACCTTAGTGATGCTGCTCTTGTCCTGGCAGATCACGCTCGTCGCATTCTTGTTGCTCCCGCTGTTCCTGCTGCCGGCACGGTGGGCCGGGCGCAAGCTGGCGGGGCTCACCCGCGAGCAGATGCAGGTCAACGCCGACATGGGCACCTCGATGACCGAGCGCTTCCATGTCGGTGGTGCGTTGCTGGTCAAGCTGTTCGGCAGGCCGGACGACGAGGACCAGGCATTCGAGCGTCGAGCGGCCGGTGTTCGCGACCTGGGAGTGCGCATCGCGATGAGCAGCCGGATCTTCTTCTCCGCGCTGACGCTGGTCGCTGCGCTGGCCACCGCCCTGGTGTACGGGATCGGCGGCGTGATGGGGGCGCGGGGCACCCTGTCCGTCGGCACCCTGCTGGCACTGGCTGCGCTGATGGGCCGGTTGTACGGTCCGCTGACCGGATTGTCCAACGTCCACGTCGACGTCATGACCGCGTTCGTCAGCTTCGAGAGAGTCTTCGAGGTGCTCGACCTGCCGGCGATGATCCGCGACAACCCGCAGGCTCGGCCGCTGCCGTCGGACGCCCCCGCCAGCGTGGAGTTCGACGCGGTGACGTTCCGCTATCCGGGCGCCGACGAAGTGTCGCTCGCCAGCCTGGAATCGGTCGCCAGCGTCGACACAAGCAGCGGCGAAGAGGTCCTGCACGAGGTGTCCTTCCGCGTCCAACCGGGTGAGATGGTGGCCCTGGTGGGTCACTCCGGTGCTGGCAAGTCCACGATCACGCACCTGGTCGCGCGCCTGTACGACGTCAACACCGGAGCGGTCAGGGTCGGGGGGGTAGACGTACGCGAGGTCACGCAGGAGTCGCTGCGATCGGCCGTCGGCTACGTCACCCAGGACGCGCACATGTTCCACGACACGATCGCGGCCAACCTGCGCTACGCCTACCCAGATGCAACCGAGCAGCAGATGTACGAGGCGCTGCGCGCGGCCCAGATCCTCGACCTTGTGCAGTCGCTTCCTCATGGGCTCGAGACCGTCGTCGGAGACCGCGGCTACCGGCTGTCCGGCGGCGAGCGTCAGCGGCTGGCCATCGCCAGACTGTTGCTCAAGGCGCCCCGCATCGTGGTCCTCGACGAGGCGACCGCCCACCTCGACTCCGAGTCGGAGCTGGCGGTCCAGCAAGCGCTCGACAGTGCGCTGGCCGGACGGACCTCGCTGGTGATCGCGCACCGGCTCTCCACCATCCGCCAGGCCGACCGCATCCTCGTCGTGGACGCAGGGCGAATCGTCGAGCAGGGCACGCACGAGCAGCTGCTGGATAGGCAAGGCTTGTACGCAGACCTCTACCGGACCCAGTTCGCGGTACCCGCCGTAGAGACCGTCTGAGGAATGGATCTCGGGCTGCGCCACCGCGTGTTTCTGGTGACGGGCGCCGGCGCGGGGCTGGGTCGCGCCAGTGCGAATGTGCTCGTTGCCGAGGGTGCGCGGGTTGTCGTGTCCGCGCGTTCGGTTAGCGCGCTCGATGCCGTGGTGGCCGAGCTCGGCGCTGACAACGCGATGGGCGTGGTGGCGGACAACGCCGCACCCGAGACCGCTGACCGGCTGGTCGATGTGGCGCTGGAGCGTTGGGGCCGGCTCGACGGTGCTCTGATCAGTGTCGGTGGTCCTCCGGTTGGTTCGGTGGCCGCGATCACCGACGACCAGTGGCGGGCGGCCTTTGAGGCGGTCTTCCTGGGTGCTGTCCGACTGGCCCGGGTCGTCGCCGACCGGCTCGATGACGGTGGCGCGATCGCCTTCGTCCTGTCCTCGTCGGTGCGCAGCCCCGTCGCCGATCTGGCGATCTCGAACGGGTTGCGTCCGGGGCTGGCGATGGTTGCCAAGACTTTCGCTGACGAGCTCGGGCCACGTGGGATACGGGTCAACGGTTTGCTTCCCGGCCGCGTCGATACCGAGCGCGTACGCCAGCTCGACGAGGGCACTGGGGACGCGGCCAGCACCCGAGCACGTCATGAGGCGGCCATCCCGCTGCGACGCTACGGCCGACCGGAGGAGTTCGGCCGGGCAGCGGCGTTTCTGTTGTCGCCGGCCGCTTCGTTCGTGACCGGCGCGATGCTGCCCGTCGACGGTGGCATGCTACGCGCGCTGTGAGCAGCTGCCACGTCGCCTCGACCTTCACCTGGCTGCGTTGCACTTCACCCGGCGTGTACGCCGGGTGAAGTGCACGGGTACCAGGTTCACCTGGTATCGCAACAGACGCTACTGCGCGTTGGTCGCCGGAGTCGACACGCCGAGGGGATCACCGGTGCGCCGCCGGGGGTGCGCCTCGACCCATGCGAGACAGCACCAGCCGAACACGGCCAGCCCAGCGAAGAAGAACCACTGTAGGCCGTAGAAGAAGTGCGGTCCGGAGTCGAGCTCGGGGAGTTCGGCCGGCTCCAGCCCCGCAGTCGCCGGTGACTGCTGGGTCAGCGCCACATATCCCGGGTACGTCGGGTAGTCGAGTGTCGGACCGATTCCCGTGCTGGCCACCGCCCGTACTTGCCCCTGCTCGGGTCGGGTCGCCGAGTCTCCAGCCTCACTGTCGGGTTGCAGCCAACCGGTGACCGTGACCGGTCCACTCGGAGCGGCCGGTATCTCCTCCGGAGCGGGAGAGTCGCCCAGGAGCCAGCCACGATCGACCAGCACCGCCATTCCCCGGTCCGTGACCAGGGGGGTGATGACGTCGACCCCGCGTCCCTGGTCACGGTTCTGGTAGCGCACCAAGACCTGTGAGTCGGTGTCGTAGACGCCCGTGATACCGACCCGTCGCCACTCATGCACCTCCGGTACGACGCCGCCGGGAGTGACCAATGTGTCGATGGCGGCCGGCTCGGCAGCCAGATTGGCGGTGATGCGGTCGTTGTCGGCTTGGCGTTCCTGCCTCCGATCCAGCTGCCACAACCCCAGGCGTACGCAGACCGCGCCCAGGACCAGCACCACCAGCAGCAGGCCGAGCCAGCGGCGCTGCAGCAAGAACCGGTACACGGTATGACCGTACGTGCTGGCCACGCCCCCATAGACTGAGACGGTGAGCGCGCAACTGCAGGACCAGTTCGGCAGGGTCGCAACAGATCTGCGCGTGTCACTGACCGATCGGTGCAACCTACGCTGCCAGTACTGCATGCCTGCTGAGGGACTCGACTGGCTCCCCACCGAGGAAACCCTCACCGACGACGAGGTTCTCCGATTGCTTCGTATTGGGGTGGAGCAGCTGGGTGTGCGGCAGGTGCGTTTCACCGGAGGCGAGCCGCTGCTGCGGCGAGGCCTGGTCGGCTTGGTTGCTGCCACCGCAGCGTTGCGCCCGCGGCCGACGATTGCGTTGACCTCGAATGGTCTTGGTCTGGCGCGCACTGCACAGTCGCTGGCGCAGGCAGGTCTCGATCGGGTCAACGTCAGCCTCGACACCGTACGGTCCGACACGTTCGAGCAGATCACCCGCCGGGACCGGTTGGCTGATGTAATGTCCGGGCTCGCGGCGGCTCATGACGCCGGCCTGCGTCCCGTCAAGGTCAATGCGGTGCTGCTTCGCGGAGTCAACGACGATCAGGCGGCCGAGTTGTTGGGCTGGTGCCTGGAGCGCGGCTACCAGCTGCGGTTCATCGAACAGATGCCCCTAGATGCACAGCACGGCTGGAGCCGAGCTGCGATGGTGACCGCCGAGGAGATCTTCGCCTGCCTCGAACCGCACTTCACGCTCACCCCGGTGGAACGTTCCCGCGGCTCCGCTCCCGCCGAGGAGTTCACGGTCGACGGCGGGCCCGAAACGGTCGGTGTCATCGCCTCGGTGACCCGGCCGTTCTGCGGCGACTGCGACCGCGTCCGGCTGACCGCCGACGGGCAGGTGCGCAACTGCCTGTTCGCCCGCGAGGAGTCCGACCTGCGTACGGCTTTGCGTAACGGCGCTATGGACGAGGAGCTCGCCGCTCGCTGGCGGATCGCGATGTGGGGCAAGCGGCCCGGCCATGGCATCGACGACCCGTCGTTCCTGCAGCCTGTCCGGCCGATGTCCTCGATCGGCGGCTGACGCCGTTCCGTCCCTCAGCCCTCGCCCGTGGGACTGACGCTTCGGCGCAAGTCGCGGCGTGTCAACGGTAGAGACCACAGGGGCTCAGCGTGGTGGGAGGGGTTCTGTCTCGCGCCAGAAGCCGCGGGCGGCGAGGAATGACGCAAGGGAGTCTCGATGCGCGGCACAGGCGAGCCAGGTCTTGCGCCGTTCCGGGGGGTGCAGCCGCGGGTTGTTCCACTTCACTGCGTACACGGCGGCGGCGGTGCAACCCTTCGACGAGCAGCGAAGCTCAGGCAGGGAGGGAGTCGGGGTGTCTGACATGGCGTCGTTGAGTTGAGAGTGCCGGACGGCCACGGGGACCGCCGCCCGGCACTGCACGCTCCGACGGGGGAGGCGGAGCGTGGGGCTTCATGATGACACGACGTCCTCGCGACGGCTACCCGGTCCCGGCGCCGGGCGCACGAGGTGGCCCGGCGGTTGTGCCCGGCTCCCGCCCCTGCCCGCCCTCGAGGACACCGAACGGTTCTGGGCTGAACGCGGCATGCTGCGGGGCATGACGGCCCCCGGCGTTGGCCAGCACCACGGCGATGTACGGCAGGAAGATCGCGGCCGCGAGGAACACCCAGCGAAGCGGCCCGGAGGCCACGACGGCAGCTACGAAGCAGATCGTCCGCACGAGCATCGAGAGCAGGTATCGCACCTGACGGTTCTTGATGTCTTGACTGTGGGAGATGGGCGCGTTGGTGATGCTCACCGTTTCGCCCTTGCGCCCGTCCACACTCACCACGGTACGCCCGACGCCATGGCACCGCGAGTTGGCCGATAGCGTCAGGCTGCGTCCCGACCGTCGGAGACCCGTTGCAACCGGGGCAGGAGTTCGCGTGGGCAGATCGGTACTGGTCACTGGTGGCAACCGCGGGATCGGGGCCGCAATTGCCTCGGCGTTCAGCCAGGCCGGTGACTCGGTCGCGGTGACGTACCGCAGTGGGCAGCCCCCCGAGGGGGTGTTCGCAGTCCGCTGCGATGTCCGCGACGCGGATCAGGTGACGAGTGCGTTCGACCAGATCACGGCTCACCAGGGCCCGGTGGAGATCCTGGTGGCCAACGCCGGAATCACTCGCGATGCGCTCATGCTGCGGATGAGCGAGGAGGACTGGTCCGACGTCGTTGCGACCAATCTCACTGGCTCGTTCCGCGTCGCCAAGCTCGCCGCCAAGGGCATGCTGCGGCTGCGCCGTGGCCGCCTCATCTTCATCTCCTCGGTGGTGGGGTTGCTGGGCAGTGCCGGACAGGTGAACTATGCCGCCAGCAAGGCGGGGCTGGTCGGGATGGCTCGCTCGCTTTCCCGGGAGCTGGGCAGCCGGGGAATCACCGCCAACGTGGTAGCGCCCGGATTCATCGACACCGACATGACCGCCGCGCTGCCGGTGGGCACCCAAGCCGAGTACCGCGATGCCATTCCGCTCCAGCGCTTCGGCTCGGCCGCCGAGGTCGCGGCCACGGTGCGCTTCCTCGCCTCCGAAGAGGCGGGCTACATCACGGGGGCGGTGCTTCCGGTCGATGGCGGTTTGGGTATGGGGCACTAGAAGGAGGAGACGTGGGAATCCTGCAGGGCAAGCGCATCCTGGTCGCAGGGGTCACGATGGACAGCTCGATCGGGTTCGCGGTTGCCCGAGCCGCGCAGGAGGAGGGCGCCCAGGTGGTGATCTCCAACTTCGGCAGGGCCTTGTCGATCACCCGCCGGATCGCCGGGCGGCTGCCGGAGCCGGCCCCGGTCGTCGAGCTCGACGTGACCGACGAGGAACACCTCGCGGCCTTGGCTGAGCGGGTCGGTGAGCACCTCGACGGGCTTGACGGTGTCGTCCATTCCATTGCATACGGCAATCCGGAGACCACTCTGGGGGGTAAGTTCCTATCGGCCCCGTGGCCCGACGTCGCCCAGGCGCTGCAGGTGTCGACGTACAGCCTGAAGTCGTTGACCACGGCCGCTCTGCCGCTCATGGGAGCCGGGGGTTCAGTCGTAGGGCTGACCTTCGACGCGACCGTCGCTTGGCCGGCGTATGACTGGATGGGCGTCGCGAAGGCCGGTCTCGAGTCGTGCGCCCGTTACCTGGCCCGGGATCTCGGCGGTCAAGGGATCAGGGTCAACCTCGTCGCAGCCGGGCCGCTACAGACGATGGCCGCCAAGGCGATCCCCGGGTACGAGCACCTCGAGTCGCAATGGAGCGACCGGGCGCCGTTGGGATGGGACCAGCAGGACACCGCTCCGACGGCGCGGGCTGTGGTCGCCTTGCTGAGCGACTTCTTCTCCGCTACCACTGGTGAGATCGTGCACGTCGATGGCGGCTACCACGCGATGGGGGCGTGACGGGTTGGTCCGGCCACCATGAGCGGGGCTGATTCGGTGCTGGTGGAGCTGCGCGTGCTCGACGGGCCGAACCTGTACTTCCCGCGGGCCGCGATCAAGGTCACGCTCGACCTCGGCACGCTGCTCGCCCTCGAAGAGCCTGCTGCCCGGCGCCTGGGCGAGCGGATCGGCCTGCAAAACGCTCGTGTCGGAGCACCCGGATCGGGCTTTCGGCAACGCTTCGCGGCCCGTGCCGTGGCCGGCCTGGTCCGGGAAGTGGCCGCCGAGGCGGGCACCAAGAGGTTGGCCATCCGCTCGCGACCGAGCGCCAATGGGTCAACCCTGGTGGTGGCGTACCCATGGACCCGGCTGGAGCGTGCCCGCGCACTGGCGTTGGCAGTGTCCGGTGTCTTGGCTGGGTTGTCCTCTGCCGACGTCGACGCTCTGGTCGGTTTGGCTGGCGAGCAGGTCCGTGCGTCCCCGCTCGGCGATCGACCTCCCACGATCCTGCCGCGGATCCCCGTGGTGGCCGTGACCGGAACCAACGGGAAAACAACGACCGCCCGTCTGATCGCGCACATCGGTATGGCCAACGGCTGGCACGTGGGTTGGTCCAGCACCGACGGGATCTACCTCGACGGCGAGCTTGTCGAGGCTGGTGACTATTCCGGTCCAAGTGGCGCCGGCCGGGTGCTCGCCCACGAGCAGGTGCAGCTCGCCGTGACCGAGACGGCACGCGGCGGCATCCTCCTCCGCGGGATCGGGATCACCCACAACTCCGTCTCCGTCGTCACCAACGTGTCCGCGGACCATCTCGGCCAGTACGGAATCGACTCGCTCGACCAGCTGGCAGAAGTCAAGGCGGTCGTACCGCGCAGCACCCTGCGCACCGGATGGTGCGTCCTCAACGCTCACGACCCGAGAGTGATGGCGATGCGCGCGGTGACCAAGGCCCCGACCTGGGTCTTCTCCCGCGACGCCGACTCACCCGGTGTGCGGGAGGTGTTGTCCGGCGGCGGTCGAGCGACCGCACTGATCGACGGCTGGGTGAGCGTCCTTCGCCCCGGAGCCGACCCGGCACCGGTGGTGTCGATCGTCGACGTCCCGGTCACCCTGGCGGGATTGTCGCACCACAACGTCGAGAACGCGTTGGCTGCGGCGTCGGCTGCGCTGGCTGTCGGGATTCCGTCCGCCACGGTCGCCCAGGGTCTGCGCGCTTTCTCACCGGGACCTGAGCACAATCCCGGCCGGATGAACGTCTACTCGTTGGGCCTGGTCACGGTTGTCCTGGATCTGGCGCACAACGAGGCGGGGCTGGAAGCATTGGTCGAGATCATGACCGGTCTGCGGGCGCCCGGGGGCCGATTGCTCTTGGCCCTCGGCACCGCTGGCGACCGCACCGACGACATCGTCATGGCGTTGGCCGAGCAGGGGGCGCGACACACGGACCTCATGGTGGTGGTGCACAAGGACAGATATCTCCGTGGCCGCGACATGGACAGCTTCACCGAGACGTACCGGGCGGGTGCCCGTACGGTCGGCGTCACCGATGTCGCGGCGTACCCAAGTGAACTGGGCGGTTTGCAGGCGTTGTGCGCGGAGGCTGACGACGGTGACGTGGTGGCGGTCATGACCCATCAGGACCGCCCGGCGCTCGAGTCCTGGCTGCGCGAGCGCGGGGCCACGGTGGACGACCCGCAGCGGCTGCGCGAAAAGGTGACTCTGGCTCAGTCGTCGAGATCAGGGGATGGGATCGAGCCCAGGAGGTAAACCGCTCCGGGTCCCCGGGCGGCCAGCTCGTCCCCAGGATTGGACAGCGCGCAGCGTCGCAGCGAAAGACAGCCGCAGCCGATGCACGATGTCAACCGGTCGCGAAGCCGCTCCAGCTCGGCGATCTGGGCGTCGAGTCGTTGTCGCCAGCCTGCCGACAGCCGGGCCCAGTCGGTCCTGGTCGGAGTGCGGTTGGCGGGTAGCGTCGCGAGCGCGGAGCGAATCTCCTCGAGGCTGAGGCCAACGCGTTGCGCGGACCGCACGAACGCAATCCGGCGCAGGGTACTGCGCGGGTAACGGCGCTGGTTGCCGGTCGTGCGTACCGACGCAATCAACCCCTGCGTCTCATAGAAACGCAACGCCGAGGTGGCGACGCCGGATCGGTGCGCTATCTCACCGATCGTCAGCGGATCCGTTGCCTTCGGCACCGTCGTCCTCGCGACCTCATGTTGACTTCAACGAGGAGGCCAGAGTACGACGCCCGCCCATGAAACGGTCGTACCTCCAATGGCTGAGGGACACTTCCAATGGGTTCGAACCCATTGGAAGTGTCCCTTTCCCACGTTCACGTGGGAAAGGGACGGCGCTCCCTACCGCGGGAGAAAAACTCAGTGCCCGAAGGCGTCCTTGACCTTCTCACCGGCTTGTTTGATGTCGGACTTCGACTGGTCGGTCTTGCCTTCAGCTTCCAGCTGCTCGTCGTCGGTGGCCTTACCGGTGGCCTCCTTGGCCTTACCGGTCATGTCCTCGGTCTTGTTCTTGATCTTGTCGTCCAAACCCATGATGAACCTCTCCTCGAGCGACGCTTGACCCTTCCTGCCTAGCACACCACGGCCTCGACCGGTACCTCCTCAGCCGACCGGGGTCAAGGTGGACACCACGATGTCGGGGTCACCAACCGTGTCGGCGCGGCCGGAGCCGGCCTGCGCCGAGTGCGACCAGGTCTCCAGCTCGTTCATCACCGCCGCGTGCTTGTCGACGCAAAAGACCACCAGGTCCCCCTTGTTGGCCCGGGCCATCGCATGCCGCACGGCGTCGATCTCGGCGAGCACGATTTCGACCTGCTTGCACCGGGCACCTTCGCGCATCCGCGCGGATACGCCCTCGGCTACCAGGGTCGAGGTGTCGCCGCGTCTGCGGTTACGAAGAGCGGTGTCCTCGCGCACGATGACAACGTCGAAGTGCTCGGCCGCGACCGACCCCAGCTCATGCATGTCCTCGTCGCGGCGGTCACCAGCGGTGGCGACCACGCCGATACGGGACGGTTTGGCGAGGTCGCTGGTCAGCTGCATGGAGTCGCCGATCCGGTCGACGAAGTCGCCGAGCATGCGCATTCCGGGTGCGTTGTGACAGTAGTCGATCAGCACGTTGACGCCGTTGACCTCGATGGAGTTGAGCCGTCCAGGCGAGAGGTAGTAAGAGGTGCTGAATGTGCGGAGTCCCTGTCGGATGTCGTGCAACGGAGCCCCGGCGGCGAAGGCGGCCGCGGCCGCGGCCAACGAGTTCTGGACGTTCATGCGTGCCCGGCCATTGAAGGTTGCAGGGAGCAGGTGCGTCCACGCCAGCTGCATGTCACGCCGGCCGTGGCGCACGACGATCATCTCGCCCTTGTCGCTGCTGTCCAGCACCACGGCCCGGCCACCGCGTCGGCAGTGTGAGTCGATGAGCTCGCGTACTGGATCGTCGGGCGCTGCCATGCTGAACCACACCACCTGACCGGAGCAGCGCCGGCGCATCTGGCGAACTAGGGGGTCATCGGCGTTGAGCACCGCTGAGCGGTCCCGGGGCACAGCTTCGACGACCACCGCTTTCACATCGGCGAGCTGCTCGACGGTGTCGATGCCCCGAAGTCCGAGATGGTCGGGTTGTACGTTGAGAACCACCCCGACGTCGTTGCGCTCGTAGCCGAGCCCCTCGCGCAGGATGCCACCGCGGGCCACCTCGAAGACGGCGAAGTCGACGCGCGGGTTCTGCAGCACCATCCGGGCCGACTTCGGTCCCGAGGCGTCGGCTCGGATCAGCAGCCGCTCGTCGATGACCACCCCGTCGGTGGAAGTCATGCCCACCTTACGACCCATGCTCTTGAATATGTGGGCGATCATCCGGGCCGTGGTGGTCTTGCCGTTGGTACCGGTGATGGCGACGATCGGGATTCGGCTCGGGACCCCCGGGGGAAACAGCATGTCGACGACCGGTTTGGCGATGAACTGCGGGTCGCCGACGGTGGGATGGGTGTGCATCCGAAAACCGGGTGCGGCGTTGACCTCGCAGATGGCGCCGCCGCTCTCGCGTACCGGCTCGGCGATGTCCGGACAGATGAAGTCGATGCCGGCGATGTCGAGGCCGATCACGCGGGCCGCTTCCTCGGCGATCTCGACGTTCTCCGGATGCGCCTCGAGGGTGCGGTCGATGGAGATGCCGCCGGTCGACATGTTGCCGGTCAGGGTCAGCTTCACCAGCGTGTCCGCCGGCGGGACATCAGTGATCTCGAAGCCCTGCGAGCGGACGAGCTCCACGGCTGCTTCGTCGATGCGGATCCGGGTGAGCACCTTCTCGTGTCCGACGCCGCGACGTGGATCGGCGTTGGTGTGCTCGACCAGCTCTACGATCGAGTGGGAGCCGTCGCCGACAACATGTGCCGGGACCCGTTCGGCGATGGCTGCCAGCCGCCCGTCGATCACCAGGCAGCGATAGTCGCGCCCGGCCACGTACGACTCGACGATGACCCACCCGCCGCGTGATTGATCCTGCGCTACGTCGAATGCGACGCGTACGGACTCCTCGTCGGTCAGGTTCAGGCAGACACCGCGACCGTGGTTGCCGTCGAGAGGCTTGCACACGACGGGGAACCCGATGCGCGCGGCCACGGTGACCGCCCGGTCCGCCGTCCGTACCGAGTCCTGGCGTGGCACGGGCAGGCCGGCGGCGGCCAGCAGCCGGGTGGTGAGGTCCTTGTCGGACGCGACATCCACGGCGATCGACGACGTCTGGGAGGTCATTGTGGCGCGGACACGGCGCTGATGGACGCCCTGGCCGAGCTGCACCAGGGAGTGCTCGTTGAGCCGGATCCAGGGGATGTCACGCGACATCGCCTCGTCGAGTATGGCTTGCGTCGACGGCCCGAAGGCGGTCCTCTCGGCGCGGACGATGAACCGCTCGAGCTCATCGGCGAAGTCGAAATCCGCATCTGCGCTAACCAGGTGGTTGACGGTCCGGATCGCCAACGTCGCGGCCGCGAGGCCGACGTTCTCGTCGACGTACCCGTAGATGATGTTGTAGCGACCGTGGACCCCGCGGATCTGGCGGGTCTTGCCGCGGCGCATGTCGTGGCCCACCTCCTGCTGCAGCTGCAAGGCGACGTGCTCGGTGACGTGTCCGAGCCAGGTGCCTTCCTGCATGCGTTCGACGAAGCCGCCCCGGTGGCCGCGAGAGCAGGAATGGTTCTGCAGGCCGGGGAGCAAAGACATCAGACCCTCGGTGAAGCCCGGCAGCGTGTTGGTGGGGTAGTCCTCCAGTGAACCGAGGTCCACCACCAGATGGATGGCCGGGTGGTACGACCAGGTGTTCGGCCCGCGGTAGACGCGCGTTTCGATGATGGCGAGGTCTGGCTGGGGTCCACCCGAGGAGTTGGTGGGGTTCGCGTCGGTTCGGGCGTCGGCCATCAGTGTCCTCCTGCCCGGGCGTTACTGCGCGGACTCGATATGGCGCCGATGGAGTCGGCGCTGGAGATGGGTCGGGGAGACCCCTTCCGCGGCCACGTCCTCCGTGAGTTGGCGCAGGTCGGCTTTCGTCTCCACCAGCTCCTCGATGGCGAACGGCGTGAGCGTGTCCGGAGTGTCGCAGAGCCGGCGGGTGGCCAGATCGAAGCGGCTGCCAGCCGGCAACACGTGCACGACCGCACCGGAGACAAGCAGCGGCTTCGTGTGCTTGGCTTCGTGCGCGTTGGAGATAAGGGACCGGCCATCGACGACGGTGACCGAGCCGCGTCCTACCACGTCCAGGACATCATCGGGGCCGATCACTGCCGCGGTGTCCTCATCGATGCCGATGCCGAGCAGGGAGGGTGACTGCGCCACGAGGCTCAACAAGCGCCCGTACCGGTTTCGCTGCTCGAAGTGCTGGTCGATTACGCAGCCTTCCAGCAGGGCCAGGCCGGCGGCGAGCTGGGTCATCCGCTGCTTCGGTGTCGCCCCGCCGCTTCCGAAGGCAACCATGTGCGAGGACATGATGCTGGCCCCAGCCGACGTGCCGGCCACGGTGATGCCCCGGCGATGAGCTGCCTTCACGGCGTCGCCGAACCGGGTGCCGGTGATCACGGCTGACAACTTCAGCTGGTTGCCTCCGGTCAGGAAGATTCCGGTCACGTCGTCGAGTTGATCGATGACGCCGCGGGAGTTGGCTTCGGCCCGGTTCTCCGGTCGGACAACCACCACTTCCGGCACCTTGAGCCGGGTGAACGCGGCGCGGTAGACGTCCTCGATCTCGGGGCCGAGTGAGGAGGCCGTCGGCACCACGGCGATGCGGGCTTTGGCACCGCCACAGTGGCGAACGAACTCCGCGAGCACGCTGGCTCGGCCGACCTTTGTCTCCGCGCCTCCGATGGCAAGAAGGATGCCGCGTTTTCCGCCACCAGTGACCATGGCAGGACAGCCTACGACGGGCCCTCCTCGAATCTTTCGGCGTCGGCGGCGTCCACCTCCTCGCGGGTGATCCCTAGGAGGTAGACGATGGCGTCCAGGTACGGCACGGTCAGTGCGGTGTCCGCCGCGTCCGCGACGATCGGTTTGGCGTTGAACGCGATGCTGAGCCCGGCCGCCGCCAACATGTCGAGATCGTTGGCCCCGTCGCCGATCGCGATGGTGCGGGACAACGGGATCGCCGCCTCGGCCGCGAACCGACGAAGCGCAGCGGCCTTGCCGGCCCGATCGAGCACCGGACCCCTCACGCGTCCGGTGAGCCGCCCATCCTCAATTTCCAGGGTGTTAGCGGCGGAGTAGTGGACGCCAAGATCGGCGGCAATCCGGTCGATCACCTGGGTGAAGCCGCCGCTGACCAGAGCGAACCGATAACCGAGCCGTTTGAGCGCGCGCACCATGGTCCGCGCGCCGGGTGCGTAGGTCAGCGACTCGTAGACCGCGTCGAGGGCGCGGGAGTCGAGGCCTTCGAGTAGCCCCACCCGGGAGCGCAAGGAGGCGGCGAAATCGAGCTCGCCCCGCATCGCCGCCGCGGTGATCGCTGCCACCTCGGGCAGGCAGCCCGCGGCCGCGGCGAGCATCTCGATCACCTCGCCCTGCACGAGTGTTGAGTCGACGTCCACGACGACCAGGCGTTGCGCGTGCCGGTTGATGTCGGCCGGCTGCACCGCCACGTCGACGCGTTGCCGAGCGGCCTCCGCCGCCAGTGCGCGGCGCAGGGTAAGCGGGTCCGCGCCGGAGACCTCGAGGTCGACGGCGGTCACCGGGTACGACGCCATCCGTACGATGCGGTCGATGTTGGCGCCGTTGTCGGCGATCCGTCCGGCGATGGCCGCCATGGCAGCGGGCGGAAGTGTTGCGCCGAGCACGGTCACGTGCAGGCGGGCGGGGGGCCGAGCGTCGTCGTCGTCGTACCCCACAGAGACGTCGAGCTCCATGCCGAGGTCGGTGGCGACGCTGCGCAGCGCCGACCGGATCCCGGTGTCGTCTCGGGGCATCGTCAGCAGGACGCCGATGACGAGCCGTCCCCGAATCAGTACCTGCTCGATGTCCAAGACGACGACACTCGGTGCCACGCAAGCGCCGAGGAGACGTGATGTCACCCCGGGGCGGTCCGGTCCGGTGAGAGTGACCAGCAGTGTGGGGGAGTCGGTCCCGGGGCCGTCCACACCGGGGAGGCTACCGAGCGGCATCCGCTCGCTGCTTCGCCGGCTCAGAGGTCGCTGCCACCAACGCGTGCCGTGCCGACCGCTCCAGCGCCCGCAGCGCGCCGGTGATGCGGTCGTCCTGGGGAAACGCAAGATCGAGGTTCGCAATCGAGCGGCAGCGCAGCGCCATGTCAGCCAGGCGGACAGCGCGGGTCGAGTAGGTGATCGGCAGCGCCCGAGCATGCCGCGAACGCGCCGCTGTCAGCGTGGCAGCCAACTCCGGGCGCCACCGCTCCCGATCGACGCCACTGACCAGGACGGTCGTCGCCGCCAAGACCTCGCGGAGCGTACGCTCCTGCTCGGCGACATCGAGGAGTCCGGCCGGCTCGGCCGGGTGCGCCGCCCAGACGACTTCGGCGCCGACCGTGGTCGGCACGAGCCCGGTGGCCGCTCCGACGAAAATCACCGCCTCACCGGCCTCGATTGCTGCCTCGGTGAACGTCCGAGGCCCCGCGAGTCCGGCCGGATCGCCCGGCACCGGCAGCGCCAGTGTCGCGGCGTTCGCGCCACGGCGCCGCAGAGCGCCCGCCGCGAGCAGCAGCGGCTGCAGTCCGTCCGCGCCGCCGCCGAGACCGATCACGTCGTGACCAGCGTCGTTGTCTAGGACGTCGTCGGCGAGGTCGTCGAGCGCCGCGCTTCCCGCGATCCAGGCGTTGAACCAGCAGACGAGGCGCGCCGAGCGAGGCAGATCTTCCACCCGGGCAGCGTAGTAGCGGCGCGGTCGTGGTGCCGTAGGTTGAAGGCTGCCCGATCTTGTGCGAGGAGACCATGGACACTGCCATCGAGCTCGCCGACGTGACGGTGGTCAGGGGTGGGGATCGACTGCTCGACGACGTCTCTTGGCAGGTGTGTGAGGGCGAGCGATGGGTCGTGCTCGGCCCTAACGGCGCAGGCAAGACAACCCTGCTCCAAGTCGTCAGCACCCACCTGTTTCCCACGACTGGGATCGTCGGTGTGCTGGGCGAGGTGGTCGGTGCGGTCGACGTGTTCGAGCTGCGTCCGCGGATCGGGCTGACCAGCGCTGCGTTGGCCGAGCGCATCCCCGCCACCGAGCTCGTGTCCGACGTCGTCGTGTCTGCCTCGTACGCGGTAGTTGGCAGGTGGCGCGAGGAGTACGACGACATGGATCACAAGCGGTCGACGGACCTCCTCACAGAGGTCGGCGCCGCGCATCTGGCCTCGCGTCGGTTCGGCACGCTGAGCGAGGGTGAACGCAAGCGGGTGCAGGTCGCGCGGGCGCTGATGACCGACCCCGAGCTGCTGCTGCTGGACGAGCCGGCCGCCGGCCTCGATCTCGGCGGTCGAGAAAACCTGGTGGCCACGTTGAGCCTGCTGGCCGACAACCCGGCGGCGCCGACGACGGTGATGGTCAGTCATCACGTCGAGGAGGTCCCGCCGGGATTCACCCATGTGCTGCTGCTGCGCTCGGGCAGGGTCGTTGCTGTCGGGCCGCTTCGCGAGACGCTGACCGAGGCGGCCTTGTCTGCGACCTTCGGGATGCCCTTGCGATTGCTCAACGAGGAGGGGCGGTATTCCGCTCGCCGCCGCTCCGCCTTGCACCGGCTCGACTAAACTGCGCACATGTACGACTGGCTTCGAGACAACGCCTGGGTGGTCTGGACGGGCCTGGGCGTCATGCTCGCGGTCGCGGAGCTGGTCAGCCTGGACCTTGTCCTGCTCATGCTCGCGGTTGGTGCCTTCGCTGCCGGAGTCGTAGCGGTGCTGGGTGTGCCCTTTGCAGCCGAGGTCGCAACGGCTGTGGCGGTGTCGGCAGCGATGCTCGCGTTGGTACGCCCGAACGTTGTCCGCCGCCTTCATGCCGGTCCCGAGTTGACGACCGGGCATGCAGCCCTGGTCGGCAAGACCGCGGTGGTCGTGGAGCCCGTCACCGAGCTCGAGGGGCGAGTCCGGTTGGCGGGCGAGCTGTGGACTGCTCGCTCGTACGAGCCGGGGAGCACGATCGAGCCCGGTGCCCGGGTCAGTGTCTTCGCCATCGAGGGCGCTACCGCTGTCGTCTACCCGGACGACTGACCGGCAAGAGAGGACACCGCTCATGGAGCTCGCCTTGACCATTGTGCTGGTGCTGTTGGCGTTGCTCGTCGTCGTCACGCTGGCCCGCACCATCAAGATCATTCCGCAGGCAAGGGCGGGTGTCGTCGAGCGATTCGGCAAGTACCGGACGACGCTGTCGGCGGGCCTGAACGTCATCACACCGTTCGTCGACAGGGTGCGCTACACGATTGACCTGCGCGAGCAGGTCGTCTCGTTCCCGCCCCAGCCGGTCATCACCGAGGACAACCTGGTGGTCTCGATCGACACGGTCATCTACTTCCAGGTGACTAACGCGGTGGCGGCGACGTACGAGATCGCTAACTACATCCAGGCGATCGAGCAGCTGACGATGACCACGCTGCGCAACATTAGCGGCGGGATGACGCTGGAGCAGGCGCTGACCAGCCGGGACCAGATCAATACGGCTCTGCGCGGGGTACTCGACGAGGCCACCGGCAAGTGGGGTATCCGAGTCAACCGGGTCGAGCTCAAGGGCATCGACCCGCCGCCGTCGATCAAGGAGTCGATGGAGAAGCAGATGCGCGCGGATCGAGACAAGCGGGCCGCGATTCTGACCGCGGAGGGCATGCGGCAGTCGTCGATCCTCACCGCTGAGGGTGAGAAGCAGTCCGCGATTCTGACCGCGGAGGGCGCCCGAGAGGCGCAGATCCTGCGAGCCCAGGCCGACCGCGAGGCGTCGATACTGCGGGCGCAGGGCGAAGGCCAGGCGATTCAGACGGTGTTCCAGGCCATTCACGACGGGGCGCCCGACCAATCGCTGCTGGCATACCAATATCTGCAGATGCTGCCGAAGATCGCCGCAGGTGACGCAAACAAGGTGTGGGTGGTCCCGAGCGAGATCGGGCGAGCGCTCGAGGGTCTGGGATCGGCGGTCGGGTCCATCGCGGGCATCCCGAAGGACAGTGGTGGCCCTCGGCGGCGCATCGACCTCGACGAGCCCGTGGCGGCGCAGATCGACAAGACGCTGGACGCCGCCCACCATGAAGTTGCGGCTGCCATCGCCTCCGCCGAGAGCGCCGCACCTTCGGACGCCCGGGCCACCCCGCCACCGGTCGACCTGCCCGAGGACCCGCCTGGAGCACCGCCGGCGGCACCGCCTGCGTGAGCCTGGGCGAAGCTTTCCTGGTTCTCGCCGCCGGCTTGCTGGCCGGCACCATCAACACCATCGTGGGGTCGGGCACGCTCGTGACGTTCTCGACTCTCCTGGCGCTCGGGTATGACCCCGTGGTCGCCAATGTCTCCAACACGATCGGCCTGGTTCCCGGATCGCTGTCCGGTGCTGTTGGATACCGTCGCGAGCTGCGCGGGCAACGCAGGCGGCTGCTGCGATTGGGGCCGGCCGCGGCTGTCGGTGGGCTGGTTGGCGGGGGCCTGCTGCTGGTGCTGCCGGAGGACGCTTTCGACGCCATCGTTCCCGTCCTGATCGGTCTCGGCTGCCTGCTCGTGGCGGCGCAGCCGTGGATCAACCGCCGGCTCGGGCGCGACGGCGACGACACGGTTCCGTCTCGCGGGGGGCTGCTCCTGCTGTGGTTGATCTTCGCGACCGGCATCTACGGCGGCTACTTTGGCGCAGCGCAAGGCGTGCTGATGATGGCGATCATGGGCCTGCTCCTCGACGAGAACCTGCAGCGACTCAACGCGGTCAAGAACGTGCTGGCGTTGCTCGTCAACGGCGTCGCCGCCATCGTCTTCGTTCTGCTTGCCGATCCGGACTGGGCTGCTGTCGGGCTGATCGCCTTGGGGGCGACAGTCGGCGGCCAGATCGGTGCCACCGTGGGTCGTCGGTTGCATCCGGCCGCGCTGCGGGCGTTCATCGTCGTCGTCGGCGTCCTCGCGATCTGGCGACTCCTGGCCTGACATCGGCGCCCCTCATCCGCGGGTTTCTGCCCGATCATCCGCTCCCCGACTCACCATTCGCAGGTGAACCTTCACAGGCGGACTGACGCTTCACCCGTTCAAGTCCCGATCCTTGGCCGCCGACCCATGAGAGGTTGTTGGTGCCTGTGCCTCCACACCAACGATTTCTCGGAAGTCAGCGCACGAGGCGGACTCGCCGGATGCAAGACAGCGTCAGGTGAAGGCCCGCAGCCAGCGGCAGGTCAGTGCGAACGCCGACTCACGTGCGGGACGGGCCGACAGGTACACGTCGTGCATCGCCCCGTCGATTCGCGCGATCGTTACCTGCCGCCCCAGCTGAGGTGCCCAGCGAGCGATCTGCTTGACGTCGAGGACGACGTCGCTGGTGGTGGTGTCGTCCGACCAGGCGGTGGCGAAAAGCGTGCGAGCCGCGGTCAGCACCAGCACCGGCGCTCCGACGTCGAGCCCGCCATGCAGCTGGCGGTGGCCGCGTCGCACGGCGCGCAGCCAGCCGGCACGGACCGGAAAGCTGTCGGCCGGCTTCCAGGCCAGGTCGAAGTCCCACTCGCCGCGATGGTCGCGATGCAGCGACTCCACATACACGGGGGACACGCTGCGGGGGATCACCTGGTACGGGCGGCGCATGCCGACCTGCTCCAGGGCACGAGTGCCTACCGTGCGCAACAGCATCGAGCCTTGGATGTCGAGCCACGGACTGTTGAGCACGAATCCCGTCGGAGTCGGGCGGGACTCGGCCCTCCGGCGGTCGGCCCACAGCGCGACGACGAGACCACCGGTGGAGTGCGCGACCACAACCACCTCGCCGTGTCCGTCGCGGTCGGTGATGATCCGGTACGCCTCGTCGAGCTCGGCGTCGTACTCCGCAAGATCGAGGCAGAAGTTCGGGGTCTGGTGCGGCAGCAGGGACCGTCCGTACTTGCGCAGGTCCATCGCGTAGAAGGCGTACCCCTGCGACCCGAAGAACTCGGCGATCCCGGCTTGGAAGAAGTAGTCGCAGAAACCGTGGACGTAGAGGACCGCCCGGGTCGTGGTGTCGTCCGCGGGGCGGTGCACGAGCGTCGCGACGACGCGCCCCTCGTAGTCGTCGGGAAGCTCGACGGTCTCGGCCACGAACGGATCGCCCAGCACGTCGCGCAGCCGGTCAGGAATGCGGTCGAGCATGGGCCTCAGTCTGCCTTATGCGCTCCACCGCGGGCGTAGAGCAGCCGGATGACGTCCTCGATCGCCGGCTCCTGGATCGACAGGTCGACGAGGTCGTACCCCCTTGCCAACGCGCTGACGATCGGGGCTGCACTCGCGTCGGCGGGGAACGTCAGCCACTGTCGCGCCCCCTCCACCCGGGTGACCACGGCTCCCGGGACGACCACCGGTTCGCCGGGTCGCTCCAGGTCGACGACGACGGTACGGGTGGCCCCACCCACCCGTTGCAGCGCGGCGATGGTGTCGTCGAACACCATGCGCCCCGCATCGATGACCATCACGCGCCGGCATAGCTGCTCGATGTCACCGAGGTCGTGCGTGGTGAGCAGGACGGTGGTTCCACGCTCGGCGTTGAGGTCACGCAGAAACTCCCGCAACCGGGTCTTGCTGACCACATCGAGGCCGATGGTCGGTTCGTCCAGGAAGAGGATCTGTGGGTCGTGCAACAGCGTTGCCGCCAGGTCACCACGCATCCGTTGTCCCAGCGACAGCTGGCGTACCGGCTGGTCGAGCAGCGGGCCGAGGTCGAGCAGGTCGACGTACGCTGCCAGGTTGGTGGTGTAGCGGGGACGGGGGACGTCGTAGATCCGGGCGAGCAAGTCGAAGGAGTCGCGTAGCGGAAGGTCCCACCACAGCCCGGAGCGCTGGCCGAAGACGACACCGATCCGCCGAGCGAGGTCGGTCCGTCGTCTGGACGGATCCATCCCGGCGACCTGGACCGACCCCGATGTCGGCACCAGGATCCCGGTGAGCATCTTGATGCTGGTCGACTTGCCCGCTCCGTTGGGGCCGATGTAACCGACCATCTCACCCGGTTCGATCGCGAAGCTGAGACCGGCCACGGCAAGGATCTCCTGACGCCCACGCCGCAGCGTTCCCGATTTCGTGCGGACCACGAAGGTACGCCGAAGGTCTTCGACCTCGATCATGGCCACGTCAGCTCCCCGTACTGCGATAGCGACGCACCCCGGCGCGCCAGCAGCCGGCGGC
>Ga0183260_10000463_pt1 | contig 34466 bp, 34 predicted proteins | sample AntDrymUQ4972206_2_FD_129768 | JGI IMG/M metagenome (GOLD analysis project Ga0183260, IMG submission 129768) | Polar desert sand microbial communities from Dry Valleys, Antarctica - metaG UQ497 (22.06) (version 2) (version 2) | ecosystem: Environmental > Terrestrial > Soil > Desert | place...
CGAGCAGATCGTGAACCAGGCCGCCAAGCACCGCTACATGTCGGGCGGCCAGCTCAATGTGCCGATCACGATCCGCACCCAGGGCGGCGCGGGCTGGTCGCCGGGCGCGCAGCATGCGCAGCAGCTCGAGGCCTGGCTCGTGCACGTGCCGGGACTGAAGGTCGTGTTCGCCTCCACGCCGAGCGACGTGCGCGGTCTGCTGTGGGCCTCCATCTACGACGACAACCCGGTCATCTTCTTCGAGCACCGCACGCTCTACGGGATCAAGGAGGACGTGCCCGAGGAGCTCGAGCCGATCGAGCTTGGCCGCGCCCGTGTGCACCGCGAGGGCACGGACGTCACCGTCGTCGCCACCGGCCGGCTCGTGCACGAGTCGCTTGCCGCGGCGGCGCAGGCCGAGGAGCGCGGCATCTCCGTGGAGGTCGTCGACCCGCGCACGCTCCAGCCGCTCGACGAGGGCACGATCGTCGACTCCGTCAAGCGGACGAGTCGCTGCGTCGTCGCCCACGAGGCGGTGACCCGGATGGGCTTCGGCGCCGAGGTGGCCGCCGTCGTCCAGTACGCCGCCTTCGACTGGCTCGACGCGCCCATCGAGCGGGTTGGCGCCCGCTTCACTCCCATCCCGTTCGCGCCCGTGATGGAGGCATTCGTGGTGCCTCACGCGAACGACGTGCTCGCCGCGATCCTGCGCACGGTCGGCAAGGAGCCCGATGGCGACTGACGTCAAGCTGCCGCGGCTCGGGCAGGGCATGGAGTCCGGCACGATCGTCAAGTGGCTGAAGGCCGAGGGCGACGCCGTCGAGAAGGGCGAGCCGCTGTACGAGCTCGACACCGAGAAGGTGACCCAGGAGGTCGAGGCCGAGGCCTCGGGCGTCCTGCTCAAGATCACCGTCGAAGCGGGCGAGGTCGAGGTGGGGCGGACGGTCGGCGTGATCGGCGAGCAGGGCGAGACAGTGTCCTTCGGCTCCGACTCCAATTCCGACGAGGCCGGCCCGACGCCGGCCGGGGCCGAGGCCTCCGACGACGGCGCGGAGCAGAGCGCGGAGAAGCCTGCGGAGGCGCCCGCGCGGGAACCCGAGCGCGAGCGCGGCCGGCAGGCCTCCGCGGATGTGGGGACGGTGGAGGCGTCCGCCCCCGCTCGGGAGGAGTCATCGGCCGACGGGGCTCGCGTCAAGGCCTCCCCGCTTGCCCGCAGGATCGCGCGGGAGCGCGGCATCGAGCTCGACTCGCTCAGCGGCACGGGGCCGGAGGGCCGCATCGTGGCCGAGGACGTCGAGCGCGCCGCCGCGGCTCCGGCTGCCGCTGCGCCGCCCCCCTCTTCCGAGGAGGTCGAGGTCGAGCAGCTCTCGTCGCTTCGCCGCACCGTCGCGCGCCGGATGACCGAGGCGTGGCAGGCGCCCGCTTTCCAGATCTCCATGTCGGCGGACATGACACGGGCGCTCGCCCTGCGGGAGCGGCTCGTCGAGCTCGCGGGGGAGGGCGGGACAAAGCCGACGGTCTCGGACGTGCTCACGCGGGTGTGCGCGGCCGCGCTCTCGCGTCACCCCGCGGCGAACGCGCACTACGCCGGCGACTCCGTGCGACGGTTCGGGACGGCGAACATCGGTATCGCCGTGGCCACCGAGCGCGGGCTGATCGTGCCGGTCATCACCGGCGCGGAGCGGATGACGATCGCGGAGCTGGCGGCGGCGCGCGGCGACCTCGTCGGGCGCGCCCGCTCGGGCAAGCTGAAGGCGGCCGACCTCGAGGGCGGCACCTTCACCATCTCGAACCTCGGCATGTACGGCGTCGAGCAGTTCGTGGCGGTGCTGAACCCGCCGCAGGCGGCCATCCTCGCGGTCGGCGCGGCCGAGGAGCGCCCCGTCGCCGAGGGTGGCAAAGTCGTCGTCCGCCCGACGATGACGATGACGCTCACGTGCGACCACCGCAGCATCGACGGCGCCGCCGCGGCAGACTTCCTGCGGACCCTGAAGACCTACCTCGAAGAGCCTGGCCTCGCGCTGTGACGGTCTGGTACAGGGTGCGCGAGCTCGGCGTCGGGCGTACGTTCTACACCGACCAGCTCGGCTTCACGGAGACCTACCTCGACGAGGAGGGCCGCTGGGCGAAGCTGCGCCGGGGCGGGATGGAGATCGCGCTCGCCGAGGGAGAGCCCGAGGAGGGCGGCGTCGCGCATGTGGACGTGGACGACGTCACCGCCGAGGCCGACCGACTGCGGGAGAGCGGGGTCGAGGTCGGCGTCGTGCTCGATCTGCTCGGCGAGGTGCGGATCATCGACGTCTACGACCCGGACGGGAACCGCATCCAGCTCGCGCAGGAGCTCGTGAAGTGATGTGAGCACCGAGAGGCTAGTGCCCCGCTCCGCGACCCCCTTGGATTCTGGAGGCGTCCAGCCGCGCCTGACGCCTCCAGGGGGCCGCACACGTGCTACCGGCACGCGAGCGGCCACCGGGCGACGTCAGATCACGACTGGCCGCTCGCCAGAATGACAAGGGACTCCCGGAACGGAGCACTGATGATCCGGCGGGGTGGCCGCGGCGATGTCCCGTTCCTGCGAGACATGGTGCGTCACGCCTTCTACTGGCGCTGGGGCGCCGCCGAGGGTCCCGACGTACCCGCTTCACGCTACGTCGACAGCTGGGGCCGCCGGGGCGACGCGGCAGCGATCGCCCTCGAACACGGGGCGCGTGTGGGCGCCGCCTGGTTCCGCCTCTTCAGCGCCGAGGCACCCGGTTATGGCTTCCTCGACGAGTCGATCCCCGAGCTCGCCATCGCCGTCGTCCCGAGCCGCCGGGGGCACGGCTATGGGGGCGAGCTCCTCGACGCCCTGATCGAGCGCGCTCGGGAGGAGGGCTACGGCGCGCTCAGCCTCAGCGTCGAGCCCGAGAACCCGGCGCTCAACCTCTACAAGCGATCGGGCTTCCGCACGGTCGAGGACACGCCGGCGGCCTGCGTGATGCGGGCTGATCTAGGATCGGAACCATCGATGGGAGGAGCGCAGTAATGGAATGTGACGTCGCCGTCCTCGGGGGTGGCCCGGGGGGCTATACGGCGGCGATCCGGGCTGCGCAGCTCGGCGCCACCGTGGCCTGCATCGAGCGCGAGCCGGAGCTCGGCGGCACCTGCCTGCGCGTCGGCTGCATCCCGACGAAGGCGTGGGTGCAGACCGCCTACGCGCTGAAGGAAGCTGACGAGACCTTCGGCAAGCTCGGCGTCAAGGTCGGAGCACCCGAGCTCGATTTCGCCGCGGCCAACGCCTGGAAGGCAGGCATCGTGAAGCAGCTCACTGGCGGCGTCGCCAGCCTCTTCAAGGCGAACGGCGTCACGTGGGTCAGGGGCGCCGGCCGCTTCGCCGACGCAAACACCATCGCGGTCGAGGGCGGGGAGGACGTGACCTTCAAGCAGGCGATCGTCGCTACGGGCTCCTATCCGCTGCGTCCACCGATCGAGGGCATCGACTCGGCGCTGTGCGTCGACTCCACGGGCCTCCTGGCCCGGACGGAGGTACCCGGACGGCTCGTCGTCCTGGGCGGCGGCATCATCGGTTGCGAATTCGCGTCGATCTTCCGGCGCTTCGGCTCCGAGGTGACGGTGATCGAGATGCTCCCCAAGCTCATCCCCGCCGAGGACGAGGACGCTGCGAAGGAGCTCGCCAAGCAGTTCTCGCGCCGCGGCATCACCCTCCAGCTCGAGAAACAGTGCACGAGAGTCGAGGAGACGGGCGACGGACTGCGCGTGCACTTCGGCGAGGGCGAGACGGTCGAGGCCGACTTGATGCTCGTCTCGGTCGGGCGCGGGCCGCTCGTCTCTGACCTCGGGCTCGAGGAGCTCGGCGTGGACCTCGACCGGCGCCGCGGCATCGCCGCCGACGAGCACCGGCGCACGACCGTGCAGCACATCTACGCGGTCGGCGATTGCGCGGGGTACTGGCAGCTCGCCCACACGGCCTTTCGCGAGGGCGAGGTGGCTGCCGAGAACGCGATGGGCCACGACGCCGTCGTCGACAATCGTGCGGTGCCGCGGCCGATCTACACCGATCCCGAGGTTGCGGGCGTGGGGCTGACCGAGGCGGAGGCCCGCGAGCAGCACGGCGACGAGGTTGCCACCGGCGTCTTCCCCTGGGCTGCGAACGGCCGTGCGCTGATGCAGAACGAGACCGTTGGCTGGGTGAAGTCGATCCACGAGACTCGCTACGGCGAGCTGCTCGGGCTCGTGATGGTGGGGCCGCACGTGACCGATCTGATCGAGGCCGGAGTCGTCGCCATCGACGCGGAGGCGACGGTCGAGACGGTGGCTGACGGCATGGCCGCGCATCCGACGCTCTCCGAGGCGATCAAGGAGGCCGGGCTCGTAGCGCTCGGGCGCGCGATCCACCTACCACCGAAGCGTCGGGCCGCGGCGGCCTCCTAGTGCACCGTCCCAAGAGTCCCTTGGACTCTGGGGGCGCCCAGCCGCGCCTGAACGGAGCACTAGCTTCTCGGGGGCAGGCTTGAAAAACGGGCGCGCGGGAAGCTACAGGTCGTGACACCGTTCCTCGTCCAGCGCACCCCCGAGCGCGCCTTCGATCGGCTCTACAGCAAGCACGTCGACGAGGTGTATCGCTACGCGCTTGCCGTCCTGCGCAACCCCACTGACGCAGAAGACGTCACGCAGACGACCTTCCTGAACGCCTATCGCGCCTTCCAGCGCGGCGAGAGGCCACGCGCTCCGCAGAACTGGCTGATCGCGATCGCCCACAACGCCTGCCGTCAGCGCTTCCGCGACTCCCAGCGGCGCCCGCAGGAGGTAGCGATCCAGGACGACGACGGCGCCGTGCCCACTCGAGACGATGACGGGCCGAGCACCGAGGAGCTCCGGCGAGCGCTCGATCACCTGCCCATGAACCAGCGCGAGGCGCTGCTCCTGCGTGAGCTCGGCGATCGCTCGTACGGCGAGATCGCGACCATCCTCGCGGTGTCGGAAGCGGCTGTGGAGGCACTCATCTTCCGCGCCCGCCGCGCGCTGCGGGAACAGCTGGACAGCAACCTGACGTGCAATGAGGCGGAGCCGGCAATCCTGCGGCAGATCGACGGCCGGCTCTCGCGGCCCGAGCGCGGGTCGCTGCGGGCGCACCTACGCGAGTGCCGTGACTGCGCCGGACTCGCACGCCGGCAGCGCGCCCGTCGCGCGGCCATCAGGGGCATCGCGGCGGTGCCGCTGCCTCCCGCCCTTGCAACCTTCGCGGTGGAGGAGGCCACGGCCGCAACGGGTGGAGCCGCCGCCGCTGGAACCACTGCCGCTGGAACCACTGCCGCGGGAACGACAGCTGCGGGAACGACTGCCGCGGGAGGGACAGGGGCAGCGGTGGCGGCCACGGCCGGCTCCGGCGTGGCGCTGAAGGCTGCCGCGGTTCTGGCAGCCGGCACGGTCGCAAGTGGAGTCGGCTACGGAGGCGCTCGCCAGGCCGGCTGGGATCCACTCGGGCGCTCGAACGCCCCTGCGCGTGCCGAGACGACCGTGGCGCCGACGGCCGCCGGCCCCGAGGCCTCCGCGTCGCAGTCCGGCGCGCCCGATCCGCGCCGGCCCGCGCGCGCGAGCGCCTCGAGCGCAGGCACCTCGACCGGGCGGGTGACCGGCTCGCGAGCATCCTCGGCTGTCCCGGCTCAGCCTCCGGCCTCAGCGACGTCGAGACCCGCCGTAGGGGCCACCGATCCGGAGAGGGTGCCCCCCGGGGAACAGGCCTCCGCGACCGACGCCGAGGTGAAGGGGGGCGCCAGCGACCAGGCAGCCACGGAGGCTCCGGTAGACGAGGCTGGTGGGGAGACCGCCCAGCTCGAGCAGGCGCCGACGCCTGTCACGGCCGAGCCGGAGGTCACGGCGCCAGAGGTGCCGGCGGCGACGGTCGAAGCGCCTGCTCCGGCCGCTCCCGAGACGCCGCGGGTGACGGCGCCGCGGGCTCCCGTCCCGATTCCCGCATCCACGCCGAAGACACCCGCGCCGCCCAAAACACCCGCGCCGCCGAAAACACCCGCGCCGCCGAAAACACCCGCGCCGCCGAAAGCACCGGCGCCGCCGAAAGCACCGGCGCCGCCCGCTCCCGGTCAGACGCCGGTTCCACGTGCGCCGGTTGCGCCGCCGCCACCCGTGACGCAGCCCGCCGTGCCGTCCACTCCGACCGTGCCCACGCCGCCGGTGCCGGTGCCGGTGCCGGTGCCCGAGCCGGAGGTCGGGGGAGAGGAGCGCGGGCCGCTCGGAATCGTGCCACCGCCGCCGCCCTTGCCGGAGGCCGTGCCGCCCCCACCACCTCCGACGCCGGAGCCTCCTCCCGTCCCCGTGCCGCCCCCACTGCCCTTCGACGAGGACGAAGGCGACGAGGACGCGCTCCCCGGCATCCCGCTCGGCAGGTAGCCTCCGGGCCGACCGAAAGGAGCCGAGGTATGGGAATCGTGAACAGACGGAACGCGATGCTTGGGTGGGCTGCATGGCGGTTGATCAAGCGCGGCGCCAAGCAGCGCGCCAAGCAGGCCGTGCCGACGCTCGACGAGCGCTCGCGGCGCCCGAACCGCTCGGCCGTCATCTCGGCTGTGCTCGCGCTCGCCGGGGGGCTCTGGCTCCTCAGCAGGCGTCGTGGCGACGACGACTCCGACACCTTCGGCTAGGTGCGCGCGTCGCCCGCGAGCGGCGCAGCCTTGATCCGCCCCGAGGTCGCCGAGCTGGCGCCGTACGAGCCCGGCAAGCCCGTCGAGGAGGTGCAGCGCGAGCTCGGCCTCGACCGTGTGATCAAGCTCGCGTCGAACGAGGGCCCGCTCGGCCCGTTCCCGGCGGCGCTCGAGGCGCTCGCACGGAGCGTGGCCGAGTTGAACCGCTACCCCGACGGCGGCGCCTACCGGCTGCGTGAGGCGGTTGCCGCGCGCCACGGAGTCCGGCGCGAGCAGGTGGCGCTCGGGGCCGGTGCCGACGGGGTGATCGACTGCCTCTCGCAGGCGACGCTTGCTGCGGGTGACGAGATCGTCTGCGGCTGGCCGTCGTTCCCGAGCTACGTGATCGACGCGCGCAAGGTGGGGGCGTTGCCGCGCACGATCCCGCTGCGCGACGACCGTCACGACCTCGACGCCATGCTCGCCGCGGTCGGGCCTCGCACCAAGCTCGTGTACGTCTGCTATCCGAACAACCCGACCGGGACGATGAACACCCGCGCCGAACTCGATGGGTACTTCGAGCGGGTGCCCCCACATGTGCTCACGGTGCTGGATCAGGCCTACTTCGAGTACGTCGACCACCCCGACTCGGTGGACGGGATCGAGCGCTACCTCGACGCCGGCCGGCGCGTGCTCGTGCTGCGCACGTTCTCGAAGATCTTCGGTCTCGCCGGTCTCCGTATCGGGTACGGCGTCGGCGACGAGGAGGTCGTGGCGGCGATCGGCAAGGTCCGGCGGGCCTTCGATCTCAATCACCAGGCGCAGGCTGCGGCTCTGGCGAGCCTCGGCGACGAGGAGGAGCTCGCTCGGCGCCGCCAGGCGAACGCCGCCGGCCGCGAGGCGGTCGAGCGGGCCCTCGTCGCGGCCGGCTACAGGCCGGCAACCCCGGCGGTTGCGAACTTCGTCTACGCCGAAGTCGGCGAGGACGCGAAGGCGCTCTTCGAGGCGCTGCTGCGGCTCGGCGTGATCATTCGCCCGCTCGCCTCCTTCGGCGCGCCGACCGCGATCCGCGTCACGGTCGGCACCCCGGACGAGATCGAGGTCTTCGCCTCTGCGCTCTTGCAGGTGCGTGCCGAGGCGTAGAGAGATTGAGCGGAGCGAGGGGGTTGCCGTCAGTCCGGTACAGGAACCCTCGCCCCGCTCCCGTACGGGTTTCGAGGTACGGCGCCTGACCCCTGCCAGGAAGAGAGCTTCCGTGGGTGACAAACTCTGGCGGGCACCATGACGAGTCGGCTCTCGAACAACGGGCTTTCCTTGCTGAGAACAGCCCCCAGCTTCCGGGCGCTCTTCCTGGCGACGCTCGGCTCGGGGCTCGGTACGGGCATCGCGGTGATCGCGCTGACCGTGGACGTCTACGACCGCACGGGCTCGGGCACGTGGGTCGCCGCCCTGCTGATCGCGGACTTCCTGCCCATGCTGGCGATCGGCCTGCTGCTCGGCCCCGTCATCGACCGCTTCTCCCGGCGCCGCGTGATGGTGGCGTCCGACCTCACCAGGCTCGCGGTGTACTGCGCTCTGCCGTTCGCGGGCAGCCCTGCCGTCGTGGTGGCGCTGGCCGGTGTCGCCGGCCTGGCAACGGGCTTCTTCCGCCCCGCCGTCTACGCGGGCATGCCGAACCTCGTCGCCGAGCGGGATCTCCCTCAGGCGAACGGCCTCTTCCAGACGATCGAGAACCTTACGTTTCTCGTCGGACCGTTGCTCGGCGGGTTGCTGCTCGCCCTCTCCGGAGCCGACCTCGCGTACTGGCTGAATGCGGTGACCTTCGCGGTCTCGGCGGCGCTCATCGTCAAGATTCCCGACCGGCTGCTCCAGTCTGCGCCGGCCGGTACGCAGGGTCACTGGCGCGATCTCGCGGAGGGCTTCGACGTCGTTCGGCGCTCGCGCGCGCTGATGACGGTACTCGTGACCTGGACGGTCGTGATGCTCGCGAACGGTGGGGTCAACGTGGCCGAGGTGGCGCTGGCCAAGGCCGTCTTCGGGGCCGGCAATCTCGGGCTCGGCCTGCTCATGGCTTCCGCCGGCCTGGGGCTCGTGCTCGGCAGCATCACGGCGGGCGGCTGGCTCGGGCGGCGGACGGTGGCTGAGGTCTACGGCGGCGCGATCGCGCTGATGGCGCTCGGCATCACCGCCACCGCCCTCTCGCCGAACGTCTGGGTGGGGGCGCTCTTCGTCGTCGTGTCGGGCTACGGCAACGGCGTGGCCGGCGTCTGCAATCCCCTGCTCGTCCAGCGTGGGGCGCCCGACCGGCTGCGCGGGCGCGCCTTTACGGTCGTGATGAGCGTCAACTTCGCCATGCTCGGCGTGGGCATGGCCGTCGCGGGACCTCTCACGGACGGCTTCGGCGCGCGCTGGGTGTGGGGCGGCGCGGGTGCCGTGTTCCTCGTCGCCGCGGGCATCGCCTACGCGCTCGCGCGCACGCTTGAGTCCGGCACCGAGCCCGACGCCTCCGGCAAGGTCGAGCCCGAGCGGCTGCTGATCTCCTCGGCCGCGGCTCCGGCGGCGACAGCAGTCGCCACGCCTGGGGGTCAGACCCCGTTACACGAGCCGGACAGGAGTGGAACGCGGGTGTGACGGGACGGGCGCCTTCGTCGGCACGCCGGATGCCGGCCGAGCGCCTCTAGAGTGGTCGTCGTGGCCGGGCGCAAGGGGTGGACGCTCGAGACGCTCTCCGCGGGCGTCCTCGCCGGCGACCGCCGCGCGCTGGCGCGCGCGATCACGCTCGTCGAGAACGGGGAGCCGCTCGCGCTCCAGCTCGTACGCGAGCTCTACCCGCGCACGGGCAACGCCTACACGGTCGGCGTCACGGGACCGCCCGGCGTCGGCAAGTCGAGCCTCGTCAGCGCTCTGGTCACGCACGTCCGTGCGCAGGAGCGAACCGTCGGCGTCATCTCGGTCGACCCCTCGAGCCCGTTCTCGCAGGGAGCGCTCCTCGGCGACCGCATCCGTCTGGCCGACCACTTCCTCGATCCCGGGGTCTTCATCCGCTCGATGGGCACGCGCGGGCACCTCGGCGGCCTTGCCGAGGCGACGCTTCAGGCGATGCTCGTCCTGGATGCGGCCGGCAAGGATCTCCTCTTCCTCGAGACGGTCGGAGCCGGTCAGAGCGAGGTGGAGGTGATCGGCATCGCCGACACCGTTCTGCTCGTGCTGATGCCGGGCTCGGGCGACTCGGTACAGGCGCTCAAAGCAGGCATCATGGAGATTCCGGACGTGATCGCCATCAACAAGATGGATCACCCTGCCGCCAGGACGATGCTGAACGAGGTGCGCTCCGTGCTCTCGCTCGACCGGGAGCGCGAGTGGCGCGCGCCGATCGTGCTCACCGAGGCGCTGCGCGGCGAGAACGTCGCCGAGCTGTGGGAGGCGGTCGAGGCCCACCGGGCCTTCCTCGAGCGCGACGGCGGTCTCGAGCAGCGCCGCCGCCGGAACCTCGCCGGGGAGGTCTTCGCAATCGCCTCGAGTCGTGCGAAGGCGCACCTGCAGCAGGCGGTCGCCGGCGACGCCGAGCTCCGGCGGCTGCTCGACGAGGTGCAGAGCCGTGAGCTCGATCCGCTCTCGGCGGTCGCCGAGATCATGGAGAAGGTCTGCGCGCTGCCCGCTGCCGAGATGACGCCACGGTGAAGCTCGACACGGGGCCAACCATCGTGGACGTCGAGGCCGCCCGCGAGCGGCTCGACGGCATCGCCCGCGTGACGCCCGTGTATCCGTCCGAGACGTTCTCCCTCCTGGCCGGCCGGGACGTCTACCTGAAAGCCGAGAACCTCCAGCGCACCGGCGCGTTCAAGATCCGCGGCGCCTACAACCGCATCTCGACGATGACCGGGGCAGAGCGCGCGGCCGGGGTCGTGGCGGCGAGCGCCGGCAATCACGGTCAGGCAGTGGCCTGGGCCGCGCGGGAGACAGAGGTGTCCGCGCGGGTCTACATGCCGCAGGACTCGCCCATGGCGAAGGTCGACGCCACGCGCACGTACGGGGCCGAGGTCGAGCTCGTGGGCGAGTTCTTCGACGATGCTCTCGCCGCCGCGCGCGAGGAGGCGGAGGCGACGGGCGCGACCTTCATCCACGCCTTCGAGGACGAGCGGGTGATTGCGGGACAGGGCACGTGCGGCCTCGAGCTGGCGGAGCAGGTGCCCGAGGTCAAGACGGTGATCATTCCCGTCGGCGGTGGCGGTCTCGCCGCCGGCTGCGCCATTGCGCTGCACGCTGCCAACCCGCTCATCCGGATCGTCGGCGTGCAGGCCGCCGCGTGTGCGCCCTTCGCCGGCGCGACCGAGCACGGCTTCACGATCGCCGAGGGTATTGCCGTGAAGCGGCCGGGCCGGCTCACCTCCGCGATCCTGGCGGAGCACCTCGAGGCTGTCGTGACCGTCACCGACGAGGAGATCAGCGCCACGCTCCTGCTGCTGCTCGAGCGCGCCAAGCTCGTCGTCGAGGGGGCTGGGGCGGCCGGTCTGGCGGCGCTCCTGGCCGGGAAGGTCGCCGGCGAGGGCTCGGTGGCAGTGCTCCTCTCGGGCGGGAACATCGACCCCTCGCTGCTGATCACGGTGATGCGCCACGGCCTCACCTACGCGGGCCGGTACCTGGTCGTGCGCACCCGGCTGCCCGATCGGCCCGGCGAGCTGATCAAGCTCCTCCAGCTCGTGGCCAGCGAGCGGGTCAACATCGTCTCGGTCGAGCACCACCGTGAGGGCATGGCCATCTCGGTAACGGAGACGGAGGTCGAGCTCACGCTCGGCACGCGTGACGACGCCCACTGCGGAGTGCTTCTCACGAGGATGCGCGACTGGGGCTACGAGATCGAGCGGATCAGGTAGCGCCTACGGGGCGCGGGCGCAGCAGCTCGCGACGTGCCCGGGCCGCCCTGGCGCTACGTTCATGCTTGTCAATATAGAAACCAGTTGATATATGTGGACCGGTGAAGACCCTGGACGTCCTCGAGTGCTGCACGCCGCTCGCCGGCTCGTCCCTCTCGGATGCGGAGGCACGCGAGCTCGAGCGCCTCTTCCGCGTCCTCGCTGACCGGCATCGCCTGAAGATCCTGAACCTGCTGATGCGAGCTGAGGGCGAGCCGGTCTGCGTCTGCGAGTTCACGCCCACGCTCGGGCTGGCACAGCCGACGGTGAGCTACCACCTCAAGCAGCTCACCGGTGCGGGCCTGCTCGAGCGGGAACGGCGCGGGACGTTCGCCTACTACAGCCTCAAGCCAGGTGCGCTCGAGCGGCTGAGCGCGCTCGTCGATACGACGTCGCTGGCCGGCGCCGCTCCTGTCCGGTGAGGCTCACGCGAACACTCGCGGCTGAGGTGATCGGTACGTTCGCCCTCGTCTTCGCCGGCTGTGGCGCGATCATGGTGGAGGCGAAGACCCAGGCGCTCGGGCAGGTGGGGATCGCGGCCACCTTCGGGCTCGTGATCATGGCGATGGTCTACGCGCTCGGCCATGTCTCGGGTGCCCACTTCAACCCGGCCGTCACCTTCGCCTTCGCGCTCACGCGCCACTTTCCCTGGCCGCGCGTCGGCGCCTACTGGGCGGCGCAGCTCGCGGGAGCGCTCGTCGCGGCGCTGCTGCTCCGCGCCTCGCTCGGCGACCTCGCGGAGGTGGGGGCGACGCTTCCGTCCGGCTCGCAGGGCCAGGCCTTCGTCTGGGAGCTCGTCCTGAGCTTTTTCCTGATGCTCGTGATCATGGCCGTCGCCACGGACACACGGGCGGTCGGCGAGGCAGCCGCGATCGCGATCGGCGGCACGGTCGCGCTCGACGCGCTCTTCGGGGGCCCCATCTCCGGTGCCTCGATGAACCCCGCCCGTTCACTCGGGCCGGCCCTCGTGGCAGTGAACCTCGATGCCGTGTGGGTCTATCTCACGGCACCGCTCGCCGGCGCCACGCTCGGCGCGCTCGCCTATCAGCTCGTCCGAGGCGAACAGCCACGGCCGGGCGAGATGACAGCGTGACCCGCGAGCGGGTGGCGGTTCTGACGGATGTCCACGGCAACCTCCCCGCCCTGGAGGCGGCGCTCGCTTCGGTGGAGGGGCACGGCGTCGACGAGCTCCTCTGCGACCGAGTGCCTGCGCGCCGAGACCTGTGAGGCGCTGCTCGCCTGAGTCGGCCCGTCAGCCGCCGCAGCGGCGGAACTCGATCGTCTCGTTGCCGCGCGCCCGCCAGGCTGACATACCGCCGTCGAGCACGGGACGCGCGTCCACGCCCGCGGCCGCCAGGATGCTCGCCGCCACGCCCGCCCGCGCGCCGCTCTCGCAGATCGTGATCACCGGCCGCCCGCCGCCGAGCTCGCCGCCGAGCGCGCGCACGAGCCGATAGGGAACGTGTCGGCTCCCGGGGATGTAGCCCGCGTCGCGCTCGTCCGCCTCGCGAACGTCGAGCACGTCAACGTCTCCCTGCTCGAGGAGCCGCTCCAGGTCGTCGAGCTCGACGGACTCGAGCCGCTCGTCCGCGCTCGCCCCCTCGAGGTAGCCGGCCAGCTCGAGGTAGCCGACTGCATGCAGGCGCTGGGCCGCGAGGTGCGCCTGTTGCGGGGAGGCCGCGTGCAGGACGACGGCCTCGCCGGCCAAGAGCACGAAGCCGGCCCGGGTGCCGAAGCCGCGCGTCTCCAGCGGCACGTTGATGGCGCCGGGTATGTGTCCGGCGGCGGAGACGCGGGCCGGTCGTACGTCGAGCACGAGCGCGTCGCCGGCGCTACCAACCGGGCGAAGGGGCGGCGGAGCAGCGAGGAACGGCCCGCGGTTCAGTGCGACGATGCGCTCGACGTTCGGCGGGCGCAGGCCCGCTCCCGCAGCGGAGGCCGCCAGGAAGTCCTCCTCCAGACCGTTCGAGAGCACGAACGCGGGGTTGAAGCGGCGCTCGAAGCCGATCGTGGAGGAGGGTTTCGCGCTCATGCCCGCCCCGCACATCGACCCGGCGACGTGGCCAGGATGCACCTCGACGCCGTCCGCGAGCTCGCCCAGCCGGCGCAGGCTCTGTCGGAGGCCGCGCGCTCCCTCGAGCGGGTTTACGGCCAGGTCAGGGCGCGCCGCCTCGCCCACGAAGAGCGAGTCGCCCGTGAGCACGAGCCACGGCTCGTCGGCGCGCGAGCGATCCGTGACCGTGAAGCTGCAGTGCTCGGGCCGGTGTCCGGGCGTATGAAGGACGGTCAGCACGACCGCGCCCACCTCCAGCTTCTGGCCGTCGGCGAGCGACCGGTACGGGAACTCCGGCTCCGCCGCCGGGTGGACGTAAACGGGCAGCTCGAGCTCGAGCCCCAGGCGTCCATGGCCCGAGACGTGATCGGCGTGCGTGTGCGTCTCGAGCACCTGGGTGAGCAAGAGGCCTCGGCGCTCGACCTCCCTTAGGAGGGGGTCGACGGAGAGTGAGGGGTCGACGACGACGGCGACCCCAGCTTCCTCGTCACCGATCAGGTACGAGGCGCAGCCGAGATCCTCATCCACGAGCTGCACGAAGAGCACGGAGTGACGCTAGCAGGGGCCTCCGCTACCTTTCCGATACCTGTTAAGCCACGTTAACCCCGAGGGTTCTCACCGACTTCGGCGCGCGTGCTCCGTCACAGTCGGCAGGGACATATTCGCCCGCGAGCGAGCGAACGAAAGGAAGCGATGCCATGAGGACGAGAATGCGATGGATATGGCTGGCAGTGCCGGTCGCGGCGCTGAGCCTCGTAGCCGCAGGTTGCGGCGGCGGGGACGACGAGCCAGAGGCCGGCGGCAGCACTGCCTCGACCTCCACGGGCGGCGGCACCCCCGCCGCCGACCAGGTGATCACCGTCAACTGGGGCACCGAGCCGCCCTCGCTCGACCCCGGCCTCGCGAGCGACACGACCTCAGCGAACATCCTGCTCAACATCATGGATCCGCTCGTGCGGCTCGGCGACGATCTCGAGCCCCTGCCGGGCCTCGCCAAGAGCTGGAAGACGAGCGGCAAGACGGTCACCTTCACGCTGCGGGACGACGGCCGCTGGACGAACGGCGACAAGGTCACCGCGGAGGATTTCGAGTACGCGTGGAAGCGCACGGTCTCCCCCGAACTGGCGGCCGACTACGCCTACCAGTTCTACGGCATCGTGGGCGCGCAGGAGTACAACGGCTGCAAGAAGAACTGCAACGCGCTGCGCGACAAGATGGGCGTGAAAGCTGTCAATCCGACCACGCTGCGTGTGACGCTGACCACCCCGCAGCCCTGGTTCATCCAGCAAGCTGCCCACCACTCGTTCCTGGCCGTGCACCGGCCAACCGTCGAGAAGTTCAAGGCCAAGTGGACCGAGGCGGCGAACATCGTCACCAACGGCCCGTTCAAGCTGGACCGCTGGGAGCACAACTCGAACATCGACATCGTCAAGAACGAGCAGTGGCGCGACGCCGACAGCGTCAGCCTCACGCGCGTGAACGGGCGCATGATCACCGACGGCACGACCTCAGTGCAGGCGTTCGAGGCCGGCGAGGTCGACGTCAACTCGAACATCCCGCCCGAGGAGATCCCGACGATCAAGGAGACGCCCGAGTACGCCCAGTACACGGGTCTCGGCACCTACTACTACGGGGTCAACACGAAGAACATCACCGATCCCAAGCAGCGGCGCGCCATGTCGCTGGCCATCAACCGTCGCGAGATCATCGACAACGTCGCGCAGGCCGATCAGATCCCGACCACGGGGTTCACGCCCCAGGGGATGCCCGGGTTCGACACCATCAACCCCGACTCTCCGTGGCAGCCCGAGGCAGGTGACCTCGAGCAGGCCAAGGAGCTGATGTCGCAGGTCAAGAATCCCAAGAAGAGCATCAACCTGCTCCTGAACGACTCGCCCGGTCACCGCGAGATCGCGGTCGCCATCCAGGCCTCCTGGAAAGAGCTCGGTCTCAACGTGAAGATCAAGCAGCAGGAGTGGGCCCAGTTCCTCGAGTTCATCGGGCCGCCGCCGGACAAGTCGGTCGACGTCTACCGCCTCGGCTGGATCGGCGACTACGTCGACGCAATCAACTTCCTGGAGCTGTGGACGTGCGACTCGGGCAACAACAGCACCAACTACTGCGACAAGTCGTACGACGCCCTCGTCGAGAAGGCGCGCAAGACCCAGGACAACGAGGAGCGCTACGAGATCTACGGGCAACTCGAGCAGAAGCTCGGCGGTGAGAACGGGGCCATGCCGATGCTGCCGATCTACTGGTACACGTACGTCGAGCAGGAGCGCGAGTCGATCAAGGACACCTTCGAGCGCAACCTCCTCGACCAGATCGACCTGACCCAGGTCGAGGTCGCAGAGGAGGGGTAGTGCACCGTCCCAGAACTCCCTTGGACTCTGGGGGCGTCCAGACGCGCCTGACGCCACCCGGGGGCCGCACCCGTGCTACCAGCACGCGAGCGGCCACCGGGCGACCTCAGATCACGCCTGGCCACTCCCCGGAGTGGCAAGGGACTTCCGGAACGGAGCACTAGCCTGCCCGCTCTCTCTGAAGGCACCGGCGGGGCGCTTCGGCGCCCCGCCGCGCTTCCGCGAAGTGTCTCGCACTGGGATACTCGCGAAGCGCAATGACGAAGTTCGTCGTCAGACGGCTGTTCTGGACGATCCCGGTCATCCTGCTCGTCATCCTGATGACGTTCGTGATGATGCGGCTGATCAAGGGCAACCCGTTCCGGACGAGCGAGCGGGCCATCCCGGTCGAGATCCAGCAGAACCTCGAGCGCAAGTTCAAGCTCAACGAGCCCTGGTACATCCAGTACGCGAACTACGTGAAGGGCGTCGCCACGTTCGACCTCGGGCCCTCTCTGGTGCTCCGCAACCGCGACGTCAACGACATCGTGGCCACGCACTTTCCCAAGTCGCTCGAGCTCGGCGGACTCGCGTTCCTCTTTGCCGTCGTCCTCGGCGTCCCGCTCGGCGTGCTTGCGTCGCTGCGGGCGAACTCTGCGCTCGACTACGGGTCGATGTTCTTCTCGAACGTCGGCTTCGCCGTGCCGAGCTTTCTCGTCGCGACGCTGCTGATCTACGTCTTCGCGCTCCAGCTCGACGTGGGCTTACCAACGAGCGGCTGGACCTCGTGGCAGAGCAAAATCCTGCCGACGATCGCCCTCGGGCTCGGGCCTATGGCCTACTTCGCCCGCCTCGTGCGCGGGACGATGCTCGAGACGCTTCAGCAGGACTACATCCGCACCGCCCGCGCCAAGGGCCTGCGCACGCGACGCGTGATCGGCCTGCACGTGCTGCGAAACTCGCTGATCCCGGTGGTCACGGCCGCCGGCCCGATCCTCGGCTTCCTCATCACCGGGTCGTTCGTGATCGAGCAGATCTTCGCCATCCCCGGCATCGGGCGCTACTACGTGACCGCGGTCACCTCGCGTGACTACTCGGTCGTGATGGGCCTGACCGTGCTCCTGTCGGTCATCGTCATCTTCGCCAACCTCGTCGTCGACATCCTCTACGGCATCCTCGACCCGCGCACCCGGGACGCGAGGACGTAAGGGATGGTCGTCAATCCCCGCGAGGAGCAGCTCCGTACCGAGGCGATCGTCGACGAGGAGCGCCCATTCGATCCCGACACGGCCTCCGGTCAGCCGCTCCGCCAGACGAATCTCTGGAGCGACGCCTGGCGCCGCTACATCCGCAACCGCGGCGCGCTCGTCGCGGGCGCGATTCTTGTCTTCGTGATCCTCTACTGCCTGATCTGGCCCTTCATCTCGCCCTACGACCCGAACGGGGTCGACTTCTCGCTCAAGAACCAGACGCCGAGCCTGCGCCACCCACTCGGCACCGACGCGTTCGGCCGCGATCTGCTCACGCGGACGGCACTCGGCGGCCGCATCTCGATCGGCATCGGCTTCGCTGCCACGATCGTCATCCTCCTGATCGGCATCGCCTACGGCGCCATCGCCGGCTTCGTCGGCGGCAGGGTCGACAACGGCCTGATGCGCTTCCTCGACGCGCTCTACGGGCTCCCGTACCTGCCCTTCGCCATCATCACGCTCGCCATCCTCGGCAACGCGAGCTTCTGGACGATGGTGATCGCGCTGTCGGTGGCGAGCTGGTTCACGACGGCGCGCATCGTGCGCGGCCAGATCATCACGCTCAAGGAGAACGACTACGTGCGCGCGGCAAAGGCGGTGGGCGCGCGCTGGTACCGGGTGCTTGGGCGCCATCTGCTGCCGAACACCCTCGGCGTGCTCATCATCGCCATCTTCCTCGAGCTGCCCGGCGTCATCCTGGGCGAGGCGTTCCTCTCCTTCATCGGCCTCGGCATCAGCCCGCCCGACTCGTCGTGGGGGCAGATGGCCGAGGAGGGCCGGCGCGTGTACCGCGTCGTGCCCCACGTGATCGTGATCCCGAGCATCGCCATCGCGACGCTCGTGCTAACCGCGAACTTCGTCGCGGACGGCCTGCGCGACGCTCTCGACCCCCGCACCCGGGAGACGTAGAGACCGTTGGCGCTCCTCGAGGTCAACGACCTGCGCACGCACTTCTTCACCCGCGAGGGCGTCGTGCAGGCGGTCGACGGTGTCAGCTTCTCGCTCGAGCGGGGCAAGACGCTCGGCATCGTGGGGGAGTCGGGCTGTGGCAAGTCGGTGACCGCGCTCTCGATCATGGGCCTCATCCCCCGCCCGCCGGCGCGGATCGTGAGCGGCTCGGTCGTCTTCGAGGGCCGCGACCTGACGACCCTGCGCGAGCACGACCTCGAGGACGTGCGCGGCAACGAGATCGCCATGATCTTCCAGGACCCGATGACCTGCCTGAACCCGACGCTGCGCATCGGGACGCAGATCACCGAGACCATCCGGCGCCACAAGGGCGTCTCCAAGGCCGAGGCGCGCAAGCGGGCGGTCGAGCTGCTGGACGAGGTGCAGATCCCGAACGCCGCCGGCCGCCTCGACGACTACCCGCACCGCTACTCGGGCGGCATGCGTCAGCGCGTGATGATCGCCATGGCGCTCTCGTGCAACCCGAAGCTCCTGATCGCCGACGAGCCGACGACGGCGCTCGACGTGACGGTGCAGGCCCAGGTACTCGACCTGCTCGAGCAGCTGCGGCAGGAGTACGGCATGGCGATGATCATCATCACCCACGACATGGGCGTCGTCGCGGAGGCCGCCGACGACATCGTCGTCATGTACGCCGGCCAGGTGGTCGAGCAGGCATCCGTGCTGGAGCTCTTCGACCACCCGGAGCACCCCTACACCGAGGCGCTGCTCGGCGCGCTGCCGCAGATCGAGGGCGAGGGCATCCGCGAGGGCCGGCTGACAGCCATTCCGGGTCGCCCGCCCGACCTGATCCGGCCGCCCACGGCGTGCCGCTTCGGGCCGCGCTGCCCCTACGCTGACGACGAGGATCGCTGCACCAAGGAGAACCCGGAGCTGCGCGAGCTACGGCCCGGTCACCTCGTCCGCTCGGCGCACCCGACGAGTGAGCGCAGTCGCGCGGACACCAGGATGGCCGTCCCGTGAGCAGCAACGGCGCTCTTCTCTCGGTCACCGACCTGCACAAGCACTTCCCCGTGCGCGAGGGGCTCCTGATCGAGCGCACGGTCAGCGAGGTGAAGGCCGTCGACGGCGTCAGCTTCGACATTCCGGAGGGCGAGACGCTCGGGCTCGTGGGCGAGTCGGGCTCCGGCAAGTCGACCACCGGCTACTGCATCCTTCAGCTGCTCAAGCCGACGAGCGGATCCGTGCGCTTCCTCGGGGAGGAGCTGACCGGCCTCAGCCGCGAGGCGATGCGGCGCATGCGCCGCGAGCTGCAGATCGTCTTCCAGGATCCCTACGCGTCGCTCGACCCGCGCATGACCGTGGGCGACATCGTCGCCGAGCCACTCGTCGTTCACTCGATCGGCGACCGTCGCCGCCGGCGCGACACGGTGCGCGAGCTCCTGGACGTGGTCGGCTTCAACCCCAACTTCACCAACCGCTACCCCCACGAGTTCTCGGGCGGGCAGCGCCAGCGCATCGGCATCGCCCGCGCGCTCGCCCTCAATCCCAAGCTGATCGTGTGCGACGAGCCGGTCTCCGCGCTCGACGTCTCCATCCAGGCACAGATCCTGAACCTGCTCAAGGATCTCCAGCGCGACTTCGGGCTCACCTACCTCTTCATCGCCCACGACCTCGCCGTGGTGCGCGCGATGAGCGACCGCATCGCGGTCATGAACCGAGGGAAGCTCGTCGAGATCGGCCTGGCGGAGGAGGTCTACACCAATCCGCAGGAGGACTACACGAAGGCCCTGCTCTCGGCGGTTCCGGTGCCCGACCCGCGGCGGATGAAGGAGCGCAAGGCCGAGCGCCGCCGCCTGCGCGGCGCCCTCGCGGACACACTCGCGACGTGATCGCTCACCCGGCCACGGTCACCGCCCATTAGGGCGCTCAGCGCCTGGCTCGCGCTCGCGGCCGCAGGCACCGTCGGTGCCCTGCTCGGGTGGAGCGGCGGCGATGACGGAGCCGAGGCGGCGCCCTGGACCTCGGCACAGCCGATGTCGCAGCGGCGCAGCTACCTCGCTGCGGCCGAGGTTCGCGGCCGGATCTACACGGCAGGCGGGATGGTGGGGGAGACCGGCCGTCACCTCGCCACCTCGACGCGCTTCGATCCTGCACGGAACGAGTGGGCGACGCTCGAGCCGCTGCCCGAGCCGGTGCGTGCCGCCGCGGCCGCCGCCGTCGGGGGCACGGTCTTCGTCCTCGGCGGCACGACGCCCGCGGGAGGCGGCAGCCAGGTCTACGCCTACGACGTCGACTCGGCGACCTGGGGCAGGCGGGCTCCGCTCCCGGCGCGCCGTTTCAACCATGCGGCGGTCACGCTCCGGAACCGCGTCTTCGTCCTCGGCGGCTTCTCGCGGGGCACCGAGCATCGGGACGTCTTCGTGTACGAGCCGGGCGGCGACCGCTGGTCGCGGGCGGCCCCGCTGCCGCGGAGGCTGCACGCCTTCGGCGCTGTCGCCTTTCGCGGCGAGATCTGGGTGCTCGGCGGCCGCCGCGGCGAACGAGTGCTGCGGGAGGTCTGGATCTACGATCCCGGCCAGGATCGCTGGCGGGCCGGGCCGACGATGCCGAGGCCGATGGAGCTCCTCGGCGCCGCCGTCGCCGGCGAGGAGATCCATGCCGTCTGGGAGTCGACCTACCAGATCTACGACGCCCGCACCGACCGCTGGCGCCAGGGCCCGCGCCCGCTCGTCACGCGGCATGCCTTGCAGGCGTTCTCGGTCGCCGGCGACCTCTACACGATCGGCGGCTGCACCACGGCGCTGCGCGACAGCCCCGTCGTCGAGCGGCGCGCCGTCTCCTAGCGATGTCGTGACGTGTGCTGCCCAGGTTCTGGCAGATCACCGATCTCGGACCACAGTGGGAAGCTCCCCGGGCGCACCTCGTGGAGGCGAGCCCTCAGCCGCGCGCCTCTCGAGTCAGCGCTCTCTGACGAGCCGCGCCGCCCGACCCTGCGCGCCCGACGCCCAGCATGCGCGCCTGCCCGCGCAGTCGACCGAGTCGAAGCTGCCGCTGTCGAAGCGCTGCCACGACTCCCCGCGGTCGAGGCTCGCGTCGCTTCCCGTCGGCCCGACGACGATCGCCTCGCGCCCGGTCACCCACGCCGCGCCCGAGCGGTACTCGTTCGGCGCCTCGTCGACGAGGCGCCACGTCTTCCCGCCGTCTTCGGTCAGCGCCAGGGCATCGGGCGCCGCCTCCGGGGTGGTGAAGTCGCCGCCAACGGCGAGCCCGACCCTCCGGTTGCGGAACGCCAGCGCGTAGATGCCGGCGGTCGGGCCGCTGCGAATCGGAGTCGCGCTCACCTCCCACGACCTGCCACGGTCGTCCGAACGGAAGACCCGAGCCTCGGCACCACCTCCGGTCGCGAACCAGGCGTGGCGCCCGGCCTCGCCCACCAGGCACTGACCGCTTGCGGCGAAGGCGAACTCACCGGGCAGAGCCGCCGGCATGTCGGCGTCGAGGACGCGCCAGCTCTGGCCGCCGTCGTCGGTGGCGATGATCCGGAACCGGCCGTCGACGGGGTCGGACAGGGCGAGCCCGTGCCGCCGGTCGAGGAACGTCATGCAGTCGTAGAACGCCTCCGGGTCGTCGTTCACGAACGTGAGACGCCAGCTCTCTCCTGCGTCCGAGGTGACGTAGACGCGGGAATCCTCGCCGCTGCCGATCGAGAGGATGACAGCGCGCTTCGCGTCGAAGGCTTCGATGTCGCGAAACTGCAGCGCGGCCACGTCCGGAGGAGAGACGTTGTGCCAGGTCTCGCCCCTATCGACCGTGCGCAGGACGGTGCCCAGGCTGCCGCTCGCCCAGGCCACTCTCGAGCTGACGGCGGACAAGCCGCGCAGCCGCGCCTGCGACCCGGTCGGCGTCGGCTCCCACGCGTAGTCTGGCCCACCAGCCGGCCCGAAGCCGAGCGAAACTCCGACGAGGGCGAGGCTGGCGACGACCAGGAGCATTCGCTTTGGCACAGGACGAATCTAACGGCCTTGCGACCGGATGGCAACCGGTTCGTTCAGGGCTTTTGGACGGCATTTGCGGGGCGCTCAGGATCCCGGTCCGGCCCGGCGGTAGTTGCCAATCAACCGTCTAGGGCTGGAGCGGGATGCGGATGAGGCGATCGTCCCCGGGCATCTGCCGCTCCGAGTAGGTGTCGCGGTTGCTCGTCGTGAGCCAGAGCGCTCCGTCCGGGGCCACGGCGGCGCTGCGTAGCCGCCAGAAGACGCCCTCGAGCAGCGTCTGCGGCCTGCCCGCCCGTCCGCCCACGAGCGGCACGCGCCACACGCGGAGGCCGCGCAGGCACGCCACGTAGAGCGATCCGCGCACGAAGGCGACGCCGCTTGGCGAGGCCTCGTTCGGATCCCAGGTCACGAGTGGATCGGTGAAGCGGGCGGATGTCTCCCCGACCTTGCCCTCGCGCCCCGGCCAGCCGTAGTTCCGGCCGGGCAGGATGCGGTTCAACTCGTCGAAGCGCGTGTTACCGAGCTCGGTGGCGTACATGCGTCCGGCGGTATCCCAGGCAAGACCCTGGACGTTCCGGTGCCCGTAGGAGTAGACCAGCGAGCCGCGGGTCGGGTTGTCGCGTGGCACCGAGCCGTTGGGCCGGAGGCGCAGGATCTTGCCGGCGAGCGAGCGGCGATTCTGCGGCAGCGCGCCGTTCGTCGCGTCGCCGGTGCCGGCGTAGAGCATTCCGTCAGGCCCGAAGGCGATGCGCCCGCCGTTGTGGAAGAGGCTGCGCGGGATGCCCGTGAGCACCGGCCGGATGGGACCTCCGAGCCGAAAGCGGACGATGCGGTTGTCCCGCGCGGTGCTGTAGTAGGCGTACACGAGCCGGTCGGAGCGGTACCTCGGCGAGACGGCCAGGCCGAGCAGGCCGGCTTCGCTCTCGGCACGCACGCCGGGGATGCGCATGACGACGCGCGAGGTGGCCGGCTTGCCGCTGCGCCGCTGCACGAGCAGGATCCGTCCCGAGTTCCGCTCGGCCACGAGCGCGGAGCCGTCGGGCAGGAAGCCCAGGCCCCACGGCACCTCCAGTCCCGTCAGGATGACTTCGGGCTTGCCGAGCCCGCCGCTCCCGGCGACTCCCGAGGCGGGCAGGGTGACCGCGACGAGCGCGACCACGACTGCGGGCAGAAGGCGGCGCATCAGAGACCGAGGTGCCGGGCGATGACCATCCGCTGCACCTCGTTCGTCCCCTCGCCGATCTCCAGGATCTTCTGATCCCGGTAGAGCCGGGAGATCGGGTACTCGTCCATGTAGCCGTAGCCGCCGTGGATCTGCAGCGACCAGTTGGCAGCCCGGTTCGAGAGCTCACCCGAGTAGAGCTTCGCCATCGCTGCCTCCCGGGCGAACGGCCTCCCTTGATCCTTGAGCCAGGCGGCCCGGTAGACGAGCGCGCGCGCAGCCTCGATCTCTGTGGCCATGTCCGCCAGCATGAACTGCACGGCCTGGAACTTGGAGATCGGCCGCCCGAACTGGTGGCGCTCCTGCGCGTAGGCGTAGGCGAGGTCGTAGGCCCCCTGCGCGAGCCCGACGCCCATCGCGGCGACGGAGATGCGTCCGCCGTCGAGGATCTCGAGGAACTGGCGGAAGCCCTCCCCGCGCGGCCCGAGCAGGTTTCGCTCGGGCACCTCGCAGTCGCGGAAGGAGAGCTCGCGGGTGTCAGAGGCGCGCCAGCCGAGCTTGTGTAGCGGCTCGGAGATCTCGTAGCCGGGGGTGCCGTTCGAGACGATCAGGTTCGAGATCTCGCCGTCGCCGGTGAGTGCGGTGATGGTGACGCAGCTCGAGATGTCCGTGCCCGCGTTCGTGATGAAGATCTTCGAGCCGTTGACGACGAAGGAGCCGTTGCGCCCCTCCGCGCGCGTGCGTGTCGCGCTTGCGTCGGAGCCGGCGTCCGGTTCGGTGAGTCCGAAGGCGGCGAGCCGCTTGCCCGAGGCGAGCTGCGGGAGCCACTCCTCGCGCTGCGCCTCGCTGCCGAAGAGGAGGATCGGCATCGTCCCGAGCGAGGTGTGCGCTGCCACCGTGATCGCGACCGACGAGTCGATCCGGGTCAGCTCCTCGATGGCAAGCGCGTACGAGAGGGTGTCGGTTCCTCCCCCGCCGTAGGCCTCGGGAATCGGCATGCCCATGAGGCCGAGCTCACCGAGCTCCGCGACGATCTCGTAGGGGAAGCGGCCGTCGCGGTCGAGCGCCTCCGCGACGGGCGCGACCCGCTCGAGCGCGAAGGAACGGACGGTGTCGCGGACGAGCTCGTGCTCGGGACTGAGGTCGAGATCCACGGCGGCGATCGTATCCGAGGGGTATCGCTGCCCCGGGCGCCGCGGAGGGAGACGGGCGCGCCGCGTCGAAGGTTTACGCCCTGTGCCCAGATTCTTTACAGAACATCCCTTGCGTCCCCCAGCACGGTGTCGATACTGAGAGTTGCATGACGGGGGCCAATCACGAGCGGGTCGAGACTCTTCACGAGCGGATCGGGAAGCTGGTGCACGAGCGCCAGGCGCTGCGTGAGCGTGAGGCCCAAGGGCACGAGATGGAGCAGAATCGCGTGGAGATCGCACAGCTGCAGCAGAAGCTCTCGCAGGCGCTGATCGCGCAGTACCGCCCGGCCACCGCGTAAACGGCCCTACTCCGTACCGACCACGGGTAGCGTGCCACCCGTGGTGGGCGTCGACAAGCGCGCGATGCTCGCGCTCTCGGCAGGTCACCTGGCTACGGACTTCGCGAACGGAGCGCTCCCGGCACTCCTGCCCTTCTTCGTCCGCAAGTTCGACCTCTCCTACACGCTCGCCGGGCTGACGATCCTCGCCTGGGCGGTGTCCTCGTCGGTCGTGCAGCCGCTCTTCGGGCTCGTCTCCGACCGGCGCGGCGCGCTCTGGCTGCTGCCCGCTGGTCTCGCGGTGGGGGGCATCGGCATGGGCCTTGCTGCCGCCGCGCCGAGCTACTGGTCGATGCTCGTACTCGTGACCGTCTCCGGACTCGGGACTGCCGCGTTTCACCCGGAGGGCTCCAAGTTCGCCGCCTACGTAAGCGGTGAGCGCCGGGCCAGCGGTATGTCGCTCTTCTCCATCGGCGGCAACATCGGGTACGCGCTCGGGCCGATCGTGGCGACGGCGCTCGTCTTGCAGCTGGGGCTGCGCTGGGGACTCCTGCTCGCCCTTCCGCCGCTCGTGATCGCCGGCGCCGTGCTCGCCGCCTCGCCCTACCTCGGCTCCTTCGCCCCCCTCCGCGGCGATGACGGAGCCGCTGCGGGCGAGAACCAGATCAGGGCGATGGCACTCCTCCTCGGCGTCATTGCCCTACGCAGCGTCGCGTGGTTCGGGCTGATCGCCTTCGTACCCCTGTGGGAGGTCGCGCAGGGGCGCTCCATGGCCTACGGGAACCGCCTGCTCATCCTCATGCTGCTCGCCGGCGGGATCGGCACGCTCGTCGCCGGCCCGATCGCCGATCGCGTCGGCCGCCGCCCGGTGCTTCTCGTGAGCGTGGCCGCGGTCGCGCCGCTCGTCTTCGTGTACCTGCGCCTGGGCGGGTGGCTCGGAGCGCTTGCGCTGGCGCTCGTCGGCGTGTGCGTGATCAGCACCTTCGGCGTCACGATGGTGATGAGCCAGGAGTATCTGCCGCGCCACATCGGGCTGGCTTCGGGCCTTTCCATCGGCCTCTCGATCGGCCTCGGGGGCCTCGCGGCGGTCGGCCTCGGTGCCCTCGCCGACCGCGTCGACCTGGAGACGGCCCTCTCCGTTTGCGTCGCGGCTCCCGTGGCCGGGCTGGCGCTCGCGCTGCTCCTGCCTTCGAGCAGTCCCGGCCGCCCGCTCACGGCCGGCAGGCTCGCACGGTGAGGTACGCTCGCCGCCCAACCGCCAGGGAGGTAGAGGCAGATGGCTGAAGACGTGAAGCAGTTCTTCGAGGGACTCGCGAGCCGCGTCGACCCGTCGAAGACGGCCGGCATGACGAACTCGTATCTGTTCGACATCGAGGGTGCCGGTCAGTGGCGCGTCGCCGTCGCCGACGGCAACGTCGACGTCAGCGAGGGCGCGTCCGATGCCGACGCGACCATCTCGGCCTCGGAGGAGAACTTCCTCAAGCTCGTCCGCGGCGAGCAGAATCCCACCACCGCGTACATGACGGGAAAGCTCAAGATCAAGGGCGACATGGGCGCCGCGATGAAGCTCCAGAAGCTGTTCTAGCCTCTTGCACGACTCGCCCGTGATGGAAACCGCGCCCCGATGACGCTCTACGAGCTCCTCCTCTCCTTCCACATCCTTGCCGCCGTCGTCTGGATCGGCGGCGCCCTCACGATGAACATGCTCTCCGTGCGCGTGCTTCGTTCGAGCACGGCAGAGCGGATCGCGACCTTCGCGTCCGACGTCGAGTGGATCGGCCAGCGCGTGTTCGTGCCGGCCTCGCTCACCTTGATCGTCTTCGCGATCGGCCTGATGTTCGAGGGCAACTGGGGCTGGGGAGAGTTCTGGATCGTGATCGCGCTCATCATCTACGTGGTGTCCTTCGCGGCCGGCGCAGGCTTCTTCGGGCCGGAGTCCGGCCGGATCTCGGCTCTCGTCAGAACCGAGGGAGCAGACTCTCCCGACGCGCAGGCTCGGATCCGCCGCATCCTCATGCTCGCCCGCCTCGAGCTCATCCTCCTCGTCCTGGTCGTTCTCGACATGACCGTGAAGCCGACCTCCGACGACGTGGGCGTGATCGCCGTCGGGTTCGCGCTGGCCCTCGCCGCCGGCGCCCTCGTCATCCGCCTCTCGTCGAGCGGAGGGGGCTTGCGGGCACCCCAGAGCGCGGACTAGCACACCAGAAGCGCCGATCAGAGCGCACCAAGACCGGGGTCAGGTCTCAGGATCGAACACTCCGCGCAAGAGCGGGGAGATCATGGGGGAGCCACGGGTTCTCCAACGTTCAACTCGACGAGCAGCGCCCCCGTCGCCACGCGATCCCCCTCCGCCACGTGCACGGCGCGCACGGTCGCCTCGTAGGGAGAGACCAGCGGCGTCTCCATCTTCATCGCCTCGAGCACGCACAGCGTCTGGCGTGCCTCGACGCGCTCCCCCGGCGCCACGAGCACGCGGATGACCGTACCGGGCATGGGCGCGATGACGGTGCCGCTCCCACCAGCGAGCGGTGCGTCGCGCGCCGTCGCCTCGACGTCCGGGGCCGGCCGCCGAGCCGCAGCCGGCAGGTTGAGACGCCACCCCCCCATCCAGGCCTCCGCCGGAGGGGGCGGTGGCGGAGCCGAGAGCGGCGGATGGTCGGTGAGGAACGCGGTCGTCGTCTCTCCGGCACGGAGCGCCGGGTGCGCGACGAGCCAGCGCAGGAACGGGAGGTTCGTGCGCACGCCGCCGACCTCCGTCTCGGCGAGCGCGCCCTGCAGCCGGTCGAGCGCTTCTTGGCGCGTCGAGCCGTGCGCGATCAGCTTCGCGATCATGGGGTCGTAGCGGAGCCCGATCTCGTCGCCCTCCTCGACGCCCGCGTCGACGCGGACGCCCGCCGGCAGCGCCAGCCGCTCGATGCGGCCCCCCTGAGGGAGGAACGAGCGGGGATCCTCGGCGTAGAGCCGTACCTCGACCGCGTGGCCGGAGAGCCGCGGCGCCTCGAAGCCGAGCGGCTCTCCCAAGGCGATCCGGAGCTGGGCGGCAACGAGGTCGACGCCGGTCACGAGCTCCGTGACTCCGTGCTCCACCTGGATGCGCCCGTTCAGCTCGAGCAGGAAGAACTCCCGCCCGACCAGCATGAACTCGGCAGTCCCGGCCGAGGCGTAGCCGACCGCGCGCGCGAAGCGGACGGCCGCCGCCTCGATCTCGGCCCGCAACGCGGAGTCGAGCGCGGGGGAGGGGCTCTCCTCGAGCAGCTTCTGGTGGCGCCGCTGTACGGAGCACTCGCGCTCCCCGAGCGCGACCACGTTTCCGTGCAGGTCCCCGAGCAGCTGGATCTCGACGTGACGGGGCCGCTCGAGGTAGCGCTCGAGGAAGACACGGTCGTCGCCGAATGCGCCCGCAGCCTCGCGCCGCGCCGCGGCGAGCGCCTCATCCAGCTCGGCGGGCCCGCGCACTACCCGCATGCCGCGCCCACCCCCGCCGGCCGCCGCCTTGATCACGAGTGGGTAGCCGGTCGCGTCCGGATCACCGCTCGGGACGACGGGCACGCTTGCCTCGGCAGCGATGCGCTTGGCCGCGAGCTTGTCGCCGCCGAGGCGCAGAGCCTCGGGCGACGGTCCCACCCACGTGAGCCCGGCCGCCTGCACCGCAGCGGCAAAGTCGAGGTTCTCCGCCAGAAAGCCGTACCCGGGGTGGACGGCGTCGGCACCCGTCTCCGCGGCCGCGCGCACGTGCTCCGCCGCGTCGAGGTAGCTCGCGATCTCGACCGTCTCGCCGGCCGCGCGTGTGTGGAAAGCCCCGCGATCGTCCGGCGCGGCGACCGCCACCGTGGCGATGCCGAGCTCGCTGCACGTGCGGAAGACGCGCACGGCGATCTCGCCCCGATTGGCCACGAGCAGCTTGCGTATGGTCATGCGGGCACGGGCTCTCGGCGCATGAGCGCAAGCGTAAGGGCGCACAGGCCGGCCAGGAGGACGTACGGCACGGCATCGGCAGAGGCGCCCGCGAGCGCGCCCCCGCCCGCAGCGCCGAGCGCCTGGCCCGGCGCCCAGGCGATGTTGACGAGAGCGAAGCCCCAGGCGTGATCCAGCCCGCGCACCTCCGCGAGGTCGGAGAGCTGCGAGAGTGCCGGAGCCCAGAACGAGCCGAAGGCGATGCCGGCGAGCACGACGAATGCAGCCAGGAGCCAGCGCTGCCCGAGCCACGGGATCGTCGCGGCGACGAGCGTCGAGCCCGTCAGGCCGGCCCGGAGCGGCAAGCGCCGTCCACGCCGGTCGGAGAGGCGGCCGATCAGGGGGCTCAGCACCGCCTCGAAGGCAGCAGCCGTCAGGAACGTCGCTCCGATCAGGACGGCGGCGAGACCCAGCTCGTCGAGGCGCAGCGGCGCGAGCACGCCAAGGGTGCCGAAGAGGAGCGCCGGGAGCGCCACGAACCAGGCGCCGAAGAGCACGCTTCGGTCACGCAGCGCGGCGAGCACGAGACGCGCAGGCTGGCGCTCGCCGGGCGAGCCGGCGGGTGTCGCCCACGCCCAGGCGGCAAGGGCGAGCGTGATCGCCGCCACGCCCCCGAAGGCCGCCTCCGTGCCGACCACCGTGGCCACGCCGCCAAGCACCGGACCGAGCAGCGCGCCGGCGATCGCGGCGGCCATGACCGAGCCGATCAGCTCGCCGCGGCGACCGGGCGGCGCGAGCCCGATCAGCCAGGCAAGCGCGCCCGTCCAGGCGAACGAGCTGCCGACCCCCTGCGCGAAGCGCGCGACGTCGAGCAGGACGATCGAGTTGCCGAAGCCGAAGGCGAGCGTCGTCGTCGCCATGAGGCCCAGTCCCGCGAGCACCGTCGGCCGCACGCCGAAGCGGGCTGCCGCAAAGCCGCTCGGGATGCCGGCCAGGAGGACTCCGAGGGGGTAGGACGCGGCGAGGACGCCTGCGCTCGCCTTCGACAGGCCGAGCTCCTCCGTGTACTCCGGGAGGAGCGGCGTGAGGGCCGCGAAGAACATGGTGTCGACGAGCACGACGGCCCCGGTGAGCAGGAAGAGTCGGCGCACGGCGGGAGCGGTCAGTCGCGCGACCACGAGGGTCGCCGGCGCTCCAGAAAGGCCCGGAGGCCCTCCTGGCCCTCGTCGCTCGTGCGGCGCTCGGCGATTCTGCGGGCCGTCTCGGGGCCGTCCGGGCGCTCGAGCACAAGCCGCTTCGCCGCCCTGGTTGCGCGCGGCCCGGCCGAGCGCAGCTCACCGAGGACGCGCTCGAGGGCACCGTCGAGATCGGCTGCAACCTCGTGGACGAGCCCGATCCGCAGCGCGGTCGCGGCGTCGAAGCGCTCCCCGGTCAGGAAGAGGCGGCGGGCGGCACTCGCCCCGATCTTGGCGAGCGCGAACGGAGAGATTACGGCCGGGATGATGCCGAGCTTGGTCTCCGAGAAGGCGAAGACGGCGTCCTCGCCGGCGAGGGCGATGTCCGCGCAGGCCACGAGTCCGCAACCGCCGCCGAGGGCGTGGCCCTGCACGCGCGCGACGACCGGAGCAGGGCAGCGGTCGATCGCCTCGAGCATGCGCCGCAGCGCTGTCGCGTCGGCAACGTTGTCGTCGTAGGAGAGCTCGGCCGCCGCGCGCATCCACTCGACGTCGGCTCCCGCGCAGAAGCTGCGTCCCTCGCCTGCGAGCACGACCGCGCGGGCCCGCCCGACGTCCACGAATGCCTCGGCGAGCGCCGTGATCAGGGTGGCGTCGAAGGCATTCCGCTGCTCAGGGCGCGCGAGTGTGATCCGCAGGACGTCGCCGTCCGTCTCGACGCGCAACGCGCTCATCGCCCGGCAGCTTATGGTGCCGTGAGGTGGGCCGTATCGTGATCGCCGGTGCAGGCGCGATGGGTGCGAGCGTCGCCTATCACCTGGCGCTTCTCGGCGCGCGCGATGTCGTGCTCACCGACCGGACTGCGGTGGCCTCGGGCGCGACCGCGAAGGCCATGGGCGGCGTGCGCCAGCAGTTCTCGACCGCGGCCGAGGTACGCCTCGCGCAGGCCTCGATCCGCTTCTTCGAGGAGCTCGGCCCGCCGCTCTTCCAGCAGGTCGGCTACCTCTTCCTCGCCACCACCGACCGGGGCCTCGACGAGCTGACGGAGCGGATGCGGGAGCAGCGCGCGCTCGGCGTGCCCGTGGAGCGGGCGCGGCTGCCGGCCGAACTGCGCGCGGACGACGTTCGGGGCGCCGTCGCGTGCTGGAAGGACGGCCTCGCCGACCCGACGGCGATCACCCGCGAGCTCGTGCGCCGCGCAGTCGAGCTCGGGGTCGTCCTGCACGAGGGTGTCGACGCCCGTGAGCTCGACCGCGAGGTGCTGGTCGTCTGCGCCGGGCCGCACTCGTGGGAGCTTGCGCCTCTGCCCGTGCGGCCCCTGCGCCGCCAGCTTCTCGAGACCTCCCTGCTCGAGGTTCCGGACAACTTGCCGATGGTGGTCGAGCACGAGACGGGCTTCCACTTCCGCCGCAGCCAGGCGGGAGGCAGCATCGTGATCGCGATGGCCGACACCGAGCCTCTGTGGGGTGAGGGCGCCGAGGTGGACGACGCAGTCTTCGACGACCGGCTCGAGCGTCTCGTGCACCGCTACCCGCCGGCGTCCGGCGCCCGCGTCGAACGCGCGTGGGCGGGCCTCTACGACATGACTCCCGACGCGCATCCGATCATCGGGCCGGTCGGGGAGGGCCTCTACGCCGCCTGCGGGTTCTCGGGACACGGCTTCATGCAGGCGCCGGCGGTCGGTCGTGCAGTGGCCGAGGAGCTCCTGCTCGGGCGCTCGAGCTTCGACCTCGAGCCCTACCGCCTCGAGCGCTTCGCCGCGGGCGCCGTCGTCCCAGAGCGCGTCGTGCTTTAGGCAGGCGCTTCTCAGCCGCCGTCGAAGGCGAGCCCGCGCCGGCCGATCTCGCCGGTGGCGCCGTGCCCCTCCGCCGTCGCCTCGACGTCGAAGCTCTCGACCACGTCGGCGTCCTTGCCGATCAGCCTCCGTGCCTGCTCGGTGAGGGAGCGCTTGCCGGTCTCCGCGGTCTCCCAGATCTCGATGGCGCCCCAGCGATCGGTTGACTCGTCCGAGACCCAGGCGGAGAAGAGCAGACCCTGCGCGTCCTCGGCGCCCCCGACTCCATCGTCGCGGAGCCAGCGCCGCAGCTCGCCGACCGTCGTCCCGGAGTCGGCCAGGCTCCAGAGCAGGAGTCGCAGGAGCACCTGGTGCTATTCCTGCGTGGGATCGCGCGCGTCGAGCCGCTCCTGGAAGCGCCGCCGCAGCTCCTCGCCGGTGGCGAGCCCGGCGTAGCGGGGCCGGCGTGGCTCGAGCTTGAGCGTGCGCACCTGCTCGGTGCGCTGGCCGTACGAGCGTCCGTAGCACTCCGCCTCGTCGAGAGGCCGCAGCCTGGGCTCCTGCCTTCGCCAACGAAAGAGGCGCACCGTCTAGTCGTATCAGACCCGCCGGGCGAAGACCGTCTTCCCCTACATGCGGAAGACGCCGAACGTCGTCTCGGGTACGGGGGCGTTCGACGCGGCCGAGAGCCCGAGCGCGAGCACCCGGCGCGTGTCGAGCGGGTCGATGACGCCGTCGTCCCAGAGGCGCGCCGTCGAGTAGTAGGGGCTGCCCTCGCGCTCGTACTTGGCCCGGATCTCGTCGGGATCGGCATCTCCGACCATCGTCAGGACGGTGGCCGCCTGCTCGCCACCCATCACCGAGATGCGGGCGTTCGGCCACATCCAGAGCTGCCGAGGCGCATAGGCCCGCCCGCACATGGCGTAGTTGCCGGCGCCGAAGGAACCGCCCGTGACGACTGTGAACTTCGGCACCTCCGCGCAGGCCACTGCCATTACCAGCTTGGCACCGTCGCGGGCGATGCCACCCTCCTCGTACTCCTTGCCGACCATGAAGCCCGTGATGTTCTGCAGGAAGACGAGCGGGAGCCGGCGCTTGCAAGCGAGCTCGATGAAGTGCGCGCCCTTCTGTGACGACTCCGCGAAGAGCACGCCGTTGTTGGCCAGGATGCCGACGGGATGGCCCTCGATGTGGGCGAACCCGCACACGAGCGTCTCGCCGTAGAGCGCCTTGAACTCGTGCAGGCGGCTCCCGTCGACGAGACGCGCGATCACCTCGCGGGCGTCGACGTGGTGGCGGAAGTCCTCGGGCACGAGCCCGTAGAGCTCCCGCGGATCGGCGGCGGGCGCCTCGGGGCGCGCGAGCTCCCAGGGCAGCTCCCCGCGCCGGCTCAGGTGCCGCACCACCTGCCGGGCGAGTGCGAGCGCGTGTTCATCGCTCGTGGCGAGGTGGTCGGCGACGCCCGAGCGCCGCGTGTGCACGTCGGCGCCGCCGAGCTCCTCGGCCGTCACCTCCTGACCGGTCGCCGCCTTCACGAGTGGGGGGCCGCCGATGAAGATCGTTCCGGTACCGCGCACGATGATCGTCTCGTCGCTCATGGCCGGGACATAGGCGCCGCCGGCGGTGCAGGAGCCCATAACGACGGCGATCTGCGGGATGCCCTGCGCGGACATGCGGGCCTGGTTGAAGAAGATCCGTCCGAAGTGGTCGCGATCCGGGAAGACCTCGTCCTGGAGCGGCAGGTAGGCGCCACCCGAGTCGACGAGGTAGAGGCACGGCAGCCGGTTCTGCTCGGCCACCTCCTGCGCGCGCAGGTGCTTCTTGACGGTGAGGGGGAAGTACGAGCCGCCCTTGACCGTCGCGTCGTTCGCGACGACGACGCACTCCCGCCCCTCGACGAGGCCGATGCCCGTGACGACGCCCGCAGCGGGCGCCTCGCCGCCGTACATGTCCCACGCGGCGAGTGCGTTGAGCTCGAGGAAGCTGCTGCCGGGGTCGACGAGCCGGTCGACGCGTTCCCGCGCCGTCAGCTTGCCCCGGCCGCGGTGGCGCTGGGTCGCCCGCTCGCCCCCGCCGCGTGCGACCTGGAGCGTGCGCTCCCGCAACTCCTCGACGAGCGCGAGCGAGGCATCGCGCCGCCGCTCAGAGATGTCGGGCCCCGCCACCGGGCAGGGACCCTAGACGATCAGCGCGAGGGCACCGGTGCCGCCAGCACGACGAAGCGGTAGGCCGAGCTTCCGGCCGGGTGACACGCAGAGAGCACGAGGCCGCGGTGCCGCAGCACCCAGACCTCCCAGGGCCGGACGATGGCCGTCCGCCTGACCACGAACCGCTGCGCTCCGACGCGGATCGCGTCTCCTCGCCGCAGCTTGGGCAGGTGGAGGAAGGGGTGCGAGTGGGTCGTGCGGTGCCCGGCGATCGCGAGCGTGTCCTCGTCCTGCCAGTAGAGGTACGGGCCGTAGGAGAGCGACGAGGCGAGCGTGACGTCGAGGCCGAGCCTCGGGATCACGAGCTTCTGCGGGGCAGCCGAGGCGCTCGTGGGGCTGGCGAATGCCAGCCCCACGATGAGCGCGACGACGTGCGCCTTACGGAGTGAACGGAAGGACACGTGGCCTCTCTGCCTTGATCCCACCGGCGTTCCGGCGGGCGGAGGTGCGCTTGACCTTGACGACGGGCCGCTTGGCCTTCGCCTTCACGACCACGCGCTTGATCTTGACCACGCGCTTGATCTTGACCACGCGCTTGACCTGCACAACGCGCTTGACCTTCGTCTTGGTGACGACCTTCGTGATCGTCTTCGTGGCTGGAGCCGTCGTCTGAGCGACTGCCCTCGGCTTCTCGACTGTCACGATGCGCTCGATCACCTGCGTCGGACCGGCGACCTCGACGATCCGCTCGGGGCCGGCGA
>Ga0183260_10000465_pt1 | contig 34417 bp, 33 predicted proteins | sample AntDrymUQ4972206_2_FD_129768 | JGI IMG/M metagenome (GOLD analysis project Ga0183260, IMG submission 129768) | Polar desert sand microbial communities from Dry Valleys, Antarctica - metaG UQ497 (22.06) (version 2) (version 2) | ecosystem: Environmental > Terrestrial > Soil > Desert | place...
CCGCTCGCACGTGCTCGGCGTCGAGGACACCCCGAAGTCCCACAAGATCCGCTCAGTGCCCTTGATCGACCAGGCCGCCGTCGCGCTCGACGGCCTCAGCCGACGCGAGCACTTCACCGATCCCGACGACCGCGTGTTCATCAACCATGTAGGCGACGTGCTCGGCCAAGACCTGTTGCGCCGCCGCTTCAAGACGGCGCTCGTCGCAGCCGGGCTGCGACCGATGCGCCTGCATGACCTGCGCCACACGTTCGGCACCCTCGCCGTGCAAGCGTTCGCGCTGTCCGACGTGAAGGCATACATGGGCCACGCGAACATCGACACGACGATGCTCTACGTCCACCATGTGCCGCAGCACGACGCCGCCGACAAGCTGTCCGCGCTCATCACCGACGCCCAAACCGTGCACCCAACCGTGCACCGAACAGGGGACATGCACCCGTAACTGAGCGCAACTGAGAGCACCGAACACCAGCAAACACGGGGAACACAACGACTGCCCTATCACTCATAATCCGTCAGACGAAGGTTCGAGTCCTTCCCGGCCCATGCAACGTCAGCGAGCAGGAGGTCTGAGCGTGGCCGATCCATCCGAGCGGGGCGATCTGGCGGACGAGATCACGAGGGAGATGCAGCGGCTGTTTCCGGCCGAGCGGATGCAACGCATCGTGCAGCGACTCGGCATCGAGGGCAGCGAGCAGGACATCGAGTTCATCGCCGACCTGATCAGCGCCGTGTTCACGCGCGGGATCGAGTTCGGCGCGGTGGAGGTCACCGCGCAGGAGATCGAGGCCGGCAGGGAGCTGCATTCGGAGATCAACGTCGTCCACGTGGAACTGCCATGAGGGACGGCGGACCGGTAGCGTTGGTGGCCGACGTCCACGAGGGAGAACCGGATGGGTGAGATGCTCAACAAGGCGCTCCGAGGCGACCCCGCAGAGAAGACCGAGGCACAGATCGAGGACGTCGCCGAGGCCGCGTTGATGATGCAGGAGCAGCTTGCACGCGACGTGATCTCGCTCGCCGAGGACTCGCGCGTGCGCAAGTCCGACAAGCGCGTTCAGCGCGCCAAAGAGATCTTCGAGAAACTACGCTAGATGGGCTACTTCTTTCGCAGGTACATGGGAGCCGACTACAAAGAGCTGCCCAAGGAGGAGCTGATCACGATCGCCGAGGAGGCGCTCCAGCTGCAGGTTTCGCTGGCGCGCGACGTGATGGAGATCGCCGAGCTGCTGCCCGTGCCGGCGGAGCACAAGGTCTACGACCAGCGCATCGTCCGTTCCCGCGAGACGCTGAGGATCGCCGGGGTATAGCTCCGCTGCGGCCAGCCGCCTGCCTCGCTGCGCTCGCAGCGCTAGCGGCGATCGCGCTCGGCGGCTGCGGGGAGGATGGTGGAGACGCGCGTACCCCGACGGTGGCGGATGAGCGCCGGCGCGGCGCGCCGCGCGCTGCGCTCTGCTCGCCGCTGCGCGCGCGGGTGACCGGCCGCATCGCGACGCCCGCGGTCACCGAGCTGTCGGGGCTCGCGCTGTCGCGCACGCAGCCCGGCGTCCTGTGGACTCACAACGACTCCGGTGACTCCGCGCGCCTGTTCGCAGTCGCCGCCGACGGCCGGCTGCGCGCCGAGCTCGCCGTCCCGAACGCCACGAACATCGACTGGGAGGAGATCGCGATCGGCGACGCGACCGGCGACGGCGACGCGCTCTACATCGGCGACATCGGCGACAACCTCGGCCGGCGCCCGCAGATCGTCGTCTACGCCGTGCCCGAGCCCAGCCTTGGCGATCGGCGCGGATCCGGCGTGACCGCGCCTGCGCGGCGCACCGCGCTGCGCTACCCCGACGGCGCACACGACGCGGAGGCGCTCCTCGTCGATCCGCAAAGCGGCGCGCTCGTGGTCGTGACGAAGTCCTTCGACGGGGAGGCGCGCGTGTACTCCAGCCGCCCGCGCGCGGGCGCAGGGACGCTGCGGCGTGCTGGCAGGCTCTCGCTCGGGGCCGGCGAGGCCGTCACGGCGGGCAGCGTCTCCGCCGACGGACGCACGGTCGTGCTGCGCAGCTACGGCCGCGCCTTCGTCTGGACGCGGCGGGCGCGGGAGGCGCTGCCGGCCGCGCTGCGCCGCGCGCCGTGCGTCGCCGGTTCGGATTTGATCTCCGAGGGTCAGGGGGAGGCGCTTGCGGTCAACAGCGACGGCCGCGCGTTCTACACGGTCGCCGAGGGCGAGCGGCCGCCGCTCCGACGCTACGCGGTGCCCGGCTCGTGACATTCGTACGCGACCTGGCGCGCGAACATTGTTTGATGATCCGCAGGGCGGGGAGCACAAGTAATAGACACACCACCGAGAGTCGGTTTGGCCACATATCCCCCGCCACCCCTCTCGCAGCGCGCCCGGTGCCTTCCACCGGGCGCGCCCTTTTAAGCGGCGCGTCGGAACCTCCCGTCGGCCTCGTTCGAAGGAGCGGGAAAGGATCGTGGGCGGACCCGTCGAAACAGGTCCCGCCCATGAAGCGCTCCGCTACGCCGACGACGACTCCCGAGTCGCTCTCCACCTACATCCAGGTGCGCTTCGATGATTTCTCGCGTTCGCAGAAGGATGTCGCGCAGTACATCGTCGATCACCTCGACGAGGTCGCCTTCCAGACCGCAGAGGAGCTCGCCCGCCGTGCCAACACGTCTTCGAGCACGGTCGTGCGCTTCTCGCAGGCGCTCGGCTTCGAGGGCTACCCCGAGCTGCAGCAGTCCGCGCGCGAGGAGTACCGGCGCCGCCACGCGACGACGCCGCCGACCGGCATCGGCCCGGCGGCACCGCTGTTCTCGCTTGACCAGAACGAGTTCGAGACGCTGCTGGCGGCCGATCACGTCAACGTCGAGGACACCGCGCGCAAGGTCTCGCGCAGCGAGGTCGAGACGGCGATCGAGGCGATCGCGACGACGCCGCGCCTGCTCATCGTCGGCACCGACCAGATGGCCTTCTTCGCCTCCTACCTGCGCCACCTGCTGATGCTGCTCGACCTGCGTGCCGAGATCGTCGCCAGCCCGTCGCAGGAGGCGCTTGGCAGGCTGAGCCGCATCGACGAGCAGACGCTCGTCATCGGGCTGTCGGCCGGCCGCCCGCACCCGCTCGTTGTACGCGCGATGAAGCTCGCGCGCCACCGCAAGGCGATGACGATGGCGATCACCGACGCGACGCTGTCAGAGGTCGCCAAGCTCGCGAAGATCCGCTTGTACTACTCGTCCAACAGCCCGGCCTACGTGCGCTCACATACCGCGCTGCTGAGCATGGTCCAGGCGCTCGCCTACGGCGTCTACGCCCGCGATGCGGACGGCTACGCGGATCGCATCAAGGCGTTCAAGCTGAAGTAGTTGCTTCCTGCTCACCGCCCAGAGCGGCGGTTCAGCGCAGTATGTGCTTGAAGTCTCGCGCCGATAGGGGACAATCGATCGATATGGGTCGGCGCGTCTTTTCTGCAGTGCTCGGCGTGATGTTGTGCGCAGCTGGACTGGCAGCGGTCGCCGCGATCGAGCTGATGCCGCTCGTTTCCGGCTGGATGGACGTCGCGCTCGTCGCGAGCGTCCTCGTGGCGATGCTTCTGCCCGGCTACCTGATCGTGCGTCCCCCCGACTTCCGCGATGAGGGCGATGACGACTCCGGCGGTGGCAAGGGGCCACCTCCCATCAGCCCCGAGCCCCCGGGACCGCACGACGGCCTGCCCGATCCTGACTGGTCGTCATTCGACGACCTGCGCAGGGATTGGGAACGCGAGCCCGTCAGCGCCTAACGCCGACACGGGCTCAGCCAGGCGCGGATAGCCCTCGTCAACGACCCCCAAGATCACCGGTGGCCGTTGTAAGACGGCGTCATAGTCGCCGGTACACTCGATCATGTGAGAGACCAAGCCACGTTCCGCGTCAAGGCCGGGCTGGCCGAGATGCTCAGGGGCGGCGTGATCATGGATGTCGTCGACGCCGAGCAGGCGCGCATCGCGCAGGATGCGGGAGCGGCCGCCGTAATGGCGCTCGAGCGCGTCCCGGCCGACATCCGCCGAGACGGCGGCGTCGCACGGATGTCCGATCCGGTGATGATCAAGGGCATCCAGGAGGCGGTCACGATCCCCGTGATGGCCAAGGCGCGCATCGGCCACCTTGCCGAGGCACAGGTGCTCGAGGCGCTCGAGGTCGATTACATCGACGAGTCGGAGGTGCTCACGCCCGCCGACGAGGACAACCACATCGACAAATGGCCTTTTCGGATCCCGTTCGTGTGCGGCGCCACGAACCTTGGCGAGGCGCTGCGGCGCATCGGCGAGGGCGCGGCGATGATCCGCTCCAAGGGTGAGGCCGGCACCGGCGACATCGTCGAGGCGGTCCGCCACATGCGCGCGATCAACTCGCAGATCCGTCGCCTGACGACGCTCGACGAGGCCGAGCTTGCGACTGCCGCCAAGGAGCTGCAGGCGCCGCTGGATCTCGTGCGCGGCGTCGCGGCCGCCGGCAAGCTCCCGGTCGTGCTGTTCTGCGCCGGTGGCATCGCCACACCGGCCGACGCCTCGCTGATGATGCAGCTCGGTGCCGAGGGCGTGTTCGTGGGCTCGGGGATCTTCAAGTCCGAGGACCCGCAGATGCGGGCGCGGGCGATCGTCGAGGCGACGACGCACTTCGCCGACCCGGCCCGCGTCGCGCGCGCGTCGGAGGGCCTGGGCGGGCCGATGCACTCGCTGCAGTCGCGCTCGCTGGCCGACGAGCAGCTGCTCGCACAGCGCGGCTGGTAGCGCTTGGGATGCTGATCGGCGTGCTCGCCCTGCAGGGCGGCTTCGCGGCGCACAAGCGAACCCTGCGCGCGCTCGGCGCCGACGTGCGCGAGGTGCGCCTGGCGACCGATCTCGACGGCCTCGACGGCCTCGTGCTCCCGGGCGGGGAATCGACGACGATGACGCTCGGGATCGCGCGCGACAAGCTCGCCGGGCCACTGCGCGCGCTCGCCGCATCCGGCACGCCGGTCCTCGGGACGTGCGCGGGCATGATCATGCTCGACCGCAGCCACCTCGGGCTGATGGACATCGAATGCAGGCGCAACGCCTTCGGGCGCCAGGTGCGCTCGTTTGAGGAGGACCTCGAGGTCGCCGGCTTGCATGGGCCGCCGCTGCGCGCCGTCTTCATCCGCGCCCCATGGATCGATTCCCACGGCGACGGCGTGCAGATCCTCGCCGAGCTCGAGGGCCATCCGGTCGCAGCGCGCCAGGAGTCGCTGCTGGCGGTCGCGTTCCATCCCGAGCTCGGCCAGGACACACGCCTGCACGAGGCCTGGCTGCGCGAGGTGGAGGCCGCTCAGGCCGGCGCGGCCGCGGCCGTCGTGCCGCCGCGGCGCAGGTAGCCGACCGCCTCGCGGATCAGCTCGCGCTCGACCAGCCACGTCGCGATCGCCGTGACGAGCAGGTAGGCGACGAGCTCGGCCGCGGCCAAACCCGCGCCGCGCTCGCCGGACTCGAGCAGGCGGGCGAGCACGACGAGCCCGACCGCGGGCACCGACGGCGCGAGCGCGCGCGCCGCCTGACCGGCCAGCGGGCGCCCGGGAAACAGGCGCGCGATGTAGACCATGCGCGCGACCAAGCCGGCGCCCACGGCGATGCTCAGGCCGGTCGCCAAGCCGCCGAGCCCGTCGGAGAAGGTCAGCGGCACCGCGACCGCGAGGAAGATCGCCGTGACGAGAACGCCGACGATCGCGATCGGCGCGGTCTCGTCGCGGGCGCGGTAGTACGCCTGCCAGTTGAAGCCGAGGTGCCCCAATGCCGCGATCGCGCCGAAGACTTGCAGCAGGATGACCGCCGGCTCCCACTTGTCGCCGAGGACGAAGTGCACGAGATCGGGTGCGAACAACGTCAGGCTGAGGCCGAACGGCATCGCCCACATGAGCGCGAGCCGGTTGGACTTCACGAACGTCTCGTACAGCAGGTCGGTCCTGTCCTTGACCGCGCAGATCGCCGGGTACAGCGTCGCAGTGATGAGCTGGTCGACGCGGTTGGTCAGCAGCGACACGCTCGAGGCGAGCGTCGCGGCACCGGCGGCCGCGAGCCCGATAGCCGCCTCGCTGGCCAGCAGCGAGCCCTGCGCGAGCACGACGCCGCTCACGCTGGCGACGAACAGCGGCAGCGAGTAGCCGAAGTAGCTGCGCGCCGTCGCGCGGTCCCAGCGCAGCGCCAGGCGGTACGGCGACAGCGCGACGATCGCCAGCGCGCCCGCCCAGCCGCCGGCGATCGCCCCCGCGACGAGCGACCAGTAACCGGCACCGGTGGCAGCGAGCGCGATCGTCACGACGGACCCGACGACCGGCTCGATCGCCTGCAACGTGCGCTGGCGGACGAAGCGCAGCCGCCGGTAGAGGACCCAGACGGGCGCTTGCAGCGCCATCGCCGGCAGCAGTGCTGCGAGCGCGAAGCCGGGCGCGAGCAGCTTGTCCTGGCCATAGACGAGCGCCAGCACCGGCACGAGAGCTACGAACAGGACGAGCAGCGCGACGCTGACGATCAGCTCGAGCGTGAACGCCTTCTGGAAGGCAAGCTCCTGGTCGTGCTCGTCCTGCTGGATGTACTTGTCGCCGACGCCGGAGGGCTTGAGCACCGTCAGCATCGCGACGGTGATCGCGAGGATTCCCCAGACGCCGAACTCCGCGGGCGTCAGCAGCGCCGCGACGATGAACCCGCGTGCGAAGCTCAGGAACGTGAGGCCGGTCGTGAAGGCGCCGTTGATGAGAACGCCGCGCGCCGCGTGCCTCCGCAGGCTGCGCCCACCGAGGTCGAAGCGGCCGGTCGCCTCGGGGACCGCTGGGGGGAGCATCTCGGTCATCTGCGGATCGTGCGCTGAACCTAGCAGTCCGTCCCGACCGCGTAGACGGCACAATCGGGCCCGTGCGCACCGGTGTCATCGTCCCCGTCCACGGCTGGGCGCCACTGCTGGCCGAGACGCTCGACGCGATCCTCGCGCAGGACCCGCGGCCCGAGGTCGTGGTGGTCGTCGACGACGGATCGCCCGATCGGTTGAAGCTCCATCCAGATCACGCCGGGGAATGCGTGCTCGTCCGCCACGACGAGTGTCGCGGGCTGGCGGCGGCGCGTGCGACCGGGCTGGCGCAGCTCGACACCGAGCTCGTCGCGCTGTGCGACGACGACGACGCGTGGGAACCCGGCAAGCACGCGGCGCAGCTCGGCGCGCTGGCAGAGCACCCGGGCGCCGCCGCCTGCCTCGGGCACGCGCACATCGTCGGCCTCGACGGGCGGCCGACCGGGGAGCGCTGGGACGAGCTGCCCGCGGGACTTCACCGCGCCGACGAGCTTCTGCCGCTGCTGTACGAGCGCAACCCGCTGTGCGTGTCGAGCGCGCTGCTGCGTCGCGATGCGGTGCTCGCCGCCGGAGGTTTCGCCTTCCCGCTGCCGCGGGTGGAGGACTGGGACCTGTGGCTAAGGCTGTTGGAGGCGGGCCACGCGTTCGTCATGGAGCCGCGCGCGGTCGTGCGCTATCGGCGCAGGCCGGGCGCGCTGTCGAGTGACATCGCCGCCACGGCGAGCGCGCAGATGCATGTCCACGAGAGTCATGCCGAGCTCGTGGGGGAGGCGGTGCGCCGGCGCGTGGAGTCCGCCGACCGGGCCGCCCGCGCGCGCGGGCTGGTGCGCAATCGGTCGTTTGCGGCGGCGCGGTCGGAGCTGCGGCGCGCCGCCGCGCTGGGAGCGCCGAGCGCCCGCGACCGGGCACTGGGTGTGGCGCTGGCCGTGCCCGGCGCGCGCGCCGCGCTCGGCCGTCGCGATCCCTATGTGCGTAGCGCTTCGCGGTTGGAGCGATGGCTGCGGTGGCGGCCGCGGCCGCAGCGGGCCAAGGAGGCCGCCGAGCTCGCCTATTGGCGTGAGCGTGTGGCGCACGAGGGCACGCTTGGACACGACCACTACGAGCGCGTCTTCACCGCTCACTTCGAGCTGACGACGGCGTTCTTCGCCGGCAAGCGCGTGCTCGACGTCGGCTGTGGGCCGCGAGGGAGCCTGGAATGGGCCGACGGCGCAGCCGAGCGCGTCGGCCTGGATCCACTCGTCGACCGCTACCGCGAGCTGGGCATCGACCGCCACGCCATGCGCTACGTGTCCGCGCCGGCGGAGCACATGCCGCTGCCCGACGCGTCGTTCGACATCGTCGCGACGCTCAACTCACTCGACCACGTCGACGACGTCGACCGGGCGGTCGCCGAGATCACGCGTGTCGCAGCGCCGGGCGCGACGTGGCTGCTCACCGTCGAGGTCGGCCACGCCCCGACGGCGACCGAGCCACACGCGCTCGAATGGGATGTGATCGAGGCCTTCACCGGCTGGCGGGTCGAGTGGTCGGCGCGCAGTGGCGTGCGCGGCGACCACGACATCTACGCGAGCATCGACGAGGAGCTGCCGTATGTGTCAGGGCCGGGGTTGCTGCGCGCGCGGCTGACGCGCCGTTAGTTGAGCTCGCCGCCGGGGTTTGGCGGTTCCGGTCGGGTGAAAACGGTGGCAGGATGCAGGTGTCGTCTGCTGACGCCGGCTCACTATGGTGCGTTGGAGCCCGAGGTTAGTGGCGCGGCACCCAACCGTCTACCGTTGCGGGCGGATGCGCCTCCAAACACAGCTGCACCACACGGGCATCCACGGCCTCGAGCGGTCGCGTCGCGGCCTCGAGGCGGCTGGGACTTAGAGGTCGTGGACGCGGTCGCGGCGTGTCCCGCCTGCCGCGCGGAACGCTGGCGGGTGCTCGAGCGCGCGACCTACGGGCGCGACCCCCCCCAAGTCGCCGGCCGATGCCGACGCTGCGCGCTGGGAGAAGCTACGCCGCGACTTCTTCTTCAGCACGTGGGCGCCGGGTCTAGGGGAGTTGGAGCTGTCGGTGTTGCTGTGCCTGTCGTGCGGTGTCGTCGTCTTCTCGCCGAGGCCGTCCGAACGCGACATCGAGCAGAAGTACGAAGCCCTGCGGGCGCTCGGGATCGGCCCGAGAGGCACAGCCGGCAGCGCGCGGCGGGCGCGAGCTGGATCGGAGGCGCTCGGATCTTCTGCTGACGCTCCTGTCCGAGGGCGGCACACGGCCGAACCAAGCTCTTCGAGTGCTCGATGTCGGCGGTGGCGACGGCAAGCTCATGAGGGCGTTCACGGACGCTGGGTGGACGTCGTTTGCCGTCGACTACAACACCGAACCGGTGCTGGGCGTCACGCGGCTGGGGAACACGCTCGCGGACGTCCCGGCGGGCGCGCAGTTCGACGTGCTCGTTTGCGCCCACGTGCTCGAGCACGTCGTCGACCCGCTCGCGCTCGCGCGACGAATGGCGGCGCTGCTGGAGCCGGGCGGGCGGCTGTACGCCGAGATACCCCTTGAGATCTGGCGGGGCACGCCGGTCGAAGCTGACCCGCTCACCCATCTGAGCTACTTCACGAGCGCCTCGCTGATCCGGCTGCTGCAGGCGGCCGGGTTGTCCGTGCGAGTCGCGCGCGAGCGCTGGGCGACCTACGGCGAGAACGTGCTCGAGGTGGCACACGCCGTAGCCTTCGCCGCGGACGGCACCCGTGGCGTGCGCGCCGTGAATCCGGTGCAGGCGGTCACGCGGCGCCTGAACCCCTCCATGCCCCTGAGAGCCCGCCGGCGCTTGCTCGTGTGGCAAGCGTTACGCAGCGCAGCGCGTGCGTGACCTCGCACTCAATCGAAATCCAAGCAGCGCGGTCGTGCATGTAGTAGCTCGAGGTAAAGCGCCTCATGTACGGCCGCGCAGTGCTCGAGCGACAGCTCCTCGGCGCGCGCGCGGCACGCCGTGGCGGGGTCAGGAAGGTCGATCGCCCGAAGCAGAGCTGCTGCGAGCGTCGCTGACTCGGGTTGCTCGAACAGCGCGCCGATGCCCGGCCGGTCGACGATCTCCGGCCCCGCCGCGTCGGCGCTCGCGACCACCGGCGTCCCGCAGGCCAGCGACTCCACGAGCACCAGGCCGAACGCCTCGGCCTGCGACGTGAGCACGGTCACCGACGCCGAGCTGTATCCGCGTGCCAGGTCCTCCTCGCTGTCAACGTCGACGAGCTCCACGCCTGGGGCGTTGAGCGCCGCTGCGATCGCCGCGTCGCGCGGGCGAGAGAGCACGAGCCGCGCTCCAGGGCGCTCTTCGCGGAGGCGAGCGAATCCGGCGAGCAGCAGGTCGCCGCGCTTGCGCGCGTCGTCGAGGGCGGCGGGGCAGAAGACGAGCGGGCCGGCGCCATCGTCGCGCTCGGCGCAGCGACGGAACACGGTCAGGTCGGTCCCGGGATGGATCACGCGCCCGCCGCGTCCGAGCCAGCGCTGCGCGGCAGTCTGGGCGGCAGCGCTGATCGTCACGAGCGCGTCGCAGCCCCACACCGAGCGCTGCAGCGTCTCGGGTCGCAGCCAGCGGTTCGCGAGCCCTGCGGGCTGCGCCAGCCCGACGAGCGTCAGCGCCGTGGGTCGGCCGCTGCGCAACGCCACGAGCGCGTCGCTGGGATGAAACGCGTGGAGCACGTCGAAGCGCTCCTGGCCCAGGGTGCGCGCGACGAACGGCAGGTGCGTGAGGTGATCCTGCAGCGCGCGGCGGCGCAGCAGCGCGTCCGACGGGCGGCGATGGCGCATGACCGTCACCCCCTCCTCGATGTCGCGTCGCGTCGCGGCCGGGTGGCTCGTGAGGATCCACGGCTCGTGACCGAGCTTCACGAGCCCCGCGGCGACGTCGTGGACGAGCCGCTCGGCACCACGGCGGACCTCGGGCCAGTAGGTCGGGTGCAGGAGCGCGACCCGCAGCGAGGCGTTCATAGGAACAGCGTGCGGTGACGTACGCTGCCGCGAATCATCGCGGAGATCTCGGCGACGTCGACGGCGGCGTGAGCGGGTAGTCGCGCCAGCGCCCGCACGGCGCCCTGCGGCGTTCGGCCCGATCCCGGCCATGCGGCGCGCGCCCATGGCAGCGCGAGCAGGCCGTATACGTTGCGCCGCCGCGCGGCCACCAGACCGGCGCCGGCGGCGGCGAGCAGCAGCTGGCCATGTCGCTCCTTCCAGAACAGTCCCAGCGGCAGCCGCCGGCGTAGCCGCGGGTGGCGCTTGACGACGGCCGGTAGGTCCGTCCAGCGCGTCTGCGAGCGCAGGTACTGGGTGAACGCCATCGGGTGCACGGCGTGCAGGACCCGCGCCTCGGGGACCGCGACGAGCCGCGCGCCGGCCTCCTCGGCCCGCGCCCACAGGTCGGTGTCCTCGCCGCCGGCGCGGATCGTCTCCTCGAAGCCGTCCAGGCGCTCGAGCAGGGCGCGCGGGAAGGCGATGTTCGCGGTTGGAGCGTGCCAGTTCGGGGGGTCCACTACGACGCTGCGAGCCCACGGGACCCGGGCCAGCACCTCGGCCTCGTTCGGATCGGGCCGCACGGACCCCTGTAGCACGTCGGCGGGCGCCCGGCTCGCCGCAGCCGCGAGCGCGGCGAGCCAGCCGGGTTCGGGCCGGCAGTCGTCGTCGGTGAAGGCGATCAGCTCGCCGCGGGCGGCGTGCCAGCCGCTGTTGCGGTGTATCGCCGGCGCGCCGGTACCGGGCTCCCGGAAGACCGCGCGCAGCGTCCCGCGCGCCGCCAGCGGGTGCTCGGCGATGATCCGGTGTGTCGTCGGCGGCCGTGAGTCGCTCGCGACGACGACCTCCCAGCGCGACGGGTCAAGCGCCTGAGCCTCGAGCGCGTTGAGCAGCCACAGCAGCCGCAGCGGCCGCTCGTGGGACGGAACGACGACCGAGATCTCTGGCCGCTCTCCCACCGCCCGCAGCCTATCTGCGGGCGTGGTGGACGACGTGCGGGACGTTCCAGCCCGCCGTCGCCTTGAGCTTGAAGCGGTCGTGCTCCCTGACGTCGTCGAATCCGACCGACCACAGCATCCGCTTCCATGTTCGCCGCGCCTGCATCCAGAAGACGACCGCCTTGTCGCGATCGGCGAGGTAGCGCGAGGCCGCGAACGGCAGCAGGTCGAGCTTCGGGTCATACGCCTCGGCGCTGATGAAGATGCCGCCCGGATTGACCAGGCCCGCAATCCGCTCGAGCGCGAGGAACTGGTCGCGCAGGTGGATGATCACCGAGCCGCAGAAGACCAGATCGAACTGGCCGAGCTCCTTCGGCCGCGCGTCGTAGACGTTGCGAGCGACGCGCCGCACGCTCGAGCCCAGCGCTTGTTTGGCAATCGCAAAGCCGGCGCCTCGCGGCGTGTCGGGGAAGCTCTGCGGCCGGCGGCGCGGAGGGATGTCCAGCTCGCGCTCGTCATCGAGATCGAGAGCGGTGACGTCGGCGCCGCGCCGCTCCATCTCGAACGCCCAGAAGCCGTCCCACGTTCCCACGTCGAGCGCGCGCACGCCGGTCATGTCATCCGGCAGGCCGAAGCGGCGGACGAACGGCCGAATGTCGAACATGCCGACGGTCTCAACCCCGTCTCCGAGGGCGAGCGTGTGGTACCAGTCGAGCTCTGCGACGCGTTCGGCGAGGGTCATTCGGCTCGGCAGCCTACCGGTCGCCTACGTGGCACAATCGCCCCGTGCTGCCGGCCAGCCGCAAGAAGCTGCTCGAGCGGCTGCCCGACGACGCCAGCGTGCTCGACGTCGGGGGCTGGGGCACTCCGCTGCACCGTGCCGACTGGGTGCTGGACCTCATGCCCTACGAGACGCGCGGCCTGTATGGCCACCCGGATCCCGATCCGCAGCGCTTTGACAAGGAGACATGGGTGGTTCGCGACATCTGCGATCGCGAGCCGTGGCCGTTCAACGACGGCCAGTTCGGCTTCGCCGTCTGCTCGCACACGCTCGAGGACGTCCGCGACCCGCTGTGGGTCTGCAACGAGCTGCAGCGCGTCGCTGCGGCGGGATACGTCGAGGTCCCGTCGCGGCTGGTGGAGCAGGCCCTGGGCGTCCACGGGCCGTGGGCGGGGTGGAGCCATCACCGCTGGCTGATCGACATCGGCGAGGGTGCCATCCAGTTCGTCTTCAAGCCCCACCTGCTGGGCGAGTTCGGAAAGCACTTCGTCGCCGGCTTCGCCGCCACGCTGACGCCCGAGCAGAAGGTCCAGACGCTGTGGTGGGAGGGCGCGTTCGTCGTCAGCGAACGGATCTTCCTCGACGACACGCTGGACGACTACCTGCGCGCCTTCGTCACTGCGCACGCGCCATTGCCGACGCGGGCGCGGCGGCGACCATGGACGAAGCCGCGCCGGTGACCGCCGCGCCGCCGCGTCGCGTCCTGATCACCGGCGCCTACGGGTTCGTGGGATCGGCGCTTGCGCGGGCATGCGTTCAGCGCGGTGATGACGTCGTCGTCCTGCGCCACGGCCATCGGCCGGAGGCGGCGCTCGCGCTCGAGCGCACGGAGGAGCGCTGCACCGTCGTCGACGGCGACGTGCTCGCGGACGGTCTGCTGGATCGTGCCGTCGGTGAGCACGGCATCGACACAGTCTTTCACCTCGCTGCCCAGCCGATCGTCGCCGAGGCGCTGCGCGATCCGGTCGCGAGCTTCGACGTCAACGTCCGCGGAACGTGGCTGCTGCTCGAGGCCTGCCGCCACCACGAAGTAAAGCGCACGGTCGTCGCGTCGACCGTCGAGGCCTACGGCGCCACGAACGCGCTGCCGATCGTCGAGGATCTGCCGCTCGATGCGAGCCTTCCGTACGACATCACCAAGGCGTGCGCCGATCTCATCGCGCGCGGCTGGTGGCATGCCTACGGCCTGCCGGTCGCCGTCGTGCGCTGCACGAACATCTACGGCGGCGGCGACCGCAACACGTCGCGGCTCGTGCCTGGAGCCGTCGCCGCGGCGCTGGCCGGACATCCGCCGGTTATCCGCTCCGACGGCTCGCCGCAGCGCGACTTCTTCCACGTCGACGACGCGGTCGCCGCGCACCTCGCGCTCGCCGCCGCGCTCGACGATCCCAGCGCGGGCGTTCGCGGCCAGGCGTTCAACGCCGGCAGCGGCAGCCCGCACTCGGTGCTCGAGGTCGTCAGGCTCGTCTGCCGCGCGGCGGGAACCGGCGTCGAGCCCGACGTGCGCGGCACGGGCGTTCCGAGCGGCGAGGTCGACCGCCAGGTCGTCGACTACGCCAAGCTGCGCGCAGCCACCGGATGGAAGCCCGGCGTCACGCTTGAGGACGGCATCGAGCGCACCGTGGGGTGGTACCGCCGCCACCTCGAGACCGCGGTCGGGTGACACTCGGCAAGCCGTTAGAGTCCAGCGCCGTGGCGCTGAAAGAGACCGTCGACGCCGGTTCGCGCCGCGAGGAGGTACAGGCTGCCGTCGATGCGGTGAGGCTCTGGTATCACACGATGGACCTGCCGGGCGGGGTCGTGACGCCGGGACACTTCGACCTGCGACCGATCGTCGAGCGCATGCCGTGGCCCGACGTGCGCGGCAAGCGCTGCCTCGACGTCGGCACCTACGACGGCTTCCTCGCCTTCGAGCTCGAGCGCCGCGGCGCCGCCGAGGTGATCGCCACCGACATCCCCGACCATGCGAGCTGGGACTTCCCGGCGCGCTCCGAGCCGCGCAGCCCCGAGCTGCTCGCCGAGATCGCCGGTGCGGAGAAGGGCCACGGCTTCCGCATCGCCAAGGAGGCCCTCGGATCGAACGTCGAGCGGATCTTCATCAGCGCCTACGACCTGCACCCCGACCGCGTCGGGACGTTCGACGTCGTCGTGTGCGGAGCGCTGATGCTTCACCTGCGCGATCCGATCCGTGCGCTGGAGGCGATCCGCTCGGTCTGCCGTGGCTACTTCCTGTCGGCCGAGGAGGTTCGCGCCGGCCTCAGCGTGTGCCATCCGCTGGCGCCGGTCGCCGAGCTGACGAAGAATCCGCAGATGTGCCAGTGGTGGGTCCCCAACGTTCGCGGCCACCGCCACATGGTCTATACCGCCGGCTTCAAGCTCGAGTCGCGGCGGCGCACGTACGCCATCCCGCTGGGCGTCGCGCACGCGCCGCCGGGGCGCTCGCCGAGGGCGATCGCGCGGGGCGCGCTGCGGCGGGCGGTTATGGGCGGCGAGGGTCTGCCGACATCGGTGCTGCTGGCATCGGTCGATCCTGGGCTGAGAGGATGAGCGTGCCGCCCGCTCACTGCGGTGTCTCGGTGAGCTTCGTCGTGAGGACGAACTCGGGTTGTTCATAGCCCTCGACCGTATGGGTCGACAGCCGGTAGACGAAGCCCGCGGGCACGATCGCGGTGAGCTGGCCGCCCGAGCCCACGCGCGCCGCGCTGGCCGCCCGAGCCCACGCGCGCCGCGCTGGATGGCGCTCCGGACTCGTGGCGCGTGGCGAGTGCGCCCACGATGTGCTCGGGCGGATCGTGCGGTCCCACGCGCAGCTCGAGATGGCCGTTCTGGCCCGGGCCGGCGATGACCCCGCCGGAGATCTGGACGAGCGTTGGCCGGCGCAGGTTGCGCGGCCGATAGGTGACGTCGAGCTCCGGTGCGAACACGTGGGCACCGGCGCGGCCGGGCGCCTGGAGCGCGCGCAGGCGCCTCAGGCAGAGGCCGATGCCTCCCAGCAGGTCCATCAGATGACGAGGCTCCGGGACGCCGCGCTGCCGCGCGCAAGCGCTGCTGCCGCGGCGCCGTCAGCCGCGATCCGCACGGCCGCCGCGCGGCGCCCGCTCGTGCGGGCGTCCTCGCGCACGACGGACGCGTAGGGCAGCAGTGCGAGCAGCGGCCACGCACGGCGCAGCCCGAGAGCGCCGAGCACGCCGGCGGTCGCGAGGTCGAACCGCGCCGTGCGCCGGTTCAAGAACCAGCGCCGGTGCAGGAAGCTGCGGCGCAGTTCGGGGACCTCGCGCGCGAGCAGGGGGAACAGCCCGAGTCGGCGGCGCTCGGCGAGAAACTCGCGCGTGCCGCGCGGCTGCACCGCGTGCAGGACGAGCGCGTCGGGGCAGAACGCGACGCGCGCCCCGTTACGCACGGCCGTCCAGCCGAACAGGACGTCCTCACCGAAAGGCGCGCCCTCACGCGGCTCGAGGCCTGCGGGGAAGCCGCCCGCCCGCTCGAAGGTCGCGCGCCGCACGACGAGATTCGCGGTCTCGAAGAGACCCGTGTGTCCCGTGATCTGGACGGTCCGGTCAAGCGGCGCAGGGGTGCGGACGGGTGCGACCGGGCCGAGCACAAGGTCAGCCGTGTTCAGCGCGCCCAGCGCGGCCGCCAGCCACCCGCGGGAGGGCTCGCAGTCTGCGTCGGTGAAGGCGAGTACGTCGGCGCTCGCCGCCGCCGCGCCCTCGTTGCGCGCCGCGCCCGGCCCGTCGCCGCGTGGGCGCCGCAGCACGCGCATGCCACGCGCCTCGGCAAGCGCTGCGGTTCCGTCGAGCGAGCCGTTGTCGACGACGATGACCTCGATCTCCCCGTCGAGTTCCTGCTGGGAGAGCGCATCCAGCGTCAGGCCGAGCGAGCCCTCCGCATCGCGCGCCGGGATGACGACCGAGACGTCAGGCATCGCGTCCCGCAAGCGTGCGCAGGCGCCCGCGCACGGTTCGCGCGAGCCGCCGCAGCTGCGAGCCCTGGGCTGCCGGCTGCACCGGTGTCACGAGCGGCGTGAGCAGATCGCGGCACTGGCGCGGGATCCGGTCCGCGACCGTGCCGAGCAGATACGCTGCGACCGCACGCTGCGCCAGCCCGCTGAGCAGCACGACTTGGCGCGCGCGCCCCACGACGTCGTCAGCTGTGAGGCGCCTGATGAGGATGCAGTCCGCCCACGCGGTCTGCCCGTCGCGGCGATCCACGAGGGTGTCGCGGTAAGGCGTCGCCGGTTGCCACGTCTCCGTCGACAGCGAGAGCAGGTCAAAGCCACGCCGATCGAGCGCCGTCAGGGCGTCGTGGAACTTCGGTTCGCCCTCGTAGAACGGCTCGAAGCGCAGTTCGCACCGGATGCAGTAGGCGCGCTCGAGCAGGCGCCCGCAGGCGAGCAGCACCTCCAGATCGAGACCTTCGAGGTCGGTCTTGAGCAGGTCGACGTGCCCGATGCCGTGCTCCGCGAGCATGTTCGGCAGCGTCCGCGTCTGGACCAGCGTGCGGTCGACGACGGCGAAGTACTCCTGCAGTGCGTACTTCTCCACGAGCTCGGGCTTGGGCTCAAGCAGCCCCGACACGGAGAGGAACGACCGGGTCGTGAACTCGCGGACCCCGGGGGAGCCCGCGACGATGTCCGACAGTGTCAGCCGGCGCTCGTAGTTGCCGGAGATCGCTGCTGGCCGGTCGGCCGCGTCAACGTCGACGAGCGTCGATCCGTTCCGGGCCCACGCCGGGAGCGCAAAGGGCTCGTCGCCGCCGGAACCGAGGTTCACGACCGTGAAGCCCCGTAGATCGCGCAGCTCCATGGCGCAACGTTAGCGGCGCACGACGGCGACGAGGTCGAGCGCCTGTCCCAGCGGGCCCTCGGCCAGCGTGAAGTCCTCGACGCCGATCTCCTGCGCCGCCGGGTCCACGCGCCGGCGCGCGAGCCGCAGGCTCGCGTCGTACAGGCGCTGGCGGGCGAGGCGCGGCACGAAGCGGCGCAAGTGCAGCGGATCTAGGCGCAACAGCGCGTCGAGCCGGCGGTGCTCGCCGATAACGAACTCCAGCTGGCGCGGCGAGCCGAAGATGCCGAGGATGCGCACGTCGCGAAACCCAGCCGCCATGAGGCTGCGCAGCTGCTCCGGGTCGTACTCGATGTAGTGGTAGGGGTCGATGATCTCGTCGGGCTGGCCGAACGTGAGGCGGTTTGGGGTCACGAACACCGCGGTGCCGTCGATGTCCAGCACGCGGCGCACCTGCCCGAGTACGCGCTCGGGGTCCGGGACGTGCTCGATCGCCTGGACGCAAAGCACCGCCTGAAAAGAAGCGTCCTCGAACGGCAGCGCGCGCATGTCGCCGACAACCGTCTCGCGGGCCTGACCCTCGAGCGCCTGCGGATCGGCGTCGAAGCCGGTCGTCTCGCGCGGCGCGAGCAGGTGGAAGGAGTGCCCGACCCCGCATCCGAGGTCGAGCACCTTGCCCTGATCGGGGAGCAGGTGTGCACACAGGCTGTATGCGGCGACGTGCCGCTGCCAGGTCGGGTTGAAACCGTCGCCGGCGGTGCTCACGCGCTCTCCGGTGACCGAACTCATGCGTTGAACTTCCGGCTCCTCCAGATCCCGTTGCGGTGCAGGATGAGCTTGCCGGCGGCGGCCAGCGTCCGCAGGCCGTAGATGGTGGACGCGCCGAGGCCGATCGATGACGCGTCCTCGTCGTAGATCGTCCGCGCCGGTACCTCGGCGATCCGGAAGCCGAAATGCACCGCCTGCATGAGCACCTCCGAGTCGAACGTGAAGTCGATCTCGTTGCGTAGGAACGGGATCCTCATCAAGACCTCGCGCGAGTAGGCGCGGTAGCCGGTGTGCAGCTCGGACAGGTTCGTGCCCAGCACGCGGTTCTCGATGATCGTCAGCGCCCGGTTCGCGACGTACTTGTAGCGCGGCATGCCGCCCGCAAGGGCGGCGCCCGGGTCCGACAGCCGCGATCCGAGCACGAGGTCGGCGGTGCCACTCGTGATCGGCTCGATCATGCGCGGTATAAGCGTCGGTTCGTACTGCCCGTCTGGGTGCAGCATCACGACGACGTCGGCATGGCGCTGCAGCGCCTCGAGGTAACACGTCTTCTGGTTGCCGCCGTAGCCGACGTTGTGCGGGTGCCAAATGAGGTGGACGGGCAGCCTGCGCGCCAACTCGACGGTCGAGTCGGTCGACGCATCGTCGACGAGGATGATCTCGTCGACGACATCACGCGGGATGCCCGCGAACGTGCGCTCGAGCGTGCGCGCGGCGTTGCGAGCCGGCATCACCACGATGATCCTGCTGCCGTCAAACACGGCGCGCCTCGACGTAGACCGATCCGCCACGCTGCAGCACGATCTCGATCAGCGAGGCGATGACGGCGACCGGCGCCAGCGCGACGCCGGCGGCGAGGATGGCGGTGCGCTCCCGTGGCCGCAGCGGCTTGGTGCGCGCCTCCGGGCGGCGGATGGCGTCGTACAGGTCAGGGCGGCCGGGGAGCGTGCCGACGAGGCCGTGTAGCCAGCCGAAGACGATCTGGCCGCCGCGCCAGTGGCTCACACGCTCGACGCGCAGTCCGGCGCGGCGCAGGCGCTCGCGCAGCGCGCGGGACGGGATGTGCGTGAGGTGGCGCGGCACGTCGAGCGCCAGCCAGCGCTCGCCGAACGCGCTCGCTTGCATGCTGGAGGCGTTCGGAACCGCGACCGCGACGACGCCGCCGGGAACGAGCTTCTCGGCGGCGTCGTCGAGCGCCGCCCCGGGCGCGCGCAGGTGCTCGAGCGTGTGCCAGAGGACGATCGCCGCCCACGGGCCGCCGGCCTCGTGGATCTCTACCGCACGAACGTCGGCGCGGCCGGAATCGCGCTCGAGGCCGAGCGCCTCGCGACCGCGAGCGTGCAGCGCGTCGAGCAGCGTCCCGTCGCCGGCTCCGACATCGAGTACCGGCCCCGGTGGGGCGAGCGTGTCGATGCGCCTCGCCAGGCGCGCGCGCGAGCGGCGCAGCAGCGCGTCGCCGGGGCCCGAGAAGCGCCCGGACGCGGGCCGGTAGGGCCCGGCGTAGGCCGCATCTAGCTCGGCGTCAGTCGGCCACGGCGTCGTGCTCGTGACACCGCACGCGCCGCACAGCGTGCCGCCGGGGGCGGTCCGGGCGTCGCGCCCGAGCGGCTGCGCACACCACGGGCAGCGCTCCGGGGGCTTCCTGGGCGCGGCTGGGATCGCGTCGGCGGCAGCGGCGGCGAGCACGGCGGGATCCTAGATGGCTGCTTCCCGGACCGCCGTGCCGACGCTCGCGCGTCGCGAATGCAGGCGCCGGGCTCGAAGGTGGACGCGCCGCGGCGCAACCGGCGTCGCGTTACGCTGCGCGACCGTGGCGGTCGTCCTCCACCATTTCGCGCTCGTGGCCGCCGGAGTTGCGCTGCTCGACGCTGCCCTACTGGCGGCCTCGACGCTGGCCCCGAGTGGGCTTGAGCGAGTGCTCGCCGCGGCCGTGATCGCGACCGCGGGCGCCGTCGCCGAAGCGCTCGGGCTCGGCCTCGCCGGCCTGGGCTCGAGCACCATCGCGCTGGCGCTTGCCGCCGGGGTGACGTCGGGCGCGGCGCGTGCGTGGCTGCCGAGACCCGCGCTGAGCCCGCTCGACGAGTTCGCCGAGGCCGTCGCGACGGCCCCGACGGCCGCGCGCGTTGCGGTCGGCGCGGGTGGTGGTGTGCTCGCCGTGCTCGCGGTGTTCTTCCTCATCCACCCGTCCCTGGGGATCGACGGCGTCTCCTACCACCTGCCGGAGATCGTGAGCTGGATCCACGGCGGCAGTCCCGGTGCCGAGATCCAGCCCAGCGAGGACTTTCCGACGGCGGCTTATCCGTTGACGAACGAGGTCCTGCTGGCGTGGGCGATCGGGCTGTCGCGCAGCTTCGTCCCGGTGGCGCTGTGGACGCCGATCCTGCTCGGCCTGTTCGCGGTGGCGATGTGGCTCGGACTGCGCCGGCTCGGCGTCGCGGCCATCGTGATTGCGCTGGCAATCCTCGCCGTCGTCCTGAGCCCCGCTCTCACGCGCGGGTTTAATGGGCCGAAGAACGATCTCGCCGCGATCACCTGGATGGCGGCGACCGCGGCGCTGGCGGTGGCGGCCGTCGAGCGTCCGCGCCTGCTGGCGGTCGCCGTGCTCGCCGCCGGGCTGTCGATCGGAACGAAGACGACGACCGCGCCGGTCCTGATGCTCGTGCTCAGCGCGGCGGCGCTCGCGGCGTGGCGGAGTCGCGGGACGCAGGCGCAGCGCGCTCCGCGCTCGCTGCTGCTCGCGGCGCTCGCGGGAGCGGCCGTCGTGGGCGGCGTCTGGTACGTGCGTAACATCCTCGTGCACGGCTCGCCGTTCTGGCCGCTGATCGGCACTTCGTGGGGTGACGACGTGCCGCGCGCGATCGCGCGTCTGGACGTGAGCTTCTTCGAGCGCCCTCGCGCGACCTTGCAAGGGCGCACCAATGAGTACCTTGGGGCGATCGCCGGCGGGCTTGTGCTGCTGGTCGCCGGCATTCTCGCCGTGCTGCTGGACCGCGGTCGGGCCGTGCTCGCGGCGAGCGCCGCGGCGCTGATCGCCGCCTTCGTGTGGGCGAGCGGGCCGTTCACCGGCCTCACCGACGATCCGGTCGTCGACCTGTCGCTATCGACGCTGCGCTACCTGCTGCCGGCGTTCGTGGCCGGAGCCGCGGCGCTCGCGCTCGCCTCGCGCGCTCCTGGGGTGCGCGGGCGGGTAGCCGTCGCGCTGCTCGGTCTCGCGGCGCTGTGGTCCGCCGGGCAGACCGCGCGCCTCGGCTACCCAGCCGTGCCGGGCGTGGGGGCGGTGCTCTCGGGCGCGTTGCTGGGCACGGGGGCTGGTGCGCTGGCGGGCTGGGTGGCGACCCGCGGGACGTTTCTCGTCCGCGCCGCGACCGCGGCCGTGGTCGCCGTCGGCGCGCTCGGGCTGGCCGCGAGCGCCTCCGGCTACGTCAAGCGCCACGCGCAGACGAACGCCACCTTTGCCGCGCCGGTCGTCCGCTGGTTCGCCGATCGCCCCGACTTCCGCGACGGCAGCGCGCCGATCAGCACCGCGCCGCAGTCGATCGGGCCGCTAGCGGGCGACCGCCTGCAGCACGATGTGGAGCTCATCCCGGGCGACGCATCGTGCGCGTCGGTGCGCGCTCGGGCGCGGCGCGGTTTCGTCGTGATCCGCGTGCTGCCGGCGCGAATCCGCAGCTATCTCGTGCCGTACACGGCCGCCGACTGCCTCGTGCGTGAGCGCACCATCTTCGCCGGTGGCGGACTGCTCGTGTACCACTTCGACGTTACCGCAACGCCCGCCGAGGATCAGCTCGGCCCGTAGAGGTAGTAGCGTCCGAAATGGGCCAGCGGCGGCACTCCCTTCATGCAAGCGACCAGCCGGCTCGTCGCGACGACGCGGGCGTCGGCGACCACGAGCCAGCCACGATCGGCGTGCGCGCGGATTCGGCCGCACGGCTGCGTGCTGGGGACGTAGACCACCGGATGGCGCAGCTCGTCGCCGCCGAGCAGCGCGAAGGCGGCGGCGCCCATCGCGACCGGCTGGGCGCCGCCCTCGTAGCCGGGCCGCGCGGCGAGCGCCGAGAGCAGCTTCGAGTACCCGGAGACCTCGACGCCGAACGTTTCGCCGTGGCGCGCGACGTAGCCAGGTGCCGCGATGGCGAGGACGGTCCCGGCGGCGACGGCCACTGCCGGCGCGACCCACGCAGGAGCCGGCGGGCGCCTGCCGCCGAACCATCCGATTGCGGTTCCGACCGCGGCGGCGGCGAGCATCGTCGCGGTTCCGGGCACCAACGGGAAGCCGATCATCGTGTTGCGCGCCGCCGAGACGAGCGTCGCCAGCGTGAGCAGCGCTACGACCACAGCGCGAATGGGCGGCCGCGCGCCACGGGCGCTGAACGCGATCGCCACCGTCGCGGCCAGCAGGGTCGGTAGCAGGTAACGCGTCGTGCCGACGGCCAGCTCGGTCGACGTGTCGATCCCGGTGTACGGAGCGTTGAGCCACAGCACGAACGCGACGGCGACGACGGCACCGGTCACCAGCGCCGCGCGCGAGCGGCTCACCAGCGGCGTCAGGAGCGCAGCCGGAAGCAGCACGAGCGCGCCGCCAAGCATCTTCGCGAACTCGGGCTCGCGCCCGCGCAGCATGTCCCCCGGGTGGTCGATGAACGACGACTTGAACGGCGCGAGCGCTGGCGGCACCGGATCGCCGAACGACGTCGCGACGAACGGCCAGAAGGGCGAGCCGTGATCGAGCAGGTTGCGCAGCGGCCATACGGCAGCCACGATCAGCGCCGCGAGCGTGGCCGCTCCAAGCGGAGCCTTCAGAGGCGCGAGCGCGCGCCGGTGGTACCAGAGCCCGAACACGAGCACCGCGACGAGTGGCAGCACGGGCGTCGTCTTCGTTCCGACGGCGAGTCCCGCGGCGACCAGCGCGGGCACCAGCAGCAGCGGGCGCGGGCCGCGAAGCGAGAGCGCGACGAGCGCCGCGGCGACGCCGAGCCACGCCGTCGCGGCTAGATCGGTCTGCGGCCCGCCCAACTGCGATGCGTTCAACGGCAGCGTGATGAAGGCCGCCGCGGCAAGGAGCGCGACGAGCGGCGGCACGTCGAGGCCGCGCAGGCCCGTCCAGATCGCGACCGCGAGCAACGCGGCGAGCGCGGGGGTGATGAGCGACGCGATGACCCACGATTGCGTGAGCCCGAGCGCCCAGCCGACGAGCACCTCGTTCGTGAGCGGGTAGTTGCCGACCGGCACTCCCTCCAGCAGGTCGACCACTGCCCCGGGCGAACCGTCGCGCAGCCACGTAGCGGGCAGTGAGAGGTGGTACGTCAGCCCGTCGAGCGTGACGTACGGATGCTTGAGTTGCCAAGCGCACAGCGCCAGCGCGGCTGCTGCGCAAGCGCCGACGACCGCCCTTGCAGGCGGAGGCGCCTGCGCCCACCGGTCGGCAAGCTGCAGGCGCAGCGGGGGGTCGGGCGCCGGCACCAGGACCCGCACGGCGGTCCACGTGAGCGCAGCCGTCGCGGCGAGCGCGGGCGTCGAGCCGCCGACGCCGGCGAGCCCGAGCGCGAGCGCCCACATCACCGAGGCGGCGGCCGCGAGCGGCGCGGCGGCGACCACAAGCTCGAGCCCACGGGCGCCGGCGAGCGTCGCTGTCCGCAGTCCCGCAGCACCCAGGGCGGCCACGGCGAGCGCAAACGCTACGTGGTGCAGGACCCCCATCGCCCGGCATCGTAGTCAGCCCCGGAGGCGCAAGTTCGGGGCCAGCCTCTAGCTAGGTGTGCTGCCCGCGAAGTTAGTGTACGCGGGTGATAAGCGGTCGGCCGCTGGTGGCGGTGTGTGGTCGCCCGCGGTTGTCGAGCCATGAAGACTTGCCCGCGGAGGCCGGACGCCTCCTCAACTGTTCAGCAAGTCCGTAGGCAGCTCACCTAGCCCACGAAGAGTGGTCCAGCAATCGTTCACTGCTGACCCGCTACACGACGAGCCCGTGGCGGACCGTGTTCTCGGTCACGACGCGCGGCTGCACGAAATGCAGCAGGTAGTCGTGGCCGCCCGCCTTCGTCCCGGTTCCCGACAGCCGGTTGCCGCCGAACGGCTGCCGCCCGACCATCGCGCCCGTGATCGCGCGGTTGACGTAGAGGTTGCCGACCGGCGAGCGGGCGACGACATGCTCGACCGTACGTGGGTTGCGCGAGAACAGCCCACCGGTGAGGGCGAGCGGCAGCGCGTCGACGTGATCGCAGGCCTCATCGACGTCGCGCACGGCCTCGACGGCGAGCACCGGACCGAAGATCTCTTCGCGCAGCACGTCGGAATTGGGCGGCAGGCCGGTCGCCACGATCGGCGCGCAGTACCAGCCGCCGTCCGGCACGTCCCGGGCGCTCGTCGCAAGCGTGCCGTCGCGACCAGCCAGCTCGGCGTAGCGTCGCACGCGGTCGCGAGCGGCACGCTCGATCAGCGGCGGCACGTCGGTGGCGAAATCATCGGCGGGGCCGATCAGCAGGCCCTGCACCGCGCCGGCGAGCCGCTGCACGAGCACGTCGTGAATCGACTCGTGGACCAGCACGCGCGACGCGGCCGAGCACTTCTGGCCCGCGTAGCCGAAGGCCGACTGGAGGATCGCCGGAATGGTCTCGTCGAGGTCGGCATCGGCATCGACGATGAGGCAGTTCTTGCCGCCCATCTCGGCGACGACGCGCTTGAGCTGACGGGCGCCGGGGGCGAGCTGCGCCGCGCTGCGCAGCAGCTGCAGTCCGACCGCTCCCGAGCCCGTGAAGGCGATCGTCGCGACGTCGGGATGCTCCGCGAGGGCGGCGCCGGCATCGCCCTCGCCGGGCAGCAGCGCGATCGCGTCGGCCGGCACGCCACCGGCGCGGAGCGCCTCGACCACGCGCAGCCCGCAGCCGGGCGCCTGCTCGGCGGGCTTGAGCACGACGCTGTTGCCGGTCGCTAGCGCGGCTGCCGCCATGCCGATTGGGATCGCGAGTGGGAAGTTCCACGGCGCGATCACGGCACAGACCCCGCGCGGGACGTAGTGCAGCTCGTTGCGCTCGCCCGGCGGCTGCAGCAGCGCCCGGCCCGCGTCGAGCTCGAGCGCGCCGCGGGCGTAGAACTCCAGGAAGTCGATTGCCTCGCAGACATCCGCATCGGCGTCGGCCCACGGCTTCGCGCTCTCGCGCAGGACGAGCGCGGCGAGCTCGGCGCGGCGCTCGCGCATCCACGCCGCGGCGCGCAGCAGCGCCGCGGCGCGCTCGCCGGCCGGTATGACCGACCACCGCCCGAAGCCACGCTTCGCGCTCACGACCGCGTCGGCGGCCTCGGCCTCGGTGGCACGCGCGGCGAGCGCCACGACGCGCTGTGGATCGCCGGGGTCCGTCGAGACGAGCTCCTCGCCGTCGCGCCGCTGCTCGTCGATCCAGATGGGCACCCGCAGCGGCAGCTCGAGCGCGTCCAGCGCGTCGGCCAGCGGCGCGCGCGCGGCGGCGCGGCGCAGCTCGAGGATCGGCTCGTTGGCGAACGGAGGGAGGCTCACATGTCCAATCTAGGGGGCTCACCCAAGCGGCGAATGGCGCGCGCGGCGTCCGGGAACGCTTCAATCGGACCGTGCACGAGCACCGTGAGCTTTTTGACGAGCAGCAGCGGACGCCCGTCGAGCGCATCGTCGGCCAGGATCTCGACGAGGCATCGGGCAAGGGCAAGCCGCTGTCCAGTCGCGCGCGCCAGACGCAGCGCTCGGTCGACTCCTACCTCAAGGGCGGGGTGCGTCCGCGCTGGATGGAACGCGTGGGGGATATCGATGCCGGCATCGCCCGCGAGCGGCGGCGGCTTGCGCGCACCTACCGCGCGCTGCAGCGCGAGTACGGTCACGATGCCAAGGCGTTCGCCGAGCGCTGGCGCGCCGTTGCCCACGGCTGGCCGTTCGCCGAGCTCAACGAGCTGATCGAGCAGCACAACGAGTGGTATCCGATCGAGCGCGACCTCGCGCTGGACCCGCGCACCGGCGAGTACGTCCGCGTTGCCGGCCGTTCCTACCGGCGCCCGGTCCTCGGGCCACCATGGGTGCTCGAGATCTTCCCCGCGGTGCCGTGCCGGGCTCAGAGGCCGCTGCGGTAGGCGGGCCTCGACTACGCCGGCGGCGGCGCCAGCAGCTCGTCCAGCGTGACGCCGGTCGCCTGGTCGTGGAGGAAGGACTCGTTGGCCGTGTTCTCCAGCAGGCGCCGGACGAGGTAGGCCATGCCGGCGACGAGGTCTCCGACGGGGCAGTAGGCACGCACCCTGAACCCGCTGCGGGCAAGCGCATGGCCGAGGCCGTCGCCGAGGCCGCGCAGGATCTGAAACTCCACGTCGCTGTCGTCGCCGCCGAGCTCACGGTTGGCGACGATCGCGTGGGCGACGGAGCGCAGGTTGTGCGAGGCGATCGCGACGCGCACGGTTGGGCGTGCCGCCAGCAGGCGGGTGGTGAGCGCCTCGAAGTTGCGGTCGCTGTCGGCCTTGCGCTCGAAGACCGGCACGCTCCAGCCGTGCTGGCGCGCCTCGACGACCTCGTGATCCCAGTAGGCACCCTTGACGAGGCGAACGAGAAGCGGCTGCTCGCGAGGCGTGCGCCGGGCCCGCTCCAGCACGGTGTCGAGCGTCTCGGGCGAGTCGCGCAGGTACGCCTGCAGCACGATCCCGGCGCTCGGTCCGCCTGCGAACCGCGGCTCGGCGAGCAGTTCGAGCACGAGCTCGAGCACGGCCTCGCGCGAGTCGAGCGACTCCATGTCGATGTGCAGATGTGCGTCGCGCGCCTGCGCGTGGCACAGCAGCTCGCGCAGCCGCGGCGCCGCGTCGCGCTGCCCGCGTTCGGGCGCGTCGGCGCGTAGCAGCGGCGTCAGCGCCGAGACCTTGACCGACAGGTTGGCGCGGGGGATTGGTCCGACCGCGTCGTGCTCGAGCGGGGGCTCGGCGTCGAGGCGCGCGTACGCGTTCGCGAGCGTGTCAAGCGCCGCCGTGCAGCGGACCGCGTAGCGATCGGCTTCCGCGGCAGTGACCGTCGCCTCACCAAGCAGGTCGACCGAGGAGGCGATACCGTCCCGCCACAGCCTGCGCAGCGCCGGCAGCGCCGCGGCCGGGTCCTCGCCGACGATGAAGCGGTGCGCCATGTGGCGCACCCCGGCGGCGCCGGCCGCCCCGAGTGCTGCGCGGCCTGCACTGGTATGGGCCATCTTCATCGCCGCGCGAACGGACAGTGGCTGCTCGTCGACCTCGTCGAGGAAGGCGGTCAGGTGCGACGCGAGATCGTCGAGCGAGCGGCAGGCGGGCACGACGTCGACGAAGCGAAACAGCGCGGCGCGCAGCTCGGCGTCCTGGGCCGCGAGGTCCATTGCGTGCTCGTCGAGCGCCTTGAGCGGATGGTGATGGCCGGGCGGGAACGCCTCGGCGAGCTGCCGGCCGACGCGCCTGATGACTTGCTCGCGCGCGTTGCCGGGCACGTCCTACGGCGCCGGCGCGACCCCGGGAACCGCCGAGGCGTCGCGCTGCTGCGTCGGGCTCGCCGCGCCGGTGCCGGCCGGCGTCGCGGACCGTGGCGAGGCCGGCGCCGCCGATCCGTTCTGACGCTGGGCGTCGCGCTTAGCCCTGGCGCGGGCCCGCGCCTTGGCGGCCTCGACGGCGGCCGCGCTCGCGGCGCCGCCGGGGACGACGATGACGGCCGGCGCCTTGCCAGCCCCCGAGGATGTCGTCGGAACCGGCGAGAGGCTCTTTGGCGACGCGGCGCGGCCGCCGCCGCCGAAGACGCCGGCGATCCCCATGGCGATCACGATCGCAAGCGCGATGAGAACCGCTGGCAGCAACGCGGCCGAGCGCACGCGCTCGGATGGCCTCGGCGATGACGACGCACGAGCGGTTGCGCCGACAGCGCGCTGCGGCCGGGGCATCGGGCTGACGCGCTCGCGCGCGGGTCGCGACCGTCGCGTTGGCAGCTTTGGCAGCGACACGGAGGGCAGGGAGAGGGATGGCAGCGAGACGGAAGGCAGCGACACGGAAGGCAGCGACACGGAAGGCAGCGATGGCAGAGCCTTCCGGCGACGGCCGCCTGGACTGCGAGCAGGCTTGACCGTCTCGTCGCCCGCGTCGACGAAGTCCGCACCGCGGTGCTCCATCGTCTGCCCGCTGGCGTACGGATTGATCGAACCGGATGGCGCGGTGAGCGCAGCGCCACCAGCTTGGGGGGCCTCGGCCTCCTCGGCCCGGTGCGCGTACAGCTCGTCCGCCGCTGGCTCCGGGATCACAACCGCGATCGGCGGTTCAGGCGGCGGTGGTGGCGGCGCGGGGGCGGCTGGTGGTGTTGCGACGGGTGGTTCGAGCGGCGGTAGCGGCGGCTCCGGTGGTGGCGGCGGCTCGGACAGGGGTGGTGGTTCGGGTGGCGCCGTTGCGAGAGGCGGCTCGGGTGGTGGGTCGGGTGGCGCTGTTGCGAGCGGCGGCTCGGGTGGTGGTTCGGGTGGCGCTGTTGCGACGGGCGGCTGGGGCGGGGCCGTGGCGGCGAGCGGCTCAAACGGTGCCGGCGCGACGGGCCCGTTCATCAACGGCGCCTTGGCAGCCGCAGCTCGGATCGGCGCCGCCGTGGCGAGCGCAGCGATGATCGCGGCGGCGGTTGGAAGCGGCATCTGTGTGTTGGGTGGGTCGCGGTAAGCGCGCTCGGCGGCCTCGAAGCGAGCCTCGGGGGCGCGGCACGCCGGGCAGCCGCCGAGGTGCTGCTCGAGGCGCGCCAGGTCGATCCTCGAGATCACGCGGTTGGCGCGCGCAGCCAAGAGCGTCGGCACGTCACCGCACCAGCCGGTCGCGGGCCGGCGCGCGACGTGCCGCAGCGCTTCGGGCGGCTGCGGCGGCTGCGGCACGTGCTCGGCCGCCGCGGTGCGCGTCGCGCTGATCAACAGCGCCTCCGGGTTCAGGTCGGCGAGATCGGGCGCCTGAACCACCGCTGCGCGGAAGCGACGGAAGGCCTCGGCCGCCGCGATCGCGGCGTGCCCGTCGCCGACGACGTGCTCGCAATATGCGAGCACGGCGGGACCGCGACGCGCGCAGAGCCCCGCAAGCGCGTCGGGATGGCCGTCGCGTACTCCGGCCGGAGTTACTGCTGCAACTGGCACTTCTCTCAGGCTACCGCCACGTGGCGACGGTTGGAGGTGCTACGAGCGCCGCTGCGCGGCGCTGACGCGCCGGTTCGACGCCCGAATAGCGAGCGCCGGCACCGTCAACCGCTCAGCCCGGTGGCCGGCACCGGACGAAGGCGCGCGCAGCTACAGTCGTGCCGCCATGGACCGGGAAACGGCTCACGCCGCGACTGGGCGCGCCACAGCGGGGCGCACGATGCCCGCATTGCTGATCCGCGCGCGCTCGCGAGCGTCCGCGCCGGGGGCGTCGGGCTGATGCGTCTGCTGTTCGTCCTTGACCAGTGGCCCGAGCTCTCGGAGACGTTCATCGTCAACGAGCTGCAGGCGCTGCGGCGGTTGGGGCACGGTGTCCGCATTCAGGTGCGGCAGGCCGCCGTGAACCCCAACCCGGAAGCGCCGAGTGACGTCGACGTCGACGCGATGGGCGACGAGGCAAGCCTGCGGCGCTGGCGCGATCTCGCCTGGCTCATCGCGCGACGGCCGCGAGCGTGCGCGCTGGACCTGCTGCGGCGGCGGCGCTGGCGCCGCGAGGAGTGGGTGCGGCCGCTGCGCTCACTCGCCGTCGAGGCGCGCCGCATCGCCGCGCGTGGCGATGAGCACGTTCACGCGCACTTCGCCGCCGGCGCCGCGCTCGACGGGCTGCGGCTCGCAGCCCTCTGCGGTCTGCCGTTCACGCTGACCGCGCACGCGTTCGACATCTACTTGGATCCGCGCAACCTGCGCGAGAAGCTCGAGTCGGCGGCCGCGGTGTTCACGGGCTGCGACTACAACGTCGAGCGCCTGCGCCGGCTGGCGCCTGCGGCTCGCGTCCACAAGGTGATCATGGGCGTCGACGCCGAAGCGTTTCGGCGTTTGGAGCCGCAGCCGGGCGGCCGCACGGTGCTGGCAATCGGCCGCCTCGTCGAGAAGAAGGGCTTTCACGTGCTGATCGACGCCGCCGCGCAGGTGCCCGACGTGCGAGTGCGGATCATCGGCGCGGGCCCGATGCGGCGCGAGCTGCTGCGCCGCGCCGCGTGCTCGGGCACGGCGCTCGAGCTGCTCGGGATGTGCGCGCCGGCCCAGGTACGCGCCGCGCTCGAGCAGGCCGACGTGCTCGCGATGCCCTGTGTCGTGGCGCGCGACGGCGACCGCGACTCGATGCCGGTCGTCGTCAAGGAAGCGATGGCGATGGAGCTGCTCGTCGTGGCAAGCGACGAGGTCGGGCTTCCGGAGTGCGCGCGCCCGCCATGGGGGTTTCTCGCGCCACCAGGCGACGCCGCCGCTCTCGCGCAGGCGCTGGACGCGGCGCTCGAGCTCGAGCCCGGCACGCGCCGTCGAGCGGGCGCGCAGGCGCGCGAGTGGGTGACGCTGCACGCCGACGTCGACGCCGAGACCGCGCGCATGAGCGCCGTCATCGCGCAGCTCGGTGGTTAGGTCGGACAGCCGATCGCCCAGCGCTGCATGGAAATCGTCCTGACCGCTGAGACCTGATCCCCAGCGAGCGCGAATATGCTCTGGCAAGTGATGAACCGGTCACTGGAGCTGATCCGCAGGACCGCGCGAACCGTGCTTCCCGAGGGCGTCAGGCAGCGGCTTCGCTACGCGGCCCGGCCGCCGGCGCCGGACCTGATGGCCAGCGCCTGCGCGCACTCGCTCGTCACGCCGCTGAACCTGCACCTGCTCCACGAACTCGTGCAGCGGCTCGGGCGGCTGGGCGTCGAGGGCGACATCGTCGAGTGCGGCGTGTACCGGGGCGGGAGCGCCGCTGTGCTGGGCTCGGCGATGCTCAGGCTCGGCGACGAGCGCCCGCGCAACCTGTGGCTGTTTGACTCCTTCGCGGGCATGCCTGCGGCGGGTGAGCAGGACGGGGAGTTCTCGCACACGCTCGCGGGAACCTACGTTGGCAGCGAGCAGCAAACCCGGCAGCTGCTAGAGCAGGCCGGCGTTTGCCTCCGGGCCGGTTTCAAATTGTCACGGGCCTCTACGCCGACACCTTGCCGACCGTCGAGATCCCGCGGATCGCGCTGCTGCATATCGACTGCGACTTCTATGAGCCGCACAAGCTGACGCTCCAGAAGTTCTACCCGGCCGTGTCCCCGGGCGGCTTCGTCGTCCTCAACGACTACGGCATCTACAAGGGGGCCCGTGCCGCGACGGACGAGTACTTCGAGGTCAACGGCCTCGACATCGAGCCGGTCGCGATCGATCCGACCGCGTCGTTTTTCCAGAAGCCCGGGGGCGGCTATTCAGGATTGCCGGTGGCCGGCCACTACTCGGGCTATTCGGGCGCCGTGGCCTGAGCAATCCCCGCGAGTTGCGTTCGGGGCTTCCTGTTGGACCGCCGGTCACTGCGCACCCGTAGCAAACCGCACGACAGCACCCTCGCGCTGTTCCACCGCGCGCCCGTCGGCCAGCAGCAGGTCCATGTGCCCGAGCACCTCGGACAGCGTCAGGTACGCCTGCGCGACCGCGACGTCGCCCCACAGTGCCTGCGCGAGCTCGTAGGCCGTGCGCGGCTGCTCGTCGATCAGTCGGTGGATCTTCTCAGCGCGGCTGTCGTGCATGTCGAAGCGCTCGTCGATCAGCGTCACGTGGTCGGTGACCGGCTCGCCGTGGCCGGGGAGGATCAGCTCCACGTCATCCATCGCCCGCGTGGCGCGCAGCGAGCGGATGTACGTCTCCAGCGCGTGCGGGCGGTCCGGTGGGTCGGCGCCGTCGATCGGCGCGTCGAGCGGCCTCGCGATCAGGGGGTTGGAGGAGATGTGCTTGATGAGGTGGTCAGCACCGAGCACGATGCCGCGTCGCGCGTCGTGGAAGATCGTGTCCGAGGGAGAGTGCCCGGGACGGTGCAGGACGCGCAGCGTGCGGTCGCGCAGCGCGAGCTCCGAGCCGTCGGGGAGCGGGCGCGTCACCGTAGCGGCACCGCCCCAGCCGCGGTAGGCATGCGACAAGGTGAGCAGCGCGATCCTCATGTCCTCCGGAATGCCGTGCTCGGTCATGACCCGGTTGGCGAACGCATCGTCGGATTCCATCCCGTCGTCGTAGCGGGCCGCCCACGGCGCGAGCAGGTCGATCGCCGCGACCTGCGCCCCCGAGCGGCGGGCGAGGATCTGCACGAGCCCGAGGTGGTCCATGTGCTGGTTGGAGATGACGATCAGCTCAAGGTCCTCGATGCGCCGGCCGTGTTGCGCAAGCCCGCGCTCCAGGGCGTCGAGCGCGGTGCCCATGTTCGGCCCGCTGTCGAGCAGCGTCAGCGGGTCGTCCTCGATCAGGTAGGTGTTGACGGTGCCGACCTGAAACGGGGTGGGAACGGCTATGCAGTGGATGCCCGCTTCGGCGGCACGCGCGAGCGCGGCAGCCTCGTCCATCAGGAGTACCCGCCGTGGCTCGGCGAATCGTGACTGACCGGGGTCATCGCTGCGCTCGCTAGGATCGGATGATCGCCAGCACCTCGTCGCGGCGACGCTCCATGTCCTCTCGGGAGGCCAGCGACTCCAGACACAGGCGCATGAGCGGCTCGGTGTTCGACGTGCGCACGTTGAAGTGCCAGTCGTCGTAGTCGACCGAGACGCCGTCGAGGTGGCCGATGCGCGCGTCGGCGAAGCGCTCCTCGATCTCGGTGAGCTTCGCCGGCCCGTCGGCCACCTCGGAGTTGATCTCGCCCGAGATGAAGTACTTCGAGCGGTAGCGATCGAGCAGATCGGAGAGCTTCGCCCCCTCGACGCTGAGCAGCTCGAGGATCAGCAGCGCCGGGATCGTGCCGCTGTCGGCGCAGTAGAAGTCGCGGAAGTAGTAGTGGCCCGACACCTCGCCCCCGAACATCGCGCCCTCGTCGCGCATGCGCGTCTTGAAGAACGCATGGCCGACGCGGTTGGGGTGCGCCGTGCCGCCGGCGGCCGCGACCGTGTCGGCGACCGCACGGCTGGCGCGCACGTCGTACAGGATCGCCTCGCCCGGGCTCTTGCGCAGCAGCGACTCGGCCAGCAGCGCGGTCAGGAAGTCGCCGTCGACGAACGCGCCGGCGTCGTCGATGAAAAAGCAGCGGTCGGCATCGCCGTCCCAGGCGATTCCGAGGTCGGCGCCCTCCTCGAGGACCTTGCTCATGATGAACTCGCGGTTCTCGGGCAGCAGCGGGTTTGGCTCGTGGTCGGGAAACTCTCCGTCGGGCTCCCAGTAGGCCGTCACGAGGTCGAGCCCGAGGCGCTCGAGCAGCGGGCCGACCATCGGACCCGCCATTCCGTTGCCGCCGTCGACGACGACGCGCAGCGGCTCGACGTGTTCGGGCTCGATGAAGCGCAGCGCGGCCTCTTGGAACTCCTCGTAGATCTCGACCTGCTGCACCGAGCCGTGGCCGGCGGGGTCGGGTTTCTCCCCGAGGCCGGCCTCGATGAGCCTGCGCACGTCCTGGATGCCGGCGTCCCCGCTGAGCGCGATCGCTCCCTCGCGGACCATCTTGGCGCCGGTGTAGGCCTTGGGATTGTGCGAGGCGGTGCACATCAGCCCGCCGTCGAGTTCGCGCGCGCCGACGAGCCAGTAGAGCATCTCGCTGCCGACCTGGCCGGCGTCGACGACGTCGGCGCCGTCGGCGACCATGCCGTCGCGGTAGCGGGCGGCCAGCTCGGGCGCGGTCAGGCGCATGTCGCGTCCAAGTCCGATCCGCAGCTCGTCGACGGGTTTGCCCGCCAGCTCGGACAGCACGAGCGCAAAGGCGCGGCCGACCGACTCGGCGACATCGCCGTCGATCTGCTCGCCGTACAGGCCGCGGACGTCGTAGGCCTTGAAGATCTCCGGGGGCGCGATGGCCGGCATGGGTGGCGATCGTATTTGGTTTCGCCGTCCGGTCATCGCGAGCGCTGACCTGCCGGCGACGTTACCCTGCGGAGCAATGTCCGGGCATTCGAAGTGGGCGTCGATCAAGCACAAGAAGGCGATCGTCGATTCGCGACGCGGCAAGCTGTTCACGAAGCTCGCGCGCGCGATCACGACCGCCGCGCGCGACGGCGGCGGCGAGCTCGAGGGCAACCCGGCGCTGCAGCTCGCCGTGCAGAAGGCCAGGGACGCCTCGATGCCCAAGGACAACATCGAGCGTGCGATCGCGAAGGGCACCGGCGCGGGCGCCGACAGCGCCGCGATCGAGGACGTCATGTACGAGGCCTACGGCCCCGGCGGGGTGGCGCTGCTGATCGAGGCGATGACCGAGAACCGCAACCGCACCGGCGCCGA
>Ga0183260_10000466_pt1 | contig 34275 bp, 25 predicted proteins | sample AntDrymUQ4972206_2_FD_129768 | JGI IMG/M metagenome (GOLD analysis project Ga0183260, IMG submission 129768) | Polar desert sand microbial communities from Dry Valleys, Antarctica - metaG UQ497 (22.06) (version 2) (version 2) | ecosystem: Environmental > Terrestrial > Soil > Desert | place...
ACCAACTTACCGTTTTTACCATTTGTGTTGCACCACTGCCAATGACTTTTGTTTGCGTCGCATCAAACAAAGATCCATAGTTGATACCAATGATATCAGTACTAACAATTTCATCTTCGTTGTAACCAAAACTTTCGTTTGAAGCAGCTTTCATCGCCGCATTTACTTCTTCAATTGTTGTTTCCTTTGCCAGTACTACATTCAATTCTGTAAGTGATCCTGTAATTGTAGGTACCCGTTGTGCTCCTCCGTCCAGTTTCCCCTTCAGTGCAGGCAAAACAAGACCGATAGCTTTAGCAGCGCCTGTGCTGTTAGGAACGATATTTTGTGCAGCAGCCCGCGCCCGGCGAAGGTCGCCTTTTGGATGAGGTGCATCCAATGTATTTTGGTCGTTGGTGTAGGCATGGATGGTGGTCATTAACCCGTTGACGATCCCAAATGTATCGTTCAACACTTTTGCCATAGGTGCCAGGCAGTTGGTAGTGCAGGAAGCACAACTGATAATGATTTCACTGCCATCCAGTATATCATGGTTAACATTGAATACGATCGTTTTTAAATCGCCGGTAGCTGGAGCCGAAATCACAACACGTTTAGCACCTGCTGTAATGTGTGCTTCTGCTTTGGCTTTATCAGTAAAAAAACCTGTGCTTTCAATTACTACATCCACCATATGATCACTCCATGGTATCTGTGCAGGATCTTTTTGAGCGTAAATCTTTACTTCATCACCATTTACTTTTATTGAGTTTTCGGTACTCGTCACTTCTCCTTCAAATCGTCCGTGAGCACTATCATATTTTAAAAGGTGAGCTAATACAGCGGGGGTTGTAAGATCATTTACTGCTACTACATCTATTCCTTCCATATTATAAATCTGGCGATAAACTAATCTTCCGATGCGGCCAAATCCATTAATGGCAACTTTTACTGACATATTATATAGTATTTATTTTTTTAGAGATGCGGGCGAAGTTACAATAATGCCCTTTATCCATTAGGGAAGTGAAGATTAAGATTTTGGAATAAGTCCTCATGATTTTGAAGTACCCCCTTTGCACTTAACTACATTTTCAGCTCATGTGGAACATCTGTAGCTGGCAATATATCTTCAATGTTTATAACGATTTTGCCCCCGGTTCATCTACGAGGATAAAAAATAAAATGGGTTTATTAATGATGTTGAGTATTCTCCACCTCCCTTCAATTAAATTCTCTTCTTGTAAGCCATCATACTTTTATAATATTTTCAAAATTGGTCCTCATTATCGACAGTATTGATCTATGGTATTATCCATGCCCTTAAGCAAAAATTTTTGAACTTACTTTAAATGTGAGTTGTTTAGGCAGGGCATACCCATGAGGTTCAATAATAAATACATTTCGATCAATGCCAATACAAGAAAGGATCAATTCATAACCTCACACAGGTATAATAAATGACTAAAGCTTCACCGAAATGAAGCTTTAGTATTCTAAAGGAATCTATCCCGTGAATTATACGGTACGATTAGAAGGATTATTAGGATTATTGGGATTCGTAGTGGTGTGATGAACATGTCTGTCGTCATCTTTTTTTCTCAATCCCAACAAGCCTAACAACCCAAGAAGACCTGCTAAGCCAATTTTGCCAGAGTCGTCACCATCTTATCATCATCTGTGGTGCGGGTAGTGGTAGTGGTGTTGTCAGTAGTTTGAGCAACCAAGGGGGAGCTAAAAAATAATATACTTCCCAATAATGCGATTCCAATAATTTTTGTGAACTTTTTCATATTAAAATTTTAAGGTTAATAGGGGGTTTATGCAATGAACGTACCACGTACCGCCGCCCTTGATACAGGTTGGTCAGTGTGATTAAAAAAAATAAGGTTGCTGGCCCCAGATAGAAAACTTTTGGAAGCGATATGGGCTGCACTTATCTTTGCCACCCCAAAACAGGGTATGCACACCGAATAGGTCTTTAAAATCTTTTTTCTTCCTGCCGCGTTCGTCTAAGGGTTAGGACACCACCCTTTCACGGTGGTGATACGGGTTCGAATCCCGTACGCGGTACAATCCCTTTTCATATACTTTCCACTTCCTTTTATCTCTGTTCTTTTATCTCTGTTCTTTCTGGATGGTTACAGTTTTTGCTAAACTGATTAATTTTAACCAAGTCCAATTTCGTAGTGGCGCTCCGGAATTTCCACATCCCTGAATCCTTTCTTAATAAGACGATCTTTGAAAGCCGTTTGTACATCATATTCCCCATGAACTAAAAAAAGTTTTCGAACTTGTTGAGGGTCCTGACAGGCAAGCCATTGACACATATCTTCATAGTCCCCATGGGCGCTCATACTTTTGATCGCTCCAACTTCAGCATGGACTTCGTGCTGCACACCAAATATAGAGACCTCTTTTTTCCCTGCCATCAATCTGCCGCCTAATGAATTTGGTTCACAATAACCGGTTAATACGACGGCATTGCGGCTGTTCTCAATATTGTTACTGATATGATGCTTTACACGACCTGCTTCTGCCATACCACTTGCTGAAATAATTACACAAGGGTCTTTTCGGAAGTTCAGCAACTTGGATTCCTCTACTGTTTGCACATAACGTAAGCCGTTGAATTGAAAAGGGTCGCTATCCCTTTGCAGTACTTCCTGTATAGATTTGTTGAAATATTGTTTGTGTTGCTTTACGAGGTCTGTAGCAGTAATACTTAGGGGACTGTCCAGAAAATAATCAAGCTTAGGCAAACGGTTTTCCAACCCCAATTGATTGAGTGCATACAATATTTCCTGCGTACGACCCAAACTAAAAGCAGGCATTATCAGTTTGCCTCTTTTTTGAATGCATGTTTTTTGTATCCAGTCTAATAATATTTCAACTGAAGTATGATTGTCTTCATGCAAACTGTTTCCATAAGTAGATTCCATCAAAATGAAATCAGACTGAGGAAATGTTTCCGGTGAACGAAGGATCACATCACGATAGCGTCCTACATCACCACTGAAAGACAACTGCCGTTTTTTATTTCCTTCAGATATGCGTACATGCACACAAGCGCTACCTATAATATGACCCGCATCTGTAAAAAGCGCTTCCACACCATCTTCCACATTGAACCATTCATTATATTCCCGGGCGACAAAACGGTCAAAGGCCGTGGCAGCATCTGCTTTCCGATATAAAGGTTCCAGTAATGATAAGCCCTGAGCTTTTCGATTTTTATTTTGATACTTTACTTCGTTCTCCTGTATTTCTGCGGAGTCCTCCAGTAATACGATGGTAATATCTTTGGTAGCAGGTGTACAATATATTTTTCCTCGAAAACCATCCTTTACCAGCTTAGGTATCAGACCGGAATGGTCAATGTGTGCATGTGAAAGAATCATTACATCTACTTCAGATGCATCGAAACCTAAATCCCTGTTGAGTACATCTGTCTCTTTTCCCATACCCTGGAATAAGCCGCAATCAAGCAATACTTTTTTCCCATTTGCTAAAGTCAATAAGTGTTTAGAGCCCGTAACTGTTCTGGCGGCCCCATGGAATGCAATCTTCATAAAGTTTATTGATTTTTTCTCTTGTACTTTCAAGGGAAGGTAGCATAATAATATATTCCAGGTCATATCCTCTATTATTCATGATGGATTTAATAAGCATGATCCCGCACCATTTTGATGCTTTGCTTAAACGACCAGGTAAACCAAAATTCTGCAACCGTTTCGCTTTCAATATTTCGTCCTGTTGATTTGACAGTGATGCTTTGACTTTCTCCTGTTGCTTTTGCTTTCTGTACTATATTTTTTATAGCCATTCCCTCCTCACAAGTAAATATTGTATGGCCTGTTGCTTTTTTGTAAAATTTACTTTCCATACTTACAATCAGCATAGATACGGAAGGTTTTCGTTTATAAATATTCGACATCGCCAATGCTCCGGTGCTCAATTCAGCAGCCATGGCCAGGCAGGCAAAATATGTAGAACCAAACGGATTTTGAGTGAAGCGGGAAAAGTGAATAGATACAGCACATGCATCTTCACTTGCATATTTTATTCGCAGGCCTGCAAAAAAAGCGGCAGGTAATTTCAGCAAAAGAAATAAACGAAACTTAATATGATTGTTGATCAGCCTGAAAAAAAGTAATCCATCATTTTTGTTTTGCGATTCAATTTCATTCATTGATCTACATTGATATATTGCAAAGGAGTTTTCCTATTTAAATAATAGTAAAATAAATAATTTGAATCAAACCCTTTTCAGAACCTTAACGTCTCAATTCGGAAATAATTTACAACTTTGACCTCAAATTTTTAAAAAGAATGAAAAAGATTTTATTGCTCCTTGCAATTTGTGTTTCATTAAATGCTATTGCACAAAAAGCTTCTAATAAGCTAACCTTTAAAAAAGGCCAGAAGCTTGAAATGGTGACCGTAGCCAATACCCTGATGACCATGGATATGATGGGGCAGGAAATGGAAACAAAAGTCGCAGCTACTATCACCCGACATTTCGATATAGAAGATGTATCTAATGGCAGCACTGTTATAGAACATAAAATGAAAAGAATGCAAATGAACACGGAAGCGCCTATGATAGGTGCACAGTCCTTCGATTCGGAAAACGAAAAAGATATGAAAGGAGAAGGGGGTAAAGCAATGGAAAAAGCATTGAAAAATAAATACACAATGACTTTGGATGATGGAGGAAAAATCACTATGGTGAAAGCCGATGACAACAACCCTAATAAAGCCGATAGTAAAAATGCAGGCGAAGACATGATGTCCGGTGTAATGTCGCGAATAGCAGACGGTATGGAACTTCCGAAAATGGGGGATGCGAGTGAGTTTAGCATATTACCACGTTCTGAAATGAACAAGGGTGAAACCTGGACAGATACGACCGGAGGTAATAAAACTGTTTACACATTGGCGGATATTACTGCAAGTGAAATAGTTATTAATTATACGGAAAATGCCAGTACTGAACGTACACAGGAAGCAAATGGCATGGAATTGAAAATTTCAACTAAAGATGTAACAACCGGCAAAATCACTTTAGACAGCAGCACCGGTGTGCTCAAATCTAAAACCGGGGATACAGTATCTGATGGTACAATGGAAATGATGGGTCAATCAATTCCAATTAAAACCAAGGTTACAAAAACTATTACTGTAAAAGCAATTTAATGATATACCTCTTAAACCCAAAGACCCGCTGCATGCAGCGGGTCTTTGGGTTTTTACAATATCTCAATTTGATTTTTTAAAAGGTCTTCGAATTCATCACGCCTTCTGATCAATAAATCTTCTCCATCTTTCACCATTACTTCAGCAGGCTTTAGTCTTGAATTAAAGTTGGAAGACATCTCGAATCCATAAGCTCCTGCATTATAAAATACTAAATAATCTCCTTCCCGTACTTCATTCAGTTTTCGATCCCATGCAAATGTATCGGTCTCGCAAATATTTCCGACTACGGTATAAATCCGGAAACTACCTGATGGGTTACTGATATTTTCTATTTTATGGAATGCCTCATACATCATCGGGCGGATCAGGTGGTTAAACCCGCTGTTCACCCCCACAAATACAGTGGCTGTCGTTTGCTTGATCACATTGCATTTGGTCACAAAATAACCTGCTTCGCTTACAAGAAATTTTCCCGGTTCAAACCAAACTTCAAGGTCGCGGCCTTTGTCATTTGAAAGCTGGGCAAAAGCCTCAGTAACTTTTTTACCAAGATCATATACATCGGTCCTTACATCATCTTCATGATAAGGAACTTTAAAACCACTGCCGAGATCAATAAATTTCAAATCAGGAAAGTGTTCCGCTACTTCAAACATCACTTCCAACCCCTGTATAAAAACATTTACATCTTTTATGTCGCTACCCGTATGCATGTGAATGCCTGTTACATGCAGTCCTGTTGTTTTGATAACTCGTTCGAGATGGCGCATCTGGTGTACACTGATTCCGAATTTGCTGTCTATATGCCCGGTGGACATTTTGTAATGTCCACCACCCATTATATGTGGATTAAAACGAATACAAATTGGATATGTATTTCCGTATTTATTTCCAAATTGCTCAAGGATGGAGATAGTATCTATGTTTAAATGAATACCTAAGGCCTTACCATCTTCTATTTCAGCAAAGTCAACACAATTGGGTGTAAATAATATCTGATCTGGTGCAAAACCTGCTTTCAGTCCCAACTTCACTTCGTTGATGCTTACACAATCGAGGCCTGCACCGAGGGCTTGCATATATTTTAAAATATTAATGTTGGTAAGGGCCTTACATGCATAAAAAAACCGGGCATTACAATCAGCGAAAGCTTTTGTCAGATGATCATATTGTTCCCTGATCTTATCAGCATGATAAATATAAAGAGGCGATCCAAAATGGTCTGCAAGCGCTGCTAATTTAAATGCGGGTAAACTATGTGCCATGGCTGCGAAGATAATGCAGCGTTTTTAGGTAGTTAATGTATCAGGCGAGCTATCTTCTTTATCTTTTTCATCAATATATTTATTGCTCTGATGCGTATTTTGTGAACTGGAAACATCTTCATTTTCAAATGATTCTATTTTTTCATCATCCATCATAATTGAATTTTCTTCTGCATGCCTGTTACCTTGTGTTTCTGTAGAAGATTCGGAACTTTCAGAAATTTCTGTTTCTTTTTCTTCAGTTAAATTTATCTCTGTTCCTTCAGAATTGGGATCTGTTACTGTGTATTTTGATACCCCTTCATTTGTAGTTTGAAAATTATTTTCTTCTAGTGCAGCATGTGTATCCGGCAAAAAATCTATAAGTGTAGGTTCTGTAAAACCTTCAGTAAGTACTTCTTTTATTTTTGGCAGATCGGAAGATGAGTTGATTCCAAAATAATCCATGAAACCTTTTGAGGTAGCATATATCAACGGCTGACCAGGTAGCTTTTCATTGCGCCCACTGATGACGATAAGTTCTTTTTCCAATAATTTTTGAACAGTGTAATCTGAGCTCACGCCCCGGATTGATTCTATCTCACCTTTGGTAATAGGTTGTTTGTAAGCAATTATTGCAAGTGTCTCCAGTGCAGCGGATGTGAGTCGCTTCAGAAATTTTTCACCATTCAGTTGTGCAACGGTTTTATGAAATTCTTTTTTGGTAAGAAATTGCCAGCCACCACCGCTCATTTTTACTTCGAAAGGATAAAATTCTGAATCATATTTTTCAACAATTCCTTCAATGGCAGCCTCTATCTCATCTTGCTCTGTTTTATCTTCCATAAAACCAAAAGCCGCATTTATAAGTTCGGTGATCTCTGCGGAAGTTAATGGTTTATCACTTGCAAAAATGAGCGCTTCGATGTGGGGGAAAAGTTCAGTCAAATTAGTCATAATGTCAAATTTGTCAGAAGCCATCAGGATTAGAACCCGTAAGTCAGGCTTTTTTCAAGCCTATTCAACATTATATACTATGTCCCCTGTGACATGTTCTTCGACAAGATTTATGAAAAAAAATCTTTGTGCAAATACTTTGATAAAGCGAATATAAAATCTTATAGTTTGTTTCTTAAATAAAGAATGTAGCCTTAAAAATTAAAAAGCCTCTTTACGAGGCTTAGTTTTTTGTTGCGAAGCTAGGGATCGAACCTAGGACCTTCGGGTTATGAGCCCGACGAGCTACCGCTGCTCTACTTCGCGGTGCAAATGTATAGGAATTAGGTTTACCGGCAAAAGAAAAACCATCTGACAATGGCTTTTTAAAAAAAAGGTATATGGCAAACTAATTACTAGATCTCCTGATGCTGCTGGAACCTGATGAATTATTTTTATTCAATATTGCATTTCCTTTATATACTACATCACTGCCACCGCTGGCTTCTACATTCAGATTTTTAGCCACTGTTATATGTACATCGCTTCCACCGCTTGCTGCAACAGAAGTTGTTTCCGTCATCATATCAAAGCCTTCAACATCACTACCTCCACTGGCATTGAGCGCCAGGTTCGTTGCCGTTCCTTTCATTACAACATCCGAACCGCCACTTGCATCGATTTTTAAATTGATGGATTGAATACTTCCTTTAAAATCTGAACCTCCTGATATTTCGAGTATGAAATCTTTGGATTCTATTGCACCATCTGTTATCACATCGCAACCACCTGAAGCGCTCAATGCATGCAGTGTTCGATATGATACATAAGCCCTAAGCATTTTATTATTCCCTGTAAATATATTATTCCCTTTTTTCCATGCATACCAAATACGCAATACACCATTAGTCACTTCTGTTCTGATATGGTTGCGGGCTTCCATGTCTTTAGCACTTACAGCAATAGCTTCATCGCCTTTACTCAAATAAAGATCTATCCCACCCGAGACCTGTATGGAGTGGAATCCTTTAGCAGATCGTATTGCTGCATTGGGATCATTAATAACCATCTGAGCCTCGGAGACTAATGCAGGCAGGATAAAAAATGCTGCATTTAAAATTCTTTTCATAAAATAAAATTGGAATAGGAATTGATTGCCCGATTACCCATTCTTTTTTACAGAGCCGCCGCTCGTTGCTGACACTTTGGAAATTACTCCCGCCCCTTTATACCGAATGCCACCACCACTGCTTGCTTCAGCGCTCAAATCTTTATCCACTGTAATATGTATTGAACCCCCACTGCTGGCATCTGCTTCACATTTTTCTGAAATCAGATCGTATCCGTGAAATATGGCACCACTGCTAGTTTCTACCCGAAGAGAATCCGCTTCACCACTAATGGTGCTGCTTGCACCGCTGCTCTGCTCAATACTTAAGTTTGAAACTTTAACGTTGCCTTTCATACTGGCACCCGATGAAAGTTCCACTTCTAAGCTTTTACCATGCAACTCATTTTCAACAGAGATCTGCGAACCTGAGGTTCCTTCAATCTTATCAATATTAATGAAGGATACATAGGCTTGTAACTTTTTTGGTGTTGAAACATTCTTCCACCACTTGTCAATGTCATAAGAAATTTTCAGTACTCCATTCTCTACTTCTGTTATTATACGATCGCGGAATTCTTTTTCAGTGGCGCTGACAGCAACTGCTTCTTTGGTGCTTTGGGTAATGATCAAATCAATACCATGTGAAACTTTTATAGCCTGGAAACTGCTGACTTTTCTTACTTCAGCATTAGGATCATTCATCACCTTTTCCTGTGCAAAGGAAAAAGTCACAATCAATAAAGAGAAGACAAATAACGGAAATTTTTTCATAGCTGATCTTTTTACTGGAACGAAACAATTGTGAAATTGTTACAATCGTATATTTATTTTCATTAATTTTATACCCGATTAGCAAAAGCTAATCTGCTCGGGGTGTCTGCCGCATAAAAAAGCAAAAGACTGAGATTATACCCGTAAAACCTGATCAGGGTAATGCCTGCGAAGGGAAGGCTGAATCTTTAACGTCCTTTTCTCCCCATGCATTGCTCCTATTTATAAAATATAGGACAATGAAAATTTTTTTAAGTATTATTTTTTTAAGCTGCCTTAATCCTGTCTTTGCACAGCGGGATACAGTGGATCTATTACCCGTAGAAGTAAAAGCAGTGCGGGCTTCTTCTATTGCACCTTTTGCAAAAACCAATCTTGCTAAATCGGAATTGGAAAAAAGAAACTTAGGGCAGGACCTTCCCTTCCTGTTAAATCAAACACCTTCTGTTGTAGTTAATTCAGATGCAGGGAATGGCGTAGGGTACACAGGCATTCGCATAAGAGGTACAGATGCCACCCGCATCAATGTAACCTTGAACGGTGTGCCTTTCAATGATGCCGAAAGTGGCGGTACTTTTTTTGTTGACCTGCCTGATTTTGTTTCTTCGACCCAAAGCATACAAATACAAAGAGGCGTTGGGACTTCATCTAATGGCGGTGGGGCCTTTGGAGCTTCTATACATATCAGTACGAATGAAATAGAAAAAGTACGTGCCTTTGAATTTAATAATAGTTACGGCTCTTTTAATACCGTAAAAAACACAATTAAATATAACAGCGGCCTGATCAAAAATAAATTTACTATTGATGGTCGAATATCCCGTGTAGTAAGTGACGGGTATGTGGACAGAGCCGAGAGTAATTTAAAATCATTTTATTTCTCCTCAGCTTACTTAGGAGAAAAAACAACACTGCGATTCAATATTTTTTCAGGCAAAGAAAAAACTTACCAGGCCTGGTATGGTGTATCCGAAATGGATCTGATTTTGAACAGAACTAAAAATTCTGCCGGAACTGAAAAACCCGGGGAGCCTTATGCAAATGAAACAGATAATTATACACAACATCACTACCAGTTATTTTTCAATCAAAAAATATTGCCGTCTCTTGCTTTCAACACAGGTATTTTTTTAGTAAAGGGTAAAGGCTATTACGAACAATACAAAGCCGCTCAGGCTTACAGTGATTATAATATTTTGCCACTGGCTAATACAAATTTTACAGAATCAGACCTGGTTCGCAGGTTGGGTTTGGATAATGACTTTTACGGAAATATTTTTTCCTTGCATCACGAAAAGGGTAAATCTTCTATTATATTAGGTGGAGCGATCACTAATTATGAAGGAAAGCATTTGGGTGATGTAATATGGGCGGAAAAAGGATTTATTAATCCAGGTGGAAGATGGTATGACCTGGATGCAGAAAAAAGTGACTGGAATATTTATGGGAAATGGCAACAAAGCCTTACTCCCTCGCTTCATATATATACAGACCTGCAATCGAGAAGTGTAAAACATCAAATAAATGGTTTTCGAAATAGTCCTGATCTGAAAATTGAAAACAGATACAGTTTTTTCAATCCAAAGTTAGGGTTGAGTTATCTGAAAGATCATTGGTCGGGGTATGCATCGTACAGCATAGCCAACAAAGAACCTAATCGTGATGATTTTGAAACGGGGAAGGCCCAAATACCCAAACCGGAACATCTTCAGGATTTTGAGGCAGGAATAAATTATAAAAGTTCAGAATTCAGCTGGAATGTTGCATTGTACTATATGAAATATAAAGACCAACTGGCACTTACCGGAAAGATCAATGATGTAGGCGCATATACCCGCATCAATATTGATAACAGTTATCGGGCTGGTATTGAAACTGGACTTAATTTAAAGCTTTCTAAATGGATGAGTGCCTCAGGAAATTTAACTTTGAGTAGAAATAGAATAAACCTGTTCACCGAATACATTGATGATTATGATAATGGAGATCAAATAGCAATCGAACACAGGAACACAACCATCGCTTTCTCGCCTGGTGTTACAGGTGGTGCATCACTTAACTTCATTCCTATGGCAAATATGGAATTGTCCCTTATGGGAAAGTATGTAGGCAAACAGTATCTTGATAATACAAGTAATGATCAACGCAGACTTGATGCATATTACACACAGGATTTACTATTGTCTTATACATTTTCAAAAAATTATTTCAAGAATGTTCGCCTTATTGCACAGATCAACAATCTGTTTAATGCCCTGTATGAACCCAATGGATATACATTTAGTTATAATTTTGAGAACAAGTTAACTACTGAAAATTTTTATTTCCCAATGGCAGGCAGGAACTGGATGTTAGGGGTAAATGTGAGGTTATAGGTGTGAAGGGGCATTGGGGAATGGGCAAAGGGCAATTCTGACCTTGCATTCACTTAATCAATTTTTATTGCAAATATCCCCGGCAATCACTTAATCAATTGCTTATTGCAAGTTATTTCCCCAATCACACTTAATCAAGTGCTAATTGCAAATTGCTTATTGCCAATTATTTCCTCCGGCCAAATTTTTCTTCCCACGCCAAAATACCGCCCGTAAGGTTATAAGTATTTTGAAAACCTAATTGATCAAGTACAAGACAGGCCATCATACTGCGGTGACCACTCCGGCAGTGCACAATCACTTCTTCTTCTTTCAGATCTTCTATTTCATCAATTTGCATTGTTTGAATTTTCCCCAATGGAAATAATTTACCACCGAGGTTTGATTCCTCATATTCATGATACTCACGGCAATCTATTAAATTGATTTTTTCACCATTATCCATTTTACTTTTCAATTCTTCAATGCTGATATTCTTCATGGCAATCATATTTAATTATCTGTACCTTCTTCATCTGCTTTTTTTTCTTCAATGATTTTTCTTTTCAAATTTTCCAAAGAATCAATGTCGGGTCTTTCAACGCCTAACCAAATATCCATTGTTTGACCAGGACGAATTCTGAAGCTTTTTCCTTCTTCATTTCTTGCCACAGGATTTTGTCTATATACATAGGCATTGGTAGTGTCTTTCACAAAAGGATCAACGATCACTGCAGCAAGGCCAAGTCCCTGGCTCTGCAACAACATCTTTGCTTCATTATAAGTAAGCCCAAGCAAACGGGGAACCAGCATCTCCTGGTTTCCAACGCCGCTCCCCAACACAAGTGAAATTTCGCTTCCCCATTTTATTTTTGTGCCCGGTGCAATTGATCTCCCATTATATTGTTGTTCTAAAATGGAATTCGGTGCAAAGTCCGGACGGAAACTTGTATCACCCAACACCAGGTTGTTAGCCTTCAATATCATTTCTACATTGCGAAAGCTTAGCCCGATAAGATTAGGCATTTCAATATCTGGTGGAACCGTACGATTAATGGTCACATATATCGTTCTATTCTTTTTCACTACAGCATCAGGCTCAGGTACCTGCTTGATGATAACAGTAGGTGCAAGTGTGTCGTAATAAACACTATCCTGCACGATTACATCAAAGCCTTTCTCTTCAAGCAAAGGTATTATTTCATCTAATGTCTTCCCCGTCACTACCGGTACTGTACGGGCTACTCCATGCTGTGTGATCGAGTTCAGCGAGGTCATGAAAAGATAAACGAGCAGTGTAACAAGTAAAAAGGCGAAAAGTATATTGACCCACAAAGGTTTGCTCGTGAGGTATTTTACGATGAATCTTTTCAAATTTTCAAATTGGGGTGCAATATAAGTAAACTGATCAGATGGCTTTAGCCTTATCAGCTAGAGCTTCTTCTAAGAGCATTGTGTAAAATTCTTTTAATTCCATTCCCATTTCTTTTACCTGTTGCGGTATCACGCTGGCAGCACTTTGTCCGGGTACAGTATTGATCTCCAGCATAAAGGGTGCATTGTATGCTGTATTGTAAATAAAATCAATTCGGACCACTCCCCGGCAATTGAAGACTTTATAAACTTTTTTTGCTGCAGCCTCTATCTCAATCTTCCACGAGGGGTCTATCACAGCAGGTGTAATTTCTGAGGACTTTCCTTCATACTTTGCTTCAAAGTCAAAAAATTCATTTTGCGTAATCACTTCGGTGATTGGCAGTATTTTTATTTGACCATTGAATCTGTAAACACCCACAGTGAATTCCCTGCCTTCAATCATTTCTTCTGCAAGCACCTGATCATCTTCTTTAAAGGCTTTGTCCAATGCAGCTTGCAGCTCTTCTCCATCATTCACCTTACTCATTCCAATACTTGATCCACCATTATTGGGTTTTATGAAAATCGGCAATTGTAAAGTTGATAAAATATTTTCCGGTTGATATGGAATGTGCTTAAACAAATGCATTGACTTCGCTACGTTTATACCAGCCATGGCTGCTACAGCTACTGTATATCTTTTATTAAATGTCAATGCTGATGTGGCCGCATCGCATGAAGTGTATGGCAAACCCAGTATATCAAAATATCCTGGAAGTTTTCCATCCTCACCTGGTGTACCGTGCATGCCCATAAATACTGCATCGAAGATTATGTGTTGACCATGAACTTCTAGAGTGAAGTTGTTTTTATCAACCGCAGTTTTTACTCCACCATCTTCATGGTACCATCCTGCCGGATTTATGTCAATTTTATAGACATCAAATAGTTCTCTGTCGAGATTATTGGAAATAGTAATGGCTGATTTATAGGAAATAGCAGCTTCGCCTGAGTAGCCGCCTGTGACGAGGGCTATCGTTTTTTTCTTCATAGAGTCAAAGCTAAAATAAGTGTAAGGTTGAACAAAGTGTTTTTTTTATTCTGTTTTACTTATTTATATAATCGGCATAAAATTGTTGTTGCAAAGCCTGGCCAGCCCTGACATCCTGTGGTTGTATATTTTTATCTGAAGAAAGCAATCTTTTTCCCACATTATCAAACACCAAATTTTTACCAGGTTGAACAAATCCAAATCCATCATTGAAAGAATAGAAAGCCCATTGCTTCATACCTGAGTCTAACAGGTTTTTACTAAATGGAAAATTTGATCTAAATCTTAATTGTTGCATGAGCGTAGTCGCCACGTCTGTTTGAGAACCTGTGCTGTTTACCAGATAATCCTCTTCTTTTAGGGCTCCTCCCAGCCAAAGCATCGGAATTTTAAAATCATCAGTTTTACTGCCCGTTTCCGGAATTGGATGACCGTGATCAGCAATAATGATCAATAAAGTATTTGACCACCATTCCTCCTTTTTACTCTTTTCGACAAATTCAAAAATAACTTCATCAGTATAGTGATGTGCAGAAAACAATTTGCTTAAAATATCTTGTCCATTAAACTTAGGAGATAAAGGAATCTCAAATGGTTCATGACTGCTTAATGTAAGCCAGGTTGTAAAAAAGGGAGACTTCATATGAGTTAACTCCTCAAACAATATTTTCGACACTATGCCATCATGTACTCCCCATTTGGAATTCTGATCTATTTTTTTGAAATTATTTTTATCTATGATCGTTTGAAAACCAGCATTCAATAAATAAGATTTAATATTTGCGAATTCCGGTTCTCCACCATAGTAAAAAGATGTTTTGTAATTGTGTTTTGCAAATTCTTTTGGAAGTGATGTTAATTTAGCAGCCTTATTTGGACTTCGTAATATGGATTGTTTCGGAAGGGCAGGATAACCACTTAATATTGCAGCAAGCCCTTTGTCGGTGCGGTCTCCACTTGCATATATATCACTGAAATAAATTCCTTCTTTTTTTAATAAATTGAATTTTGGAGTTACTTCCTGTCCATTCACAGAGATTTTCGTCAACTTTTCAGATAAGCTTTCCCATACTATTATTATCACATTGGGGCGGGAACTATCTATCAAATATTGAGTCGGGCCAGAGACAGAGTACAGGCTATCAGCCACAGCCTTTGCTTCAGGTGGAGTTAGATATGAGTAAGGATTTTTTTTTGATGATTTATTCATCAAAGCATGAAGAAAATTCCAGGCTGCATTGATAGCAGCATGGTTTGCAAATGTGTTAGAAGAAAAATAAACACTGCTTTGATTTATTGGTGCCAATTGCCACCCGCCACGGATAGGAAGAATTAGTGCAAAAGTAAAAACCAACAAGACCAAAAAAGATCTGTATGTTTTTGAAGAGCGGTCTTGCAAAAAGCGAATGTTGGAATTGATTATAGCAGTAAAAACAATGATGCTTAATATATAAATAGCTAAAAAGAAAAAGATAATCCAGAATATGGGCAAATGACTCACAGAGGCCCACGCTTCCCGCGGTGAGGATAAATATTTGAGTGGCGTGTTGTCTATTCTAAAATGCCAGTGATTGTAAAGTTCAAGATCGGCGGCAACAACAAGTAACACAAAAAGCAAAAGAATAGGAGTATAAAGTTTATAAAGAATTGCCTTTGTAAAAAAAGAAATGAATAAACTCAATACTACAAAAATACTTACTGGTAAAGCAATGTATGCTGCAATGGAAAGATCCATTCGTAAACCATACCTAAAAGTATTGAAACCGGTAGTAAATGAAAGTTGCTTCGTAGAAGCTGAATGATATACCATAAACATGGCCCGTGATAATTGAAAAAAAATCACCCAGCTCACGAGATATATCAATACAAACCTTAATTGCTTCATGAATGAAACATTGCTACATAAAAAAAGCCATCCGGCCAAAAGCGGGATGGCTGGGAATAAAATCTAAGCGTCTAACTTATTTTTTCTACCTGCATGTAATTTAATTCTACAGGTGTTGAACGTCCAAAAATCTTTACAGTGACTTTCAATTTCTTCTTTTCATCATTCACTTCCTCTATGTTACCATTGAAATCATTGAACGGACCTTCAATGATCTTAATTGTTTCACCGACAATAAATGGTTCACTCATGCTTACACCACCGGCTTCGGCCATCTCATCCATTTTTCCAAGCATCTTATTTACCTCAGCTTTCCGTAAGGCTATGGGATTTTCTTTTCCTAAAAAGTGAATAACATTGGATACGTTCTTAATGGTATCACGCAGATCATCTACTAATTTTCCATCAGCCACCTCTATCATTACATAACCGGGATAATAATTTCGCTCGCGCATTACTTTTTTTCCATTTTGTACTTTATATACTTTCTCTACAGGAAGAAATACCTGTTTCACTACTTCTGTCCATCCTCCGCGGGCTACTTCTTTATCTATGTATTCTTTGACCTTTCTTTCCTTGCCGCTTACTACGCGAAGCACATACCATTTGGTTTCCTGCTGCTGCGTTTCCTGCGTATTTTGAATTGCTGCTTCCATAGGATTTAAAACAATTTGTATATAAAATTTAATGAACCGGCTGAAATGAAATCCATCAGCCATACAATGGCAGTTATGATCAATGTAGCGGCTAACACGATCATGGTTGATTGCTGTAATTGTGTCCAGGTAGGCCAAGTTACTTTTTCAAGTAACTCTTTATAAGAATCGCTGAAATAATTTGATATTTTATTCATAATTGAAAAGTTGACAGAGTTGATAAGTTAAAGGGTTGACACGTTTTTTTCAACTTGTCAACTTTATTAACTAACCAATTTTTAATAATCAAGCACGGGCAGAGAGATTCGAACTCCCATCAACGGTTTTGGAGACCGCTATTCTACCATTGAACTATGCCCGTAAAACGGCCCATATAAACCTCCCTGATGCGAAGGCTTTTAGAGCGTATAAATTAAAGAACTGTTTTTAAAAAACAAAGTACCCAAGCCTAAGCCTAAGTACTTTGTAAAGATATAACGACTCTCGCTAAGTCCCCTCATGGGGGGATTTAGGGGCCCTTATTTAACTATTTCTGTAACCTGTCCCGCACCCACTGTACGACCACCTTCACGAATGGCAAATTTCAATCCCTTTTCCATTGCGATCGGTTGTATCAAAGTAACACTCAATGATGTATTATCACCTGGCATCACCATTTCAGTGCCAGATGGTAACGTACACTCACCTGTTACATCCGTAGTACGGAAGTAAAACTGAGGACGGTATTTATTAAAGAATGGTGTGTGACGTCCGCCTTCTTCTTTGCTCAACACGTACACTTCACCCTTAAATTCAGTGTGTGGAGTAATTGATCCCGGTTTACAAATTACCATTCCACGACGGATCTGTGTTTTCTCTATACCACGCAACAACAAGCCGGCATTATCACCTGCTTCACCTTCATCCAATAATTTACGGAACATCTCGACGCCAGTACAAGTTGAAGTCAAAGGTGCGTCCATCAATCCTACGATCTCAACAGATTCACCCACTTTTACACGACCTCTTTCTATACGACCTGTAGCTACTGTACCACGACCTGTAATTGAGAATACATCCTCTACAGACATAAGGAAGGCCATGTCAACCGGGCGGGGAGGTAACGGAATATAGCTATCAACTGCCTCCATTAATTCGTCAATTGCGCCAACCCATTTGGCATCGCCTGCTAAAGCACCTGTTGCAGAACCTTTAATAATTGGAGTATTGTCGCCGTCAAAACCATTCTTGGTTAAAATCTCACGAATTTCCATCTCAACCAATTCTATCAATTCGGGATCATCAACCAAATCAACTTTGTTCATGAACACTACCATCCGGGGAACACCCACCTGTCGTGCCAAAAGAATATGTTCTCTGGTTTGTGGCATAGGACCGTCTGTAGCTGCCACAACTAAAATAGCACCATCCATTTGTGCCGCACCTGTAATCATGTTTTTCACATAGTCAGCGTGACCAGGACAGTCAACGTGTGCATAGTGACGGTTAGCAGTTTGATACTCTACGTGTGCAGTATTAATAGTGATACCTCTTTCCTTTTCTTCAGGTGCACCATCTATTTCATCATACTTTTTTGCTACGTTACCCATGCCTTTTGCAGCAAGGATAGATGTAATAGCAGCGGTCAAAGTAGTTTTACCGTGGTCGACGTGACCGATGGTACCTACGTTTACGTGCGGTTTGTCCCGCTTAAAATTCTCTTTAGCCATCTTTTATCGGTTTTTAGTTGTGGAGTTTATATTGTTTATTATGCTCTCCTTCGCACCAACTAAAAGCTTGAAGGAAAATTTTTATGTTACCAGCTACAGAATATCTATTGATCGTCTGTTGCAAGTTTATGCTGAATACATTTCAGTACACTCTTATACGTTCTGTTCGCAATGCAGCAATCTAACTGATCAAAAGAGTCATCGTCGTTTTAAAGAATAATGGAAATCTTTAAACCTTTTGAACTTTTTGAACTTTTCGAGCCGTTGGAGGGAATTGAACCCTCGACCTCTTCCTTACCAAGGAAGTGCTCTACCACTGAGCCACAACGGCTTGTCAGTTGACAGTTGACCGTTGTTTGTTGATAGTAGAAGACAGTGTATTACCATCATCTGCCATCCATCATCCGACAACTCTTTTCCTGAGCGGAAGACGAGGCTCGAACTCGCCACCTATAGCTTGGAAGGCTATCGCTCTACCAAATGAGCTACTTCCGCTTTTACTATTTTGAATGTTGAATGATAAATTTTGAATGAAAGGGCAACATTCAAAATTCAACATTTAAAATAACTCAAAGAACCGTGGGCAGAGCAGGGTTCGAACCTACGTACTCGTGAGAGAACAGATTTACAGTCTGTCGCCTTTAACCACTCGGCCATCTGCCCCAATATTAAATAGTCTATTAAATATATGAGCCACTTGTCGGAATCGAACCAACGACCTACTGATTACAAATCAGTTGCTCTACCAGCTGAGCTAAAGTGGCAAATTGTTGATTAACTAATCAGCTAAAAAAACAGAAGCTAATACAAACAAAGAACTATAGCTGCGCATTCCTTTCGCTACTGTCCAATTTAAGTCGGCAAGCGGGCGGCAAAGGTAAAGGAAATGATTATTCGAAAAAAGTTTTCTAAAATAGCAATTGACTCTAATGTCCAACATGGAGCTTTTTATTAAAAACAAACAATGTTTTCTATGATTCCACTTTATACTTCGTAAATAAAAAGACCTCCATTACAGAGGTCTGAATACTTTATGCTGCAAGCTTTTCTTTTTTTCGTTTTATTTGATTTACCAGGGAATCAAATGCTTCGTCGAAGCTCACTTCAAAAGATTTGCTTGTAGATTTTACAAAGAAATCGGCTTTGGGAATGTGTACTCTTATTTCAGCGATCTTGTCTTTGATGTTGTGAACAATGTTATCCAATTTTAAAAATACATCTACCTTAATAATTTGATCATGATAGTGTTGCAACTTGTCAATTTTTTCACGAACATGATCTAATAATTTCTGATCCGCATCGAAATGCACTGTTTGAATGTGAAGGTTCATAGAATCTATTTAATACGTGAACAATAAAAAAAGAACTTTAAAAATTCAGCCTTATGAAATTACTTAAAAAAGAAAAAGGCTGCAAGATATTTTTACATGGTTTCAAAAAACGAATATTCATGATTTAGGATGAGCTTTCTGATGAATGTTTTTCAACTTCTCAATTGTATTATGTGTATATATCTGCGTGGCGCTGAGGCTAGTGTGTCCAAGTAATTCTTTCACAGCATTCAGGTCTGCACCCCTGTTCATTAAGTGGGTTGCAAAGCTATGGCGCAATACGTGCGGGCTTTTCTTCTTTACTGTAGTGACAGTGCTAAGGTGTTTTTGTACAGTTCGATATACTGACCTCGGCTTCAGCGCCAAGCCATTCTCAGTTACCAGTAATATTTCATGATTAGCACTGGATAAGGAGCGCTTTTCAATTAAATAGGCTTCAATCAGATTAAGCAGTTCTTTACTTACAGGTATTATTCTTTCTTTGTTCCCTTTACCTAAAATTTTTACTGCGCCGTTGCCTGCATCTATCCCGCTTTCCTTCAGGTTGATGAGTTCACTGAGCCGCATGCCTGTAGCGTAAAAAATCATGATTAAAAGATAGTCGGTCTTTCCCTGCCAGTTATCATCAAATGCAACCTCTTCCGAAAGCTTTTTCATTTCTGCTTCAGCCACAAAATGAGGCAGTCGCTTTTCATTTTTTTGTGCAATGATCTTTCCCATTGGCGTCTGTTCCATAACACCTGTTCTGATATTATATTTAAAAAAAGAACGGAGCGTTGAAATTTTCCTGTTAATGGTTTTTGAGCTCATCCCATCTCCTTTCAAACCGGCAAGCCAGCTCCGAATAATGGCATGAGAAAGGTCCTGCAATGAAGTATTACCATATTGTATCACCACATAATCAAAAAAAGAGATCAGGTCATTTTGATAAGATATAAGCGTATGGCGTGAGTAACGTTTTTCGAACTTGAGGTAGTTAAGAAAAGGCTGGATGTTTGGATGGGATAAATGCATAAAACAATAGCTGCAAAGTACTAATACTCTGCAGCTATTCCAATATAGTCTTCTCCAGTTTTTAAATTTCTATTTTACCACTTGCTATTTGTTGCTTATAAACAGCTTTGAGCACCTGTCCTCTACGGCGTATAGATGGTTTGATGAATGCCTGGCGCTCTCTTAATTGAAGCAAAATCTTAGCTTTCTCAAACTTTTTTTTATATTTCTTTAAAGCTTTATCTATGTTTTCGCAATCTTTGGAATCAATAATTAGCATACGTCGAATTCTTTTAAAATTGTTTTAAGGAGGGCAAAGATAGCCGGGTTATTTACTTAATTCCAAAAGAAAATACAAAAACACGAATTTTATTGCATGTTTACGGGCATAATTGAAACTGTTGGTAAGGTGAAAGAAGTAATATCCCAGGGTGCCAATAAAACTTTTTGGATACAATCTGCTCTTTCTTCAGAATTAAAAATAGATCAAAGCCTGTCGCACGATGGTGTGTGCCTGACGGTAGAAGATATAAAAGGTGATACCCATAAAGTGACTGCCGTGGCTGAGACTTTAAAGAAAACAAGTTTACAAGGTTGGGCAACAGGTATTAATGTAAATCTTGAACGAAGTTTGCTTTTATCAAGCCGCTTAGACGGGCATTTGGTACAGGGCCATGTGGATGCAACCGGGATGTGTAAAAAAATCAAAGATGCTAATGGCAGCCGTGAGTTCACCTTTTCTTACCCTAAGAATTTTTCCCGGCTCCTTATCGAAAAAGGATCAATTTGTATTAACGGTGTAAGCCTTACATGTTTTTCATTAAAGAAAGATTCATTCAAAGTGGCAATTATCCCTTTTACTTTAGAACATACAAACATGCAATCCCTAAAACCGGGTAGTATAGTGAATCTTGAGTTTGATTTATTGGGGAAGTATATTGTAAGACACTTAAATAAAGAATAATATAAAATAATATAGTACAGAATGGATCTTACGGAAATGCAGCGGCAGATTTCTAATGAAAGACATCCGTGGGAAATAGTAAGGGCCCGCATTGCCAAAACGCTGGTAAAAAAAACAGGAATACCCTTATCTCATTTTTTAGATATCGGTAGTGGCGATGCATACGTATTGAGTCAGCTTTGTACTGAATACCCACACTATAAGTTTACCGCCATAGATTCAGCATATACAGATGAGATCATCCGGCAATTAAAATTGAAGATCAACTGCCCTATAAATTTTTATACTGACCTATCTTTCACTCCAGGTGTATCAGCCGATTGTATTTTACTCATGGATGTATTGGAACATTGTGCCGGTGATGCAGCTGTATTGATGCAAGCCAAATCTCATTGTCAAAAAGATGCAATTTTTTTTATTACCGTTCCTGCTTTCCAAACCTTCTATTCTTACCATGATAAGTTGTTGGGACATTTCAGGCGTTATACAGAAAAACATTTTAGAACAATTTGCGAAAAACAGGGTTTCAACATTTTAGAAAGCGGCTATTTTTTTTCCTCACTTCTACTTATCCGTGTCATTCATTTATTTTTGGAAAAGATGGGTATAAAAAACTCCGGAAAAACTATTGATAACTGGCGCAGTGGAAGAATCATTTCAAAAATCATTTGTAATCTATTATGGATTGATTTTAAAATAAGTCAGTTTTTTTTAAAGCTCGGTGTTCGGTTACCGGGTTTATCAGTTTATTGCGTATGCCAACCATTGCGGTAATCGTTCCTTGCTTCAATGAAGCAAAGAGGCTATCAGTTCAGGAATTTGTTCGCTTTATACAAATTTTCCCTGAAATGAATCTGTTATTTGTAAACGATGGAAGCACTGATGGTACTGCCACTTTACTTGAAAGTATTAAAATGAGTATGCAAAACAGGGTACAAATTCTTACCCTCCTTGCCAATAGCGGAAAGGGCGAAGCGGTACGACAAGGAATGATTTTGGCTCAAAGAGAAAATTTTGATTACACAGGTTTTCTGGATGCTGACGGAGCAACACCTGTGGATGAGTTTTATAGAATATGTAAAATAGGAATGCAAAGGAATGCAGACATTATTATCGGCTCCAGAATTAAAAAGATAGACACTATCATTCAACGATCAGCTTTCAGGCATTTTATAGGCAGATCAATTGCTACCTTCCTTGACATGAAGTTTCAAATGGGTTGCTACGATACGCAATGTGGCGCAAAGCTTTTTAAAACTTCTGTTTTAAAAGATGTTATTCAGGTTCCTTTTTATACGACATGGTTTTTCGACGTTGAACTCATGCTACGCATCCGCAAGGAAAACGATGAGTGGAGGGCAATAGAAGAGCCCTTGAAACTCTGGTTAAACAAAAAAGGTTCTAAAATCAATTTATTGTCTTTTCCAAAGGTGCTGAGAGAGTTGTTTATCTTAACAGCAAAATACTGAATTCAATAACGAATGGCAGTTGAAGTCCGTTTTAAAGTTTTTTTTTGTCTCGCAATATTGCTTTTTTGCTGCCTGCTTGCTTACTGGCCATTAACGTTTTCAGTTTTCAGTTTGAAAAACGATGCCCTTAATTATTTTTTGCCGGTACGTTATCAAATCAGTGAAGCTATATCTACCGGGCATTGGCCTTTTTGGTCGCCCTATTTCAATCTGGGCTATCCATTGCATGGAGATATGCAATCAGGTGTATGGAGTCCTGTTGTTCAACTGTTTTCGTTGTTTGGAGTATATACTTTAAAGACCCTCCAATACGAAACCTTATTCTATGTTTATCTCAGTGGTGTAGGGATGTTTTTTTTACTTGAGCAGTTTAGATTAGACAGGCTTATTTGTTTGTTGGGATCAGCCTCTTACATGCTTTGCGGATTCAACAGCGACTCTGCCCAATTTCTTAATTGGATTAGCAGTGCTGCGTTTATTCCATTTACATTCCTTTTTTATTATCGTGCCGTCACTCGGCCATCATGGAAAGAAGGTGTCTTTTGTGGTTTCTTTTTGTATTTACTTTTTGTTACCGGTTATCCTGCTGATTTTATTATTACCTGTTATGTACTCCTGATTTTCTTTTGCTGGTACTTTTTTATAAATAGGAAATTTGCAAAAGTAAAAATCATTAATCTGTTCACTACGCAGTTAATTATTGCGACAATTTTTATTTTATTATCACTGCCAGCTATTATTTCTTTTCTTGAATTTTTACCATTATCGGAAAGAGGTAAAGGGGCATCTTATTCCCAGGCCCTGAGCAATCCTTTGCATCCGATCCTCCTCTTTTCCTGGATTGCACCATTGCCGGTTTGGAAGGCACACTTCGCTGCTATAACCGATCCGCTTACACGAAATTCTTATTTTGGAATAGTAGCTTTTTTATTGGTCGTCATTTCTTTTCTCACAAAGACAAGTAGCCCTTTGTTACGTTTTTTTAAATGGTCATTTATTGTTTCCATTTTTTTTAGCTTCGGTGCATGGGGGCTCATCCGTTCATTTGCTTATTATGTATTGCCGTTAATGAATACATTCCGGCATCCTTCAAATGCAAGAATTTTTTCCATTTTTTTTGCATGTATCATAGCAGCTATTGCTTTGCAATCAATTACTAAAACAACAGATGGTAAATCTACCCGTAAGTATGCATGGATTATTTTATGTACAGCTTTTGGATTGTTAGCTGCCTGGGCTTGTACAGGAAGAATTACTATTTTTTCTCTTATTCATACACCCAACATGGACGCACAAGCGCTGAAAAACTTTTTAGCTTCGCTGACTTTTTCCGATCTGCTCTTTTTCAATATTTTATTACAACTCCCTTTTGTCGCAGCACTTTATTTTTGGTTTGTTCAAAAGGTGCATATACAGCGGCTGATTCTATTGGGGTTATTGAATCTTATAGTACATGTGGTTTTTTTTCAACCTTTTACCGTTGTAAAAAAAGACAGTGTAAAAACGATTCAAAATATTTTGAATAACCTAAGTCCAAAAGGATATCCACTTCCCGATTTGAATGTTTCACCCGTGGCTAATAGTATGCATGGTGAAGATCATTTCTTAGAAATAGGTGCAGCCAATATGTACAACAAAAAAATTGGCCGTATTGATTATCGCATTACTCCAAGTAATTTAAATGCACAAAATAAATTTTGGTATAATGAACCTTTAAAAAATATTCTATTTCAATATCCTTTGCTTTACAGGGCTGATTCAGCACATACTACTTTTAATTCCAATCAGGTAGATAGTAGTCTTACAAAAAAGATTGTTATTGTGGAGAATATGCGATCAGTACAATTTGTAAATTCATCCGATTCTGCAGGCTATACAGCTATAACAAAAAGATTTACTCCCAATGCCTGGAACTTTGAGATTAGTTCTGAGAAAAGGGGATTCTATTGCTTGTTTCAAAATCATTACCCTCGATGGCATTTATACGTTGACGGCAAAAAAACAAATATTGAAAAATGCAATGATTCATTTATGGGTTTTGCATTACCTGCAGGTATTCATAGAGTTCAATTTCGGTACTATCACACTGATTTGGTCATTTCTTTCTGGATAAGTCTTGGAATAACAATGGTAATATTAATAATGGGACTGGTTGCTTTTAATAAACGGTATAGCATTAAATTTTTTTTCCCTGCATAGCTTTTGCTATGGCTTCATTCATTACCCTTTCTGCATAAGGCCGGGAAATACTATTCAATTTTTCAATGGCACTTTGTATTTCATCTTTAGTGCCGTCAGCTAAATACTGTTCAAGTTTATCCAGGGCCTTGTGGGTATTATCCATTTCAATTTTGTGTATATAAGAGGAGTGTTTTTCTAAAAACTGCCGGGTAGTATCAATCATCAATCTCGCTTCAGTTTGTGCTTCTATCCGTGCACGTTCTCTCATATCCACTGTAGCATTTTGTATTGAATTCAACAACATTTTTTCTACTTCCTCATCAGTCAATCCATACTGAGGCTTTACTTCAATAGTTTGCTCAACACCGCTTCGCAATTCTTTTGCACTTACCACAAGAATGCCATCAGCATTGATCAAAAAACTTATTTCTACTTTGGCTAAGCCTGCAGGCATAGCAGGGATACCTGAAAGTGTGAAAGAAGCAAGCTTTCTGTTATTGGTCACGAGGTCGCGTTCACCCTGGTATATCGAAATTATAATTCCGCTTTGACCATCTTTTTGAGTAGTATATTGTCTTGAAGCTTTTGCAGGAATTTTTGAATTTCTTGTTATGAGTACATCCATCAAGCCACCCATTGTTTCAATACCCAATGACAAAGGAGTTATGTCTAAAAGCAATAAGTCTTTATTGTTTCCAGCCAGAATATCGGCTTGTATAGCAGCTCCCAGAGCAACCACTTCATCAGGATTTAATTCATCATGAACCTTCTTTTTAAAAAATTCGCTAACCTTAGCTTTCACCAAAGGCACTCTCGTCGAACCACCCACCATTATTATTTCATCTATTTCATCTATTCGTATTCCTGCATCCTTCAAAGCTTTTTCACAGTAATGAATAGTCTTAGAAACCAATGGATCTATCAATTCATCAAATGATTTTTTTGATAACGACAACTCTTTCTTTCCAATTGAAGTAGAAAAGTGGGATAATGCTGATAACTGCTTTTTAGCTTCCTCAGCAGTCAATCGCAATTGTTGCACAAATGATTTATCATCCATCATTGATTCTAATCCATGGTCTTGATTTAACCAGTGATTGAGGATCAGATTATCAAAATCATCTCCTCCAAGAAAAGTGTCGCCATGCGTTGATAATACTTCGAAGATGCCACCTGCAATTCTCAATATAGAAATATCAAATGTGCCACCGCCTAAATCATATACCGCAATAGTTTTTTCATCCTCTTTATTTAAACCTATTCCATATGCTAAACTCGCGGCCGTGGGTTCATTTACTATCCTCAGTACATCAAGTCCGGCAAGTCTCCCGGCATCTCTGGTAGCTTGCCGTTGTGCATCATTGAAATAAGCAGGTACAGTAACTACAGCCCTGTTAACAGGCGTTTTTAAAATGTGTTCAGCACGAGATTTAAGTGCTTTTAATATAAAGGATGACAACTCAATAGGTGAATAATATTTACCATTCATTTCCACTTTCACAAGATTATCGCTTCCATCATCAATAATTTGGTAAGAAAAGAAATCACCTGCCGGACCAAGGTCTTTAAAGGATTTACCCATTAACCTTTTGACCGAAAAAACAGTGTTGGCTGGGTCATCTACCAGATAAGGTTTTGCTTCTATACCTACGGACACATCACCAAAGGGATTAAAATATACAATCGAAGGTACAAGCGCTGTTTCATCATGTTCCTTTAAAACGATTGCCTGTTTTGTTTCGGGGTGAATGATAGCGATCAAACTATTGGTAGTTCCGAGGTCAATACCTACGATTATTTCTTCCTGCTGCAAACTTCCTGTAGAGATATTAATACCGATTTTAGCCATTATATAAAAGAAATTAATACCATTGAAAAGCAATATGCCTAAAAACAAAAGTCCCGAAGAAATCCGGGACTTGAAAAAAAATAATATTTGGGATTTACCGCATCAAATACATTTTGCCATAGCCATTATTGAAGTATTTGTCCGAGTCATCATTTTTGGCCCGATACTTTTCCAGCGACTTACCATTAAGATTAGTCACCACCCTGTAGAGATAAATACCATTACCTAATCTCTGACCATATTGATCAGTGCCATCCCATTTGTATTCAGTAATATTTCTACCAATATGTAAGTTACCCAGTTCTGCTTTTGTGATTTCGCGAACTACTTTTCCTGTTACGGTTAAGATCTGAATTTTTAAATTCTGAGGCACTTCTGCACCTGTGATTGTAAAAACAAATGCCGTAGAAGTCGTGAAAGGATTAGGATAATTAAGCATATTTGAGATCATAGCTTTATTGATCACCTGGAAAGCTATTTTGTATTCCATTGCCCCGGCAAGGTTGTTACTCTTATCCTTCCCTCTTACGATCAATTCATAGTCACCATCTTTTGCAAAGTAGGGTTTGAAGTTTATTGTGGCCGTATTGTTGGCACCCGATTGTGCCGGAATGAACTGCAATGTGTCGCTGTTGAAAGCATATTTTCTCTCGATGCCATCCGGATCTCTTATAATGACTGTCACCAATGAGGTATCATCCAATAATAAAGAAAGAGATTCATCTTTAAGGTTAATTTGAATAATTGGTTTTGCTGAGACAATATCTCCGTTGAGTATGTGGACATTATCGAATGTAACATCCAGCAATGGGCTCAGGTTATCTCCTTTTACAATAAAATCCTTATAAATAAAATTATTGAAATGATATTGCTCAAGCTGATCATTATCAGGATTTACTTCTACATATAAGGTATTGGTGCCGGTGAAACCCCTTGTATCAATGTAATGACGAACATGTAGGGTATCATTCGCTTTTAAGGGCTTATGCTTCAATACCGGCAATATATTAGCCACGTTATTTCTATCTGTAACCACCATTTTTATTTTCAGGCTATCAGAGAAATCAAATTCACTTACATTTTTGAAAGCAATTTTAAAATCAATTGGCTCACCCACATCAAGGGTTTCTTTCATACTAAAAAACATGTTGGGCGCCACAGCCCCTTCCGGTGCAGGGGTATAAGTTACACGCCAGTAATCTAACTGGTAAGGTGTAAGATTTGCGGTATCGCGGTTTTTCAGACTTAATTGCAGATTGGGATATTCTTTTGCATTTATTGATGATAGACTAACCGTTTGTTGAGAAAGATTCAGGCTTCGTAATAATGTATCTTTTACGCCATTTACACGAATACCAATTACATCCACCGAAACCTGATCACTGCTGTTTGATTCCGAAGATTTGCCTTTCCATTGTAATTCTTTCCAGCTTTTTGCCGGACCGAATTCAGGAGAATATAACGAACCCCCTGACGATGGTGTTGGAAGATCAGGGGAAAGGGTGAAATTATCATACGTATCCCTGCTTACCACCCATTGAGGTTTAAATGATGCGTCATTCTTTTTATAAACCAGTACAAATTGACGGGGCTTATGTATCGAATCTATACCAGAAAAGCCTGCATTTTTTAAATAGTGATATAATGATTGGCCACTACCATTCACAGCTTCATCAGCAGCCCAGTCAGAAGCAAAAGCTTGTGGAAAACCAGGAAAAGTGGTAGGGTCTAATGTAAAACTTCTAACCACTACGTAGGAGCCATCCGGAATAGTATTTTTCATAAAATCCATAGCTCGTTTTCTATTACTGACTGAATCATACCGGTACTCAAAATTATATTCACGGCCACGGAAACAATTGTTTGAGGCGCTGCCATATAAGCCCCCTACAGGTGAGTTTGATATCTGGGTTGTATTCTGCCATGGTTTAAATGTAACCGGATCAAATACATTAAATACCACGGAGCTGAAAGAACATGTATTCCTTATAAAAGTTTGCCCGTTTATTGAGATAGATAATCCCTGTTCCTGATCTGTACTGGTGACCCAGGTACCCGCACGGATAAAAAGATTATTCAACCTTGAAGAAAATTTCCAGGAACGGGTAGAAGAATCCATAAATATCTGGTCTCCTGAAGACTTTAAGTGCTGATAATAATGCGACTGGTTGAATCCATAATCATGATTGGGCAGATAGACAAAAGATGAAGTATTCCAATTGACAGGCCCTGATGAAGGAGTGGGTGCAACACGCCAGTAATAAACCACATTATTGATAAAAGTGATACCTGGGTCGAATTCAATCAGTCCACCCGATGATGATTTAGAAACAGATCTTTTTAAAGAAGAATTGAAAAGTTCCGTAGTATCTATTTCCATTCTATATTCTTTAGTTGTACTGAACGGGTTGGCTGTAGATGCACTGAGTTTGATCCCTTGTTTATTAACGATAGAAAAATTATATGGATAAACAGGCCGCAACTCATCCTCGTAAATAAACAATTCTTTAGTAATGCTATTATTCGTTTCAAACAACTCATCCACCTTGTTGTCTGCATCTACTGTTACAGTCAGCTTATTGATACCTTTGTCTTTGGCAGGATCTATTGGAATCTCAATAACTACTGAGTCAGCATACCGGATGCCCGGAATGGTATCTCTATAAATGGATACAGCTCCATTGGCATATTCACGTTTTACCTGCACAACAATATTCTGATTGACAGCTTTGCCAATATTCAAAAATTTAGCTGTGACCTTAAATGATTTATCTGCTACAGATACAAACGCAGGTTCGATCTTCAGTAATGATTCTTCAATAACATAGTCAGGCTTGGCGTGAGAGTTTAATCTGATAGCAGGATCTCCATGAAGGATGGTTTCTTCACAAGTAGACCTTGAAATAAAATCTTCTTGAGTTGTTAACGCAAGTGTTTGGGCAACTGTTGATTGCATGATCTCCCCAATTGTTTTTCCATAATCCTTTACAGAAATATTTTGATACATCCGGGTGTTATATATGTCAAGGTAATTAACAACCCCAAAATGGCTGCTTGCAATAAAGCCGATCATACCTTTATCGGGTGCCAATACAAATTTTTCTGCAAGAGTTTCAGTAGCCTGGAAGCGAGCAATATTGAAATTATAGAAATTACCCGCCAGACATCCGAGAGCTACAAACATGGGATACTTTCCAAAATTGTTATACTGATCGGGATTATTGAGATTAAACTCAAGTGTAGTGGCTGAGGAATGGCCGTAATAAGTCATAAGTGTAATTCCTTCTTCAAAAAGCTTATCCAACGTTCTGTTATTGATCTGCTCTACTGTAGCTGCAGTTGTTTTCGTAAACGTTTGTACTTGTGCTCCAAAAAAAGTATCCTCAATTATCCGTTCATAATTCTTCATCAATTGTGTTAGGTTATCACCCAGGTCTCCTCCTGAACCCACCATGTGTACTACATTTTTCATCCATGCTTTATCCTTTATCAATTGCGACATTGTTCTTTGAGCTAATTCATAGTCTTTTACTTTTTTCAGATATGCCTCTACTTCACGGGCATTAATTACTGATAACCGCCCTATTGGCGTTTTCATATTGGCATCGCCGGGATCGGCGCTCAACAGCAGATCCGAAGCAGGCCATCCGAAGGTGGGAACAATATTGAGCCTGTAGATATCATTATTATTTTCATTGTACCTATTATCTACATAGTGAGTACCCCGTCCTATTATGAATGCTTGTTTAGGTGCTACAGAGAATTTTTCTCTGGCATACTTCAAAAAATTTCGAATGCTTAAGGGATTTTTTTTAATCCCATAGCCAAACTGATCAATAAGATCCTGTATTAAAATAGTTTTTGCGATGTAGCCTCCGCCTTCAGCTGAATTGCGATATGCCCTGTATTGCTCTATAGGATTAGCCCCGCCGTTGCCAGTAAACAATATAGGATCGGATATAATCAAATAGTTTCCTGAATTTGCTGAAAGCGCATAGTTTATAAATGTTCGGCTTTGAAGTATAGTAACAGAATTCACATTATTACTTTCCTGCTTTACCATTACCAATCTACGTGGAACAGCAGAAGCGCTCAGTACTACTTTTAAAATGCCTGGAGTGGAGATGTCTGGTACATATCGCTTACCATTGGTGAGATCATAAAGAACAGGAGCTATACTTCCATAGTCGAACCCTGCAATCTGTAAATAATTTCCGGTTGCACTTGCCGGCATTTTAAATTCAAAATTAGAAGCTCCGCCAAAATTGAATTGCCTTGCATAAGTCAGTTCATATTTATGCACGACCATCCGGTCATTCGGGCTCGAAGTAATATTAGAAACCTGTATCTGAGCAGTGTTGGAAGCAATAGTTGGGGCTCCAAAACTGACTGCATCTTTTGAATAATCAAAATTATTGAGTGTTTTCCCTACAATTGAATCACCATTTATATTGACTCTATACCTCCGTTGGAAACTTGCATTGCCCGATACATTGATAGAGAAAATGGGATTAGGACCACCATTGCTTACAAAAAGGTTTGAAAAGGTAAAGTTATTAGAAGTGTTAGCAGCAATATCTGCCGACGACCACCCTTCTCCCCTATCGTAGGCAGAAGAATACATATAGAGATCTGTCAGGAGAATTGCGTATCCATTATTGATTCTGTCCCTGAAATAACGGCCTTCCGTATGCAGGAAATAAGGTTCTGCAAGAAGTGTATTTCCGGCTACATTATTTGCAGTAGTAGTTAATCGAAAATTATTCGTTCCTGAAAGCGTCAAAAAGTAAGCGGCTGTATCCGTTTCCAAACTCCATTTATCATTGAGTTGATATTCTCTTCTTCTGTAAAGTGCAGAGTCAGGTTTGCCATCATTCATTTCACCCCAAAACTCTATATAATCCGTATTGCTAAAACTACCTGTAGCTCTTGATGTATAAATGGGAACCTGCACACCATTGCGCCAAAGTTGAAATTGCTCTGCTGCTGCAGAGCCTAAACCTGCAGACGATAAAGTAGCATTTGAAATTCTGTACAGACCTGTTTTTCCAACATTAAATTTATAATAAGTCTTACTATGATCTATCCATTCATTATTATAGACCTGTGCCGATGATGCGAAGCAGGCCAGCAACAGGAAGAAAAACAAAATTCTTTTCATACTTAACTTTTTGGTACAGTTGTGTTGTAAATATTTTTTATTTTTTCTTATTATTTACAAGGTCTAATTGGAGAGAAAAAACATGTGTGTATAAAGCACTCGACTGATTGGCAAGATTGGTAAAAGCATAATCAATACGTACATTCTGTAATCTGAAACCTGCACCGGCACTCGGCTGGTATATCCAGGTTTTTGAGCTATTTGTTGAATCTCCGTCATCCAGTGTCCTTTGAAAATTCTTTACACCTGCACGCAGGTACAGCACATCATTGATATTTGCTTCCAGGCCAAGTTTAGGATCTACACTGACGATGTTCGAACTGATCACTGTATTTCTTTGTCCATCAAAAGTGAAATCAAGATTGGCTTCTGCAAGCAGGCTTGTCTTTTTGCCAATATCAAAATTACGGCCTACACCTGCAGTGATACGAGGGGCAGTAAGCTCCGTTGATTTTATGGGAATTTCATTATCGGTTAAATAAAGAACCTGCTTTTCTTTTTCAGTAAAATCGAAAGACCAGGTATTAAAAGTAGTAGTAATATCTTTTCCAACGATACCGAATTTCCATTTGTCCTTATACATCTGCAAACCGGCATCCAACCCAAATCCCCAGGCTCTGGCAAATGTACCTACATGCCGGTATATCACTTTGGCATTCACCCCAAATTGAAGGCCCGATTCATCAGTTTCTTTTAATTTCTGAGCAAGTGAAAATATAAATGCATAATCTGTAGCGCTGAACTCAGTAATATTATCATAGTTCACATTCCCGGCAGGGTCCACAAGGAAAAGTGTATTCGCAATCTGATCAACACCAAAGCGAATAGCGGATACTGCTATCGTCCTTTCATTATTTGACATAGGCAGGGCTACACTTGCATAATCAAACTTACCTATTCCTGAAAAATATTCTGCGTGCATTGCGTTTACGTTTGTATGGTCTTGCACACCTGTAAGCCCTGCAGGATTCCAATAACCGGCAGTACCATCGTTTACCGATGCTACTTGTGCACTTCCCATAGCCAACCCACGTGCCCCAACACCAATGTTCAAAAATTCATTGGAATACTTTCGAAACTGTGCTTTAGAAGCAATAGAAAAGACAAACAGAAAAGTAATAAACAGAAGGGGGAATTTCATTAAACTTAAATTGGAGAACTTACCTGACAAGAGACAAAGTTTCAAGGGGTAAGGCTGCATGAACAAAAGTAAGCTTTTCCCTTTCAATCCTAAGCATCAGGCTATTTTTATAAGAACACATTATGAATAATTAATAATAATGAGCGTTTGCTTGTTACCTTATTTTTGTTCTAAAGAAATTAAGCTTCATGAATTTGATAGAAGAATTGCGTTGGCGGGGTTTGATTCACAATATAATGCCCGGTACAGAAGAGCAGCTAACCAAAGAAGTAACAACAGGTTATGTAGGTTTTGATCCCACCGCAGATAGCCTGCATATCGGGAGCCTTGTGCCGATTATATTATTGGTTCATCTTCAAAAGGTAGGACATAAGCCTCTCGCTTTGATTGGCGGAGCTACAGGAATGGTTGGTGATCCGTCCGGCAAAAATGAAGAAAGATCTTTTCTTACAGAAGAGGTTCTTAAAAAAAATTCAGCTTCAATTAAAAAACAACTTGAGCAATTTCTTGATTTCAACAGTGCTAAAGAAAATGCTGCTGAAATGGTCAATAATTACGAGTGGTTTAAAAATATTTCGTTTATTGAATTCCTTCGTGATGTAGGCAAACGTATTACCATCAACTATATGACCGCTAAAGAAAGTGTAAAAAAGCGGCTTGAAAGTGAAACCGGCATTAGCTATACGGAGTTTACCTATCAACTGATGCAGGGTTATGATTTCTACTGGCTCTTTGAAAATAAAAACTGCAAACTGCAGTTTGGTGGCAGCGACCAGTGGGGCAATATGACAACGGGTACTGAACTGATCAGGAGAAAATCCGGTGGTGAAGCTTTCGTATTTACAAATCCACTGATTACAAAAGGGGATGGAGGAAAATTTGGTAAAACGGAACAGGGCAACATCTGGCTCGATGCGCAAAAAACATCACCA
>Ga0183260_10000467_pt1 | contig 34255 bp, 34 predicted proteins | sample AntDrymUQ4972206_2_FD_129768 | JGI IMG/M metagenome (GOLD analysis project Ga0183260, IMG submission 129768) | Polar desert sand microbial communities from Dry Valleys, Antarctica - metaG UQ497 (22.06) (version 2) (version 2) | ecosystem: Environmental > Terrestrial > Soil > Desert | place...
CTGACCTTCGAGCGCCAGGAGCCGCTGGGCACCGCGATACAACCGAAGTCCTGCCTCCGTCGGCTCGACGCGACGCCCTGATCGATCGAGCAGCTGGGTTCCGAGTCGCTTCTCGAGCGCCCGCACCTGCAACGAGACCGCGGGTTGCGTCACACCGATGTGCTCCGCGGCCTGGGAGAACGAGCTCCGCTCGACGACGGCGCAGAATGCGGCCAGCTGTCGCGTATCCATAAAGGAATCTTATAGTTCGCGTGGTCACCCCATGCGCTATGCATCAGTGCGCCATGAGGATGACGAGCCTTGACGCCGCCAGCTGAGACCATGCGCGTCTGGATCGACGTCACGAACTCGCCCCACGTCGTCTTCTTCCGGCCGATCGTCCGCCTCCTCGCGGAGCAGGGCCACGACGTGACGATCACGGCCCGGGAGTTCGCCCAGACGCTCGAGCTGCTCGAGGACACGCGGCTCGAGCACACGGTGGTCGGGCCACCACACGGCGGTTCGACTCGGGTCGGGAAGGTCCGCGCGATGACCGCACGACTTCGAGCGCTGCGGCGGTTCGCCCAGGGCCGGAGGTTCGACGTGGCACTCTCGCATGCCTCGCACGAGCTGCCCCTCGTCGCCCGCTCCCTCGGGATCCCGTCCTCGTACGCCTTCGACTACGAGTTCGCCCGAGCGCAGCACGCGCTCGGCTGCCGGGCCGCAACGCGCGTCGTGGTTCCGGACGCGATTCCCCAGGATCGTCTCGATCGGCTGGGTGCGCGTGCGCGCAAGGTCGTGCGCTACCCCGGGCTGAAGGAGGAGTACTACCTCCACGACTTCGAGCCTGACCGCAATGTGCTGGACGCCCTCGGCATCGATCGGTCGCGAATCCTGGTCGTCATGAGGACGCCACCCGACGTCTCGCTCTATCACCGGCACGGGAATCCGCTCTGGACAGACGTTCTCGAGCGACTCGATAGGGATCCATCGGTGCATGCCGTCGTCCTGGCGCGCACGTCCGAGCAGCGTGACGGTCTGCGGCTCGCGGGCCTGCCGTCGCTGATCGTGCCCAGGCGAGCCGTCGACGGCCTCAGCCTCGTCGCGCTCGCTGACCTCGTCGTCTCCGCCGGTGGCACGATGAACCGCGAAGCGGTCGCGCTCGGAACGCCCGTCTACACGACCTTCGCGGGACGCCTCGGGGCGGTCGACGAGCGGCTCGTGAGAGAAGGCTCCCTGAGGCGACTGGTCGGTGCCGACGAGCTCGTGGTGGCACGCAAGGCGAGCGGCGGAGCGAGATCGACGCGCCAGCCCGAGACGCTGCTCGACCGTTTGCTCCAGGCTCGTCCGGGATAGCCTCGGGGAGGGAAACCGTCTATCGTCCTGGCGTCCAACGGGAGGGGAACATGAAGAGAATGATCGTGCTCGCCGCGATCGTCGCCGGCGCCGCGATAACGACCGCCGTCGCGCTGGCAGAAGACAACGGCAGCGGATTCAAGACAACGCAAGCCTCGATGCTCACACCCGTCGCAGCCGGAGTCCAGGTTGCGCCGATCATGACCGTCGGCGATACGCTCAAGAGCGGCTACCGCTTCGAGGCGATCCCCGATGGAATCGCGCTGCGCACGCGCGGCCAGGGCCGGGTCGACCTCTACGTGAACCACGAGACGGGGAAGGTGCCGTTCCCCTACAACCGGGCCACGCCGACAGCAGCGAACAGCGAGAACGACTTCGACAACTCGCAGGTGAGCCATCTGATTCTGAATCAGCGCTCCGGAGGCGTCCTCAACGGGTCGTATGTGATCGACAGCAGCCTCGGCTACCAGCGGCTGTGCTCGAACTACCTGGCGACCGAGCGCGAGGGGTTCTCGCGTCCGATCCTGCTCACGAACGAAGAGACCCCCGACTGGGTGTTCCGCCGCGAGGCGTCGTGGCCCCCGCCGATCGGCGATCCGAACGAGGTCGAGGGCGGCATGGTCGTCGCGCTCGACACGCAGTCGCACAAGCGGTACGAGATCCCGGGAATGGGAAGGCACAATCACGAGAACAGCGTGCCCGTACCGGGGTTCGACGACCTCGTCGTCCTCTCCGGCGACGACACCTTCACGAGCGGGCCGCTGACGGGGGTCACATTCCCCGCCGGGGTGACGGTTCCGGCGCAGTCGCAGCTCTACTCGTACATCGCGCCCGACACGAAGAGCCTGCTCGCCGACGAAGGCAAGCTATGGGCATTCGTCTCGGACACGACGGGCGTCAAGAGCTACTACGACGTGATCCCCGGCTCGGGTCAGGCCGTCACCGGGCACTTCATCGAGGTGCCGCGGAACATCGCGACCGGCATGAACGCCGACGGGACGGAGATCAAGGCGGCCGACGTCGGCTTCCCGACACCGCCGTCGAACGGCACGTGGCAGCTCGATCCGCGTTCGATCCCGGCGCTCGGGGTCGACGGCCCACAATGGGTGCTCGAGTACTGGAGTGACGTCAACAACGTCTTCCAGTTCGTGCGGGTCGAGGACATGGCGTACGACAAGCGACCCGGCATGGGGAACGTGGTCTACATCGTCGACTCGGGTCGCGGTCGCACGACCAGTCAGTCGCTCGACACACCGAACTTCCGCTCGTCGAACGGTCGAGTCTGGAAGATGGTGCTGGATCCGGACGATCCGACGAAGGTGACATCGCTGACCGTCTTCGCCGAGGGCGACGACAGTCCGGTGCAGACGCCCGGCGAGATCCACCAGCCGGACAACATCGAGTCGACGAAGAACGGAATCCTTGTCACCGAGGATCCGGGCTCGAGCCAGCAGTTCCCGGTCGGCTCGACGCTGCCCAACGCCACGCCCGCACGACTCTGGCACGTGCCGTTCTCGGGCACGGCGAGGGTCGTGGCCCGGGTCGACCAGTCGGCGGACGGAGGTCCGACGGACGTCGACGGCCGGTCTGCCGGGAACCTCGGCGCCTGGGAGGCGTCCGGCATCGTCGACGCGTCAGCCGCGTTCGGGCCGGACACCTTCCTGATCGATGTGCAGGCGCACAGCCTCTGGGTCGAGAAGGCGCCCGGTGACGACTTGAACGGCGATGGACAGCCCGACTTCACCTACAAGCGCGAGGGGGGTCAGCTGCTCCGGATCACGATCCCCGGGGCATAACGCCGTCGGTAGGGCGGGCGCCGCGTCGAGGGCGCCCGCCCCGCCCCCTCTAGGCTTCGTCCAGCCGCACGACGAAGCCGAGGCCGCCGGCGAAGAGGCAGTGGTCGATGTTCCTGACGCGTCCTGCCCCGTAATCGAACGGCCTCGTCACGTTGCGTGGCTCGACGCCGACGACAGAGGCGATCGGCGTGTGCCCGTGGACGATCCGCACGCCCCCGAAGCCGCCGAGGAGCGCGTCGATAGCGGCCGGCTCGTCGAGGCGTTGGCGGTCGGAGAGGATGCCGAGCAGGGTGTCGACGCGTGCCGCGTCGCCGACCCGGAGCGCCTCGCCGGTCTCGTGGGTGACCTCCTCTATGGAGCCTCCAAGGTCGAGGTACGCGTCGGTGTCGGCGTGCACGAGGAGCCAGTCGCCCTCGCGGGCGAGCGGCGGCAGGTGCGTGATCCAGCCCACATGCTCGTCGGTCAGCGCGGCGAGATCAGCGTCCACCCCGCCGTTCAGCTTCCAGACGTCGTGGAAGGAATGACCGGCGAAGCTCGTGTCCTCGTCCCCGAAGCGCCGAGCGGCGAGGATGAGCGCCTCGTGGTTCCCGAGCAGGCACCGGACGGCGTCGCTCGACTCGCGCTCGAGACGACGAACGAGCTCGAGCGCGCCGATCCCGTCCGGCCCCCGATCGAACAGGTCGCCGAGGAGCCAGAGTCTCGCCTCTGCTCCCGACCACCGCTCGCTCGCGTCGAGCAAGCCGGCGTCACGGAGCAACCCGACGAGGACGTCGCGATGACCGTGGACGTCGCCCACGGCGAAGACCGGTGCCGGCAAGGTCAGATCGCGGCCGGGTCGGTCTGCGGGACGGCCATCGGGACGCGCCGCGGATCGCGCACCACGCGACGGAGCTCACCGACGAGCTCGAGTGTCTCCCCTTCCTCGACCAGCCGCTCGAGCTGCGCGAGCTCGGCTTCGAGCCATTCCGGGTCGATCGGGGGTCGCGCGATCAGCTGGATCTTCGGGTGCCGGCTCGGCGAGACCGTCTCGTCCCCGCCGACGAGCTCCTCGTGCAGCTTCTCGCCGGGAGCGGGGCCGATGAAGTCGATCGCGACGTCGACGCCCGGCTCCTTCCCGGAAAGCCGGATCATCTTCTCGGCGAGGTCGACGATCCGCACCGGCTCACCCATGTCGAGCACGTACACCTGTCCGCGGCCGCCCATCGCGCCCGCCTGGACGACGAGCTGCACCGCCTCGGGGATCGTCATGAAGAATCGGGTCATCTCGGGATGGGTGACCGTCACAGGCCCACCGCGGGCGATCTGCCGGCGGAAGATCGGGACGACCGATCCGGACGAGCCGAGCACGTTCCCGAAGCGAACGGCGACGAACCGGGTGGCGACGTCCGCGCGGTGACCCCAGGTCTCGACGATCCACTCGGCAAGGGCCTTCGACTGCCCCATCACCGTGCGGGCGTTTGCAGCCTTGTCGGTCGAGACGAGGACGAATCGCTTCGCGCCAAACTCGACGGCCACGTCCGCGACCACTCTCGTGCCGAGCGTGTTGTTGCGAACCGCCTCGAGCGGATTCGCCTCCATGAGCGCGACGTGCTTGTAGGCCGCCGCGTGGAAGACGACCCCGGGGCGGTACTTGTCGAACACCTGCCGGAGCTTGCCCGCGTCCTTGACGTCACCCACGACCGCGGCCGCCGCGAGGAAGCGCCGCTCGCGAACGAGCTCGCGCTCGATCTCGAAGAGGGCCGGCTCTGCGTTGTCGAGCAGCACGAGCTTCGCCGGCCCGACGCGCGCGATCTGACGGCAGAGCTCCGAGCCGATCGACCCTCCAGCGCCGGTCACGAGCACGACCTCGCCGGCTAGGTAGTCGGAGATCGAGGCGATGTCGACGTCGACCGGCTCGCGACCGAGCACGTCCTCGACCTCGACCGGTCGCAGCTGGCGCGCGAGGTCGACGTCGCCCGAGACGAGGTCGGAGAGGCTCGGGAGCGTCTTCACCGGCACGTCGAGCCGCCGCGCGGTGTCGACGATCATCGCCCGCAACGCGCCCGAGGCGGACGGGATCGCGATCAGCACCTCGTCGGGACGGCGGTCGCGAAGGATGTGCTCGAGCTCGGAGATCGTGCCGAGGACGCGCACCCCGTGGAGCCGGAGGTTGCGCTTCCGCGGGTCGTCGTCGAGGAGCCCGATCGGGGTGTAGCCGAGCGCGGGGTTGCGTTGCATCTCTTTGATGACGAGCTGGCCGGCATCCCCCGCGCCGACGACGATCACGGCCCTGCCGCGGTTCACGATTCGACCGGGCAGCGGCCGCTCGATCAGCGTGCGCGCCAGGAGCCGCGAGCCGGCGACCAGGGCGAGGCAGAGGAGGAGGTCGATGAACCAGACACCCCGCGGGACTGCCGCACGGTGGACGTCGAAGAGCGTAAAGACGAGAAAGACCGCGATCGAGGCGAGCGCCACGCCCCGCATGACCGTCCACATGTCGCGTGTCGAGACGTACCGCCACCACCTGTTGTAGAAGCCGGCGAACGCGAAGACCGGCAGCTTGATGCCAACGACGAGCAGCAGGATCGTCCAGTCGAGATAGTGGTCGTAGTAGACCGGGCGCTCCTCGAACCGCAGCGTCCAGGCGAGCCACCAGGCCGCTGCCACGAGGCCCGCATCGACGGCGGCCTGCCAGATCGAGTGACGGGTGACCGGGCTCCGCCGCATCGAGGCGACCTACGCGGCGACGCCGACAGCCAACTTGACCGTCGCGACGACCTGCTCCTGCTGCTCTGCGGAGATCCCACCCCACATCGGAAGCGCGAGGTTCTCCGCGGCCGCGCGCTCGGTCTCGGGGAGCGAGCCGGGCCGGTACCCGAGGTCGGCCATCGCGGGCTGGAGGTGGAGCGGCGTCACGTAGAAGGACGCCGACGCGATCCCGACCTCGTCGAGAGCGGAGGCGACGCGGTCGCGATCGGCGGACCGGACGACGTACATGTGATAGACATGGCCGCCGTCCTCGGCAGGCAGCTCGACGGCGTCCCCCAGGCCGAGCTCGGCGTAGAGCGCCGCTGCCCGGCGTCGGCCCCGGTTCCAGCCCGCGAGCTGCGGAAGGAAGACGCGGAGCGCGGCGGCGTGGATCGCGTCGAGACGGGAGTTCGTCCCGACGAGCTCGAAGGTCTTCTTGTCGACCGAGCCGTGGAAGCGCAGCTTGCGTACGGTGTCGGCAACGTTGTTGTCTGTACAGGCAACCAGGCCGCCGTCACCGAGGGCGAAGAGATTCTTCGACGGGAAGAAGCTGAAGGTCGAGCAGACACCGGTCGTCGCGATCCCTGGCGCGCCGAAGGCCTGAGCGGCGTCCTCGAGGAGCGGGACGCCGAGCGAAGCGAGCTCGGCCAGCGGCGCCGGGCGACCGAAGAGGTGCACCGGCACGATCGCCTTCGTGCGCGTCGTGACGCGCGCCGCGACGTCCTCTGGATCGAGGTTGAGCGTCGCGGGGTCGATGTCGGCGAACACGGGCGTCGCGCCGACCCGGGCGATCGCCTCGGCGGTGGCGTAGAAGGTGAAGGCGGGGCAGATCACCTCGTCGCCGCGTCCGATCCCCATCGCCTCGAGCGCGAGGACGAGCGCGTCGGTGCCGTTTGCGACACCGACCGCGTGCGGCACGCCGAGATACGCCGCCGACTCGCGCTCGAACGCCTCGACCTCCGGCCCGAAGATGAACCGACCGCTCTCGAGGATCTCGGCGAACCGCTCCTTGAGCTCGGGGATCAGCGGCTCGTACTGTGACTTGACGTCGACGAGGGGGATCACGACTGCCCGAGTGTACCCGGGTGTTCGGCCCGATTCCCCTGCTCTCACGGGCAGGGCCGGACAAGTCCTGCCGCTACGCGACCTCGTCCACGGGTCGGCGACGTCGCCGGACGAAGCGCCAGCAGAGCCACACGACGACGGCGAGAACGATGGCAACGACGCCATACTCGGCGTACCGGAACCCCTCGTGGAACCGCTCCCAGTTGGCGCCCGCCGCCCAGCCGGCGCCCGCGAACGCGAAGCACCAGATGGCCGAGCCGAGGAGCGTGAGCCACACGTACGGGCCTAGTTGCGCGCGGAAGACACCGGCAGGGATCGAGATGAACGAACGCGCGACGGGCGTCAGCCGGCCGACGAAGACGGCCCACTCCTCCCACCGGTCGAACCAGCGCTCCGCCTTGTCGAGCTTCGCCTCGTTGAGGTGGAGCCACCTGCCGTGGCGCTCCAGCCACGGCCGCCCGAGCGCGGCGCCCAGGTACCAGCCCCCGATCGAACCGACGAGGTACCCGACGGATCCTGCGATCGCGACACCGAGGTAGGCCGGCAGGCCGCTCTCCAGCTCGTAGCCGAAGACGGTGGCCGACTGCCCGGCGAAAGCGCCGGCCGCCAGTGCACCGCCGTAGACCATGACGACCTCGCTCGCGGCGGGGAGCACGGCGTCGACGAGCATCAGGAGGAAGATGGCGTAGAGCCCGTAGTCGCCGATCGCAGCGGTGACCCCGTCCGTGATCGCGTGCAGGGCGTCGCTCAGGATGCTCGCGAGCACGATCGCGGAAACCTAGCGACGCTTCGGCGCGCGGGCCTTCGTCAGGCTGATCGGCGCGACGAGCTCTGTGCGGCCGACCTCGCTCGTGGCGACCACCCTGACGACGAAGGGGCCGGCGAGGCGGCGCATCGCCGGCCCTCGCCCATCCCAGGTGAGCTGTCGCTGGCCGGCCTCGAGACGGCTCGTTGCGAGGAGCCGGCGAACGACCCGGCCCGCCGGATCGAGCAGCGTGACGCTCGTGCGTGCCGGACGCGCGAGACGCCACGAGACCACGATCGAGCGGCCGGCGGGCGGCACCGCGCGGAGCTTCGGAACGCGGAGGAAGCCGAGCGTGTCGTCGACGACGAACGGCCGCGTCATCGCCGAGGGCTGGCCGACGTCGTCGACGGCGCTCACCTCGAGCGCCCAGCGACCGGGGACGGGACGACTCCCTCCCGGACTCGGTGGTGGGAACGGCAGACGGTACGTTCCCGGCTGCTGCGGCGTGACGGAGGAGAAGGGCGCCGTGCCGTCGGGAGCGCGCAGCGTCACGGTCACCGTCGACGGCCGGACGAGCCGATATGCGAGCTCGGGCGACTCGGCGACGCCGTCGCCGTTCGGCGAGACGAGCGCGGGCGGTTCCGGCGCGAAGACGCCTCGGTAGAGCAGCATCACCCCGGTCGAGATCGCCCGCTCGCGACCGTCGGACGGCCGGTTCAGCAGCGCTCCGTCGAACGCCATCGTCGTCGAGCCGCCGCTGTCGAGCCCCATCCCCGTCACGGCACCGAGCCGGACGAGCGCCTGGGCGAGCTCGTAACTCGTGAGCCCGATGCTGTAGCCGGGTTGGCGACCGTCGACCGCGACCAGCACGATGCGGCCGTCGCGGAGCTGGCCGATCGCGCTGCGCGGCGCGCGCGGGCCGAGCTGGCTCGTAGTGAACTTCTCGCCCGAGCGGTAGAGCGCGAGGCCGTCGCGAACGAGCTGCGGGCCACCGCCGAAGGCCGAGAGCACCCCGGGCCAGACCGGCTTGATCGAGAGGCGCACGGTCAGCGTGGTGCCGACTGTTGCCTCCGCCGAGGCGGCCGCGGCCGACTGGCCGCGCGCGAGGAGCACCGCGCCTCCGGGCGGGATCGCGACCGCACCACCGCCGGCTCGCACCTCGACGACGGGGGCGGCGAGATCCACCTCCGGCGTCGCCGTGGGAAACGGGAACAGAACGAGGGCGACGCTGCCGGGAAGCTCGGGCGTGGACGGCCCGTACGCGTCCGTGTAGAGCGCCGACCCGTCGGGTGTCGGCGGCGCGTTGAGTCCGCGCACGATGCGCGTGCCTCCTAACCCGCGCCAGCTTCCGACGAAGGACGCCCGGCGCACCTCGAGCCGTCCGTCGGTCGTGACGCCCGCGCTCGCCCGGTCGGCGTTCGGCGGCGTGACGAGCCGGCCCTCGTTCAGCAGGACACCCGACGGCCGCCCCGTCGCGAACGTGAAGTAGTCGCCGTTGACACCGGCGGTGGCGGCCCTCGGCGCGAGCCGGCGCTGCATCTCGGTCAGCGTCTCTCGCCCGACGACCGTGTCGTTCGAGAGGACGGGCTCGAGAGTCGTGAGCCCCCCGGGCCTCGGCCCGCGGAGGACGTTGATCGCGACAGGTCCCCGGGGCGTGAACTGGACGCCCGGCTCGAAGGTGACGCCCGGCCAGAGCTCGCGCGGAGCCGCGGCTCCCTGCTCCGCGACGAACGCAGCAGCGAGCGAGAGCGCGGCGATGAGGAGCAGACGGCGCATCGACCCCGACCGAGCGTAGAGCAGCCTCGTCGCGACGCCGGAGATCCTCACGCATTCCGTACGAACGATCCGTGGGATGCGGTCCGGCCGAGGCGGCCTCCGACGGTACCTTGAGGGCATGAGCACGAACGTGTCGGCGAACCGAACGACGCTCGTCGAGTCGCTCATCACGCGGTTCCCGCACATTCCACCGGAGGCGGTGCTCAAGGAGGATCTACTCCGTACCGGGATCGCGTTCGACGAGTCGGCCCTCTCGGACAACCTCGACGGCGAGGTGAAGCCGAAGTCGTACTTCATCTTCTCCTTCGACCAGCGCCCACTCGCCGAGCTCGGCGAGGCGGCGCGGAGGCGACCGCCGGAGGAGCTCGCGCTGACCGGCGGACCGTACGGGCTCCGCCGCACGATCGTCTCCGTCCGCGTCAACCCCGACTCGCCGTACCGCGTCGCGGGAACCGAGGACGGCGCACTCGGCCTCACGCTCGACGGTCGTCCGCTCGCCGACGTGGGACTTCCACCGATGCCCGAGTACTACCGGCACACCCTCGCGAACGGTAAGACGGTGATGGAGACCGCGCCGACGATCCAGTGGGGCTATCTGATCTACCTCACCGTGCTGCGGCTCTGCCAGTACTTCGGCGCCAAGGAGGAGTGCGGCTTCTGCGACATCAACCACAACTGGCGCCAGCACAAGCGGGAGGGTCGCCCGTACACGGGCGTGAAGCCGGTCGCCGACGTGCTCGAGGCACTCGCGCTGATCGATCGCTACGACACCGCGCGGACGAGCAAGGCGTACACGCTCACCGGCGGGTCCGTCACGAGCACCGTCGACGGCCTCGCCGAGGCGGACTTCTACGGCCGCTACGCCCAGGCGATCGAAGAGCGCTTCCCCGGCCGCTGGATCGGCAAGGTCGTCGCCCAGGCGCTCCCGAAGGCCGACGTCCAGCGCTATAAGGACTACGGGATCACGATCTACCACCCGAACTACGAGGTCTGGGACAAGCGGCTCTTCGAGCTGATCTCGCCCGGGAAGCAGCGCTACGTCGGGCGGGAGGAGTGGCACCGGCGGATCCTCGACGCGGCCGAGGTGTTCGGCGCCCGCTTCGTGATCCCGAACTTCGTGGCAGGCGTGGAGATGGCGCGACCCCACGGTTTCGCGACCGTCGACGAGGCGATCGCGTCGACGACCGAGGGGCTCGACTGGTTCATGGGCCGCGGGATCACGCCGCGTTTCACGACCTGGTGTCCCGAGCCGACGACGCCGCTCGGCCGCGACAACCCGGACGGCGCGCCGCTCGAGTACCACATCCGCCTGCTCGAGGCGTATCGCGACGCGCTCGGCCGCCACGGTCTGAGGCCCCCACCCGGCTACGGCGTCGCAGGCGCGGGGAACGCCGTCTTCTCGGTCAGCTCGTTCATGGACACGCTCGATCCTGACGAGGTGACGGTCGAGGAAGCGGTGCCGGCGTGAGCGTCGCTCGCGACCGTGGGCCCATTAGCCGCCTCTCGGTCGACGAGGCCGCGCGGCTCTGGCACGAAGCGAGCGACGACGAGCTGCGCGAGCTCGCGCTGGCAGCGCGCGCCCGGTGGCACGAGCCCGACCGCGCGACCTACATGGTGATGCGGATCGTCAACTACACGAACGTCTGCGTCGCCCAGTGCGACTACTGCGCGTTCTACGTGCTGCCGAACGAGGCCGGCGGCTACGTGCTCGACCGCGGTGAGGTGTTCGCGAAGATCGACGAGCTGCTCGAGCTGGGTGGCGACCTCGTGGCGTTCAACGGCGGCTTCAACCCGAAGCTGCCGCTCGACTTCTACTGCGACCTCTTCGCCTCGGTGCGGGGGCGCTACGGCGAGCGGGTCGAGTTCTACGCGCTCACGGTCGCGGAGTTCGTCTACCTCGCCGACCGCGCGGGCCTCTCCCACGCCGAGGCGGCGACACGGCTACGCGATGCGGGCGTGCACTGGGTCACCGGTGGCGGGAGCGAGATTCTCACCGAGGACTTTCGCAAGCGGCACGCCAAGTTCAAGTACACGGTGGCCGAGTACCTCGACGCCCAGCGCGCGATCGTCGAGAGCGGCCTGCAGACGACCGCGACCATGGTGATCGGCTTCGACGAGACACTCGAGGAGCGCTTCGAGCACCTGCAGCGGACGCGTGACTTCCAGGACGACTGCCTACGCGACGGACTGGACGGTCTCTTCTCGTTCCTCTGCTGGACGTACAAGCCGTACGGGACGTCGTTCGGCGGTCGTGAGATCTCGCCGAACGAGTACTGGCGCCACATCGCGCTCTCCCGGATCTTCCTCGACAACGTGAAGCATGTCCGTACCTCGGTGCTGACGCAGAACGAGGACGCCTTCCGGGCGCTCGACTACGGCGCCGACGACTTCGACCTGCCGATCGAGGACGAGGTGACCCAGAAGGCCGGCGCACGTATCGACCTCGACCTCGAGGGCCTGCTCGAGATCCCGCGCCGCCTCGGCTACCGGGTCGAATACCGGCGCGCGGCGCGACCCTCCCGCCGGAACCCGACGCTCACCGAGGGCCGGACAGGTCCGGCCTCTACGGCACCGGCGTCGTCCCGGCGGTAACGAGCGTCGTCCGGCGCCCGCGGCGAGCCCACACACATCGAGCGAAGGTCGTAGGGGCCGGACCTATCCGGCCCGCGTTCACACCGGCTTCGTCTCAGCGGTCACGAAGCGGAGCTCGGGAATGTGCTCGAGCTCGCCGACGTCACGGGCCATCTCGAGGAACGTGTAGAGACCCGCGCGCTCGCGCGGGCCGAAGCTGTAGCGGAGCTTCTCGAAGTAGCGCGCGAGAAACCCCGGCGGATAGCCATAGCGCGCGCTGGCCTCGTGCGCGAGCCGCTCGGGCTCCGAACGCGCGAGCCTGACCGAGGCGACGAGGGAGTCCTGGAGATCGGTGAGACCCTCGACGGCCGGCTCGTTGGTCGCCCACACGGCGAAGACCATCGGCAGTCCGGTGCGCTCGAGCCAGAGACGACCGAGGTCGTGGTGCGGCGTCGGGTCCTCGAACGCGCTCCGCAATGCTGCGTCGCCGATCAGGAGCCGCGCGTCCGCCTCGGCATCCTGCGGCCGGATCTCGGCACGCGGGAGCAGCACTTTCGTGAGGACGACCGAGGTGGCGCTCTCGGAGGTGACCGCGACCGAGCTCACCTGCCCGAGCGGCAGCCGGGTGACGAGCTGGATCGAGTCGACCGCGCCCTCCGACGAGACGCAGAGCCGCGGCAGGAGCCTCAGGCGGTGCGCGTTTCGCGCGTACTCGATGGACGAGATCGGCGCCACGTCGATCTCGCCCGCGAGCAGCATCCGGTTGAGCTCGGTCGGGACACCGCTCACCTCGTCGACCTCGTGCGTCAGCCGGTGGAAGACGGGCGCCATGTTGACGTACGAGATGCGACCGAGCCTGAGAGGCGTGGCTTCGGCCGCGCCTCTGACTCCCCCGTCGCTCACGCAGACACCCAGAGGTAGAACGTGACGAGGTTGCCGTCGAGGTCGAGCGTCGCAAACTCGCGCGTCCCGTAGTCGGTGTCGTCGACGCCCTCGCGCGAGACGGGGTGCAGCACGTCGGCCCGCGCGAGCTCGACATAGAGCTCGTCGATCCCCTCGACCTCGATGCGGCAGCTCGCAGTCCCGGCGAGGAACGACTCCGCGCCCGAGCAGATGGGACGCTCGAGCGTGTCTTCCCGCGTCTGCCAGGTCTCGTCGCTCGACTCCCAGAGGTGGATGACCGCATCGTCGCGCCGCAGGACGGCGAAGCCGCCGTCGTGGTGCAGCGTCTCGAAGCCGAGCCGCTCGTTGTAGAAGCCCACGGCCGGCGCGAAGTCGCGGGCGGGGAGCGCCGGAATGGTGCGGCCCAGCCTCATCGATCAGCGATTCCTGTGGACGACTGCATCGGCGACAGCCTCGAGGTCCTCGCGAGGGACGGTGCCGACCAGGCTCGCCTTCGCGCGTTCAGCGTACTCGACTGCAATCGCCCTGGAGCGCTCGAGCGCGTCGGTCGCGGCGACGCGCACGAGTGCGCCCTCGATTGGCCCGCCTTCGAGCGCCCGGCGGACGACGTCGTCCTCTCGGGAGGCGAGGAGGAGCGGCAGGGTCGGCGTCCCGTCACGCAGATCGGTGCCCGGGATCTTTCCCGTCTCGACGGTCTCGCCGGTGCAGTCGAGCACGTCGTCGACGATCTGGAACGCGATCCCGAGGAGCCTGCCGAACGTCGCGCTCCCGCCGCCGAGCACGCAGGCGACCGCGAAGAGCGACCCCGTCTTCAACGCACAGCGCTCGAGGTACGCGTCGACGGCGATGGACGAATCCCGGTGCTGCAGGCGCTGCATCGCTTCTCCCCGCGCGAGCGCGAGCGACGCGTCGGCGAGGGCCGCGACTCGCTCGAGCGAGCCGTTCGAGGCCAGCGTCGCGAACGCGGCGGCGAAGAGATGGTCTCCGGCGGCCTTCGCGGGGGCGGCGCCGTGCGCGGTCCACGCGGCCGCGCGACCGCGACGGAGGTGCGCGCCGTCGACGATGTCGTCGTGGATCAGCGAGGCCATGTGGACGAGCTCGACGGCGACTCCCTCGGCCACCGGTGGAGGCGCGTCGGGTGACGAGGAGAGGTACGCGAGGGTTGGTCGGAGTCGCTTGCCACCCGCTGCGAGCGCGTCGGCCCCGACCGAGGCGACGAGCCCCGGGTGGGCGCGGACGACGTCGGCCAGCCGATCCTCGACCTCGGCCAGGTAGCCCGCGAGACCGGACACCGCGCGCTCGGTCGCCTGCGCGCTCACGTCCTCACTCCGCTGTGGAGCGCCACGATCGTGCCCCCGAGGAGGCGGAACCGGACGTCGCGATAGCCGCTCGTCTCCAGCAGGGCCACGAACTCCTCGGCGCCGGGGAACCGCCGCACGCTCGCCGGCAGGTAGGTGTAGGCGCGACCACCGGGAAGCACCCTTCCGAGCACGGGGACGACCCGCTCGAACCAGAGGGAGAAGAACGGGCGCAGAGGCCCGCGAGGCCGGGTGATCTCGAGCACCGCGAGCCGGCCGCCGGGTCGCAGGACGCGGCCGAGCTCGACGAGCGCCGCTTCGAGGTCGGCGACGTTGCGCACCCCGAAGCCGACGGTGACCGCGTCGAACGTCGCGTCGGGGAAGGGAAGGGACAACACGTCGCCCTCGACCCAGTCGATCGTCTCGGACTTCTTGCGCGCCCGACCGAGCATCGCGGGCGAGAAATCGAGCCCTGTGACGACCCCGCCGCGACGCTCGGCCGCGAGCGCGAGGTCACCGGTGCCGCAGCACGCATCGAGCACCCGGTCGCCCCGTTGCACGACTGCCTCGACCGTGAGTCGCCGCCACGACCGGTCGAGCCCGGCCGTCATGACGCGGTTCATCAGGTCGTACACGGGCGCGATCCTGTCGAACATCCGTCGCACTTCGTGCGACGCTAGTAGACCCTCCTGGTGCGTCACGAGGCTCTCCTAGGCACTTCCGGCCGAAGGTCGGAAGTGCCCTCACCCCACCGGCGGACGAGGTCGGTGTCGATCCCGAGCTGATCGAGGCAGCGGGCGACGACGAAGTCGACGAGATCCTGCACCGACTCGGCCCCGTGATAGAAGCCCGGCGCGGCGAAGAGGATCACCGCGCCCGCCTCGTTCAGGGTGGCGAGCCCGCGGAGGTGGATCGACGAGAGCGGTGTCTCGCGTGGCACGAGGACGAGGGTGCGACGCTCTTTCAACGCCACCGAGGCAGCACGATGGATCAAGTTCGACATCGCGCCGCTCGCGAGCATCCCGACGGTCGACATCGAGCAGGGGCAGACGACGTAGGCGTCGACCTTCGCCGAGCCGCTCGCGTACGGGCTCTTCCAGTCGTCTGCGCCGTAGACCGTGACGCTATCCGACCCGTCACCGAGGAACCGGGCGAGCACCTCGTCGCGCGGCAGCGTCGCGTCGCGATAGAGCTCGGTCGCCAGCACTTCGATCCCCGCCGACGAGGCGCAGAGCCCTATCTCGGCGCCGGCTCCGAGCAAACGGTCGAGAATGCCCTTCGCGTACGGCGCGCCCGAGGCGCCGGTGATCCCGAGGAAGACGCGCATCCAGCTGAGCCTAGCCGGGGGCCGGTCACGGACTGGCGCCGGAGGCAGGCGCCTTGCCTACTTGCCGCCCTTGGAGGCGTCGAGGAACGTCGCGAGCTTCGTCAGGTTCTCGTCGCCCAGGTAGGCGTACGAGATCATCACGTTGTTCCCGTACTGGGCCGGGTTGGCCACGTACGACTTGAAGAAGTCGATTCCGCGGTCCGAGGCGCCGACATCCGTCAATTCGGGCGCGCCGAGGTTCGCGGTGCCTTCGCCCGTGTAGACATGGCAGTTCATGCAGCCCGACTGCGCGAAGAGCGTCGCGCCCTCGACAGCCGTGTCGTTCCCGGTGAACCCCTGCGTCTCCGCCCACTCGCCGATCGTGCCGGCGGCGATGATCTCGGCTCCGAGCGCCTCCTTGGCCGTCGCGCCCTTCCACGTCAGGACGCCCATCGAGATCACGACGAGGATCGCGGCGACGAGTGCCACCGGCCGCCGACCGAGCCGCCGCTCGGGGCGCCGGTCGTAGAAGGGCAGGGCGATGAGGAGCACGAGGAGGATCGTCGGGATGCCGACCGTGCCGAGAAAAACCGACTCGGGCCACTTGAAGATGCGGAGGAGGTAGAAGAGGAAGTAGAAGAACCAGTCGGGACGCGGGACGAACTCGATCGTTCCCGGATCCGCCTCGTCGGTGTACCAGGGGCCGAGGATCCCCGCCTCGGTGCCGTCGGCCGTGTAGTACCAGACGCACGCGAGGCCGATGATCATGGCGACGACGAGGAGCGACATCAGCGTGTCGTGCCATATCGCGTACGGGAAGAAGGACTTCCCCTCGCGCTCGACGTCCTCCTTGTAGCGCTTGTGCTCGGCGCGGTTGCGTTCCTTCAGCGGGACCGCCACTACTCCTGCCCCCCGTCGCTCGCCGGGGTGCCCGGCTCACGGATCAGACCCTGCCGCGAGCCGTCCGTCTCGGGGCGCGGGCGCCCGGCTGCGCTGCTCGACCACGGCGGCGAGGTGACGCCGAGCCGGACGACGAGGTACAGGTGCAGCCCGATGAGCGCCATGATCGCGCCCGGGATCAGGAGCATGTGCAGGGCGTAGAACTTCGCGAGGGTGTCGGGACCGATGTCGAGCCCCCCCTGCAGGAACTGGGCGAGGAACGGACCCGCAAAGGGCGCGGTCGCGTTGAGGTTGATCCCGACCACGGTCGCCCAGTAGGCCGTGTTGTCCCACGGCAGCAGGTAACCGGTGAAGCCCTCGAGCATCCCGAGGGCGAGGAGCAGGACGCCGATGATCCAGTTGAGCTCGCGCGGGTACTTGTAGGCGCCGAACAGGAACGTGCGCGCCATGTGGAAGAACATGAGGATGATGAAGACGCTCGCGCCCCACTTGTGCATCCCGCGCACGAGCCAGCCGAGCGTCACCTCCTCGGTGATGTTCTGCACGGAGGCGTAGGCGGACGCCGGGTCAGGCTTATAGTAGAAGGCGAGGACGACGCCGGTCACCGCCTGGACGATGAACGCCGTCAGCGTCGCCGCGCCGAGCGTCTGCGCCCAGCTGATGTCGTGCGGCACCTTGCGGAAGAGGAACCACTTCGTGTAGCCGACGAGCCCCGACCGCTCCTCGAGCCAGTCAACCGGGTAGAGCGCCACCGCCTCGAGCTGTTGCCTACGGGTGGATTTGGCCATCTAGCTGGTCGATCCCGGCGTCGGAATGGGGTAGAGCCACTTCTCGATCCCGTCCACGTGCACGCCCGGATACGCGCGGTAGTACTTCGAGATGCGCGCCTTGGCGCCCGTTCCGTCGACGTCACCGACGCTGAAGAGCCGTCCGAGGATCAGGTTGCCGTTCCGGATCGAGAACTCGTAGCGATCGAGCGACCGGACGGGCGGCCCGGCGGTCCGGTTACCCTCCGAGTCGTAGAGACCGCCGTGGCACGGGCAGCCGAAGCTCGCGGCGAGCACCGGCCGGAGCTCGACGCCGTTCACCTCCTGCCTCGCCTCCTCGTCGATCGGCCCGTTCGGCTGCACCGGACAGCCGAGGTGGACGCACCGGCTGAAGATGGTCGTGAAGCTCGGCTCGCCGGCCTCCGTGCGCCCGTTGTTGCGGACGAACGCCGTCCGGCGCGTCACCTCGCCCAGGTCGGGATCCTCGAGGTAGGTCGCGATCACGTACTGCCCCTCGGGGAAGTTGGAGATCGGCCCGAGGTCGACCTCCTTCGTCTCGACGCGGTCGCCCACGAACGACGGCAGGACGCCGAACCCGAGGGCCGGGAGCGTCACCCCTGCGCCGATCAGGCCGCCGACACCGACGGTCGCGAGCGAGAGGAACGTCGCGCGGTCGGTCGTCGCGTTGAGATCCGCTTCGGTCGCCATCGCGGGCTTCGGCGCGGCGGCGACCGCCGGCGGCCGCTTGCCCGCCAGGTCGCGCACCCAGAGGCCGCCGAAGACGAGCGTCACGACGAGACCGATCACGAGCGCCGCCGTGCTGACGACGAGCCCGACGAGGACACATGCGAGGCCGATGGCGAACCCGATCGGCCAGAGGCTCGGAGCCGGGAGGGGTGGTGTGTGCTGCTCTCGGTCGCTCACTCGGTGCTCACGTGCTCCGTTCGTGATTCAAGCGGTCGAGCCTGCTCGCGTCAACGACGACCCGGCCAGATCGCCGGTCGTCGTCTTCGGGCCGCTCGCCGGCCATTCTGCACAGGTGGCTGGTCGGCGTGCAGGGACAACCCGAGCTCGTGCCAGCGCGCGTCAACGGCGGCCTTGACCTCGGGCGTCATCTCGATCTCGGGGGGCCACGCGCGGGTTCCTTCGTCGGGCCCCTTGGCCGTCGCGTCGAAGCCGATCTTCCCGCCGTAGCTCGGCAGCACCGAGGCATGGTCGAGCTGGTCGATCGGTCCTTCGACGAGCACGACGTCCCGCTTCGGGTCGACGTTGGCGCACACGTGAAAGAAGACCTGTCCGTAGTCGTGCACGTCCACGCTCTCGTCGACGACGACCACGGACTTCGAGAGCGAGAGCAGGCCGAGCCCCCAGACGGCGTACATCACCTTACGGGCGTGGCCGGGGAAGCGCTTCCGGATCGAGACGATGACGCAGTTGTGGAACGTGCCGGCGGTCGGCAGGTCGTAGTCGACGAGCTCGGGGACGCTCATGCGGATCGCGGGCAGGAAGATCCGCTCGGTCGCCTTTGCGAGCCATTCGTCCTCTGCAGGAGGCTTGCCGACGACGATCGACGGATAGATCGCGTTCCGTCTCATCGTGATCGCCGAGACGCGAAAGCGGGGGAACTCCTCTGGCGGCGTGTAGAAGCCGGTGTGGTCGCCGAACGGGCCCTCGAGCCCGACGTCGGACGCGTCGACCCAGCCTTCGAGCACGATCTCGGCGTTCGCGGGCACCTCGAGGTCGACGGTCTTGCACGCCACGAGCTGTACCGGCGAGCCCTTGAGGAAGCCGGCGACCATCAGCTCGCCGACGTGCTTCGGCAGCGGTGCGCTCGCGGAGTACGCCGTCACGGGATCGAGCCCGAGCGCGACCGCGACGGGAATCCGGCCGTCCGGCGCGGCAAGGAGGTCGGCGCGCCCGTCCTTGTGGATCTGCCAGTGCATGAACGTCGTGCGCCGGTCGACCTTCTGCATCCGGTACATCCCGACGTTGCGCACACCCGTCGTCCTATCCTTCGTGATGACCGCCGGCAGCGTAATGAAGCGACCTGCGTCGAGCGGCCAGCACCGCATGATCGGCAGCGCGTCGAGGTCGACGTCGTCCCCCTCGAGCACGACCTCCTGGCACGGCGCCCTCGAGACCGTCTTCGGCATCGAGTCGGCGATCGACTTGAGCGTCCCGAGCTTGCGCACCTTGTCGACGAGACCCTGCGGCGGGCTGAGCTCGAGCACCTCCTCGAGCTTCGCCGCGACGTCGCTGAGGCGGTCGACGCCGAACGCCATGCACATCCGCCGCTCGGTGCCGAACTGGTTGATGAGGAGCGGGAGCTTCGAGCCCCTGACGTTCTCGAAGAGGAGCGCGGGGCCACCCGCCTTTACCACCCGATCGGTGATCTCGGTGATCTCGAGCTCGGGATCGACCTCAGCGACGACGCGGACGAGCTCCCCCTCGTGCTCGAGGAGCGCGATCCACTCGCGAAGGTCGGCTGCGGGGCTCGCCATGCGCTGAGTGTAGGGACGGAGCGGGGCCCCACAGGTCCGGCCCCTACCGGGCTCCGGACTCGACCTTGCGGGCGACGAGCATGAACGACCACCGCCGGGTCACGACCCGGGTCTCGACGACCTCGAGGCCGCCGACGAGGCTCACGAGCCGCGCGAGGCTCTCCGGGGTGAAGCTGTGCTTGTGGGTCGGGTCGAGGAAGATCGTGTCGCCTGCCCGCTCGTCGGGGACGATCATGGCGACGATGCCTCCGACGCGGGTCACCCGCGCCCACTCCTGCAGCGTCATGACGACGTCGACGTAGTGCTCGAGGTTGTGTCGCGAGACGACGAAGTCGAGCTCGCCGTCGACGAACATGTGCAGGTCGTCGCCCGACGCCTGGAGGTCCGCAACCGAGCGCTGCCCCGAGACGACGCCGTGCTCACCGAGCTCGCCGGCGGCGAGCAGGTCGACGCCGATGCAGTCCGGGGTGACCTTGCGGTGGCCGCATCCGACGTCGATCCCCTTCCCGACGCAGAACGGCGCGAGTGCGAGCGCCTCGGGGTGGTTGTCCTCGTCGACGGGCGGCGGGCGAAGCGGGCGGAGCGGGACCGTGCCGGACGGGGCGGCCCGCGGGAGCGAGCCGCGGCGGGCCGCGACGGCGATCGCCTCGAGACGCGGTGACCGTGCGAGCAGCGCCCGCACCCCGCGCCTGAGCGAGCCCCGCGTCAACGAGTCAGAGAGGCCGGTCGAGCTTCGCGCGCTTGCGCTTCGCAGCCGCGTGGTGCGTCAGGTCGCCCAGTCCGATGACGCCGAGGAACACGAGCCCCACGACGAGCATCGAGAGGATGACGTTCTTCCCCTCCTCGGCCGCGTCGGCCACGAGCCAGAGCGCTGCGAGCACGAGCGCGATGCTAGACGATCGGGCCGGCTATCGCACGAGCCGCTCGTGCGCGGCGAGCGCTGCGTCGACCGACGCGCCACCGGCCACCTGGCGGGCGAGCGCCTCGAGCCGCGCGGGATCACGCCGGTCGCGCAGCGCGTCCCGGGCCTCGCCAAGTCCCCCGCGACCGAGCAGCGCCGCGGTCGCTGCCCAGGCAGGCCCGTCGCCCGGGAGCCCGTCGGCGCGCGCCTGGGCACAGAGGGACAGGAGCTTCGCGAGGTCGGCCACCGCCTCGAGCGAGCCGGTCCCGGCGATGCGGACGAGTCCATGCGCGAGGAGCGCGTCGCCGAGGAGGAGCGCGACGTCGTCGTCTGTTGGTGCGAAGAGGCGGGCGCGGCCGTAATGCAGCAGGTAGCCCTCGTAAATCGTCTCGACGCCGAGCGCGAAGCGCTGCTCCGGGAGGAGCGTCGCAAAGACCGGCTCGGCCGCGCGCTGCCCGGGGAGCAACGCCGACGCCCAGAGCTCGCTCTCGGACGCCGCGCCGTCCGCGATCTCCTCGAATACCTCCTCGTACGAGGAACCTCGCTCCCGCGAGATTCCGCCCCTTGATCCCCACCTGCGGTGGGGCGTGACGCGGAGAGTCCCCCTAGAGACGGGCGCTTCGCGCCACGCTTCGTCGCCGCGACCACCGTCTGCCGACGACACGCGGCCCTATGCCTCGAAGAACGAGCGAACGGCGGCGACCGTCGCGTCGACGTGCTCGTCGGTGTGCGCAAGCGAGGGGAAGAGGCATTCGAACTGCGACGGGGGGAGGTAGATGCCGTCAGCGAGCAGATGGCGGAAGAGGGCACCGAAGCGCTCGGTGTCGCTCTCGAGCGCGTCCTCGTAGCGCTCGACCAGGTGGTCGCGGCAGAAGAGCGTCAGCATCCCACCGACGCGCTGCACTTGACCGAACGGCGCGAGCCCGGACTCGAGGCGGGCGCCGAGCCGCTCGAGCTCCGTATAGACCGCTCGGTCACGCAGCCGGCGGAGGACGGAGATCCCCGCGGCGGTCGCGAGGGGATTCCCGGAGAGCGTGCCGGCTTGGTAGACGTCGCCGACCGGCGCGAGCCGCTCCATCAGCTCGGCGGGGCCGCCGAAGGCCGCGGCGGGGAGGCCGCCGCCGACGATCTTGCCCAGCACGGTGAGGTCGGGCATCACGCCGTAGCGCTCCTGCGCGCCGCCGCGCTCGACGCGGAAGCCGGTCATCACCTCGTCGAAGACGAGCAGCGCGCCGGTGGCATCCGCGAGGGAGCGCAGCGCCTCGAGGAACCCCGGCGCCGGCGGGACGCAGCCCATGTTCCCCGCGACGGGCTCGACGAGAATCGCCGCGAGCCCGTCGCCGTGGCGCTCGCACGCCGCCGCAACACTGTCGACGTCGTTGAAGCGGCAGACGATCGTGTCGGCCGTTACCGCAGCAGGCACGCCGGGCGTCGAAGGGATCCCGAGCGTCATCAATCCCGAGCCCGCGCTCGCGAGGAGCGCATCGACGTGCCCGTGGTAGCAACCGGCGAACTTGACGACGCGATCGCGTCGGGTCACGGCCCGCGCGAGCCGGAGCGCGCTCATCGAGGCCTCCGTCCCCGAGCTCACGAGCCGCACCATCTCGATCGAGGGGACGGCATCGACGATCTCCGCCGCGAGCTCCACCTCCGACTCGGTCGCCGCGCCGAATGTTGTGCCCCGCGCCGCCGCTCCCGTGACGGCGGCGAGCGTCTCGGGATCGGCGTGCCCGAAGACGAGTGGTCCCCACGACTGCACCCAGTCGACGTAGCGCGCGCCGTGGGCGTCCTCGATCTCGGCGCCGCGACCGCGGTGGACGAAGACAGGCTCCTCGAGCCCGACGGCACGCATCGCGCGGACCGGCGAGTTCACCCCTCCCGGGATGAGCGACGTCGCGCGCCGCCAGAGCTCCGTGCCTTGGCTCACCGCCATCGGGCGCGCGTCCCTCCCGGGAAGGGCGAGTACCTCGCCCTTACGATCTTGGGATCGGGGACGAGACGACGATCGGCCGCCCGACCACACCGTGACGACCCGGATGCCGCCAGGGAGGTCGTAGGAGCGAGATACATCTCGCCCTGCCGGCCACGCCCGAACACCCTTACAGCCACTGCGCGAGATCCTTCGCCCAGTACGTAACGATCGTCCCCGCGCCCGCGCGCCTGATCGCGGTGAGTGCCTCGAGCGCGGCCCGGCGCTCCTCGAGATGACCGGCGTCCGCGGCGGCCCGGACCATCGCGTACTCGCCCGACACCTGGTAGGCCCAGACGGGACAGTCGAAGCGCTCGCGCACCGAGCGGATGACGTCGAGATAGGGGAGCGCCGGCTTGACCATCAGGACATCGGCGCCCTCCTCGAGGTCGAGCGCGCACTCCCGGAGCGCCTCGCGCGCATTCGCCGGATCCATCTGATACCCGCGGCGGTCGCCGAAGGCGGGCGTCGACTCCGCCACCTCCCGGAACGGCCCGTAGAAGGCCGAGGCGTACTTCGCCGCGTACGAGACGATCGGCGTCTCCGGTAGCGCCTCCCTGATCGCCCCCACACGGCCGTCCATCATGTCGCTGGGGCACACAGCGTCGGCCCCGGCCTCCGCATGGCTCGCAGCCGTGCGCACGAGCAGGTCGAGCGTCTCGTCGTTTGCGACGGTGTCGCCCTCGAGCGTGCCGCAGTGCCCGTGCTCGGTGTACTCGCAGAGGCAGACGTCGGTCAGCAGGGTCAGGCCCGGTGTCTCGGAGCGCAGGGCGCGGAGCGTGCGCTGGACGATCCCGTCGGCGTCCCAGGCACCCGTCCCGTCGGCGTCCTTCGTCTCGGGGATCCCGAAGACGAGGACGGCGCGGACACCGAGCGAGGCCAGCTCGCGTGCCTCGCGAACGACTTCGTCGACCGACCGCCGCGCGATCCCGGGAAGGCCCTCGACCTGCCGCGCAACGCCCTCGCCCGGGCACGCGAAGAGAGGCATCACCACGTCGTCGAGCGAGAGCGTCGTCTCGCGGACGAGCGCGCGGAGGGTGTCGGTTCGCCGCAACCGGCGGAGGCGCGTGGCCGGGAAGCTCACGACGGAAGGGTAGTGGCCCGCCGACACACTCCGCGCACGAGACACCCGCATTCGACCCGAGGCGCGTCCGAGCCGCCGGCGGACGACCCGGTGTCTGACACCGGTGTGACGCCTTTGCGTCAAACGCTCCCCACGCGCACGATCGAGTGCGGCGCACGCCCGCCTCCGCTGTGGACAACCGGACAACGGTGTCAGACACCGTTTCTTGTCAAGGCCGAGCGTGCCGATTGTGTGCCAATCGATCCACGAGCCCGTGACGGGTGGGGCGGCGGACCTACGAGTTGTCGCCGGCGCTCCGCTCAATGACTTCGATGGGGATTCCCTCCGCCGGAGCCTCCTCCCACGACTCGAGGTCGATCCGCTCGCGGAAGAACTCCCAGACCGCGCGCCCGGCGGCCATCGTCGGCAGGGCGACGAGCACCCCCGGGATGCCGTACAGCTCCCCACCGGCGAGTAGGCCGAAGATCACGAGGAGCGGGTGCAGGCGCAACGCGTTGGCCATCACGTTCGGGACGACGACGTGCCCCTCCACCTGGTAGATGAACACGAAGAGGATCGCGACCCAGAGGAACCCGACGGGATCGACGACGAGGGCGTAGAGCGCGGGCGGCACGGCCGAGAGCCAGGGCCGATGTACGGGACCACCTCGACGAACGCCGTCCAGACACCGAAGAGGAGCGCGTAGCGCTCGGCACCGTCGACCGCGCCGGTCTCGCCGAGGATCCACATGCCGGCACCGGCGCTCGAGCCGATGACCACAGAGAGGATCACCTGGCCGCGGACGTATCCCCAGAGGGCCTGCTCGATCCTCTGCGTCAGCGGCACGCCGCCGTGCGGTGGGAAGCGGCGGTCGATCGTGCGTTCGAGCCGCGGCATGTCGAGGAGCATGTAGATCGCGATCACGACGATCAGCACGATCGAGAAGAGCAGGATGATCACCGAGAGCGCCGCGCCCTGCGCGAACGAGATCGCGTCCTGGACGTACCCGGACACCTCGCCCGCCCCGATCGACTCGGTCAGGTCGTCGAGCTGGCGCTCGACACGGATCCCCTCGAGGCCGTGGTTGTCGAGCCAGCCTGGAGCCGGTCGACGTCGATCTCGGCGCCGGTCTGGCCGGACGCGTCCTCGTCGGTGAGGTAGGCGTCGACACGGTCGGCGGCCGAGCGCGTCTCGGAGACGACGACGGTGCCGAGAGCGGCGAGGATCCCGACGACGGCCGTCACGAAGACGAGCGAGACGATCGTCACGGAGAGACCGCGCGGCAGTCGCAGGCGCGACAACTCCCGGACGAGCGGGTTCAGCGTGAACGCGATCACCGCTGCCGTGAGGAACAGGAAGAGGACGTGGCCGAGCGTTCGCGCGAGGAGGAACGCGAGCAGGAGGAGGACTGGCAGACCGACGAGCTGAACCCAGCGCGGGATGCGGATCGTCTGCTCCACGCTCATCGCTCGATCGTAGACCGCACCGCACGGGGTGAAGGCGGCCCGAGAGTGCGGTACCGTGCCACGATGGCTTCGCCGCGCTCCCGGCAAGCAGCGCGCCTGCGCGACCGCAGACGGCGCGCGCAACGTCGTGCGCGCAGGCTCGTCCTCCTCGGCGCGATCGGTGCGCTCGGGGTCGTGACGCTGCTCCTCACCGCCTTCGGCTCTAGCGGCTCGTCCCCGGTCGCCTCGCCTCTCGCCGCCGAGACGGTCTCGTCGGAGGATGCGGCGGCCGTGCGGCCGCGACCGCAGGTGCTCGCGACGATCGGCAATCTCCGGGTGCAGCTCCCGGTGGCGGCGGGGTCGCTGACGGCGATCGGCTTCCACGGCTCGAGCGACGGCGCGCTTGCGCTCCAGCCGGTCGGGCGACAGGCGAACGAGGGGATCCTGGCGCGACTCTGGCACCGGATCGCCGGTAGCGGCAAGGAGTCCCCGCGCTGGTACCAGCTCGAAGGCGGGCCTGCCGGGACCGAGGAGCTCGACGTGGGTGCCGCACCGGGTACGGACGTGTACGCGCCGGTGCAGGGCTCGGTCGTCGCGGTCAGCGACCTCGTCGTCGGCGGGAAGTACGTCGGCAGCCGGATCGACCTTCGGCCGTCCCAGTCCCCGTCCGTCATGGTCTCCGTGCTGCACGTGCAGCCCGACCGTGTGATCGCCGTCGGTACGCCTGTGCTCGCCGCCACGTCGAAGCTCGGCAGGTTGGTGAACGTCGCCGCCGTCGAGGAGCAGGCGCTCGCAGCGCACGCGCCCCACGACGGCAACAACGTCTCGATCGCCGTCTACCCCTCCCCCGGCTCGCTCCCGTAGGGGCCGGACCTGTCCGGCCCGTAACTCGGTGAGAATCCTTTTCGTCGGCGACGTCGTCGGGCGGCCGGGTCGTGACGCCGTGACGGCGCTGCTTCCCGGCCTCCGCGAGACGTTCGAGGTCGACGCCTGCATCCTGAACGGCGAGAACGTCGCAAACGGGGTCGGGATCACGCCACGCCTGGCACAGGTGCTCCTCGCGGCCGGCGCCGACGCGATCACGCTCGGCAACCACACGTGGCGACGCGAGGAGATCGGCCCCTACCTCGGCGCTTCGAACACTGTTGTCCGTCCTGCGAATATGGCAGCGGCGGCGCCGGGTCGCGGCCTCACCGTCGTCGCGGCGCGGGACGGCACATCCGTGGCGGTGATCAACCTGCTCGGCTCGCTCTTCCTCGATCCGCCGCACAGCATGTGGGAGCTCGTCGACGACCTCGTCGAGGAGGCGCGGCGAGCGACCCCGGTGATCGTCGTCGACGTCCATGCGGAGGCGACGAGCGAGAAGGTCGCCCTCGCTGCCTGGCTCGACGGCCGGGTCACCGCCGTGCTCGGGACGCACACACATGTGCAGACGTCCGACGCGCGGATCCTTCCGGGTGGGACCGCGGCGCTGACGGACGCCGGGATGACCGGGCCGCACGACTCCGTGATCGGTGTCCAGACCGGGCTCGCGATCCGGCGCATGCGGACGGGAATGCCGGTCCGGTTCGAGACCGCGACGGACGGCGTGCGCCTCGAGGGGGCGCTCGTCACGTGTGACCCGCAGACGGGACGTGCGAGCGCGATCGCGCCGGTGCGCGTTCCGTGGCCTGCCGCGTGAGCACCAGGAGCAGCGCGAGCAGTGTCAGGCCGCGCGCCAGCACGAGCCACGAAGCAACGGCGTCGAACTCCCGCACGAGCTCCCAGTAGCGGAGCGGAAACCAGGCGGCCGTCAGGGCGCACGCAAGCACGGTGAGCCAGAGCGACGTCCGGCCTCGCAGACCGCCGACGAGCGGCACGAGGAGGACGAGCCAGACGAGGAACTGCGGTGAGAGCACCTTGCTGAGCGCGACGAACGCGACGACCGCCGCCGCCGCGTGGCGGACGAGCTGCTCGGTCGTCGCCGGGCCGCGCGCGAACGCAATCCAGACGAACGAGACCGCGACGAGCTGGGCGATGCCCTGAACCACGGCCAGTACGCCTGCGCCCGTGCCCGTCAGGTTCTGGGATCCGGCCCCCGAGGCCCAGCCGAGCGAGGTGTCGAGGAGCTGGTGGAGCGCGAGCAGGATTCCTGCTCCGAGGCTCTCGATCTGGAGGGGTCGCCCGAGCTGCCGCCCGAACGAGTCCAGCACGCCGTCCGGCGCGACGAGCAGGAAGGGCACGTAGAGGGCGATCACGGGTGTGGAGACGAGCGCGAGGGTCGTCGCGAGCTCGCGCCTGCCGCCGCGCCGGTAGGCGGCGACACCGAAGAGGGGTACGAGGACCGCCGGGTACAGCTTGACCGCGACCCCGAAGCCAGTGACGAGGGCGCCTGCCCGAGGACGACCCGCGACGACGAGGAGCAGCGCACCGGCAACGAGCGTCGCAGGCAGGAGGTCGAACCGCGTGAGCACGACCCCGCCGAGGAGGAGCGGCGCGAACGCGACGGCCGCGAACGCGAGCCGGCGCTCCTCTGCGCTCCGCCCGAGGTGACGAAGAGCGCTTCCGACGAGAAGGACGCCGAGCCCGCCCACCGCGGCGAGTTCCGCCGCGAAGACCATCCGGTAGGCCGTGAGCGAGTCGGTCACGAGCGCAGGCCCGACGAGTGCAGGCAAGGCGCCCGGCGGATACTCGAAGGGGAAGTCCCGATACGGGACGAGACCGTTCGCGATCCGCTCGCCGTAGGCTCGGTAGAGCGGGATGTCCGTGATCGCATCGCCGCTCCACTGCCAGGCGACGGTGACCGCGACCGCCGTCAGGACGAAGCTTGCGCAGGCGAGGAGGGCGTCGCGCGGAAGCCGCAACGGGCTCACGTCGACTCGCGCTCGGGCACCCGCGGAAGGAGGAGCGCGAGGAGCGCGAACGGCAGCACCCAGGGAAGGTAGAGGTAGAACCAGTGCGTCAGCGAGAGCTGGAACGCGGCGAGCACGGCGGCGGTGAGCGCCGCAAGCTCGAGCGGCCCCTTCTCGCGCGGCACGACGGCGACGACGCCCGCGAGGACGATCACGACGGCCTGGACGACGGTCTGCAGCGAGGCGAGATCCGGGATTCCGCGCGCCTGGTACTGACCCCAGCCCCAGATCGAGAACGGCGAGTCCCGTTCCAGCTGGAACGTTAACGTCCGTTCCCAGAACGTGCGGGCGGCGTCGGCGAGCGACGGCTCGAGGAGGAGCACCGAGAACGCGAGGGCGGTCGCGAGCGCGAAGCCGCCCCCGAACCGGAGCAGGCGACCCGCGCTCCAGGCCGAGCGATAGGTCAGCCACAGGGGCGCCACGAGGAGCGCCGCGAACTTCGTCCAAGCCGCGAGCGCGACGGCCGCCCCGCGCAGGGGGGCCGAGGTCGCGAGCCAGAACCCCCAGACGAGGAACGCGGGCATGACCGCGTCGTTCGAGTTCGCGAGGAGGACGTAGCTCGTGAACGGGTAGGCGACCCAGCCGAAGGCGAGCGCCGCGGCGAGCAGGTTCCCGCCGAAACGCCTTCCGACCAGGACGAGGCCGGCGAGGACGAGCAGGTCGAACAGGATCGCAGTCGCGTGCGCCGCCGGAAGCTCGTCCCACCTTCCGCTCCAGCCGAAGGTGAGGACCGAGGGGACGTAGGCGAGGTAGGCGACCGGGCCGTAGGTATCGCCACGTGGGTTGGCCGACTCGCAGCGACCGTTCGACTGGATGCGCTCGCGGATCTCGCCGTCGGCGTTCGGCTTCCCGCACGGCTCCAGTCCGTCCGTGACGGGCATCGCGCCGTACGGAACGCGTCCGTCGAGGATCCGGTCGGCACCGATGACGCCGGCGTATCCGACGTCGATCACGCGTCGTCCCTCCTGGAGGTTGAGCCCGATGCGAAAGCCGAGCAGGAAGAGGGCAGCGACCGCGAGGCTCCACACAGGCCAGCTCGATGCGATCGACGTCCGGCGGCTCCCGCCTCGCCGCAGGCCGATCACGCACATCCGGACGAGCACGTAGACGAGCGAGGGCACCGCGAGCGCTGCGCTCTGGAACACCTCGCCGCGGTTGAAGAACGCGAGCGAGACGCCAAAGGAGAGCAACCCGAGGAGGTCGAGTGTGCGAAGCCCCAGGAGCCGTCGCCGATCGGCGAGCCCGACGAGAAAGAGCGCCGAGAGACCGAGCCAGACGGGCCACGAGGTCAGCGTCCTGCCGCCGAACGCGCCGGGGCGGCCGCGTGCCATGTGCCATGCGACCTGCGGGCCTGTCCAGGCCTCCGTCACGCGGCCGGTCGCGTCGGCGACGACGCCACGGGCGATCTCACCCGCCTCTCCCGACCAGACGTGGACGGTCCAGGCCCGGCGCTCGCGGTCGAACGTCGCGTCGGTCTGCGGATCGAGCGGGTACCGGTCGAGCCAGTCGGCGACCTTCGGATGGGCAAGGAGCGGCTCGACGGCGCCGGCCTCCGAGAGCCGCGCCGGGGCCGCGCTCGGCGCCCCGGCGCGCGCGGCGAGATCTCCTGCGGGCGTCGAGCGGGCGGCTGCGGAGGGACCCGCGAGCGCGGCCGCGAGCCCCGCGAACGCCAGCGCTGCGACGACGGCTCGGCCGAACGTCACCGCCGGTGGCGGAACGACCAGAGCTTGTTGCCGACGAAGTTGACCGGGGTGACGAGGACGATCGCGATCGCCTGCGCGAGAAGCTCGCCGACCTCCGCGCTCACGAGCAGGTGGAGGGCGACGAGGTTCGCCGCCAGCGCGAGGGTCGAGACGACGAGGAAGCGGACACCCTGGTGCACCACGTGACCGCGCTGGCGGCTGAACGTCCAGACGCGGTTCCAGAGGTAGTTGTTCGTGACCGCGACGAGGAACGAGCCGATCGCGGCGGGCAGGTAGTGGACGTCGAAGCCCCGGAGCAGCAGCGCGTAGACGGAGAGGTTGACGACGTACCCGCTCGCCCCGACGACGCAGAACTTGACGAGCTGCTCCCAGTTCGCCCGGCGCCGGAGCGCGGCGTCGACGCGTCCCCTCGCCGGCGGCGCGGTTCGCTCGTCCATCACGCCGGCGAGGGTAGCGGCAGCTCCGGGTCAGTCCCCGGGGTCACTCCCCGACGAGCGGGACGAACCGGCAGCCGAGTCCGACCGTCTCGTGCCGCCCGTCGGCCGTCTTCACGATGCGAACGAGGTGCTGACCGGTCGAGCCACCCCGCGGGGCGACCAGCCGACCGCCCATCGCGAGCTGCTCGTAGAGGGCATCCGGGATTCGCTCGGTCGCGGCGGCCACGGCGATCGCCTCGAACGGCGCCGCGTCGAGCGCACCGAGCCGGCCGTCGCCGACGCGAACCTCGACCGACTCGTGGCCGGTGGTGGCGAGGGCTTCACGCGCGCGCGCGGCCAGCGTCGGGATCCGCTCGATCGAGACGACCCTCCCCGCGAGCTCGTCGAGCACGGCCGCGGCGTAGCCCGATCCCGTGCCGACGTCGAGGACGCGCTCCGTCCCGGTGAGCTGGAGCTCGACGCACATCGCCGCGACGATGTACGGCTGCGAGATCGTCTGCTGCTCGCCGATCGAGAGTGCGGCGTCGTCGTATGCCTGCGGGCCGAGCGCGGCGGGGAGGAACGCCTCGCGCGGGACCGTGGCCATCGCCTCCAGGACGCGCTCGTCACGGATCCCGCGGTCGCGAAGCTGGCGCTCGACCATCCGAGCGCGCCTTCGCTCGGGCGCGCCTGCGCGCCAGGCGCCCGGTGAGCGGCTCATGCGGCGCGGCGGAGGACGTACGGCGGCGCCGCGATCCCGAAGTGCGCGAGGACGAGCGGTGCGACGTCGACGACGCTCTTCGGGGCCTCGCCCCGCAACCCGACCGTCAGCACGGGGACGAGCGAGTCGGTCGGTGCAAGCGAGCCGTGAGAGCCACCACCGACGTGGTGCCCCCCACCGAGATCCGCAAACTCCCAGCCGTCCGCGGCAGAGACGACCACCTCGCCGGCGTTCGGGCAGCGCACGGCCGCGACCGCCCGCGCGACGCCGTCGGGATGATCGAGCACGGCGTGGTCGCCGTCGAGCTCGTGACCGTCATGGCCGTCGACGACTCTGAGCTCCACGCCGTCGCGGCGGGCGACGACCGCGCCCTCCTCTTGGAAGAGGACGAGCTCGACGGAGGGGTCCCCGTCGAGACGCAGCGCGAGCTCCCTCGCCGTCGGCGCCGCGTGTCCGAGCCGGTACACGTGTCCCGCGCGGTTCGAGGCCGCGACGAGCGTCTGCTCAGCCTGCCGGAAGGGCTCCCCGAGGCGCGCCACGTGCCGCACCGCGGACTGACCGTGATCGGACATCACGATGACGGCGTACCGCTCGAGAAACTCGTCGAGCCCTCCGGCGGCCTGCACGAGGCCGCCGACAGCCTCGTCGCAGCGGGCGAGGACGCCGGTCGCGGTGTCGGGGCCTTCGGCGTGCGAGGCGTAGTCGTAATCGGAGAGGTAGAACAGCAGGAAGTCGAAGCCGTCGCGTGTCACGAGCCACCGGCCGACCGCGGCGGCGTAGGCGTCGATCGTGCCGCCGGGGCGGTTGCGGAAGGAGAGCGGCGCACCGGTGCGCTCGCCTCGGAAGAGGTTGTAGAAGTAGAACCGCTCCGGCCCGAGCACCGGACCGAGGAACGGGACGTTCGGCCGATGCAGCGTGCGTCCCCGGTACACGGTGAAGTTGACCGACGCGGTGCGCAGGCCCGCGTCGGCGAGCGCTTCGAAGACGGTCACGGCGCGCGTCCCGAGATGCTCCGCGTTCAACCCGACGAGCGTGTCCCGCAGCGTCTTGCCGATCCCCGCGGCCCGCGCCGCCCCGAAGGAGGAGCCGTATTCGACGAGCCGCCGCTCGCCGCGGTGCCACCACACGAGGTGCGGGATCTGGTGGACGTCAGGGTGCGCGCCTGTCGCGATCGAGGAGAGACAGACGGGCGTGAGCGACGGGAAGGTCGTCGTCGCCCGGCCGAGCGACCCGTGCGCTGCGAGCGCGGTCAGCGTCGGGGTCGACGGCTCACCCAGCGAGCCCTCGAGCATCGTCGGGGTCAACCCGTCGATCACGACGAGCACGAGCTTCCGAGCGGTCTCCTCGCTCACCGGGCGAGCGAGCGGAGCCCGGCGTGGCGCTCGGGCTCGCGCCGCGCCCGTCGCGCGGCGAGCGCGGGCACGACCACCGCGAGCACGTAGCCCACGATCGGGATCAAGGCGAGCAGCGCAACGACGAGGGCCGCGCTTCCCACGAGGAGCGCCGTGCCGGCACGCGTCGCGCCACGCCGGAGCGCACCGCTCGCGATCACCGTCGCCGAGAGCGCGCCGATCACGGCGCCCACCAGTGCACCGGCGAGACCCGACCACTCCTCGACGAGCAGCCCCGCGGCGCCCCCGACGACGACCGAGGCCAGCGTCGCCGCGACGAGTCCGTAGCGTCGGCCGGCCAGGAGCCCGGCACAGAGGAGACCCGCCGCCAGTCCAAGCCCGACGGCGATCCCGATCGGATACCAGCTTCCCACGGGCAGATTGTACGGCTGCGGCACTCGGTGTCCGGCGTCGGAAAACCGTCCGGAGCCGGATGCCGTACCGGAGGAGAGCAGACCATACGGAAAGGAGTCAACGAACGATGAAGAAGCTCGGATTCCTGGCGCTCTTCGTCGCCGGCGGTGCCCTCATCGTCTCGGGCGTATCGCTTGCCCGCGGCGGAGACGACGACGGCAAGGCGGCCTCGACACGGCTCGTCGGGTACAACGAGACGCCGTCGATCTCCACCACCGCACGCGGCAGGTTCGAAGCCCGCGTCGCGGACGGGAAGATCACGTTCCGCCTTCGCTACGAGGGACTCGAAGGCGGCAACGCGACGCAGGCGCATCTCCACCTGGGTCAGCGCCACACGGCCGGGGGAGTCAGCGCCTTTCTCTGCGGCGGCAGCGTCAAGCCCGCGTGTCCGGCGGGCAGCGCGACAATCGAGGGAACGATCGTTCCCTCGGACGTGATCGGACCCGGCGGCCAGGGGATCGCGCCCGGTCAGTTCGACGAGCTCGTCGCGGCGATCCGCGCGGGTGCCGTGTACGCGAACGTCCACACACCGACGTACCCGGCGGGCGAGGTGCGCGGTCAGCTGCGCGGTCACAAGGGGAAGGAGAAGGGGGACGATCGGAGCGGGAAGGACGACTGAGGCAGCACGGGTGCCGGGTCGTCAGGCCCCGGCACCCGCCTCGAGGCTCGCGATCACGCCGAGGCAGAAGGCGGCAGCGCGCACACCGTCGACCACGCGATGGTCGAAGGTGACCGAGACGTTTCCGATCGAGCGGACGACGATCTTGCCGTCACGGACGACCGGTCGCTCGGTGATCCGGTGGAGCCCGAGGATCGCGACCTCGGGGTGGTTCACGAGCGGGGTCACGAGGAGCCCGCCGAGCTTGCCGGCGCTCGTCACCGTGAAGGTCGAGTCACGGAGCTCCTCGGCGGCGAGGCTGCCTTCACGGGCGCCCTCGGCGAGGCGGCGCACCTCGGAGTCGATCTCCTCGACGGACCGTACCTCGCAGCCGCGCACGACGGGCACGACGAGGCCGTCGTCGGTCTGCACGGCGAGACCGACGTCGATCCGGTCGAGCAGCACGATCGTGTCACCCTCGAGACGCGCGTTGAGCTCGGGATAGCGACCAAGCGCGGCCGCGGTCGCGTGGATCGCCTGCGCGACGAGGAGCCGGACGTCCGCGCCGGTGAAGTCACACTCCTCGACGAAGGTCACCGCGGGAATCTCACGGTGCGCGCGGGTCACGTTCTCGCCGATCATGCGCCGGATCCCGCGGACGGGGATCCGTGTGCCGCCGCTCGAGCCTGCTGCGGCCTCGACGTCCGCCTCGACGATCCGCCCGCCCGGGCCGCTGCCCTGGAGGCCGAGGAGCTCGACCCCGAGCGAGCGCGCGAGCTGCCTCACGCCGGGCGTCGCCCGCACGGCTGCGTCGGGCTCCGAGGGAACGACGGACACGAGCGGCTCGGCCGGATCACCTCCCGGCTCCTCGTCGCGCTCGTCGACCGCGCGCAGGAGCTGCTCCCCCGCCTCACCGATCACGACGAGCACGGCGCCCACCGGAGCGACCTCCCCCTCGCCGACGAGGATCTTCAACACCGTCCCGCCACGCGGGGAGGGGATTTCCACCGTCGTCTTGTCCGTCTGCACCTCGACGAGGGGTTCATCCTCGGC
>Ga0183260_10000468_pt1 | contig 34217 bp, 25 predicted proteins | sample AntDrymUQ4972206_2_FD_129768 | JGI IMG/M metagenome (GOLD analysis project Ga0183260, IMG submission 129768) | Polar desert sand microbial communities from Dry Valleys, Antarctica - metaG UQ497 (22.06) (version 2) (version 2) | ecosystem: Environmental > Terrestrial > Soil > Desert | place...
AGTCAATTGCATGACTATTCATCACATAGACCACTCTACCGTCGCCGACAACGTGCGCCGGGCATTCGAGACGAAGGATCTGGAGGCACTTGTTTCCGCGTTGTCCCCCGACGTGATCATCCACAGTCCGGTCGCCTACCGACCGTTCAACGGCTCGGCCGCCGGTCGGGTGCTGTTTACGGCAGTCCTGGACACCTACGAGGATTTCCGATACGTCGACACCCTGCAGGGGAAGAGCAGCCTCGCCCTGGTCTTCGACGCCCGGATCGGCGACCGTGACATCCAGGGCGTTCAGCATGTCCACCTGGATCCCGAGGGCTTGGTCGATCAGGTAGTTCTGATGGTCCGGCCGTTGTCTGGGGGACAGGCCTTCGCAGACGTCATCGGACCCAAGGTTGTCGCCGGGTTCGCGAGATTGGCCGGCGACGCCGACAGTCAAACCACCTGACCGAGCCACGGGACTGCAAGTCGGATTCCGGACGATCGGCATCCGGAATCTGGCTTGGACTTCAGCGACCCTCTAGTCCGGTCACGGGGCCATATCGGCTCGCAGCCGCTCGATTTCGCCCGGTCACAGAGAGCACCACTCCCGGCCGTCCGACGGGGCGCTCCGTGGTTCACTTCGCGCAGGAATGGGTCGACGCGGGCGAGGACCGGCATGCTGACTTCGAGATCAGGCCGCTCACGCCACCGACGTGGGAGCGTTCGCGGTGCTGGCCGAGACGCACAACGGCGTGTGGGGCGGGTGTTGGTGCACTTGGTTTCACCCGGCGTCCCCGGAGAAGAGGCAGAGCCCGGCGGGGCAACAGAAACCTGAAGCGCCGGCTGGTCGAGGACGGCCGGGCGCACGCCGCCCTGGTCTGCGACGGCGACGTAGCGGTGGGGTGGTGCGAGTACGGCACGCCGGAGGAGCTGCCGAACATCTATCACCCGGCGCCGTACGAGAAGAAGCAGGACCTGATTGCGACTACCGGCTCACCTGCTTCTTCATCGACCGCAACCACCGCCGCCAGGGCGTCTCGGCGGCCGCGCTCCGCGGGGCGCTGGACCTCATCGCGCAGGCCGGGTGCGGCATGGTCGAGGGCTACCCGAGGGACAACCCAGGGCAAGAAGATCTCGGCGTCCTCCCACTAGAACGGCACCCGCGGCCTGTTCGAGAAGGCGGGTTCGAGTTCGTGCGCAGCAATGGCACGTACAACTGCGTCATGCGAGCGACGGTCGAGCCCACTTGACCGGGCGGGCTTGGTCTCGCCCCACGGAATCGCGCCAACAGGATTATCAATTGTCATTTCATCCCTCGCCGGACACAACGATCAGCGCGCCATGTCAACGAACCGGCTGTAGTGCCCCTGGAAGGCGACGGTCACCGTGCCGGTCGGGCCGTTGCGGTGCTTGACCACGAGCAGGTCCGCCTCCCCGGCTCGCGGGGACTCGGGTTCGTAGAAGTCCTCCCGGTGGATCAGCAGCACGACATCGGCATCCTGTTCCAGCGAGTTGTGTACGGAGACGCCGTTGGCGACGAAGTTGTGGGTACCAGGGACGGTGGCGTCGTACGTCTCCTGCTCGCCGAGCGAGGTGATCTCGGCGACCGCGTCCCAGAAGATGTCGTTGGTCGCGACGATCTCGATGGCGGCGTCGTTCAGGACCGCGGCCACGGAGCCGAGCCGCTCGCCGCTGCGGGCCGGCATGGGCGGCGACGAGGGCCTGGGTGAAGTCTGGAGGGATACAACAGCGGCACGCTGCGGGGGTGGCTGCGCGTGCAGCACTCCGCGGACCCGGGTCCAGATTTCGTCCGGGATCGTGCTGGGCTCGGTGTGGCTGGTGACTGCCCGCAGCCGCTCGGCGAACTCGGCGGCGGCAGCGCGGCGCGGACCACTGATCCCGATCTCGTCGAGGAACCGCTGTTGCTGCTCGGCACCCAAGACTGACAGCCGCCACTCACCCGCGCGACAATCAGGGGGCGCCTCGATACGTGTCATTACGTTGCAGCGCAACAGCAGTCGAGCCAGATCGTCCACGACGCGGCGATGCGCGGAGTCGAACCCGAGCCGACAGGCACCGGATGACTCGTCCCATGCAATGACCCCGCGGGCACCCCACACGAGGTGCAGGAACAGCCGAACATGGCCGGTACCGAACGAGAACACCTCGGCCGGAACATGTGAAAATGGTTCCGCGGAACCGTCGCCCAACCCGACGGCGCGAGCCAACTCGGCAACCCGCCCATTCGAACTCGCCTCCAGATGCAGCGGTGCGCCGACGTGGCGGGGGACGCCGACGCGGCTGCCGACGGTCAGTTCGCGCAGCGGAATCCATCCGTCCATGGTGAGGAACGGATGATTCGCGGTGGCCTCGATCTCACGTCCGGAGGTCAGCCGCAGCCGGAACACCTCCTTGATTCCCGACGAGAACGCGTGCGCCATGGCCTTGGGGACCAGTCGCAGCCGGTCATCGAGGGACCAGACCGGGATGTCACGCTCACCGGAGGCGAACAGCGACCCGATCGTCACCTCGGCACCGGTGTCCGCGCGCAGGATTCGCGTCGAAGCCGGCAGACATCCCGATTCGCGGAGGTCGGACAGCATCGGCTTCTTGTCCTGGCGCTGCTCGGGGCCACGGTTGAGTTGGCAGACCGCGATCACCGGGACGTCGAGTTCCTTGGCCAGCAGCTTGAGCTGGCGGGAGAACTCCGAGACCTCCTGCTGCCGGGATTCGACCTTGCGGCCACTGGTCATCAGCTGCAGGTAGTCCACGATCACCAGCCGCAGGTCGTGGCGCTGTTTGAGCCGCCGGGACTTGGCCCTGATCTCCATCATCGTGAGGTTCGGCGAGTCGTCGATGTAGAGCGGCGCGTCGGCGACCTCACCCATCCGCCGGCCCAGCTTGGTCCAGTCGTCGTCGTTCATGTGACCCGAGCGCATGTGGTGCAGCGGAACCTTCGCCTCGGCCGAGAGCAGCCGCATGGTGATCTCGGACTTGCTCATCTCGAGCGAGAAGATCACCGAGGTCATCGCGTTCTTGATGGAGCAGTTGCGGGCGATGTCCAGCGCAAGGGTCGAGTTGTGCGTCGGGATCATCGCCTCGCTGGCCAGATACATGTGGTCGTCGTTGTCCACCTGCACGCACCGCACCGCCACGCTCGGGACCTCGCGTACATCGACGATGTCGAGTTCGGCCCGAGCCGCGTCAGACCGTACGAACGAGACCCGGTACGGCGCCTCCGGGCAATCCTCGCGGTGCCCGCTCACCTCCGACGGGTTCACCGGCAGGTAGCCATTGCTGATGACCAGATCGACCACGTCAGCTGCCAGCCGGAGATCGGTGAAAGCCAGATGCACCTCCGTAGCGCCGGGCTCAATCTTCTGGGCGTCCAACACGCCGGACAGCAACTCGTGACGCTGCTCGGCCGAGGACCGCAGATACTCCGGCGGTATCCCCTGCGCGGCTCCAGCTCCGACGCTCAGACCCAGCACGTACGGCCAGACTGGCAGGGCTACCTCAGGCAACTGCAACGCAGCAGCCACCGCGATCGCGTGCCGAACCTGGCCCGGTGCGCCGCAGTTGGCCAGCGCGCCGATCTCGAAGGTCGTGACGATCTGGCGGGACCCGTCGACCGGCGTTCCGCCCAGGATCGCCTCGGCCGCCGCGGCGCCGTAAAGCGTCACCGACCCGTCCGGAAGCGGCTGCCGATCGCCGACTCGGTGCGCGCTCGAGAGGTATTCGGCTGGCTCGTCCACCCGGATCGTGGTACGCCACTGGTGGTCGGCATCCGCGGTGATCACCGTGCCGCCGGAGAACTCGACCTCGAAGCACGGCCGGTCGACCATCACCTCCGTGGCCGCGACGACCCGGGTCGGCCGCCCGTCGGCACCGAGCAGCCAGTCGCCCACCGCAACAGCGCCCATGCTCGTCCAGCCGGTGGGGGTGGGCAGCGCGGTGTCCAGGGCGAGTGCCTTTCCGAGGGCCGGCCGCGCGGCGACCAGCACGAGCTGGCCGGGATGCAGGCCATGGGTCTTCTCGTCCAGCTCCTCGAAGCCGGTCTTCACCCCGAGCGACACCCCACCGCGCGAGGAGATGGCGTCGATCTCGTCCATCGTGCCCTGCAGCAGCTTCTCCAGAACCACGTAGTCCTCAGACATCCGCCGCTCGGTGACGTCGTAGACCTCGGCCTGGGCTCGATCGACGATCTCGTCGACCTCCCCGCCGCGACCCGAGGCGGCGCCGTACCCGAGTTGCACGATCCGGGTCCCGGCCTCGACTAGCCGACGCAGGATCGCCCGCTCGGCGACGATCGTCGCGTAGTAGCCGGCATTTGCGGCGGTGGGCACCGACGAGATCAGCGTGTGCAGGTACGGCGCTCCGCCAACCCGCAGCAGGTTTCCGGACTTGGTCAGCGCCGAGGAGACGGTGACCGGATCGGCCGGCTCGCCGCGGGAGTAGAGGTCGATGATCGTGTCGTAGACCAGTTGGTGTGCGGGACGATAGAAGTCCCCGCCGCGGACGGTCTCGATGACATCGGCGATCGCGTCCTTGGACAGCAGCATGCCGCCGAGCACCGACTGCTCGGCGGCGAAGTCCTGGGGCGGCTGACGGTCGAACTCGGGCGAGCTCGTCCGTTCCAGGTCATCAGCGACCGCCACCGCTTCGACCCCCTCTGACCCAGCGCACCAGGTCTCCGTCGGAAAGAAAGCTTCGAACACACGTTCTACCGCGAGGGTCGGACGGTCTGGTTTCCCGAGCTGGTGCAACCACCTTGTCGCGGCGAACCAAAGGCTAGGGCTGGCCCGGCTCGAGTCCTAACCTCGCTGTGCACACAGCTGAGGACAAACTGTGCGAAACGCCGCATGCCTCCTTTGTGGATCCTGTGGACGGAATGGGGAATTGCAGGAGCTCGGAGGATGCGGGCCGGTCAGCCCGCCTGATGCCCGTCAACGGCCTGTGGACAGAAGAAAGTTCCGGCCGGAGCGGATCGCCAAGGACCGTCGGCTGCACGCTGTCCGGGCCACCTGCAGGACATGGCCCGAGATCGAGGGGCAGCGCGAAGCTCCCTCGTTGCGGCACAGCGAACCATGCGCTACCCGCAACAGCGCTACTCGCATGCCCGGATTGCGCTGCTCATTGACAATGAGCGCCCTTGGGCTGCGGTAGACGCGGGGTGGGCGATGGCTTCGAGACCCAGTTAGTACGGGTGGCCCAACTCGAGCGTCCCGATGCGGGCGTGCACGCGAGCCGCCGACGCGAGCCCTCGGTCTTTGGTGGCTAGAGTCTCGCCGAGGTCCTCGGCCAAGGCGACGAACAGTGCGTCTGCTGCGGTCATGTTCTCGCGCAGTTCCCATGCGCGGCCTCGCAGCGGAAGCGCGCCGAAGAACTCGATGGGCAGGTCCCCGAGATCAGCGATGGCACAGCGGGCTCGCTCTGGGTCGAGCATCTCCCGGCGCACGTCTCGTCGCAGGACAGCGACGACCTCGAAGATGAGCAGGTCGGGAGCCGCAACCGTGCCCTCGCGGGAAAGTAGCTCTTCGACCTCTGCGGCTACGCCGTCACCGAGCAGGAAGTCGATGACCACCGAGCTGTCGAGGACCGTCACTCGCCGCGGTCGCGCAACCGCCGCACCGCACTGGTGCTCGACTCTTTGCGCGTAACGACACCCCGTGCCCGAATGCGAGCAGCGAGTTCCTCCGGCGTCGGGCGGTCGGCCGTGCGCTCGAGCACCGTTCTGAGATATTCCGAGAAGGACATCCCCGCAGCCGCGGCGCGGGCTTTCAGCGCCCGATGCACCGGCTCGGGGACATCACGGATCTGTACGAGCACTCCCATATGTCATGTATGCTACCATACGAACCACATTGATCTGCAGTTCATAGCGTGACGGCGTCCAGGGCCGAACAAAGCCCGTAATGGAGCCGGGCAGCTGAGCGGGTCTGCGGTGAGCAATGGCATCGATCAGTATTCGCGATTTGGACGACGGGGTACGCGACCGGCTGCGGAGCCGATCGGCGGCCAACGGTTGATCGATGGAGGCCGAGATCAGGGCGATCCTGGCCGAGGCAGTCGGGGCCCCGGATCCCAACGTCGGATTGTTCGGGACGCTGTTGGATCGAATGGCGCAGGTCGACGGCGTTGAACCCGAACTCCCCCAGCGACAGGAGCGTGCGCGCGCAGTTGATCTGTCGAGGTGATCGTCCTCGACACGAACGCGGCTTCGGAGCTGATGCGGCCTCGCCGTGGAAGGCAGTCGTCGCCAGGGTGCGGGCCGCGCCCGCGTCGCGTCGGGGACGTAACCGACGGTAAGAAAGCGGATCCACTTGTTCGGCCAGGGAAGCAATGCTCGGCGATCCCTAGAGTGCGGTGATGATCAGGAAAGCGCCGTCCGAAGGGTGACTGCCATGAATTCTGGGTACATCGACGGCGAAACGTCGGTCATTCTCGGCGACAGGACACTGCCGCCCGGATTCCACCATCCGCATGCCTCCGAGCAGGCCCGACTCATCGCTGAGCAGGGCACGATCCTGCGCGCGCAGGTCGGCTCCGGCGTCCACGGGACGTCAGTCAGCGGCCAGGACGACCGGGACGAGATGGGGATCTGCCTCGAACCACCGGAGTACGTCACCGGCATCGCTCGGGTGCCCGCAGGAGTCAACGCCGAGACCGCGATGGTCGAGTTCGAGCAGTACCAACGCCACACGGTCTGGGATCAGCCCGGCGGCATAGCCAACCGCTCCGGCGTTGGCGATCTGGATGTCGTCATCTACTCCGCCCGAAAATGGGCGCGGCTCGCGTTGGGCGGCAACCCGACGGTGCTGCTGCTGTTGTTCGTCCCTGCCAACGAGGTCGTCTACCGGAACACGGCAGGCGCGGAGCTGACCGCAAACGCTCACCAGTTCGTCTCGCAGCTGGCCGCTGGCCGGTTCCTCGGCTATCTCGGCGCCCAGCGCCGCGCGATGACGGGGCAGTCGGGCGCGCACACTAACCGTCCCGAGCTCGTGGCCGAGCACGGCTACGACACCAAGTACGCGATGCACGCGTTGCGACTAGGTGTACAAGGCATCGAGCTGCTCAGCACCGGCCGGATAACGCTGCCAGTGCCTGAGCCCGAGCGCGAGCACCTGAGATCGATCCGCCGCGGCGAAGTCGCGCTGGACGACGTCGTCGCGGCCATCGATGACGTTGAGCAGAAGCTCGTGAACCTCAAGGCGAAGTCCGCTGTCCCCGCCGAACCGAACCGCGAATGGGTCAACGCATGGCTGCACCGGTCGTACCAGACGTACTGGGACGGTCGAAGCTCCGTGTCATCGCTTGACGACTGAGAATCCGACGTGCCGTCATGTGACGGTTTCGGAGAAGCGCCTCCCGCGAGTCACTCCAGCTGAGCGAGGAACGGGTCCACCACGTCGCGGAACGCGGCTGGTTGCTCGACCCACGGATTGTGGCCGGCGTGCTCGATCACCGCGGCGCGCCCGTTGGGGAACAGGTCGGCTACCGCAACGACAGGGATCCACGCCGATTGTGACGTCCTGGGCGCCGGCGATGACCAGGGTTGGTGCGGGCACATTGCGCAGTCGGTCCGGCAGGTCAGTGGGGGCATCGCCGCTGAGGAAGGCCCTGGCGGCGGCCAAGTGAGTACCGGCCAGAGCGAGTGTCTGTTCCGTATCGCCCCACTTCGCGTAGCCGAGGGGCGCTATGGCCTGCTGCCAAGCATTGAATGTCTCATCGTCGAGGCCGGAGCTCCGACGCGGCACACCCCGCCGACGGTGACAGCGCCATCGACGACATGCTTGCCAACTACCTCGCCAGCCATGACCCAGAATCCGCAGCCTGGCGTGGACAGCAAATCGCAGCCAACCGCCCTGCTCGTCAGCCCGGACCCTGAACTCGGGCCGCGTCAGTCAGGGAGCCGAAGTGGCCCATCCGCGGCCGGTGTCAGACGGCACCGGGCGGTGCCCGCAAATGAGCGTCAGCACATCTTCCGGCGTCGAGCGGCACGCATCCTGGCTGGAGCTGTTTTCGATCTTGTCTTCGTCGTAGTCGTTGCCGCGCTGGCCGGTCAGCTGCACGAGGACCACTCCGTCCTCGGGCTGGCCGTGTTCGCCGGCCTGTTCGTGCCCGTGTGGTGGTGCTGGCGGAGTTTCACCTGGTACGCGACCGGTTTCGACTCCGACGACCCGAGGTGCCGGATCGGGCTGCTGGCCGGGATGCTCGGCGTGGCGGTGCTGTCGATCGGCGTCGCCGGGGCGGCCGGCGAAGGCGAGTCGCGCACGTTCGTGCTGGCCTACGTGGGCCTGCTCATCATCCTCGGTGGGCTCTACGGGCGGATATGGCTGCTGTTCCCCGCCGCCCGTTCGCTGGCCCGACGCTACGTGCTCGGGTACGCCGTCAGCGTGGTGATCTGGTCGGCGTCACTGGCGCTGCAGGAGGGTGCTCAGCCCTGGTTGTGGGCCGTGGCGATGGTGGTATTGATCGCCACGCCGGTGGCGGTGCTTCGCCAGCCGCGGCGCGCCTACCATGCGGCGCACATCGCCGAGCGCTACGGACTGTTCACCATCATTGTTCTGGGCGAGTCGGTGGTCGTGACGGTCTCCGGCTGGACGCCGGAGCCAGCACCGATGTCGTCGCGGTCGCCCTGCTCGGTTTTGGGATCGCGGTCACGATCTGGTGGACGTACTTCGGCCGCTACCGGGACGCCCCGGGCGGCACCGCCGTGGCCCGCTTCGTTTGGGCGCAGGTCCATGTCCTGGTCTTCGCCGGGATCGCGGCCGCGGCCGTCGGTGTCGAGTTCGCCGTCGAGGCCGCGAGCGAGGGCCGCGGCCTCGAGTTGGTCGACCGGCATACGCTCGGCGCCGGCCTTGCCGCCTACCTGCTTGCGATGGGAGCCATCCGCGCGACGACCCGCCACCTGGACCGGATCGCGGGCCGGAAACCTCTCGGACTCGGCTCAGCGCGTCGTCGAACTCTGCGACGGTGGTGTACCGATCCTTCGGGTCCACCGCGCAGGCTTTGCGGAGCACCTTCGCCAGGGTGAGCGAGACACCGGGTGCGGCGTCACGGATGTCGGGAACCCCGGTGGCGACCGCCGCCTTGTGCCCAGCGAAGCCGACCGCTGGATCGAACTCGATCGGCAACCGGCCCACATGAACGCCGCATCCGTGCCGGGCGCCGTGTTGCTGAGGGCTCATCATCTTCATGACCGGGGCGCCGTCCGGCGGCGGTTGGCATATGAAGGCGCGCGCGGGAGGACAGCCTGCGGGGAATCCATGTCGACCACCGACGTCGTGCATGGATCCACGCGTGGATGGTCGCCGGAGTGCTCATAACCTCGGCGGGCCGGGCTGCCTCGGCGACCATGGATGACACCTCGTTCGCAGTTCTTGGAGGCGCCGTCATAACCGGTGGCATGCTGGATCAGGCCGGGACGACGTCCAGCGACACCTCCGCGGCAACCTCGGGATGGATTCGTACGGTCACCACGTGCTCGCCTACGGACTTGATCGCGCCGTGCAGCTCTACCCGGCGCCGATCGAGCTCGGGACCGCCGGCCGCGCGTACGGCATCGACGATGTCCGTGGTGGTGACCGAGCCGAACAGCCGGCCACCATCGCCGGCCCGCGCCTTGAGGGTGACGGTCAGCGCGCCAAGTTGGCCGGCCAGGGACTTGGCCTCGTCCAGGGTTCGTACCTCGCGCGCCGCGCGGGTCCGCTGCAGGGTCTCCATCTGCTTCTCGGCGCCTTTGGTCGCCTTCATGGCAAAGCCTTGGGGCAGCAGGTAGTTCCGGCCGAACCCGTCCTTGACCTCGATCACGTCGCCCGGGCTACCAAGGCCGCTGACTTCCTGGGTCAGGATCAACCGCATGGTCATCTCCGATCCCCCTAGCGCGCGGTGGAGGTGTAGGGCAGCAGCGCCATCTCGCGGCTGTTCTTGACCGCGACGGCGATGTCGCGCTGGTGCTGGGAGCAGTTGCCGCTCACCCGGCGGGCGCGGATCTTGCCCCGGTCGGAGATGTACTTGCGCAGCAGGTTGGTGTCCTTGTAGTCGACGTAGGTGACTTTGTCCTTGCAGAACGCGCAGATCTTCTTGCGCGGTTTGCGCGGTGGTGGCTTGGCCATCATGGGTTACTCCTAGAAACGCAGGGGCTCGTACGGATGCCGCCGTCCGGGCGCGAAACGGGGGTCAGAAGGGAGGTTCGTCGCTGCTCGGCGCGGCCGGTGTGGACCAGGGATCGTCGGAGCCGCCGCTGGAGCCGGAAGCGCCGAAGCCGCCACCACCGGTGCCGCCACCGCTTCCGCGGGAAGCCTTGGTGACCTTGGCCGTGGCGTACCGCAACGACGGACCGACCTCGTCCACCTCGAGTTCCACGACCGTGCGCTTCTCACCCTCTTTGGTCTCGAAGGAGCGCTGCTTGAGTCGGCCGGAGACCACGACGCGCGCGCCGCGGGTCAGCGATTCGGCCACGTTCTCGGCGGCCTGGCGCCAGACGTTGCAGCGCAGGAACAGCGCGTCGCCGTCCTTCCACTCCTGGGTTTGCCGATCGAAGGTCCGGGGCGTGGACGCGACGGTGAAGTTGGCCACCGCGGCCCCGCTCGGTGTGAAGCGCAGTTCCGGGTCCGCAGTGAGGTTGCCGACCACGGTGAGAATGGTGTCGCCTGCCATGTCTGGTCCTCCCTCTACCGAATGCTCGGGCGCAGGACCTTGGTCCGCAACACCGACTCGTTGAGATTGAGCTGGCGATCCAGCTCGACGACGGCGGATGGATTGGCCTGCAGGTTGACGATGGCGTAGATGCCCTCGATCTGCTTGTTGATCTCGAAGGCCAGTCGGCGGCGGCCCCAGATGTCGATCTTGTCGACGGTACCGCCGTCCTTGGTCACCACCGTCAGGAACTGCTCCAACGACGGGTTGATGGTCCGCTCCTCGAGTTCTGGGTCGAGGATGACCATGATTTCGTAGTGACGCACGTGAGTTACCCACCTCCTCTGGACTAAGACGGCCGCGGACGTTCCGCAGCAGGAGGGTCTGCACACATGTCGGCCGCTGCACAGCACTCGTGAGAACGCGCTCGGCGGGAACGTGCTCGATGTGAGAACTCCGGTACGAGCAGCGCAGCGGACCGTTGTTCAGATTACCCCTCGGCACCGACAGATGCCCCACCGGGACAGACCAGCCACCGCCTCGCCCTGATCGCCGGCCGTGGTGATCAGCCGCGCGCCTCCGCTGATGTCGCAGGAAAGCAGGGGGCGCGCCGCGCGTGTTCTCGGCAAACCTACGACATCTGGCCCGCAGCAGTCTGTCCGGCCGGACGCGCTGACGCGGTCGCCCGCCCGCTGTCCGAGGAGGTCATTAGGCTCGGTGGCCGTGGCTGTCCCCGTACTCGGTGTCCACGTCGGCGCGCGTGACGACGACGCCGATCCGTTCGCCGAGGCGCTGGCCTCCGGGGCCGGTGCGGTGCAGATCTTCCTGGCCGATCCGCAGGGCTGGAAGGCCCCACTCCCGCATCCCCGAGCCGAGGAGTTCCTGGCCAGCGATCTCGACATCTACGTACACGCGCCGTACGTCCTGAACGTCGCGACGACGAACAACCGGATCCGGATCCCGAGCCGGAAACTGCTGGGCTCACACGCGAAGGCTGCGGCCGCGATCGGCGCCAAGGGCCTGATCGTGCACGGCGGGCATGTCCTGGCCGACGACGACGAGGCAATCGGCTTCGACAACTGGCACAAGGTCTTTGCCCGCCAGGCAACCGACGAAGGCGGATTTCCGCTGCCGATCCTGATCGAGAACACCGCTGGCGGCGACAAGGCAATGGCCCGCCGGCTGGAGGCGATCGACAAGCTCTGGGCCGCGGTCGGCGAGTTCGGTGCCGGCTTCGTCCTCGACACCTGCCACGCCTGGGCCGGAGGGATCGACCTGGGCACTTCCGTCGACGCCGTACGAGCGATCACCGGCCGGATCGATTTGGTGCACTGCAACAACTCTCGAGACGCTGCCGACTCCGGCCGGGACCGTCACGCCGGCCTGACCAATGGCGAGATCGAGACCGACGCGCTCATCGCGGTGGTCCGTACCGCCGGTGCGCCGGTGATCCTGGAGACCCCCGGCGGGCCAGCCGAACGCGGCTCCGAGATCACCCTGCTCCGGGAGGCGTTGGCCTGAGCGGAAAAGAGGATGCCCGGTTGCGTACGGCGCTTGCGCAGGCGACCGATCGATTGGCCGCCGCCGGCGTGCCCAGCCCGCGCGTCGACGCGATCGCACTCGCCGAGCACGCGCTCGGCGTACCGCAACTCATCCTGGCCCTGCCGCCCTCCGTGCCGGAGGGCTTTGAGGCCGTTCTCGAACCGCTGGTACGACGGCGCGAGGCGCGAGAGCCGTTGCAGCACATCCTCGGACACGCCGCGTTCCGCTACCTGAGCTTGCTGGTCGCACCCGGTGTGTTCCTGCCCCGTCCGGAAACAGAAGTCGTCACCCAGGAGGCGGTGGACGAAGCCAACCGGCTGCTGACCGCCGGTCGCGAAGCGCTGGTCGTAGACCTGTGCACCGGCTCGGGCGCCATCGCCTTGTCGGTGGCGATGGAGGTACCGGGCTCTCGCGTCGTCGCCGTCGACGTCGATCCCGCCGCCGTGACACTGACGCGGGTCAACGCGGCGGCGCTCCTCGACGGCGCCGACTCTGACTCGGACGGCCTCCGTACGGTCCGGATCGAGCTGGGTGATGTCAGTGATCCGGGACTGCTGGCCGACCTCGCTGACACGGTCGACATCCTGATCAGCAATCCGCCCTACATCCCCGATGATGCTGTGCCGCTGGACCGGGAAGTGGCCGAGCACGATCCGCCGCACGCGTTGTTCGGCGGCGGGCAGAACGGACTGGACGTGCCGCGACACGTCATGCTGGCGGCGGTCCGCCTGCTCAGGCAGGGTGGGCTGTTCGTGATGGAACATGCCGACGTCCAGGGCGCGGCCGTACGCAAACTTGTCGACCGTACGAACGCCTTTTCCTCGGCAACCACGCATCAGGATCTGACCGGCCGCGACCGCTTCGTCGTCGCCCGCCGCCGCGCGACCTAGCGGCACCCCGCTCACTCCCCGACCCGGTGCACGCGGGTACGGACCGGTCGAGATAGCCCGCCGACCTCTGTCTGGTGCCGATCTCATGATCGTGAGCGCCCCGGTACAGCGAAACCTCACCTGGAGCGCTCATGATCTTAGAACGGCGAGAGAATCATCGGGCTGGGGTACTCATCGCGGAGGAAGGACGTCAGATGGCTGTTCAGGTGGAGCGCCGAACGATCGATGTGATACCCGACAGCGAGCGGCACGGCAGTCCGCGGGATCAGTTCACCCTGTGGTTCGGCGCCAACATGCAGATCACCGCGATCGTCGACGGTGCACTGGCCGTCGTGTTCGGCGCGGACGCGCTGTGGGCGATCATCGGGCTGTTGATCGGCAACATCGCCGGCGGCATCGTGATGGCGCTGCATTCGGCCCAGGGGCCGCGGATGGGTATCCCGCAGATGATCTCCAGCCGGGCCCAGTTCGGGGTGTACGGCGCGTGCCTGCCGCTGATCCTGGTCGTCCTGATGTACCTGGGCTTCGCGGCCACCGGCACAGTGCTGTCCGGTCAGGCGATCAACGAGATCCTCTCCGTCGACACACCGGCCATCGGCATCGTCATCTTCGGCCTGCTGACCATGATCGTGGCCACGATCGGCTACCGACTGATCCACAACCTCGGTCGGATCGCCACCGTGGTGGGCGCGCTCGGCTTCACCTACCTGGCGATCCGGATGTTCAGCGAGTACGACGTAGGAGCGCTGTTGGGCGCCAAGCCCTTCGACATCGTGACGTTCATGCTGGCGATCTCGCTCAGCGCGGCCTGGCAACTGACGTACGGCCCGTACGTCGCGGACTACTCGCGCTACCTGCCGCGCTCGACGCCGGCGAAGAGCACCTTCCTCGGCACCTTCCTGGGCAGCGTGATCGGGTCTCAGTGGTCGATGACCATCGGGGCGATCGTCGCGGCCGCCGCTGGACCAGCCTTTTTGGACTCGCAGGTCACTTTCATCGGCGATCTCGCCGGTGGCGCGGTGATCGCAGCGCTGATCTACCTGGTCATCGTCGTCGGCAAGCTGGCCGTCAACTGCCTGAACGCCTACGGCGGCCTGATGACGATCCTGACCACGGCGACTGCGTTCACCCGCACCGATCGGGTGTCGCAGGGCGTGCGTACGGCATGCGTGGGTCTGTTCATCCTGGTCTCGGTCCTGATCGCCCTGCTGGCCTCGACCGACTTCCTGAACAACTTCCGGAACTTCGTGCTGCTGATCCTGATGGCCTTCACGCCGTGGAGCGCGATCAACCTGATCGACTACTACCTGATCTCCAAGGAGCGGGTCGACATCCCGGCGTTGTACGACCCGAACGCCCGCTACGGCCGGTGGAATGCCACGGCCCTGGTCTCCTACGCGATCGGCATAGGCATTCAGATCCCCTTCCTGGCCCAGGCGCTCTACACCGGGCCGCTCACCGAGGCGTTGGGTGGTGTGGACATCTCCTGGCTGGTGGGCCTCGTCGTCACCGGGACGATCTACTACTTCTGGGCGCGGAACACCTCGAACCCGCCCTCGGCGATGATCTATCCAGCGGACGCCACCGCGAAGCCCACAGTCGCCGCCCACTGAGGGACATTCTCCGGATCAAGTGCGGTCTGGCCGCCTGCAGATGTGACATTCTCCGGAGAAAGTCCTCCCGAGTGGCTCGGCGCGGGTCAGCGCAGCCGCAGTATGTTGCCGGTCAGCAGCCGGGCCGCGTCGCTGCACAGGTAGCCGATCACCTCGGCCACTTCGCCCGGTTCAGCGACGTGCACATGCTCAGCGCTGGTCTCGACGAAGGCGCGCACCTCGTCGGTCACCCACCCGGTGTCGGTCACCGGCGGGTAGACGACGTTGGCGGTCACGCCGTACGGCGCGAGTTCGGTGGCTGCGGCCATCGTGAAGTTCTCCTGCGCCGCCTTTGCTGCGCCGTACGAGACTTCGCCTGGAAAACCTTGGGCGCCACCGGAAGTGAGGCCGACGATCCGGCCCCAACTGGCGGCCCGGGTAATGTGCCGGGTGGCGAACTCGGCGATCAGCACGGCGGCCGCGATCACGTCCACCCCCAGGTTGTGCCGAATGCTCTCGGCGGTCAGTGGCGTGGGGAGACGTCCCACGGAAGTCGGGACCCCGGTACGGAAGCTGTCCTGCCGCCAGGAACTCGCGTTGTTGACCAGGATGTCCACCGGTCCGAACTCGGCCTCGGCGGCATCGAAGACCCTGGCCGGCACTGCCGGGTCGGTCAGGTCGGCCTCCATCCCGACGACCCGGCCCCCCGCCGTACGGATGTCCGCGAGGAGGTCGTCGGCTGTACGCGCCCGGTGCGCGCCGTACGCCGCCGGGGTCCCCGATTTCCCGTCGTCTGTGAAGCGGAGGTAGGTGGCCAGGACTGCGGCGCCGCGGGCGGCCAGCAGTTCTGCGGTGGCTGCGCCGATGCCGTGGTTCGCGCCGGTCACGATGGCCACCCGCCCGCTCAGCGAACCGGTCACGGATCCCGCTCGGGCACAACCGCCCGGTCATCGCCGGCCCCACTTGGCCGGTTGTGTAGCGAACCGTCGCTTTCGCGGTCCTCGAAGAAGCGGCGGTTGTGTAGCGAACCGGCACTATCGGGGTCGTGCTCAACCGGCCGGTGCACGGACTTTCTCCGGAGAAAGTGCGGTCTGGTCGCCGGCTGAAGTGACATTCTCCGGAGAAAGTCCGGGAAGCGGTCTGGGGCTGCGTCCAGAACACCACCGGCCGGGTCGTCCATCCCGCTGCGCCGAACGATGTCCCACCGCGGATCCCAGAGATCGCGCAACACGTACGCCATCAGCGCGATCACCAGCACGTCGCGGATCCCGACGGCCAGGAAGAACCATTCGATCCGGATGCCGGAGTTGTCGACCCCGAGGTACCAGAGCAGCCGCGGCCCCCACAGGAAGGCTTCGGCGGCCTGCCAGGCCAGCAGCAGCCGCCACTCCGGTCGGGCCAGCACGGCAAGCGGTAACAGCCACAGCGAGAACTGCGGGCTCCACACCTTGTTCACCAGCAGGAAGCCGGCCAGCAGCAGGAACAACAACTGCGGAAGACGCGGTCGTACGGGCGCCCGCAGGCCCACGAAGGCGACCCCGGCACAGACCGCCGCCGTGGCCAGGGCCACGGCGAGATTCAGTCCGGTCGGTGACGCGCCGGGTCCGAGCACCGCGTCGAACAGGGTGGCCCCCGTCGACCCGCCGAAGTGTTCCGCGATCCGCCACAGTGAGTCCGGATCGGCGGTCCGGGTCTGGTTCAGCCGGAAGAACAGCGACCAGTTCTCAGGGGCAGCCAGGGCGACCGGCACATTGATCGCCGTCCAGGTGACCAGCGAAGCCGCCGTGGTCAGCCCGAACTCCCGCAACCGCCCGGCCCGAAGGCACAGGACGAAGAGCACGCCGAGGAACAGCAGCGGATACAGCTTGGCCGCGGTCCCGAACCCGATCAGCACCCCGGCCAGAACCGGTCGTCGCCGCGACCACGCCACCAGACCCGCACTGGACCAGGCGATCGCCCACAGGTCCCAGTTGGTGAAGGCGTGGACGAACAGCAGCGGGGACAGCGCCACCATCGCGGCATCCCACGGCCGCCGACCGGACAACCGTTGCACCGCCCAGACCATCGCTAGCGCGCACAACGACAGCAGCAGCGCGGTCACCGCGTAGTAGGAGTAGACCGCCGGCAAATCGGGCAGCAGGCCGTTGTTCAGCGACGCCGCGTCATAGATCGCCGACAGCCGTGAAGCGCCGTACATGAACCAGCCGGTCAGGACCGGGTACTCCACCGCCGCGTCGAAATAGGGCACCGCACCGGAGTCCAGCCCGTGGATCCCGAACAGCGGCACCGAATCGGAGTAGCAGAAGTGCGTGTACTGCTTGGATCCCGACCAGTTCCCGGCGGCACAGGGCTCCTGCTTGATCCAGGCGAAGGCCAGCACGACGATGCCCATCGCCAGGACCACCCGCAGCGGGGTCCAGAACCGGTTCCTGCCGACGCTCGCATGCCGGCCCCAGGGCCCACCGATCGCCGTACTCGCCGCTGTGGCAACCGGATCGGACCAGGTCGGAAGCACCCGGTCCACCGGCTGCTCGGCCTCCTCGCTCTCGCTCTGCTCGCGCAGGCTGTGCTCGCGCACGCGCTGCTCGTTGACGCCCTGCTCGCTCACCGCGTTGTCCGGGTCTGCGCGCTAGGGAGTCGGCGGTGGTGCCGGTGGCGTCGTGGGGGGTGGTGCTGGCGGACTCGGCCGCGGGGGTGGTTCTGATGGCCGCGGCGGGGGTGATGGCCGCGGCCGTGGTGCCGGCTGGGTCGTCTCCACGGGTGGCTCCGGGGTCGCCGATGTGGGTGGGGTCGGCTCCTGGGTCGGATCGGTTGACTCGTCGCCGTTGCCGCCGCCGTTTCCGCCGCCTTTGCCGTCGCCGCCGCCGGAGCCCGAGGTCTCCCCGGCGTCGCCCTTGATCAGCGCCTCATCGGGTAGGGGCAACTGTTCCGCGCCGGCCAGGGTCGCGTTCATGTACGCCTGCCAGATCTTGCCCGGCAGGCCGGCCCCGTACACCAGCCGGCCTTCGGCGGTCAGCAGCGGCTCGTTGTTGTCCGTACCGACCCACACCGCGCTCGACAGCTGTGGGGTGAAGCCCACCATCCAGGCGTCCTTGTTGTTCTCGTCGTCGAGTTGGGTGGTCCCGGTCTTGCAGGCCACCTCGCGGCCGTCGGCGAGTTCGTCGTTGGAGTAGTCGGCCACGTCGGACAGCGCATAGGTGACGTCGCTGGCGACCTCCGGTGCCATCACCTGCTCACCGTCGGACCCGTCGTTGGAGTACAGGACGTTGCCCTCGGAGTCGGCGATCTGGCTGATGAAGTACGTCGGCCGCTCGATCCCACCGGCGGCAAAGGTCGCGAACGCGTGTGCCTGGTCGATCGGCCGGACCTCGTACTCACCGATTCCGATGGAGGACGCGGTCACCCCGTCGCGCGACAACGTCGGTGTCCCGTCCGGCATCTCCCGGGCGACACCGGCCCGGTGGGCCACGTCGGCCACGGCCGCCCCGCCCACTTCGTAGGCCAGCCCGTAGAACACGGTGTTCAGCGAACGGGTCAGCGCCTCTCGTACGGTGCACTGCCCGCACTGCCCGCCCTCGGAGTTGCGGACCGGCGCCTCGCGGTCCGGGAAAGTCTGCGGTGAGGACCCGTCCCGCCGGGCGCCGACCCCGATTCCCTGCTCCAGGGCCGCGGCCACCACGAACGGCTTGAACGAGGACCCCGGTTGGCGGTAGGTCTGCGCGTAGTCGAAACCGGTCCCCACCGAGCCGCCGTAGTAGGCGATCACTGCGCCGGTGGCCGGGTCGACCGAGACCAGCGCCGGGCGCAGGTTGGCCGGCTGCCCGGCCATGACGTCGTTCACCGACTGGATCGCGGCCTGCTGCGCGCCGGGGTTCACGGTCGTGGTCACTCGCAGGCCGTCGCGATAGAGCCGCGACTCGTCGAACCCGATGGCGGCCAGCTCTTCCCGGACCTGATTGAGGACCAAGCCTTCGGTGCCGTTGGCCTGGTTGACCGCCGCCGGGCCGATCGGCAGCACGGCCGGATAGGCCTGCGCCCCGCGGTCGCGGTCAGCCAGCCAGCCCTCCTCGACCATCCCGTCCAGGACGTACTCGAAGCGCTCTGCGGCCGCCTCGGGATGGTTGGTCGGGTCGTACAGCGCCGGGCTGCGGATGCTCGAAGCCAGCACCGCACCCTCGGCCACGGTCAGGTCGGCGGCATTCTTGCCGAAGTACGTCTCGGCCGCCGCCTGGATCCCATGCGCGCCCCGGCCGTAGTAGATCGTGTTGAGGTAGTACTCCAGGATCTGGTTCTTGGAGAACTCGTTGTCCAGCTTGATCGCCAGGAACAACTCCTGGAACTTGCGGGACAGAGTCTGCTCGGAGGTCAAAAACGCGATCTTCACGTACTGCTGGGTGATCGTCGACCCGCCCTGGGTCTCCCCGCCGGTCAGGTTGTTCCAGACCGCCCGCATGATCCCGCTGAACGAGATCCCGGGGTCGGAGTAGAAGCCGCGGTTCTCTGCTGCCAGTACGGCATTGCGGACGTGCTCGGGTACGACCTCGAGGTCGACGTCGGTACGGTTCTCCTCCCCGACCCGGGCCAGGACGCTGGTCCCGTCGGAGTAGTAGACGACCGAGGTCTGATTGGTCCGAATCTGCTCGGGGGTCGGTACGGCGGTATTCGCGTACACGACCACGACGAACGCCCCGAACAACAGCGACAGCACGGCCAGCGTCGCAGCGGCGATCTTGAGTCGGCGCTTGAACCGCTCCTTCTTCGTCCGCGACTGACGGGCGTCGCGGCGCCGGCTACGGCGTGTGCTTGCCCGTGGGTCGCTTGCCGTGGAGCCGCCTGCCGTGGCCCTGACCTGGCCCGGCGCACCGTCCAGGCCGGGCGCGGCTCGACCGGTCCCGGACTGGCCGAGTGCAGGCATCGGTCGGGTTCGGTTGTCAGAGTGGGACACGCCGGTCACAGTACGTCGCCGACCCGAGAGCCCCCGTCAGGCGCATTCAGTTACGGGCAGCTCGGCCGGTGGGCTTGCCGCTGGCATCCGACCGATCGGCGCCCAGGACGTAGGAGGCGATCAGGTGATTCCATGAGCAGCTGCGGCAGACCTCGACCTCGTACACGCTGAACTCCGACGCCCGGTCGGCCATCACCATAAGTTCGCGCTCGGTCTTGGCCTGACCGGACAGTGTGCCCAGCCGCTCGCCGTAGATGTAGTGCACCCGGGTCAGAAATTCCTTGCGGCAGATCGGACAGCTGGTCTGGGTCGGTTCACCGTGGTACTTAGCCGCGCGCAACAGGTACGGGCTGGCATCACAGGCCTGGATCAGGCCGACCCGGCCGGCGTGTACGTCAGCCAGGAGCGCGCGGCGTTGCAGCGCGTAGTCCACGACCGAGCCTCGGCTGAGCACCTGACCAGCGTAGCCGCCGGATCAGCGTTCGGGACTCCGCCGTGGAGCATCAGCGGTGTGCTTTCTGGTCACCCATTGTTCGCCTAGACCGGCGACCTGATATATCGTCTCGATACATCGTCGTGCAGAAGTGCTGGCGGTTTCCACACAAACCGCCGGGCTGCGGGACAGGGAGGGGTCGGGATGCTGGAGTTCGCGATCCTCGGTCTGCTCCACGACCGGCCGATGCACGGCTACGAACTGCGCAAGGAGCTGTCCACTGTGTGCGGCGGGCTGCGGGCCTTCTCCTACGGCTCGCTCTACCCGGCGCTGCGGCGGATGAAGGAGTCCGGTCTGATCGCCGTCGACGACACGGTTGCGGCCAGCAGGCTGCTGCCCGCCGACGCCTCGGCGTTCACCGGCAAGCGCGGCAAGGTCGTCTACAAGTTGACCGCTGAGGGCAAGGAGCGGTTCGCGGACTGGGTGGCCGAGACCGGACCCGACGCCTATGACGACGAGCGGTTCGGGGTCCACCTGGCCTTTTTCTCCTACACCGCCTGCGACGTACGGCTGCGCATCCTCGAAGGCCGCCGGCGCAGAGTCGAGGAGCAGCAGGAGGGTCTGACCACCGCGTTGGCTCGTACCCGGGAACGGCTCGACCGGTACACCCTCGTGTTGCACCAGCATGGTCTGGACTCCGTGAACCGGGAGGTGCGCTGGCTGTCGGAGCTGATCGACACCGAGCGAGCCGATCAGGCCGGCGACCCGACACCAGGTCGGCCCAATGAGCCGCGATGAGACGCGATGAGACGGACCCCGTGACGAGAACTGCACACACCAGCACATCACTGACCGAAACACCTGGCACATCCGAAACATCCACCAGAAGGGAGCCCGCCATGGGTTCAGTACGAGTCGCCATCGTCGGCGTAGGCAACTGCGCGTCGTCCTTGGTTCAGGGGGTCGAGTACTACAAGGACGCCGATCCGCAGGACCGGGTCCCGGGCCTGATGCACGTGGAGTTCGGGGACTACCACATCCGCGACATCGAGTTCGTGGCCGCGTTCGACGTCGACGCCAAGAAGGTCGGCGAGGACCTGTCGACCGCGATCGGGGCGAGTGAGAACAACACGATCAAGTTCTGCGACGTGCCGGAGACCGGAGTCACCGTCCAGCGGGGGCACACCTACGACGGGCTCGGCGAGTACTACCGCGAGATCGTGGCGGAGTCCGACGCGGAGCCGGTCGACGTGGTCCAGGTCCTGCGCGACACCAGGGCCGACGTGCTGGTGTCCTACCTCCCGGTCGGCTCCGAGGATGCGGCGCGCTTCTACGCGCAGTGCGCGATCGATGCCAAGGTCGGTTTCGTCAATGCGCTGCCGGTGTTCATCGCCAGCAACCCCGAGTGGGCGGCGAAGTTCACCGAGGCCGGCGTGCCGATCGTGGGCGACGACATCAAGAGCCAGGTCGGGGCTACCATCACCCACCGGGTGCTGGCCAAGCTGTTCGAGGACCGCGGTGTCGAGTTGCTGCGCACCTACCAGCTGAACTTCGGCGGCAACATGGACTTCATGAACATGTTGGAGCGCAAGCGGCTTCAGTCCAAGAAGATCTCCAAGACCCAGTCGGTCACCAGCCAGATCCCGCACGAGATGGCCAAGGCCGACGTCCACATAGGACCATCGGACCACGTGCCGTGGCTGGATGACCGTAAGTGGGCCTACGTACGGCTGGAGGGTCGTTCCTTCGGCGACACCCCGCTGTCGCTGGAGTACAAGCTCGAGGTGTGGGACTCGCCGAACTCCGCCGGTGTGATCATCGACGCGATCCGGGCGGCCAAGATCGCCAAGGACCGCGGCATCGGCGGCCCGCTGCTGTCGGCCTCGTCGTACTTCATGAAGTCCCCGCCGGTGCAGTACGCCGACGACGATGCCAGGGACGCGGTCGAGGCCTTCATCAGCGGAGAACTCGACACCTAGCCTTCTTTCGAGTTGATCATCGGCGAATGCCAGGGTTTCTCCGCCGAGAACCTCGTGTTTGCCGATGATCAACTCAGCATCCGCTTAGGGTTGGCGCCGATGAGATCCTCCCGCCTGCCTCCGTTGCTCCTCCGGGCCGTTCTGCTCCTGATCGTCACGGCGCTGCTCGGCCTGGCCGGGTGCGTCGAGGAAAGCCCCGAACGCCAGATCGGCGACCCGATCACCCCGGTGGAGGCCGAAACCCTTGCCGGGCTGCTGAACCGGAACTTCACCGCCGGCGGCGTCGCCTTCCGGGCCGTCTCGCCGTACGCGGAGAACACCACGTTCACTTACACCGGCACGCTGGACTTCACGACCGGCACCGGGACCGGGACCGCGGTCACGGACTACAACGGGCAGCAGCCAGCCGAGAGCCGCAGCCTGTACTTCAGCACCGACGAGGTCACTTTCGGCGACGTACCCGGGTTGACCGACGCGATGGCCGCGGCCGGCGTACCCGGGGTGAACTTCATGCGCCGCCAGGTCCAGCCCGGCCAGGACCTGATCGACACGGTCGTTGCCCTGCTTCCCCGGCTTGCCGCCCCTGAGCCCGACACTGCCGCCGCCTATCTGGAGCGCGACTACACCTACCAGGGGCAGACGACCATCGACGGCCAGTTGGCGGCGCTATTCAGCTTCGGCCAGGCCCAGGTGGCGGTCGGGGTCACCGAAAAGCTGCTGCTGCAGTACGTGACGACACTGCCCAACTCCGCGATCCGAATCACGATCACGCTGTCCGACCACGGGCCGCAGACGGTCGAGGCCCCACCGGCCGAGGAGACGGTGGCCGCGACCGACTATCCCGAGGTAGCCACGGCGGTCGGCATCTGAGTCCCTGGCGCAATCGCCCAACCAGGCCCCTACACGTGAATGTCGGGTGGAGCGGCTTCTTCCCCAAGCCGCTCCACCCGACTGCGTCCGTTCTACCGCAGACCGGGCAGGGTCGGCAGTCGACTCGCCGATCAGGCTGGCCGGATCAGGCCCACAGCTTTCGCTTGGCGTAGCGGGGCTGCCACACCTTGCGGATCAGTAGCCTCAGTGGCGGCGGGAAGATGCTGACGGCCTGAGCGCCCCGCTCGGGATCGGCGCCGGTCAGGATGTACGGGAAGAACTCCGCCGCTCCCTTGATACCCCCCACCGACTTCTGCTGAGTGCGGGCGAACTCCTTCCAGTCCTTGCGAGTCATCACGGACTCGATCACCGGTACAGCCTCGCGCTCCTCATGCCCGAGATGATCGGTCAGCTGGCGGCGAAAGGCCGCCGTCGCCTCGGGCAGCCGGTCAACGCCGGTGTCCTGGTCGGCCACGGCAGCGTCGATCTCGGTGATCAGCGGGCCGATCCGTACGTGCTCGGCCTCCATCTCATCGAGCAGTGCGAGGTCGTCGGGGCGCCCGGCCAGGCGCGGGCGGACCCTGGGCCACAACGCGACGTCCTCACCGGTGTGGTGGTGGTGCAACTGGTACTTGAACAGCTCCCAGCCGGCGTTGGCCGCTTGCCGGCGTTGTGGGTCGGCCAGGTCCCCGCTCTCGACCGCTCGGGTCAGGTGCTCGAGGTCGCGCCGCAATGCGTCGTGGATCACGTACATCATGATCGTGTCGTCAGAGATTCCGGTGGCCATCGCGCCTTCCTGCTGCCGGAGCGGCCCGCCGATCGCGCCTAGCGCCGGGTACGACCGCGAGTACCTGGCCCCGTATCTGGCTTTGTACCGGAGCCGTGCCGGTCCCGTAAAGATCCCGTGCCCGTCGGCGTACCTAGTTCAGTGCCGGATCCTCCGGCGCGCTGCGCAGGATGCCGAGTGGTCCGCGCTGGCGAGCCAACACGGTGCGCCACAACGTCGCCGGGCTGATCGTGAAGACATCCTCGGGCAGCGAGGGAAGGCACACCCAGGCGCCCTCGGCGATCTCGGCGTCCAGTTGCCCGGCCGACCATCCGGCATAACCCGCGAAGACCCGGATGTCACTGATCAGCTGCGCCGAGGGCACCGGCTCGACATCCAGGTCGGCCAGGAAGACTCCCGGACCGGTCGGCTTGAGCCCGAGCGCCGAGAGTTCCGCTCGGCCACCGTCGATTCCGGCGCGGGCATCGAGCAGCGGACCTCGGGCCAGGCACAGCGCCGCGTCGGTCTGGCAGGGACCTCCGACGTGGAAGAACTCCGAGCCCGTGGCCAGCGGCGCCCAGGTCGGCAACACGTGTTCGAGGCTGACCTCACTGGGCCGGTTGAGAACCACCCCCACGGTGCCGTCGGACGAGTGCTCGAGCACGAAGATGACGGTGTGGCTGAAATTCGGGTCCGCGAGAACCGGCATGGCGATCAGCAAGCCACCGGCAACGATGTCCTGTCCGGCGCCTGGTGCCCATCCGAGATGGGCGGTCGAGGGCTGCCGGTCGCGGTCCGGGGTCGGAGAAGGGCTCATCGAGAACAAGTGTGCCCCAGGATCGCCCGGTACCGCGCCCCCTGGGACCCGCCGACCTTCGCCCCGGTCCGCGGTGATCTTGCCCCTATTGCGGCGACACGCCGTACGCGACGGTCGCCAACCGACAAAAGCTCAAGATCACCACGACCAGGCCCGCACCGGCGTACGAGTCGCTCGGCCGGGGGTCCGTAACCTGAGCGACCGTGCAGACCGTCGCCCACCACGTCGTACGCGGCCTGCTGCGTCGCGGGGACTTTCGCCGGCTGCTCGGCACCCGCATGTCCGGGCAGTTCGCCGACGGCGTCTTCCAGGCATCGTTGGCCGGGGCGGTGCTGTTCAACCCCGAGCGGGCGGCAACCCCGGCCGATGTCGCCGCCGGTTTCGCGATCCTGCTGCTGCCCTATTCGTTGGTCGGCCCGTTCGCCGGCGTCCTGCTGGACCGCTGGGATCGGCGCAGTGTCCTGCTCGTGGCCAACCTGGTCCGCAGCCTCCAGGTTGTCGGAGTCGCCGGGCTGCTGGCGACCGGAGTCGGCGGTGGCTGGCTCTATCTCGCCGCGCTGACCGTTCTCGCGGTGAACCGGTTTGTCCTCTCGGCGCTGTCGGCCGCCCTGCCGCACGTCGCCGAGGACGGCGAACTGGTCACCGCGAACGCCCTCACGACAACCCTCGGCGCTGTCCTGGCAGTTACCGGAGCCGGTGCGGCCCTTGGCCTTTTGGAGCTAGTAGGCGAGAACAACGCAGGGTACGGCGTGCTGGCGGTGTCCTCCACCGTCGGTTATCTGGCAGCGGCGGGGCTAGCCGGCGGTTTCGCGCGCGCCTACCTGGGACCGGACACCGTGGAGGGCCACGCCCGGTCGACGGTCCGCGATGTGGTGATCGGCCTGGTCGCGGGCCTGCGCCACATCGCCGCGCATCCGCCGGCGGTTGGAGCACTGGCGGTACTGACGATCTACCGTGCGGTGTACGGCCTCACAACGCTGGCGACCCTGCTGCTGTACCGGAACTATTTCGAGTCGGAGGGCTTCTTCCAGTCCGGGATCGTCGGGCTGGGCCAGGTCCTGGTGATCGGCGCCGCCGGCGCGCTGTCTGCTGCTGCGATCACGCCGCTGATGTCGCGGCGGATCGGCAAGCCGCGCTGGATACTGACCCTGCTGGTGCTGGCCGCCATCACCGAGGTGACGCTCGGCCCGCCGTACGAACTCGAGCTCCTGTTGATTGCCGCGTTCCTGATCGGGGGAGTCGGGCAGGCGGTGAAGGTCTGCGCGGACACGGTCTTCCAGGAACACGTCAGCGACGCCTACCGCGGCCGGGTATTCTCGGTGTCCGACACGCTGTTCAATCTGGCCTTTGTCGGCGGATTGTTGATCGGGGCGCGGACACTGCCGGACAACGGGGTCTCGCTGCCGGTCCTGATCGGCGTCGGCATCGCCTATCTGCTGACCGCCTTCGGGTACGCGCTGGCCGCCCGCCGCTTCAGCTACCCACCCTGACCCGCTCAGACCCGCTCAGACCTCGGGACGTTATGCGCATAAGGTCCGGATTCCGGCCCGATTCCGGGACGTTATGCGCATAACGTCCCGATTCAGGGCTTGGGCTGGTCGGCCCACCAGCTCAGCAGTTCGGCCTCCGCCTCGTCGCGGTTCAACGGACCCCGGTCCATCCGGAGTTCCTTGAGATAGCGCCAGGCCTTGCCGACCAGCGGACCCGCCGGGATGTCCAGCAGTGCCATGATCGCGTTGCCGTCGAGATCCGGGCGTACCCGGGCCAGGTCCTCGGCCTGCACCAGTACGGCGATCCGCTGCTCGAGCAGGTCGTAGGAGTCCGCCAAGGCACGGGCCCGGCGCTGATTGCGGGTGGTCGAGTCCGACCGGACCAGCTTGTGCAGCCGGGACAGCAGCGGCCCGGCGTCGGTGACATAGCGCCGTACGGCCGAGTCGGTCCACTCCCCGCCGCTGAACCCGTGGAAGCGCAGATGCAGGTAGGTCAGCCGCGACACGTCCTCGATCACCTGCTTGGGGTAGCGCAGCGCAGCCAGTCGGGACTTGACCAGCCGGGCCCCGACGACCTCGTGATGGTGAAAGGACACTCCGCCCCGAGGCTCGTGCCGCCGGGTCGCCGGCTTGCCGATGTCGTGCAGCAAAGCAGCCAGTCGAAGAACCAGATCCGGCTCGCCGTCGGGTTCCTGGGCGATCGCCTGCTCCAGCACGGTCAGCGAGTGGGTGTAGACGTCCTTGTGCTGGTGGTGTTCGTCGATCTCCATCTGGAGGGCCGGAAGCTCCGGCAGTACGACGTCGGCCAGCCCCGTGGACACGAACAGCTCCAGGCCACGTCGCGGATGCCCGCCGAGCAGCAGCTTGGACAGTTCGGCCTGCACCCGCTCGGGCGTGATCCGGGCCAGCTCGGCCGACATCCCGATGATCGCGGCCAGCAGCGCCGGGTCGAGTGTGACATCCAGCTGGGAGACGAACCGGACGGCGCGCATCATCCGCAGCGGGTCCTCGGCCAGCGAGTCCTCCGGGGCGCCCGGCGTACGCAGCCGCCGGTCCACCAGGTCTGCCAGACCGCCGTACGGGTCGGTGAAGGTCCGATCCGCCCCGAGCGAGAAAGCCATCGCGTTGATCGTGAAATCCCGGCGGGCCAGATCGGCGGCCAACGAGGTGCCGAATCGGACGTCGGGGTTGCGCGAGGTCCGGTCGTAGGTGTCGGCCCGGTAGGTGGTGATCTCGATCCGCCAGCCGCGATGCGCGATCCCGACCGTGCCGAACTCGATCCCGGTCGTCCACACCGCCTCGGCCAGGCCTTCGACCAGGCGCAGCACGTCGGCCGGGCGAGCGTTGGTGGTCAGGTCCAGGTCCTGCGCTGCGCTGCTCGACGCGCCGGGTCCGGCCAACCGCTGCGCAGCCGAACGGTGCAACAGCAGCCGGCCGAGTAGAGCGTCGCGTACCGAACCGCCGACCAGGTGCACCTCGTACCCGTGCAGGGCCGTGGCGAGGTCGTCGAGCACCGGAGCGTTGGCGACCAACTCGCTGACCGCTCGACGCTGCGCGGCACTGATCTGATGGTTGTTGGTCTCGGCCACGACCGGCCAGGGTATGCCAGGGTGCTCAGCCGGCCCTGCCGCGGTCGCTCGGTCGCGCTCGGCCGCGCTCGGCCGCGACTCACCCGGCGAACACCGGGCGTCGCGCTACCCTCGACCAATGCCCAGCCGTGGCAAGTCGACTCGACCCGCGCGCCGGCTGCGCCGTGTCGATGAGACGTCGGCCGGCGGGCTCGTCGTGGACGCCGAACGCGACGTACCTGCCGCGGCGCTGATCGGGCGGATCGACCGCAAGGGCAGGCTGCTCTGGTCGCTGCCCAAGGGGCACATCGAACTCGGTGAGTCCCCCGAGGACACCGCGGTCCGCGAGGTCGCGGAGGAGACCGGGATCATCGGCGAGATCCTCGCGCCGTTGGGCGTGATCGACTTCTGGTTCGTCGCGGACGGCCGACGGATCCACAAGACCGTGCACCATTTCCTGCTTCTTGCCGTCGGGGGTGCGCTGTCCGACGAGGACATCGAGGTCAACGAAGTGGCCTGGGTACCCCTCGAAGAGCTGTCGGCAAAGCTGGCCTACGCCGACGAACGGGCCCTCGCCGAGCGGGCTCCGCGCCTGCTCGCGGACATCGCGTGACCGCGGGGGTCGACTCCGCGTGACGCCGCCGCACCCCCGGCACTGTCCGCTCGTCCACGGTTATGCACGAAAGCGCGGACTCCGGCGCCCGGACTCTCGCCGTTATGCGCATAGCGGCGAAAAGAGTGCCCGGATACCAACCCTTGTACGCATAACGGCGACCTGGGGTACGAGAGGCTCGTACGGCGGTGCGCGGCTGGCCGGTGCTCCCCTTGCCACCGCGGCTGTCGTGCTGTTGTTCTTCGTCATACAGCTGATCGCGCTGGTGGGTACGGCCACGCCGGCGCGCTCGGCGCCCGGTGACCGCCCGGTGGAGATCGTCATCGAGAGCATCACTCCGGAGGTCGGAGCACCCGGCACGGTGATCGAGATCCGTGGCCGGTTCGTCAACACCAGCGATATCCCGGTCACCGACCTGGCGGTACGCCTGCAACGCGGAGCGGCACTGGACACTCGAACGGATCTGGCCGACAACGACTCCGACCCGGTCGAGGCCAACGATTCGAGCACCCCGTTCGTCGCGTTGAGCCGAACGTTGGCTGCCTCGGGGGTCCTGCCGTTCACCTACACCACCACGCCCGAGGAGCTCCGCGTGTCCGCCAGCGGCGCCTACCCGCTGCTGGTCAATGTGAACGGGCGGGCCGGTTCAGATCCGGAGAGTCGAGTCGGTGAACAGGTGATCCTGTTGCCCTACTTCGAGCAGCCTCCGACGGCGATCACCGGGTTGTCCTGGCTGTGGCCGCTGGTGGCCACGCCGGAACGCAACGCCGCGGCCGTTTTCACCGGTTCTGAACTAGCCGAGTCACTGCGGCCGGCCGGCCGGCTGGATCAGGCGCTGGCCGCAATCGAGAAGCTTCCCGAGACCGACGGGTCGAGTCCGGCGCCGGACCCGGTGACCCTGGCCGTCGATCCAGCGCTGCTCGAAGAGGTACAAGTCCTGGCCGGTGGCGGCTACCAGGTGCTGGTCGACGGCCAGCAGCAGACGTCGTCGGCCGCGAGCGCCGATGCCGCGAACTGGTTGGCCCGATTGCGGGCCCTGGCCGCCGACTTGCCGGTCGTCCCCTTGCCCTACGCCGATCCGGACCTGGCCGCCCTGCTCTCTCGCGGGGAGCGCTCGGCCGTCGAACGGCTGCTGCCCGATGGGCCCTCCGGTGGCCTGTTCCCGGAGATCCTCGGTGTCGCGCCGGTGCAGTCCATCGCCTGGCCACCGGACGGCAGCGCCGCCAACCCCGCCGTCGTGGACCTCCTGGCCGAGCACGGCGCCAGCCAGGTGATCGCCGAGGACCGGCTGACCTTTTTCCCCGGACCGGATCAGGAGACCCTGGAACCGATCAGCACGATCCAGACCCAGTCCGGACCGCTCACAGCGCTGGTCGGTGACCACGTCCTGAGCGGGCTGCTACAGGGCGACCTCACCGGGCCCGGCGCGCAGGCGAGGGCCCAGCAACGCTTTCTCGCCGAACTGGTGGTCACCTCGGTGGAGGGCTCGGCGCAGCCCCGTCACCTGCTGCTCACACCTGCGCGCGACTTCGACCCGGCCACCGCAGGCGCGCTGATGGCCGCCGCCGCGAGACAGCCGTGGCTGGCCACCGAGGAGGTCATCGATCTGGATGCTGCGGTGCCCCTGCCGGCGGTTCGTACGGTCCTCTCGCCGGCCCCGGAGTCCAGAACCATCCCGGAGTCGCAACTGGCACCGCTGGTCGGGGCCATGCGGGCCCGCGATGACTTCGCCAGCGCGATGACCGACCCGGACACCGACCTGCTGGCTCTGGATCGCGCCCTGGCCCGTGCGGCGACCAGTAACCGGGGACCCGGCCCGGCCGGCGGGGACGCGGCGGTGGCTGACGTCGTGGCCGCCGTCGGTGGGCTGACGGCGACGGTCGGCATCATCCCGCCGGCCAACGGCACGTACAGCCTCGCCTCGGCCGATGCACCCCTGGTGCTCACCGTCCTCAACAACAATCCGTTCACCGTCGAGGTGACCGTCCGGCTGTCCCCGCGTGGGGCACCGGGAGTCACCACGACCAACGTCGTTCAGGTGTTGCCCGCACTGACCCGGACGACCATCGCGATCCCGGCCAACGTGGAGCGCTCGGGCAGCTTCACCGTGATCGCCAGCATCAGCTCACCGGCCGGTACGGCGCTCGGTACGCCGGTGCAGCTTCGGGTGCAGAGCACGGTGTACGGCCCGGTCGCCCTGGCGATCACCTTCGGCGCGGCGGCACTGCTGGCTCTGCTCTTCGCCCGGCGATCGGTCAAGTACTGGCGCGGCCGGCGTCGGCCGACAGACGACCCGGACGCTGGTCTAGCTGATCCCCGAGTGCCGTCGGATGTCGCCGACGCCCCGATCACCGAGCCCCTGTTGGTCCAACCCCCGCCACGGAGCCCGGTGTGAGCACCAGTCCAGGCCCAAGACGGCGGGCTCCAGCCGGACAGTCCTGGCGGTTTCCGTGGAAACCAGCAGGAGTGCGGACGTGACCGGGCGCGCTGGTGGAGCAGGTCCAGAGCCTGATCCGGACCCCATGCCGACCCGTCTGATGCCAGCCGTAGCCGCGGCACTTCCGCCGGTACCGGCACCGGAACGGTCACCCAACCCGCCCCCGCCTTCGGCCGTCCCGCCTGCCGCCGCTACGCCATCGGACGCCATCCCGCCACCTCCGGATCCCTCCATGGCCGGGGACGCACCGCCGTACGCATCTGCAACGCCCGACAACGACGCCATCCAGTCACATCCGGCGCCCTCGATGGTTGACGGGACACCGCCGTATGCGCCCTCGGCACCCGGCGGCGACGTCAGACAGTACCCGCCGCCGGTGCCGCCCCCCCGACCCCTGCGGTCCTGGCAGGTCGAGGCGCCCGAGACGCTGCCCGGAGAGTCACTGACCACCTACGTCCCGGCGCCGGCCGACGAGCGGGAACCGGTCAGCTCCGGGGGCTCCCGCCTGCTCCGGGCCACCGGGACGATGGCGGTGGCCACGGCCGTCTCCCGGATCACCGGGGGCCTCAAGGCCGCGGTGCTGTCCGCCGCGATCGGGATCGGGCTGGTCGGGGATGCGTACACGACCGCCAACTACCTGCCCAACATCGTCTACGAACTGCTCATCGGCGGTGTCCTGACCTCGGTCGTCGTTCCACTGCTCGTGCGCGCTCAGGAGAGCGACGACGACAAGGGGGTGGCCTACGCGCAACGCCTGTTCAGCCTGATCACGACGCTCGTCGTCGGCGCCACCGCGCTGGCCATCGTCGCCGCGCCGTTGTTGACCTACGCCTACGGCATCCGCGGTGACCCCGCTCAGGTCGCACTCGCGACCACGCTCGCCCGAATTCTGTTGCTGGAGATCATCTTCTACGGCGTCGGAGCCGTGGCCACGTCGATCCTCAACACCCGCAACGTCTTCGGTGCCCCCGCGTGGGCTCCGGTGCTGAACAACGTCATCGTGATCGCCGTCGGGTTCCTGTTCATCGCGATCCGGGGAACCGGTCCGCTGACCCCGGACACGATCAGCTCCGGGGAGGTCTACCTGCTCGGGGTCGGCACCACTCTGGGTATCGCCGCGCAGGCCATCGTCTTGATTCCGGCGCTCCGGCGGGCAGGCGTGCCGGTGCGTTTTCGTCGAGACTGGCGCGGCGCCGGCCTGTCCGAGGTGGGCCGGCTCGGGGCCTGGGTGCTGGGCTACGTCGCGGTGAGCCAGGTCAGCCTGATCGTGTTCAGCAACGTGGCCAATTCCGCCGCGCGCGAGGGCGGGCTGGGTTCCAACGCGTACGCGAACGCCAATCTTCTCTTCCAACTCCCGTACGGCATCCTGGGCGTGGCGCTGCTGACCGCCCTGCACCCCCGGATGAGCCGCGCGGCAGCGCGCGGGGACACCCCGGCCCTGATCAGCGACCTGTCGTTGGGCGCCCGGCTGACCAGCCTCGGCCTGATCCCGGTCGCCGCACTGTTCATGGTCTTCGGGCCGAACGTCGCCATCGTCGTGTTCGCCCACGGCCAGGTTGGCGTCGACCAGGCTCGTACGGTCGGTACCGCGCTGGCGCTGAGCGGGATCGGATTGGTGCCTTTCGCGCTGACCCTGCTGCACATGCGGGTGTTCTACGCGATGAAGGATGCCCGTACGCCGACCATGCTGAACCTGGTCATGGTCGTGGTTCGCGTCCCGCTGGCCTTGCTGGTGCCGGTGTTCGTGGAGCCGCAGAACGTCGTACCTGCCCTGGGCGCGGTCAACGCACTGAGTTTCTGTGTCGGTGCGGTGGTGGGCCAGTCGCTGTTGCGACGACGGTTCGGTCATGTCGAGACCTGGCCGATCCTGCGTACCGGTGCGGTGGTCAGTGGCTTCGCCGCGGTTGGCGCTGTCGCGGCCTACTTCCTGGTGGGCTGGGCCATCCCGGACGCCGACAGCCCGCTGCGTTCTCTGCTGGTGGTCGGCATGGGTAGCGCCGTTCTGGGCACAGTTGTGGTGGCCGGCCTCTGGCTGGTCTGGCTGCCCGAGATACGCGAGACCGTGACCGGTCTGCGCCGTGGGAGACAATAGGCCGAGAGCGAGGCTTGATACAGAACAGTCGGAGGGAACGGGCGAGGTGCAGGTAGGCGATCCACCGGTCGGGGGGCGATATGCCCTCGTCGCGCCCTTCGGGGCCGACGAGCGCTTCGCCGGTGGCAAGGTGCGGACCTGGCGCGCGCGGGACACCTTGGCCGAACGCGATGTCGTCCTGCGCGTGCTCGCCCCCGGCGGCAACTCCTCGCGCCTGTTCCTCGACCGGGCGCTCGAGATGAGCATGATCGCCCATCCGAGTCTGGGGATGGTCTACGAGGCTGTGGACCACGGTGAGTACGCGATCGTGGTCTCCGAGTGGATCGACGGTACGTCGCTTGCCGACACGCTGGCAGCCCACGGTCCGCTGAGTCCGACCACTGCTCGGCAGACGATCGGCGATGTGGCCGACGCGATCACCGAGGCACACCACGCCGGCCTGCCGATCGGCGGGATCACCGCCGAACGGGTCTTCTTGCGCGACGACGCCGCGGTGACGGTTGCCGGCGTACCGGCGTTGTTCGCCGACGAGCGCGGTGACATCCAGCAATTGGGAAGGCTGCTGTACGCCGCCCTCACCGGGCAGCAAGCCGACCTCGACGATCCGGATGTCGCTCGGCGCATCCCTCGTGGCGTCCCGCGTGACCTCGCCGTGCTCTGTCAGCGCGCCCTGGATCGAGACCCGTCGCGGCAGTTGGGTAGCGCTGCCGCGTTCGCCACCGTCCTGCGTCCGCGCACTCGGTCGCAATCGCCGGCCGGCGCCACCGCGGGCCGCAGCGGTGACCGGGTGGGTGGCCTGGATCCTGACCCGGATACCCCACCCAGGGACACGGCTCCGACTCTGCTGTCCACATCTGCGCCGGCGGCACCCCGGGCCGCCCCGGTGCCAGCGCCGCCTACCGTCCCGGTGCCGCAGCAGGTCACCCCCGCAGCCGCCGGGCGGGTGGGCGGCGGTGCCGCTGGAACGGCCGCGAACGCTGGGCCGGCGACGGGCACCGGAACGACCGCGAACGCTGGGCCGGCGACCGCAGACGCCGACCGGACGACGTCTCGAATCCCGGTCGGAGCAACGCCCTCCGATGCCGACGAGACCACCCGGGGCGCCCCACTCACAGCGGACGCGCGGTCCGCCGCATCCCGGCAGTCCACGCAGTCCGAGTCAGCCGCCCGGACCACGCCGTCGGCACCCTCGATCCCGTCCGTGTCATCCGCGCCGGCCGCGGCTGCCGCCGTGACCGCGTCGCCGACCTCCGCACCCTCGACCCCGTCGGCGCCCCCGACCCCGTCGCCACTGTCGCCGCCGTCGGCACCGTCCACGGTCGCCATACCGTCCGGGCCCGCCGACAGCGCAGCATCGGCTGGGGCAGCGCCGTCGAAAACGAGCCGCAGCGGCCGGGCTCGCGACCTCTTCCAGAGACCCGCCAAATCCGAAGGCGCCGCAGCGAGCCAGCTGAGCAGCGACTCGGGCAGCTTCCCGATCCACTATGCCGACGATGACGACGATGCGTGGCTGGACGACAGTGGGACCTGGGGCAGGTACGACGACGAGGACGACCCCGA